>JGI24698J34947_10001212_pt1 | contig 13496 bp, 14 predicted proteins | sample TergutMp193P3_FD_34947 | JGI IMG/M metagenome (IMG submission 34947)
CGAACCCCCGGTACCTTGCGGCACAACGGTTTTCAAGACCGCCTCCTTCAACCACTCGGACACCGCTCCTATTGGCGTTTAATAGTACACAAAACAGGGGCATTTGTCCAGTCTTACCATAATAACCGAATTTCGGGGGCGGGTCAAGTCTGGTTACGCGATGACAAAAAAAATGAGGAATGATGCCATTCCTCATTTTTACTCTCTAATTTACGCTACTGCTGTCTGACTGTCTGGCGAACTTCGCTTTTGTTGAAACCGTCAATTGACTTTACCAGCGCAAGCCAGTAATTGGCTTCTTTTTCGGAAGTGTAGGGTCCCAGGCGTACGCGGTACCATGTCTTACCGTCCACAATGCGGTTTTCAATGATTGAGGTGAGACCTTTGGAAGCGAGTAATTCTTTTACGTCTTCGGCTCTGACTATGGCTAAGAATGCGCCTGTCTGTACCCAGTAGTCATTTGTTATTTTGGCAGGGGCGGCCGGTTTTGCCGCGGGCTTGGCCGCCGGTTTTGCCGTCGTCGAGGCCGGCTTTGGCGCGGTTGGTTTTGCCGCGGCTGAAGATTTTGCCGTTGAAACGGGTTTTTCCGCAGGGGCCGGTTTTTCCTGCACAGCCACAACAGGTCTTACCGCGGCAGGAGCGGAAATTTCAGGAGTATCGGGCACTGCGGCGGTGGTGGGTTTGGGTATCTGGATAGTGAGGCTGTCCCCATCGCTTTTGTCGGCGGCGGCGATTTCTTCAGAAACTGTGTTGATGTTTGCTCCCGGCTCAACTGACGGTTGCGGTTGAATTACGGCGTTTTCCGTTGCCGGGGATTTTCCGTTAGGGGAGGGACGCGGTGAAGAAAAGGCAGTCTCTTCCGCCGGAGCTTTTGGCGTCAGGATAATCATTGCGGCCGTGATTGTTACAAGCAAAAAAACGCCGACCGATACGGCAACCAGTAAAAGTTTCTTTTGTTCTTTTTCCATTATCTAATCCCCTCTAAAATTTTCTCTATTCGGCTTTCCAGTTTTTTACGCGCTTTGCTTTCGCGGTGCAGATTCCGGGAGCCGAATAATCCCGGGTTTCCTACTCTATAAATTTCGGCGTTTACAGCTAAATATTGAGGGTTGAAATTCTTCTGGCTGGCAAAACGCCTTAAAATCGCCGTCCATGAAAGCCTGTCCCGCCGTTTCGCCCTCAACAACCGCGTAAAAAGGGGCGCTGTTACAATGATTATGCGGTCCAGCCTGTCAAAAACTGACGAACGGTGCAGGAGGGCGGCGTTTATCACGCAGGGGGCGCTTTGCGCGGCTATCCATTCGTCTGTCAGGCGGTTGGCAACAGGGTGGACGATGTTTTCAAGGGCGGCAAGTTTTTCAGGCTTTCCAAAGACGCGCTGTCCGAGGAGCCGCCTGTCCAGAGAGCCGTCGGGTCTCTGGATGTCCGCGCCAAAACGGGCGAAAATCGTCTCTTTTTCCATTTCAAGCGCCTTGTAGCCGAGTTTGTCAACGTCAAGGACGGGCAGTCCGCGCGCTTCGAGCAAAGAGGCGATGTGGTTTTTCCCTGTGCAATAGGTTCCGGTAAGGCCGATAAGCATATTTTTACATCGGCATGAATGAGGGGATAATTGATCAAATGTCAACGCATCGTTATTATGGTATAGTGCAGAAACGGAGGACATATGAGGCGTATTGTTATTTTTGTTATGCTGATGCTTTTTTCCGCTTTGTGTTTTGCTCAGCAAAATTCAAACATCAGAATTATTGGCATAGTTCCCAGCGCGGAAGATGAAAGAAAATATCAAATTCAAGTGGGAGCTTTCAAACATATCCAGAACGCGGAAACAGTTTTTAAAAGGCTTCAGAGCGTGTTGTTAAATCCGGCTTATGAAAGCTACTGGGATTTAACTCGTGTAGTTATAAACGGAGTTTCCGCGAGGGATGTGCCGTCTTATCTTCAAAAGATTCAATATTCCGGTTTTACCGAAGTTATTATAAGGATAGATACCAACTGTCCAGAGGAAGCGCCTCCGCCGATTAAGCCTGTCGAAGAACCGGTTAGACCTGTTAGACCTGTTGCGGCGCCGGTTAAACCTGTCGAAGAACCGGTTAAGCCGCCGGAGCCGGTTGTTGAGCAACCTGTTGTTGAGTGGCAACCTGTTATTCCGGCAGAGGTACCGTCTACAACCTCAACTGAAATTGCTTATCGTATAATAAGAATCAGAGAAGTATTAAATCTTGCGGAAATAGTCAAAGGCAAAAATGTTTTGTCATGGGAGAGCAGTGCGCCGTCTGTTGCCAGCGTTGATTCAAACGGAAGAACAACCGGACGCAATATCGGCAGTGCGATCATCAAAATAAACCCAAATGAATATATTTCCGTGGCGGTTGTTCCTCAGCAAGATCTTTATGTCGTTCCCGAAGCTCAGATGCTATCATTGCCCCCGCCTGAGAAAAATTCTGGAAGAGATAAAATCGACAGTATGCCGGATTACAAGACCGAGCCGACACTGCGCCTGGCGTACATATTTAATAACAAGGGTAAAAAGAAGAGAGGCACCGGAAAATACGGAATAGGCGGGATAGATATTATAGCCAGAGGCGAGAATTATAAATGGCTGAAGACAACTTTTGGTCAAGGGGGATGGTTTTACGATTTAAACGGCGTAAAGCGCGAAATGACAAACGGTTTTCAAAAAGACTACAATGTTGAATTGACGGTAAAACCCGAATTTATATATGACAAGGGAATTACGTATTTACAGCTGACTCACAGACTGTATAACCCTAATCTTTTTCCGGTAACCGGACAGAGATTCGGCGCGTCTGCGGATGTGATGATAAGTCAAAATGACTCCGCCGATCTTATACATACCGAATACGGCGCGAAAATGACAGACAACCCGAAAAAGCCGAAAATTGAACTTATGTTTGTTTGCGAAACGGGAGAAGGTATAACTCCGGTTGATACATTGTGGCTTGGAACTTATGACAACAAAAGACATCTTGACTACATTTACGAGGACAGGCGGCAGGATGTTCACGGTCAGGACAGCGCGATAGGTTTTTCTTATCAGAATATTGATCTTGATCCGGGTGAAACAAAGGAGTTTGTTGTCAGATTTACCCTCGCAATGAAAGAGCAGGATATTGAAAAAGAAGAAAAGAAAAGACAGCCTCGCGCTAATCGCCGGAAAACCGACGTATAGCTGCCTGCGAAAAGTCCTCGCTTTTTAGCAGGTATTTCAGTTTGCGCGTAACGTCCTCGCTTTCGCCTGCGAATTTGCGCGCGTGTTTCTTCGCGAACCGCGCCGCAAATTTCGCAAGCATGGCATTTTCCGCGTCTTCGTCTAACACTGTTTTAATTGCGGCCTCGGCTTCGTCGCGGGCAATTCCGCGCGCGCAAAGTGCGGACAAAAGCCGCCGCGGACTGTGCGCAAGCCGCAGACGCGACTCAAGCCAAAGACGCGCAAAGCGGCTGTCGTCAAGAAGGCCAAGCTCACAAAGGTGCGAAATTACCGCGTCGGCGCAGGCGTCGTCACAGCCGCGTTTTTTCAGTTTACGGGCAAGACCCGCCGTGCATTGCTCGGCTCTGGAGATCAGGCGCAGGGCAGCTTTTTCCGTGCGCAGATATTCTGAAGTATTTTGAACCTCTTCTTCCGGCATGGGCAAAAGCAGATGAAACTAGCGCTTGGAGAATTGGAAGCGCCGTCTTGCTCCGGGTTGGCCGTACTTTTTGCGCTCTACCATGCGCGGGTCGCGGGTAAGGTAGCCGTTGCTTCGCAGACTGGCGTAATTTGTGTGATCAACCTGGCAAAGAGCGCGCGAAAGTCCGTGGCGGCATGCTCCGGCCTGGCCGTTGCTTCCTCCGCCGTAAACATTTATCAAAATGTCGTACTTGTTTTCGCACGAGGTAACCATAAGCGGCTGGCGGACCATCTGCACATGCTCCCCAAGCGGAAAATAAACCGCGACATCTTTGCCGTTTATCGTGATTTTGCCGTTTCCGTCGCGGACATAAACACGCGCCACGGAAGTTTTTCTTCTGCCTGTACCTATTCCAAGATTCTTAATCATATCTACCTTCTGTTTTTATGCCTCTATGGGCACTGGTTTTTGACTGCCGTGCGGATGATTGGTTCCGGCATATATTTTCGCGTTTTTCGCCAGCTTTCTGCCGAGCGGCCCCTTTGGAAGCATGCCCTTAATGGCGTTTTCCAGCGGCATTGTCGGATGCCGGGCGATGACCTTCTCGTAATTATGGGCTTTTAAGCCGCCGGGATAGCCGGAGTGGTGGTAGTACATCTTCTGCTGGGCCTTTCTGCCGGTTACCACGATTTTATCCGCGTTTATAATTACAACAAAATCCCCGATTTCCTGATGGGGAACGAAAATCGCCTTGTTTTTACCCCGGACAATGGACGCGGCTTTGGCCGCCACCCTGCCCAGAACCTTGCCCTCGGCGTCAATAACGTACCATTTCCGTTCCACCGAATCGGGCTTTGCAAATACTGTATTCATATCAATAATCCTTCCAAAAATACAAAATCGTAACGGGAATCAAAGGGTACTAAAAATACGGAATTGTGTCAAGTATATTATTGCTATAAAAAAACGACCGTTTTTTCTAATCACTACAGTTTGCTTCACAGAAAACTACTATTCTTGTACATACTATTGATAATTTTCGCACTTGTCAAGCAAAAACAGGGGATTTTTTGAATGAAAAACTGCTTAAAAAAAACGGTCGTTTTTTTTAAGCATACATAATTTGGATAAAAAGGAGTTTTACTGGTTTTGGGAAAAGGGCTGGACCGTTCCGTTATGGAATGACACCGGCTTTTTTATATTCGTCGGCGGCGACATTAACACCGCAAAGGAGTTTCTTATGAAGAAGAGAATTTTTGCTGTGGCCCTTGTGGTCATGCTGCTTGGCGCTGGACTCGTTCTGATGTCCTGCTCAAAATGCCCCGGTGACGGTGATTGCGTTAGTCCGGGTAATATATCAGACACTTGGAAATGGTGCGCAGATTCAGTAGTATCAACAGATAAAAAAGATGTAGAAAAAGCGGCATCTTGTGCAGCTAATAGTTGGGCCACAAAAGGCGATTGCGACTGCTAGTTAACAGCAATGGAAACGCCGGGTAAGCTTTAGCGTTTATCCGGCGGTTTCAGAGCGACAGCGCCCAATATAGGCTATTTACATCTTTTCCTATCAGTTATATACTTATAATACGGAGTTAGAGCAAAATAATGTACGAAGATACATTGGTGAAAGATGAAATCGTAACGGAATCCGGCCGTGTTTTCCGCCCGGGAAACAAGGAATTGCTAGAAAATATCCCTTCCGACATTGTTCAGGAAATGGCAAAAAGAAGGTGGGAAGAAATCAAACATTCTAAAAAACAAACCTCGAACTAGAACATCCAGTACTTATAGACAAATCACCGCTTCCGCGTAACTCCTCTTCCCTTAAAACCGTAATGAACGGTAAGGCGGTTGCGCAGACCCCTGCCGCCCCGGCAATGGCATACATTTCCTAATATTTTTTCAATTTTTTTCCTCTTGAGTAAAGCGCTATACATCTGCGTGCCAATATAGGGGTAAATCTTTCTTTGGAGGTTGATATGAATCGTTTTTGCTGGGCAGTTTTGCCATTTATGGCGGTCGCTTTCCTGGCTCTGGCCTGTTGCGCCGCCTGTTCGGAGGCAATGGGTGAAAAGGCGCCGGATAATGCCGGGACAATTACCCTGATGACATGGAATGTCAATAACTTGTTTGACGAAAAAGACAACGGTTATGAATATGCCGAATTTCTTGAGTCGGCGGGGTGGTCAAATGAAAAGTACCTTGGCAGGGTGAACGCCGTTTCCGCCGCTATTGGGAATATTCAGCCGCCGCCGGACATTATCATGTTTCAGGAAATTGAGTCGCTTAAAATTATCGAGGACATTGCCGCTTCACTGCGCGGCGGCTACGGCTGGAGTCATTTTTCCGCCAATCCGGGCGCGGCGCTGGGGCTGGGGATTATGAGCCGTCTGCCGATTTCGCAGGCTATGGCACATTCCATCACAATTAACGGGGTTACCGCGCCGCGCCCTGTTCTGGAAGCGAGGATCAAAACTGCGGAGGGGGAGTTTGTCGTCTTTGTCTGCCACTGGAAATCGAAGCTGGGCGGCGACGAGATTACCGAGGCTGTGCGCCGCTCTTCCGCGCGTGTAATTCTGCGCCGTACAAGGGAGCTTTGGGAAAATGAGCCGCAGATTGGCGTAATTGCCGCAGGCGATCTAAACGAAAACCACGACGAGTTTTTCAGGCAGTCTGCGAAAATAATCAGCGCCCTGCTTCCCGACGATTCTTTTTGCGCGTCGGCTGTCGGAGAGCAAAAGGATTTTATCGTTATCAGCGGGAACAAGCCGCCCTCTCCTGTTCACTTTTCGCAGGAAACTATCGTTCTTTTTTCTCCATGGTACGGCGATCTTGAAAAAGGCTCCTACTATTACAAGCGCGACTGGGAAACTATCGATCATTTTTTAATTTCAGGCCAGTTTTTTGACGGAGCAGGGTGGGAGTACGAAAAGGCAGAGACCGCGGATTTTTCGCCGTTTGTCAATTCAAGCGGAGTGCCGGTTTCCTATAATGTGCGCACCGGCGCAGGTTTAAGCGATCATCTGCCTTTGTTACTGACTTTGAAAATGGCGGTTAACATTAACGAGTAGAGACTTACTTTTTGGCGGCGGTCTTTGTGTCAAGAGAGTTAAGAATCGCCTGCAGGCGTTCTTTTTCGATTAAATCGATCAGACGCGCTTCTGTGTACCTTTTGGCTTCTTCTGTAAAATTGCCGACGGTGATACAGATGCCCTTGCCGGCCTTCACCTCTTTCAGGTGCGAATGAAAGTCCCTGACTATCAGCTCGCCGATAGACCCCTGCGTTCTGATAAAACGGAACATTATCAGATCCGACCATTTCGGCGTGTCAATTTCGGCGGTAATATCGGCCCATTCATTTTTGTTAACTGATATGTTTGTAATTTTTACCTTGGCTTTCGGGAAATAAGTCATCACGATTCTTCTGCAAAGGGCTACAAAGTCGGCGGAAGATGACATAAGGAATACCTGCAGATTGCGGTTTGCGTTTAACTCAAGGTATTTGCCCAGCAGGACATTAACGTCTTTGTAGGAGTTGTTCTCGGCCTGGAGTTGTTTAAGAAGAGGTATTGCCTTGCCGATTTCGTTCATTTTTATATAAGTGGTGGCAAGTTTGTAGCGCAGTTCCGCCAGAATATCGGCCTTGATGCTCTGATGCCTCAGCCCGATTTCAAAATCCTGAATAGCGGTTTCATACTGTCTTGTTTCAAGGTGGATGGTTCCGGCTATAAGGCAGGAGTTCGGCCCCATTGTCGGGTCCGCGCGTAAATGGTTGAAAATACGAAGCGCCTGCTCAATCTGGTTGGCCTCGTGGTAACATTCCGCCAGCGTGTAAAGCGACTCTTTGTCGTCCGGGGCGAGGTCTATCGCTTTGCGGATAAAGTTCATCGCGTCTTTGGGCTTTTTCAGCCTGAAAAGCGCGTGCCCCAAATAGCGGAGAACGGCCGGGCTTTCCGGGTCTTGAATACGGGCCTGCTGAAGTAGCTGAACCGCTTTTTCATAGTTTTTCCGATCAAATTCAAGAGCGCCAAGCTCATAGTTTACTTCAAAATTGTCCTGCCTGTAGGTTCTGGCCATTGAAAAGCCCTTGTAGGCCTGTTCAAGCAGGTTGAGTTTCCGCGCCGAAAGGCCGTAACGCAGGTAAACCTCAAAATTGTCGATTCCCGGAACACTGCTCACCGATATATGATCCGCCAGCGATTCATAAGTTTTCATGGCTCTGTCCCAGTTTTCATCTTCAAAATAGACTGAGGCAAGAGAATAAAGGGCTTCAGGATCGTTGGGATTCTGGCTAAGCCGTTTATTGGCTTCTTTAATTACCGCGTCGCGGTCGCCTTTCGATCTTTTTCCGCCGCCTGAAACACCGCGAGTCCGGCTCATGACCAGGAAAAAAACGCTCACTACCAATATAAGGGCAATTACCCCAATTACAATGGGAATCATACTATTTTATTATCGGTTATTTTTGTGTTTTTTTATACATTATTTGCCGATAATTGATATAGAATGCTGCAAATACCCTCTTGACAATGGTAAATTCCGCGCCTAAATTTAAAAAAGGCTGTATAATATAGACAGAACAGGAATAAGGAGCTGATCTAATGGCATCAAACATAGGCATTAAGATTGCCAACGGAGAATTCTACCCCATCATGGAGGAGAACTCCTTAATCAGGAAAAGACTGATTCTTACCACGGTTCATGATAATCAGCCCAGTGTGCAGATTGACCTTTTCAGAAGCGCGGCCGGCATCATGACGGATGCCCAATATATAGGCAGTCTTGTTGTAGAGAAAATCAAACCGAAGCCCAAGGGGGAGCCATCTATCGAGATGGTGATTTCCTCCAACAGCAAGGGCGAAATTGTTGCCGAAGCCATTGATCTTGATACCAGCACCGGCGGCGAACACTATGTTCTGACTGTTTCTCTTAAATCCCTTGATGAGACATCCCGTGATTTGGAAATTCCCGACTTTGAGCTTGAATCAAACGAGGAACCGCCCTCTGGGCTTTATAATCATGCCAAGCAGATCCGCAAAGAAGAGAAAAAATCCCAGATGCCGTTGATTATATTCCTTATAGTTTTAATACTTTTGGGTCTTGCCGCGGTCTGGCTGCTTTTGTTTGGCGGCATAAATACGACAAAATCATTCCTTAAAGAGAAGGGAATAATCAAGACTGAGCAGAGGCAGACGCCTCCCGAACCTGTTAAGCAGGCTGAACCTGTAAAGCAGGAGCCGGTAAAACAGCCTGAGCCTGTAGTTCAGCCTGATCCGCCGCCTCCGCCGCAAAGAGTAGAGCCGGCTCCTGTGATTCAAGCGCCCCCTGCGCCGCCTCCGCCAAGGCCTCAGCAGACGACTGCGCGTAAACGTCCGCCTGCGCCGGTCGCTTCCTACAAAGTTCCGGCGACTATTCCCAGAGAGGGCGTGGACTACAGAATTCGCTGGGGCGATACGTTGTGGGATATTGCCGACGCTTTCTACCGCAATCCCTGGCTTTATCCGCGGATTGCAAGGCATAACAATATTCGCAACCCGGATTTGATTATTTCCGGGCGGACGATTCGCATACCGCCTAAAAATTGAGTTTATTAGTTTTTCTTTTACTTTTTTCTCTATGCTTTAACTCGTGCGCACAGGGGCAGGTGCAGAATGATTTTTACCGCGGAGTGTTGAGCAGGGCGGAAGCTCAAAATGGCGAAGCGGTAAAACATTTTGAAAAGGCGCTTAACGGTCCGAACATTTACGCAAGACAGGCGGCTGCCGAAGAACTGGCCAACATGATGTATGAGGGAACAAAGCTTTCCGCGAAAACTTTTGAAAAAGTTAAGAAAGAAGCCGTCGGCTCTTGGGCCGCGGCTTTTGCCGCTGTCGAAAAAGGCGCGGACAGGGAAAAGACACTTGCGTTTTTGCTGGGCTTTGATTCCGCATCAAATGAAGCGCGGCTTTACACTCTGCGCGAATGTGAAAAAAATACGGTATTTAACGAAACAGAACTCGCGGCCATTGAAGGGCATTTTTCTTCTTCGCGCGGACGGTACAATGAGGCGCTGGTTTTTTTCCGCGCCTTTCAGGAAGAGGGAGAATGGCCGGCGCGGCTCCCTGCGCTGTTTGTTAAATATCCCGGCTTGATTGCGGATTTGGGAAGGGCTTTTCAATACACGTCTTCCGGCGGCGAGGGGCTTGAGCTTTTTCTGCGCTGGGAAAAAAATCTTGGTGATGTTGTTGCCGCGCCGGCTGAGGCGGACAGTCTGCGCTTCAGACTGCTGTTTTATTCTGCGCGGACTGCACGGCGCATTGGCCGTCGCGATCAGGCGGTTTCGCTTTTTGAACAGGCGCGGCCTCTTGCCCTGGAAACTGAACAGGAGGACGCCTGCATTTGGTATATTTTAGATTCGTCTTTAAGCGCGGGAGCCGATGTCTTTCTTCAGCGGCTGGAACAACTCGCTCCCTATTGGCATAACGCCTCTTACTTTAACGATGTTATGGAAAAATTTTTACAGACACTGGTCTCTAAAAAAGAAGGGAAAAAATTGCTCCGCGCCTTTGCCGCAATTCGGGAAAAGGAAGCCGTCTCAAAAGCCGCCTATGCCTGGCTTATCGCGCGTTTTATCGAAGAGGGTTATTTTTCCGCCGAAGAGATGCCGTTAGCCGCGCAAGCGGCTAACATAGCCGCGCAGTCGGCTAACATAGCCGTGCAGTCGGCTAACATAGCCGCGCAAGAATTGGACGCTTCGGTTTTTAAAAAAATTGCGTATAACGCAAAGGATACGTCGCTTTATTACCGTTCGCTAAGCGCCGCCTCCCTTGGAGAGCCCTTTCTTGCGCTTGCGGCGCAGACTGCCAAAGGCGGCAAAGAGACGCCCTTGCTTCAATTTCTCCTTGGCTTTTTTGAAAATAAAGCAGTCGCGCATTCAATTGGATACATCAGATCAATGGAAAAAGAACTCTCTGTAGATGAATTGCGCGCAGTGGCGGCCGCTTTAGAACAGGCCGGGATGTACGCCCAGTCGATGCGGATAGTTTCCCTTTATATTAACAAAGACGGATTTGTTCCCATTAGGCAGGATATTGAGATGATGTTTCCGCGTCCTTTCAAAGAACTGGTAGAGAAGTATGCGGCCGAGGCCGGTATCGCTCCGTCGCTTTTGTACGGCCTTATCCGCACAGAGAGCGCTTTTCAAAGCGGTATTGTTTCCCGCTCCGGGGCGATTGGGCTTACCCAGCTTTTGCCGTCAACTGCCCTTGAAATGGTAGGGCGTATCCGTCGCGCCGGAGGCCCGGACTATGCTTCAGGAGAGAACGGCATTGAGCTTGACGATCCGGCAGTTAATATTCACATCGGCTCTTATTACTTGAATTATTTGATAGGGCGTTTTAACGACGATACCCTGCTTTCACTTTTAGCCTACAACGGCGGCATGAACCGCGTACGCCGCTGGCGTGCCGCCAATACTCTTCCTACGGACCTGTTTCTGGAAACTATTTCGCTTTTCGAGACGAGAGATTACGGCAGAAAAGTTATAGCCGCGGCGGCCGGCTACGAAGAATTGTATTACCGCAATCGTTAGAGTTTTTTTCACTGTAACAGCGCTTTTTCCATCTGTGCCCTGGGGTCTCCCTTTTTTGTCAGGGTCTTTGCCGCCGCGACAAAGGCAGGAAGATCCCTGCCTGAGCGCTCGTAAAGATCGGCGAAATAATTTTCTTTTGAATGATAGAGCCGGTATAGTTCAAGATAGGCGTTGTTAACAGGCAATTTTGAAAAACCCCGATAATTATCGCTTGTAAAACGGCTCTCGTATTCCGCGTCAAAACGCTCCTTGGCTTTGTTGATGGTCTCTTCTTTCTTTTTCAATTTTTCTTCTCTTTCAAGATCGCTTGAATATACGGCGTCCAGCTCGGCAATCAGCTCTTGAAGAAAAGCTACGAATTTTGGATATTCATTTTCGGTTTTATATGTTTTTTGGTATTCTTCGGAATCCGCTCCGTAGCGCGTTTCCATGTACAGCCGCGCGCCCTCGCTTCCGATAAACTCCGCCATCTCCTCGTTGAACTGGACCTGCCCCTTTATAAATACCGTGGCGTGTACCAGCTCGTGAATGATAAGGTCGGCAAGCCTGCTCGTTGAATAATTGCGCATATACGAGTAAAGGGGGTCTTTGAACCAGCCGAGGGTACTGAAGGCATCGACCCAGCGCACCCATACGTCAAGGTCTTTTTTCTCAAGTTTTGCCCGTTCTTTTCGCGCGTCCTCAATGTCGAAAAAGCCCTTGTACGGAACCGCGCCCACGACGGGGAAATGCCATTCGTGGCGGCGGAAGGAATCCTTTGCCGAGGCGGAAACCACCGCCGCCAAAGAGTCACGGTCAAGCTGGACATAACGGGTGTAATTTTTGCTCATGGCGAGCCCCAGCTCTTCCATCGCGAAACTGCGGATGTCGTTCACTTTTTGGGCAAAGTCCCGGTCGTCGATTTTCTCAAGGGGAACGGCCCGGTTCAGGTAGCCGAGCATGGCGGCCCCCTGCTTCAGGGTATAGCACCCCGAAAAAAGACCGCAGACGGCCAGCAAAAACCCCGCCGCAAGCGCAACAGGCAGATAAATTCTGAAATTGTTCATAACTCTTCTCTTATACTTGCATTTTATTTATTATTATTCTATTATAAATGGCCTTTCGGGTGTCTTTTACTGAATAAAAGCCCGCTATTTTGTTATTTTTAGGAGGATATTATGACAAGACCCGTAACTTTATTTTCAGGACAGTGGGTGGATTTGCCCTTTGATAAATTCTGCGAGAAAGCCAAAGCCTTTGGATACGAAGGAATTGAAATAGCCTGTTGGGGCGATCATCTTGATTTAAAGAAGGCCGCGACGGAGCCCAAATATATTGAGGATCTCAAGAACCTCCTGAAAAATTACAACCTGAAAGTTTTTGCCATTGGAACCCATAAAATTGGCCAGTGCGTCTGCGATAACGACGAGGCGCGGCTGAAAGATTTAGCGCCTTCCGTCCTTGGCGGAAAACCTGAGGAAATTCATAAATGGGCAATTCAGGAGATGAAGTACGCGGCGGCCGCGGCAAAGAACCTTGGTATAAAGATTGTTACCGGTCTTATGGGCAGTCCGCTCAGGGCTAACGGGTACTACACGGAGCATCTGATAGAAGAAGCCTACAAGCAGATTATCAAAGCATGGACGCCCATTTTTGACGAGTTCGACAAGGCCGGCGTGAAGTTCGCTCTGGAAGCGCACCCTGCGGAAATTGCCTTTGACTTCTACACCGCCGAGCGTCTGCTCAAGGAATTCAAAAACCGCAAAACCCTGGGCTTTAACTTTGATCCTTCGCACATGATTTGGCAGGGCTTGACCCCGCATCTTTTTATACGGGAATTCGCTTCCAAGATTATACATGTGCACATTAAAGACGCGGCGGTAACCCTTGACGGCAAGACGGGGCTCCTTGGCTCTTTTCTTGCGCCCGGCGATATCAGGCGCGGCTGGAACTACCGCTCCCCGGGACACGGCGATGTTGACTTTGAAAACATTATCAGGGAGTTGAACGCCGTTAACTACAAGGGGCCGCTCTCTGTTGATTGGGAGGACGCCTTCCTGAACAGGGAACTAGGCGCGAAAGAAGCCTGCGATTTTGCCAAAAACATAAATTTCTCGCCTTCGGACGTGGCTTCCGAAGACGCGCAAAAAACGGAGTAGAGTGGAGAATTGGGACGATTAACTCAGCGGGAGAGTGCTACCTGCGGCCTATGGCCGCGCACTGCAAGGAAAGATTTATAGGGCGGCTATACAGCCGCCCGACAGTGACACACGGTAGAGTCACTGGCCGATTGGTGGGCGATTAACTCAGCGGGAGAG
>JGI24698J34947_10001213_pt1 | contig 13495 bp, 11 predicted proteins | sample TergutMp193P3_FD_34947 | JGI IMG/M metagenome (IMG submission 34947)
ATAACCGCCGAACAGGTTGAATTACAGCTCGATCTTAACAGCAGGATAAACGCCCGCAGCCAGACTTCGCAGAGCGGGACTGATAATCACGTTGATAAATCTTTTAAGGTTCCGGTAAAATTTACAATTTTCCCCAACGGAGAGATAAAATCTGAAATTGAAGAATCGATTCGCGGCAAGGATGTGTATATCTTTCAGGACGTGGAAAATCATTATCCCGTAAAATTTTCAGGCGGGGAAGTAAATAACCTTTCGATTAATGATCACCTTATGACTATCTTTGTAACGATTGACGCCGTAAGGCAGGCCGGAGCGGAGCGGATCACCCTTGTTATTCCCAATTACCCATACGCCCGCCAGCACAAGGCGAAGGGGAGGGAAGGGCTGACGGCAAGCCGGATAGGGAGGATGTTTGAAAGCCTCGGGGTAAACCATATAATAACCCTTGATATTCATTCAAGGGACATCATCAACGCCTTTAATAAAATGCGCCTTGAAAACCTCCACGCAAGTTATCAGATCATTAACACCTTGACAAAAATGGACGGTATTTTAAGCGACGACTTTGTGGTAGTTTCTCCCGATACGGGCGCCGTAGACAGGAATAAATTTTACGCGTCCGCTCTCAAAAAACCTCTTGCCCTTCTTTACAAGGAGCGGGACTATTCAAAAATCAGCAAGGACGCGTCCCAGTCAAATATTTCCCAGATACGCCTTTTGGGTAATGTAGAGGACAAGACCGTTTTTATGGCGGATGACATCCTCGGTACTGGCGGCACTTTGATAAAGGGCATGAGGCTCCTCAAGGAAAACGGCGCGCGCAGGATCATCTGCTCTATCAGTCTGCCTCTTTTTACCGGAAACGCGATTTCCCATTTTGACGAAGCTTACCGCGAAGGGCTTTTTTACCGTATTATCGGGACAAACGCCGTTTATCAGGAAGAAGTCCTAAAGCGCGAGTGGTACATTAACGTCAGTATTTCCCGTCTTTTTGCCCATGTAATCTCCCGCCTGCATCAGAACCAGTCTGTATCCAGCCTTCTTGATAATGCCGGAATTATTAACCGCCTGCTTTCCCAGACAATTATGCCGGAACATCAGCACGAACTGCCCTTTACGCAAAGCGAATAATGAAAATATTCTCCCTTCCGCCAAACGGCGTACAGGCCCTTCTTTTTGACATGGACTGTACCTTATACACCCACGATGAATACGCGCGAACCCAAATTGATCTGCCCGTTGAGCGGCTTGCGCAATTGCAGGGGAAAACTTTTGAACAGATGAAAGAAGAAATCGCCGCGTTCCAAAAAGATTGGGCGGAAAGCCACGACGGTAAAAAAATCAGTCTGGGAAGTACTTTAATGCATTTCGGCATATCAGTTGAGGAAATTATCCGCTGGAGGGAAGAGCTCTACCTGCCGGAAAAGTATCTTGTCCGCGATGATGCGCTTCGTCAGGCTCTTGTTCAGCTTGCGCGGCGCTTTTCACTGGCTGTCGTTACAAATAATCCGGTATCTGTGGTGGTTCGTACGCTTTCTGTTCTTGGCGTTCATGACATATTACAAAAAATTGTCGGACTTGATACCCTGTGTCTTTCCAAACCTCATGAAAAAATTTTAAGGGAAGCGGCAAAGTTATGCGGCGTTCCTGTGGAACAGTGCGTTTCCGTAGGCGATCGTTATGATATTGATATCGCCCTTCCTCTGGAACTTGGCATGGGCGGAATACTTGTGGACGGCGTTGGGGATGTTTATAAACTGCCTGATTTGATCGCTTAACATACGGAATAGAAAAAATAAAAAACCGCCTAACCACAAAAAATGATTTGCAGTCACACGGTTTTCTTTAAATAATATTTTAATTTTTTAAAAAGCTGTCTATTTTTTCGCTTTTGCTTTTGTTTTTTTCGCGGCAGGTTTTGCTTTTCCCGCTGTTTTCTTCGCGGCGGGCTTCTTGGCTGCCGTCTTTGCGGTTTTTTTCCTAACCTTGGCGTATTTCCGGTTTAAGGTTGCCTGGTATTCACAGCAATCTGTACAAAGGGTGTAACCCTTTTTAACCTTGCCGCCGCAGCGCGGGCATTTCCCTTTCGCTATGCGATCATTGTACCGGTCTTTTCTCTGCTGGTTGATCTCATCCCTGTGCGCTTCACGATACTTCCTCTGCCTTTCCCTGTTTGCAAGGCGTGTTTTTGCGTCAGTCATTAATTTTTCTCCTTTTTTGTTTGTAACGATATATTAATAAGTATAGCACATTATTATTTTTTTGTATATAGTTTATCATAAATATTTTTAAATTAATGTTATACTCTAAACTTACAGGAGGTCCCTTGCTGAATAAAATCGATCCCCGATCAAAGCTGCTCTTTGTTTTATTGCTTTCCTTTCCGGTTTTTTTAATTGACAAATTTCCGGCTGCTGTCTGTTTGCTGTTGTCATTGATTGTCTTTCGCATGGCGGCAAAAATCCACTTTAGCGGATTTAAATACATCAGGAATCTTTCATTGTTAGCGGTATTTATAATTTTTATGCAGGCCCTTCTTGGCAACGGGGAAAATTTTATTGTTAAGCCCCTTTTCCCTCCTTCGTTCCCGCTTTTGGGAGGCGCGGGTTCCCTAAAATGGGAAGGGCTTGTTTTCGGCCTTGTCATCGTCTGCCGCCTTTTTGCGCTTTTGCTTATTCTGCCTGTCCTTACGGAAACCACCCCTCTGGAAAAAATTGCCAGAGCCCTTTGCTCATTCGGCTTTAATTACCGTACAGCCTTTATTTTTACCGCCGCTTTTAACATGATTCCCCTCTTTGAGGAAGAAGGCCGCCTGTTGATGGACGCGCAAAAACTGCGTGGAATGTGTTCTTTCGAACCGCGTTCGTCGTTTTTTGCCAAAATGAAAGCCTATCCGGGCCTTGTCGTCCCCCTGGTGTTAGGCGCAATGCGAAAAGCGAAGAGTTCTTCCGTTGCCATGGATTCGCGGGCTTTCGGCGTTTATAAAACAAGAACCTGGCTTGAAAAACCGAGGATGAAGGTATATGATTTTATCTTCATTACGTTCAGCCTTGTATTTACAGCCGGTATTTTATTTTTTAACTTTTTTTGAATGGAATTTATGTGTCCTGCGGTATCATAGAATTTAAAGAAGTATCTTTTTCGTATTACAGGGAAAAAAAATCCGCTCTTGACAGGATCGATCTGTCCGTTACGGAAGGGGAATTCCTCGCAGTGATGGGTGAAAACGGCTCCGGTAAAACTACTCTTTTAAGGCTGATTAACGGAATAATTCCCCATTGCACTGCCGGGCGGCTTTCGGGAACAGTTACGGTTGACGGAACGCTCACGCGCGAATCATCCGTTCCCCAGTTGGCGTTGAAGGTTGGAATGGTGCTTGACGACCCTGACGCTCAAATTTTTACATCGTCGGTTCTTAATGAAGCGGCCTTCGGCCCTGAAAATCTTCTCCTGCCGCCGCAGGAAGTGAGAGAGAGGGTGCATTGGGCGCTGTCCGCTGTGGGCCTTGAGGGTTTTGAAAACAGGCGGCCCTCTACGCTTTCGGGCGGCGAAAAGCAGAGGCTGGCTATCGCGGCCGCTCTTGCCATGAAGGGGAAGATACTTGTTCTTGACGAACCCCTGTGCCGCCTTGACCCGCAGGGAGAACAGGAAGTGATGTCTGTTTTACAGGATATACGCCGAAAGTATGGAATAACGATTGTCATGGCGGCTCACGAAAGTAACAGAATAGCCTCTTTTGCGGACAGGGTCTGCGTTCTTAAAAACGGCCGCGTTGAATCGACAGACAGCTCCGTTAAAATTTTCGCCAATTGCGCTCTGCTTGAGGAAAACGGCATACAGCCGCCCTTCGACGCCGATATTTTTTCACTTTTTTCCGTAAAGGAAAGCCGCTCCTATGAAAATGAAAAGACAATTCCCGCCGTCAGTATAAAGAATCTTTCCTATTCTTACGGACAAAGCGCGGCTATTGAAAACATAAACCTTTCCGTAGCGGATAACGAGTTTCTGGCAATAATCGGGAAGAACGGCTGCGGAAAAACGACGCTGCTGAAAAACATTACTGGTCTTTTGCGTCCGCTTTCGGGCGATATTTTTATCCGGGGGAAAAACATAAAAGAAATTTCTGTCAGTGATATTTCAAAGGAAGCCGGTTTTGTTATGCAAAACCCGGAAAGCCAGCTTTTTACGGATTCTGTTTACAATGAAGTATCCTTTGCGCTTAAAAACGCAAAATTAACAAAAGAGGAGATAACGCGGCGCGTAAATGAGGCTCTGGATATTGTAGGTTTAAAGGATGCGGATGCTTTTCCGCCTGCTCTGCCGCGTGCCGATAGGACAAAAACAGTTATCGCCTGCGTTCTTGCAATGGGCTGCAGGATTGTCATCTTTGACGAAGTTGACACAGGACAGGATTACAGGGGGAGCCGTCATATAATGGATATAGCCCGCGACCTTAACAAAAAGGGCTTTACAATTATTTATGTTACCCATAATATGTCTTTGGCAGCTCAATATGCGCACAGGCTGGTTGTGATGGAAAGAAATGGATTTACTTTTGACGGACAGGGATTTTAAAAATGAACAATAAATTGACAGGCGGCATTCATCCGGCTGTCGCCGCCGTATGGGCTGCTGTTATAGCCTCAGTCCACATACTGCCTACGTTTCCCATACTTGGTACCGGCGGCACCTTCTCAATATCTTCGGTGCTTATTCCGTTGTCGGGAATTTTTTTCGGCCCGATAGCCGGCGCTCTGTGTTCTGCGGCCGGATGTTTTCTCGGCAGCCTTATCGCTCCGTATACAGCGTGGGTGGGTCTTGGGACTTTCATCATCGGGACGACGACAGCTTTTACAACGGGCTGCATCGCCTGGGGAAAATGGCCGCCTTTTGCCATAAGCGGAATTCTTGTCTATATTATTGGATCTGTCCTTTGGTTTACGCAGGAAATAGGCCGCAGTATTATCATTTATCCGCTTGTTTATTACGGACTTGGTTTTATTTCTCTGATTGCGGGAATTATTTTAGCGCCGCGATTTTTTTTCAGTTCAAAACGTTTGCTGAAATTTCCGGCAATTTGGCTGTGCGCGTTCGGCGGCCTTATCGGCGGCGCTACGGTGGGGAATTTTTTCTCTCTTGTGCTGTACAAACTGCCGAAAGAAGTCTGGACAGCGCTTATAATCATCTCTCCTGTTGAACGCGCTATCTTTGCGACAGGAGCCATGCTTGTCGGCTCTCCTCTTTTATCCGGCCTTAACAAGATCGGCATTATTGCAGGCCCGCAAAGCGAGGAAGAATTTACAGAGAATAGTGAACAATAAATAAAATGATTGATTTTCATGTGCACATAACGCCGCCTGACATTATCGCGAACTGGCAGAAGTACGCCGAAAAAGAGCCGTATTTTGCGCTTCTTTCGCAGAGCAGGAGCAATAAATTTGCCACCGCCGAAGACCTTATCGCCTCTTTGGAAAAAGACGGGACTGTAGACAGGGCGGTCGTCTTTGGATTTGCCTTTCGCGACATGGGATTGTGCCGTTATGTGAACGATTATGTGATTGAAAAGGTAAGGGAATATCCTGAAAAGCTGACGGGTTTTATGGTAACGCCTTTGCGCGGCGGTGAAACCGCGAAAGAAATTGAACGCTGTTCCCGCCTCGGCCTTGCGGGAGTGGGAGAGCTGTTCCCCGAGGGACAGGGCTTTGATTTGGAAGATAAAGCGCAAATGAGAACCCTTGCCGAAACTTGCCTTGAGTTTTTGCTTCCTATTCTGCTACACGCAAACGAGCCTGTCGGCCATTATTATCCGGGAAAGACTGAGGTATCGCTTCGTCAGCTTGAAACATTTGTTTCAGAAAACGGCGAATTAAAAATTATTCTCGCGCACTGGGGCGGCGGCCTTCTTTTTTATGAAACCATGCGCGAAATAAAAGAAAAATTCCGCAATGTTTTCTACGATACCGCCGCCACGCCCTTTCTCTACGATTCGCGGATCTACCGCACCGCCAAAGCCTTGGGTTTATGCGACAAAATTCTCTTTGGCAGCGATTTCCCGCTCCTTGCGCCCTCGCGCTACCTTCCCGCTATTGAAGAAAGCGGCCTTGACTCAGAGGAGAAAAATTTGATACTCACGGGAAACGCGGAAAAACTGTTGGGTAAATAGTACAACGGTAATATTTCAAACATCCGCTCCGTGAAACTCCGTGTGCTCTGTGGTAATTTTTCTTTAAAATGATATAATGTATATATGTATAAAACAAAACCTGCCGGGGCTTTGGCGCTTTTTTTACTGACGCTGATTTCTCAAGTTTTAAACCCGCAGGAAGCGGCAGGCGAGGTATTTGAATACAGATACTCTTCAGGCGCGCGTTACCGGATTCTTTCCGTTGTGGACGAAGCCGTTTATGTTAACCGCGTTTTAAGCCATCGCGTGGAAATTCTCAACCGTATTTCCATGGAAGTGGCGGGCGTAAGGGACGGCAAGGGACAGCACAGGGCTGTTTTTCAAACTTCGGAGCGCGTTATCTACTCCGCCGATCTGGAAACGCAGGACGTATCCGCAGGCTATCAGTGGGCAAGAGAATATGAATCGGTGTTTGAGCGCGACAGGCTTGGATATTTAACGATAGACCCCCGTTATTTTATGCCGGTTGTGCGTAACGTTCCCGTATTTCCCGGCAGGGATTTGCAGATTCTGGAAAGCTGGAGCGCGGAAGGCTACGAGATACACGATTTTCGCGACTCCTTTGGCATAACGGAGCCATACCGCATACCGTTTACCGCGAACTATGTTTACCTTGGGGAACGTGAATGGAAGGGGAAAATGTATCCCGCTTTTTCCGTAAGTTACAGGATAGCGTCAAGGCCTCCTGCGGTACGCGGGCGTCTTTATCCTGTGCGCATAATGGGAGAATTTGATCAGATAGTATATTGGAGCCGTGAGCTTGGACAGGAAGCGGCTTATGAAGAAACCTTCCGCTTGACTTTTGAATTGTCGAATGGAATGGTTGTTGAATACCGCGGGACCGCGCAGGCGGGAATTATTGAATCCGAAGAGATGGACAGGGAAAGGATTACTTCGGAAATAATTGAAGAAATAGGCCGTCTTGATATGGCCGACGTAAATGTCAGGGCTGTAGACGAAGGCGTTTCTATCAGCCTTGAAGACATAGGTTTTTTCGCGGATTCTGCCGTTATGCTTCCGGGAGAGACCGCAAAACTCGATCTGATTGCCGGGATTCTTGCGCGTTATCCAGACAGAGACATTGTTGTAAGCGGTCATACCGCTCTTGCGGGCACAAGCGAAGGCAGGATGAGTCTTTCCATTGAGCGGGCAAGGACGGTGGCGGATTATCTTTTGGCAAAAAATGTCCGTAGCGCGGATCGAATTGTGATACGGGGGTTCGGCGCGGAATTGTCTGTTGCAGATAACAACACGGAAGAAGGCAGGCGCAGAAATCGAAGAGTAGAGATTACTATACTGGAAAATTAACGGGTAAATTTACAGCATTATGATTTTTTCACAAAAGATAACAGACCTTCTTCAAAAATTGAACAACCAGCTTGGCCGCCTCATTCCGGTAACAACTCCCCTGGGTATCGCGCTCGGTTTTTTCTTTCCGCATATATTTATACACATACGTCCCTTTGTCCCCTGGCTCTTCGGCATGATGACTTTTTCGGGAGCGTTAAAGCTGAGGGCGTCTGAATTAACTGATACCATGCGAAAGCCGGTTCCCATATTGCTTTTTTTTGCCGCAAGTCATGTCATTATGCCGCTTGCCGCTCTTTTTTCATCTTCGCTTGTTTTTGACAACGCCGACATTATCGCCGGCTTCGTACTTTTGTTTGCAGGCCCTACGGCTGTTTCAGGCTTTGTCTGGGTTGCGATTTTTAAGGGAGACAAGGCCCTTGGCCTTACGCTTATCCTCCTTGATACCCTGCTTGCTCCCCTTATTGTTCCCGGCAGCGTCTCAATCTTGATGGGCGCGAAAATAACGATGGATATGAGCGGCATAGCGATTTCCCTGCTTTTTATGGTGGTGCTTCCGACAATTCTGGGCGTTACGCTGAACGAAACAAGCAAGGGAAGGGTAAGCGCGAGTTTATGCCCCTCTTTTGATCCTGCCGCCAAACTCTGCCTGATACTTGTAATTGCAGCTAACGCTTCTCCTGTGGCTCCCGGAATACATTTTAATGATCCGCTTGTCTGGATAACGGCGCTTGTCTGCGTTTTGCTTACCGTCTTTGGCTTTTTCCTTGCGAAATTAAACGGCGTTATCGGAAAATACGGCGATGAAAAAAGCGTCTCCATGACAATTTCCGGCGGACTTAGGAATAACAGCGCAGTTATGACAATAGCGGTTACTTTTTTTCCTGAAGCTGCCGTTCTTCCCACAATGATGAGCATTATTTCCCAGCAGACAATAGCGGCAATATTGGGGAAATTTTTGTTTAAAAAAAATGATAAAGAAAAAGAAGTATGATTCTTTTTACTCTCCGCTGAACTCGCGCCTTAAAACAGATTCATCCAGAATGATCGCCACTTTGCCTTCTGATAACAGGCGGCGGTTTTCGTCGGAGGAAATAATTAAAAGCGCGTCACTGCGGTCTATTATTAGATCCGTTGGCTTTATGCCGAATACGCCGCGCGCAAAAATCCGCAACGGTCTGTTTCCAACGGCTTCCAGTAATTCAGGAGAAAGGCCGGAAGGGTTATTCTGAAAGATGCCCGCAGGCGGCGAATAGCGGATCATTGTAGAAATGCCGGTCTGCAGCATATTGCGTTCATAGATAAGGTTCATCTCACTGTCCCAGATTTTCGGGAACAGACAGGGAATTGGCAGGGCTGCGCTTCTCATGCCGTAAACAGGCAGGCTTTCGGATGCGATAATTATTATCCCTGTGTAACGGGCAGTTGATACGGGATTTAATGTTCTGGCGACAGCCACAGACCGGCTGTGCCGTAAAAAAGCGGAACTTACGCCGGACATGGAAACTGTGTAAAGCGCCGACATTTTTCGCATATCGTGCGAAAGAGCCGGCGGCATCGAATGCGCCGTCATAGCGAGGCTATCAGCCTCTATCAGGCTGAACTCACCCCTCTCTATAAGATCCGCGATGGTAGAAGAAGAATCGACCTGTAATTCAAGAATGCCCGGCCGTATCAGCCTTAAATAGCCCTCGCTTAAAATTACTTCTCCCTGGCTCCTTCCAGCCGGCAGTCTGACGCCGGCCGACGCCAAATCCAGCGATACCGTCGCCCTGATTTGCAGGGTATCCCATTCCACAACGCCCGCAATCCCGATTTTGGTGTCCGCGAAAACTCCCGCCGCCGAGAAAAAAACAAGCAATAAAGCTGTAATCTTATACATCAAATCTGATTCCTTATTCCATTATCGGTACTTTTATGGTTCTTCCTTCATGTAGAATTTGATCCAGAAGCATGCCGTTTTCTTCCGCGAGAGTCTGGGGGTCTACGCCGTACCTTCTGCCCAATGACCAGAATGTTTCTCCCCTCGCGACTACATGGAAGCCGTTGAAAACCGCGGTTACTATGGGACGGACAGGAGCGGGGGCAGGCGCGACATCGGCGAACGCCGGAATAACGATGGTTTCCCCAATTTTCAGATACCTGTTCATTATGCCGGGATTGTGCTGTTCAATCATGTTAAGGGACGCGCCGTAATGCCTGCTCATTGACCACAGGGTATCTCCGTGGCGTACAACATGGTAATAGTAGCGTATAAGCCTTATGTCTTCCCGCTCCAGAATGTCCGATACTATGTCAATCTGCGACAGGGGAACTTTCAGATTGTAGCCGCCTGCGGGACTTATCCCATAGAGCAGTTCTGCGTTAAGGTTTCGCAGTAAATCCCTGTCTATACCGGCTTCCTGCGCGAGTATGTCAAGTGAAACCTGACGGCGCAGGGTGATTGGCGCCCACTCAAATTGTTCGCGCCATATATTAACGCCAAATCTTCTCGGCTGTGAAATGATGAATGCGATTGCCGCCAGTTTCGGCACATAATGCAGTGTCTCCTGCCTGAATTCGTTTCTTCCCGACAGTTCCCAATAGTCCCGGATTCCTGTCCTTCTTATGATCCTTGTTACTTCGCCAAGTCCGCAGTTGTAAGCCGCCAGCGCGAGACACCAGTCTCCCAGTATCCTGTAATTATCCTCAAGTTTTTGAAGCGCGCCCCTTGTGGATTTAATAAAATCGCGCCTTTCGTCGATCAGCTCCGTTACTCTTATATCGAAGGGGGAAATGCTGTTCATCATAAACTGCCAAAGCCCCACCGCGCCCGATCTGCTTCTTGCCGTTACCGAAAAAGCCGATTCAACGACAGGCAGATACGCCAATTCCGGCGGTAAATTACGCCTTTGAATTTCTTCCATAATAAACGGCAGGTAAATACTCCCCCGTTCCAGAGCCGCGTTAAGGCCGGCAATCCCCGCGGGACTTGAATAAAGCTCGATATAATGCCGCGTCAAATTCTGCTGTAAAGCCTGAGAGCTAACAATCAATGACGATGGGTAAAAAGCAGGATTTTGGTAATTTTGAAAAGAAACCGTTTCAGGTATCTGCCCCGCAGGCCGTCTGACCCGCAAAGGCCGCCCCTCCTCCTGCGCTCCCGCAGATGTTAAATTCACGCAGAGCATGAGGAAAAAAATTGACAGTCCCCCAAATAGATTCCTCAAGGGTACATTTTTTAAGCAGACGGATAAATTTTTGAATTTCTTCAAAATTTCTCTCCGTAGTAAATCCCTGCCCATTCCCAGCGTCCATGAATTTCCGGGTCCTGCGGAAAGTAGATCTTTCTGAAATACAGATACCATGTTGAAAGGTAGCGCGACCATCCGGTTGTTCTTAAATAAGCCTCAGTCGCGTTGGAAGACGCGTCAAGATTATCCGCGTACCTGATATGGTTATTGTACATAAATTCGGCCAGATTAAAGCTGATTTCAAATATCCCCGAGTCGTCAGTTTCCATCTGCCCCCATGAGCGGGCGAAAAAATTGACCTTGGACATATAGCGCGTAAGCGCCCACGGATTGCCGTCGTCAAGGGCTTTTTGAACAGCGTTTCGCAGAGCTGGCAGGCTTTCAAATGTCCAGTCCTTTACAGACTTGCTGAAATCCACCTGCTGCCTTGCATGTTGTTCGGCATTCGGAAAGCCGGGGATTATTGTCCCCGCATAGGGAAGGAAATTTGTATAGGCCGCTATAGCGCTGTTCCAGTCGCCGACTTGTTCACAGGCCTGGGCAAGTGAAAAATAGGCGGTTCCCAGATCAATCTTTTCCGGGAACCGGGAAATCAGCTCCTGATAATACCAAACCTGCCGTTCCGCGTTCTTATTCAGATTGATAAGGTGAGTAAGGCATACAAAGTGAATGGACTCATCGTTGATTACAAGATCGGGGTAATTTTTAATTATCAGGTCAAAATACAGGGCCGCTATAGGCTGAGAGCCCTGCTGCATATAGGCATAGGCAACCATAAGCAGGTAATACCCGTTGTAGGGATCGGACGGATTGTTAATGGTTCTGGCGCTCAGAAAATGGACAAGCATATCGTAATCCTTAAGCCGGGCAAAACTGGCGGCAATTTCCCTTGTTACGGCAAGTTCGCCCTCGCTGCCGGGTTCTTCCATTTTTAGCAGCTTGAAAAGTTCCGAAAAGTATTCTCTGTTTTCTTTTGAACCTGTTATGTAATACTGATCAGTTTGTAAAGCGTCATACCTGAAGATTTCCTGCAGCCGGGAACATGATGGTAAAATAAATAAAAAGGCAGTTAATATTATAATTAACGCGGGTTTTTTCCCCTTATCCATTGTTAATAATCTTACCATTGTGTTATATTTTTGTATATGTGAAATTTTCTTCATCATTATGAAAAATCTGATTTTATGGATACCAGGAAGTGATTTTTAAAGTCCGGCATTGTATTATCTTACTGTTATTATCAGCATTATATTTATATTCATGCCAATCGCAGGCGGAGCGCGATACATCACAGGCGGAATCGCAAAGACAGCAGCTTGCAGGCGGCCTTTCCGAAGAAATACGAAGTTTGACAGAATCTGGAATTTTGTCTTCAATGGCGCAGGCGCTTGATTTAATCAGAACGAGAGAGTTAAGCGGCGCTGATTTCGGCCGCATGATGAACGGAATTAACATCACACTGATAAGGTATGTTTATCCCGATTCTCCTGTAAGGCTTCCTGCCCTCGATCTTCCCCAAACGTACAACTATACGCGGATTATCAGGGAAGCTGAAAGGGGTAATTATATACGGCCGCCCGAAAATTCCAGCGATTTTTTTGAATATATTCTGCCGTTTCTCGCGGTTAACGCCCAAAACGCCGCAGGCATTTATTCTGATGTGTTAAGGGATTTAGCCAGGGCGGGTGAATTGCGGCCTGCGTCCGTACTGCCCGCCTATTTTCGCGGCGTCATAAACGAATATACCGGCCGGTACGCGGAAGCCGAATCTGCGTACAGGGCGGCGTATGTGATTTCAAACGAATGTTATCCCGCTCTTGCCGGCATTGCCCGCGTAACAATGCTCGCCGGCAATACTGCGGAAGCCGCCGCCCTTTATACGAATTTGGTGATCCGTTATCCAGACAACATGAATATCAAACGCCAGCTTGCCGTTTCATATTATAGAAACCGCGACTGGTCAAGAGCGCTGCCGGCTGTAGAGGAAATTTTACAAAACGCGCCGAGAGACGGGGAATTCCTCTTAATGAAGGCGCATATTCTGTTAGAGCAGGGACAGTATTCACAGGCCAATGCGCCGCTTGATGTCTACTCATCAATAAATTCCAACAACAGAAACTATCTTTTCCTGCGCGCAAGGGTACAGGCCGAAGGAAACCGCAACCGCGATTCCGCTCTCAATTATCTGCGTTCCATCATCAGAAACAACCCCAACGACACGGAGGCTCTTGTTTACGCCGTGAGGCTGCTTATGGAATCAAACCGCGCCTCCGATCAAAACGAAGGCATGGAGATGTTGGCGCGTCTACGGCAAATATCAGGCTCTTCCATTGAAGTTTTAAGCTTAAGCCTGCGCGACGCTGTCCGGCGAGAGGAATGGCAGGAAGCGCAGTCCTTTTTAAACCGTATTCTTACGGTACGCCGCACCGTACAGGATCTGACAGACGGCTATTATGTGGAACGCGGGCTTGGAAATAACGCAAGGGCGCTCACCTTCGCCAGAGAACTATACGACAGGGACGCTTCAAATAATGAATACGCGATTATCTATATTTCCGCCCTCATTGACAACGCAAGAAAGGATGATGCCTTGCGCCTTATTGAAAGCCGGCTTGCCTCTTTGGGCACTACCGGCAGCGGAACAACAAGAAGCAGGCTCTTTTTTCTGCGCAGCCGCATCCAGAACAATGAAGAGGCGGTATTAAGCGATCTGCGTTCCAGTCTTTTTGAAGACCCGCGCAATCTCGACGCCATTATCGCCATGTTTGAA
>JGI24698J34947_10001214_pt1 | contig 13485 bp, 14 predicted proteins | sample TergutMp193P3_FD_34947 | JGI IMG/M metagenome (IMG submission 34947)
CCCGCGATGAACATCTCCTTTTACGAAACCGCCTACCTCGGCTCGCGGCCTGTTGCAAGCGCGCCGGTACAGCCCACGCCTGCCCCCACGCCCGCCGCGACAACTCCCGCCGCCGTGCCGCAACGCCCCGTGCCCGATAACTTTGTGCGGATAAACGGCGGCACTTTCACCATGGGCAGCCCCGCCAATGAGCCGGAACGTTTTGATAGGGAAGGCCCGCAACATCAAGTAACGGTTAGCTCCTTTTACATGGGGAAGTACGAGGTGACGCAAAAGGAATATCGGGACATCATGGGGTCAAACCCCAGCAAATTCAAAGGAGATAATCTGCCGGTGGAACAGGTAAGCTGGTATGATGCTATAGATTACTGTAATAAGCGCAGCCAGAGGGAAGGGTTGACTCTTGCGTATACAATAGACAAGAGCAGCAGCGATACAAATAATTTTAGTAAAGAGGATAAATATAAATATGCAGTAACGTGGAACCGGAACGCAAACGGCTACCGCCTGCCAACGGAGGCGGAGTGGGAATACGCCTGCCGCGCCGGAACGACGACGGCGTACAATACCGGATCAGCGATAAGCGATGCCACCGGCTGGTATGATGCCAATAGCGGGGTGTGGCTTCTAGTCTTCGGTGGTAAGACGAATCCAGTAGGACAAAAGCCGGCGAATGCCTGGGGCTTGTACGATATGCACGGGAACGTGTGGGAGTGGTGCTGGGACTGGTACGAGAGCTATTCAAGCGGGGCGCAGACCGAGCCAACGGGCGCGTCTTCGGGGTCTGACCGCGTGGAGCGCAGCGGGAGCTGGTACAGTATAGCCACATACTTGCGTTCTGCGTTTCGGAGCTATGGCCCGCCGTCCTCCCGGAACCACGCCCTCGGCTTCCGCGTTGTTCGCAATGGGCAGTAGCAGTGGGCACGGTCATAATTTAAGTTTGATTCAATCGCCGTGTAAGTGTATTCATCCGCATATTTCCACCTTAATACTTAACGAGCAATCGTGCGTAATACAAAAATTTCGGATCATCTTTGGAATAATAGCGCAATGTGGCTCCGTTAATTCCGTCTTCTTCTTTTAGCGTTGCGTCCATGAAATAAATATTTTCGGCATCCATATTGACAAAGATGCTCATGTGCGTTGGCGGCGCGTTTTTTTCAGTGCCCATAAAAATAATGTCGCCCGGAGTCAGCGTGCCTATGGGAACGGTAAAATATTCGTGAAAGGCGGATAAGGGCGCATCGTCAAACAACAGGGAATATTTTGTGCCTTTGACCGCATATTGAAAGATACGGACTATGAACCCCGAACAGTCAAGCGCTAAAACCCCTTCTTGCTCCAATAAATCCCGGCCGGCCCATGCATATACATTTTCCCGCTCAACATATTTTCCGGCATAGGACACCGCCGCCTCCCTTATTTCCGGGGGGCATTCCACCACCCGGTACATGACTGCCGGATGGCGGTTGAATGTCGCGCATGAAAACAAAAATAAGCCAATCGCAATAAATGCAAAACACGAAAAAAATCGCTTTGGCCTCATAACAAAAAAAACCGCAGGCATAGCCCTGAATGCATCACATTAAAAAGCCCTGATAGCGCGGACAGGGAGGGCGTTGGTTACTTCACCGTAATACTGACGGCCATCGTTGAACCGCAGATACCGCGCACGATAACCCTTATCCGCCACCGATGAAGACCAGTACCAGTTGTTGCTAAAGTTTCCCAGGTTTTGCAGCTTCAGATTTTTATACACCAAATCAAGTTCTTCAATGCTCGGTAAAAACCAATCGGCAAATCCATTATGGTTCAGTTTTGCACATAACAGCGCTGCCCGCTCATCGCCAGAATTCCGCCCAATCGCTTCCGTAATTTGTTCCGTGTTCCATTTGCCGGAACCTATCCCGCTCCTCAAAGCAGGCCAGTATTCACGGGAACTCCTGCTCCATTGAGCGGTGAATTCAGTTTCAACGGGGGCCGCTTCCAGATACCGCCAGCCGTCGGAAAACGCCCCCTTGTCGTAAAACACTATGCCGCCGGCAGGTCCTCGGTCGCCTATTTTGTAAGAGGTTTTTTCAGGAGCCGCCGCGCTCGTTTGCGGGGAACCCGTATTGACTTGAATAGGCCCCTTCCCGCCCAGCAGGAACATCACCCGTTCTTCGCTGGCGCTTATGTCCATTGCAGGGGATGCCTCAATAGCGGCAGTCTCGACATTCAGCACCCTGATCCGAAAACGGTACACGTTCCCTACCGCGCTTAATGAGCCGGATACTATAAGCTGTGCGCCGAGTTTCTTCCCTATGGCCTGCGCGGATTCATCGCTTACATCGTCGGACAACTGGAATTCCTCTTCCTGCCGGATTAAATCCAGTTCCCTGCGGTCTACGACAATAAGTTTTTTCCCATGAACTAATTGGCTGGTGAGCTCTTCAAGCACGTATTCGGAAAACTGCTCAGTCGGGGATTTGAAATTGAGCAGCGCGATTTTTAAACCGTTTTCTACATTGTCTTCGACGCTTCGGGCTGCCATCCCTATGGCCCTGTCCAGCGATACCGGCCCGCCTGTTTGCGCGGGAGCTTCATCAGGGCTGCTCGCGCACGCCAATCCGAGCGCAATAAGCGCAATAAGGGATACTGCCGTAATAATATGCGGCTCCCATTTTTTATTCACCATACAAGACTCCTTTTTACAAAACTGTTAAAAATTATACTTTCCATGAAAGCAAAAAATCCCATAAACAAAAGATCAAGCAAATCAAACGTACCCGGCATATTTTCAAAAAATTGCGTAAGCTCAATGGCCAATGCAACGGCGCAAAATATGCCGCGATAAACCATTCCCCAGCGGGCATTTTCCAGCCAGAGCGCCCGAATAAGCAGCAAGCCCGATAAAAACCATAATCCGTCAGGCAGGTTGAAGAGAAACAGGCTCGTCAATACGGAATCTGTTTTTGCCGGAATGAACAATGCGTCAAGGAATAAGGGTTTCGGAAAAAAACGAAACAGTACCATATTAAGGTTTCTGAAGAACGCATAAATAGCAATGCCCCCGAAAAAAAGCGCCAATGCCGCAATTAAATATGCCGCTTTAAGTTTTTTGTTATCGAAATTTTTATACACGCATTTCTTCATTATTGATTCTCAATTCGCAAATTTGGAGATGGACGGCGTTTTAATGCCGTCTATCGCGGTAATTTGCGTCGTTTTAATGGCGCAAACTTTTTTAAAAACGAAGCTCAGGCTCATCCGCCTGTAATTATATCCTTATATTGACTCGCTTTTCAAGGCGGCCAGATGGCATTGCGGCCCTCAGCGCCATATTATGCTATTTTTCAATAATTGCCTGATTTCTCAAAGCCTTAGGGCCTGAAACTGAATACGACTTGATATAAATACAAAAACGTATTACATTTGATTTATAGCAAATTGTCACCTAACTCCCGCTACGCGCTTTCAGCTTCTGTTTTTGCGGCATCGAGCGCTGCCTTTTTTGCGCGTACCGCTTTTCGTGAACCAAGCAATATCGAGATTGGTTCAAGAAAGGCGAAATTTTTACAAATTATCCTGATAATTACCATCATGGGAACCGCCAGCACCATTCCGGCAAAGCCCCAAATCCATCCCCAAATTACCAAAGAGAGCAGCACCACCAAAGGCGAGATGCCCACGTTATCGCCAATAATTTTTGGATCAAGGATGTTCCCCAAAATAATATTTGCCACCAGCACAATCAGAATAACCAGTATTATTGGCCCCGGATCAGGCCAAAACTGGAGCAGGGCAAAAAGAGAAATTGCCAGGCCGCTGATTATGCTGCCCAGAGTGGGAATAAAATTCAATAAAAACTGAATTACCCCCCACACAATGGCAAATTCCAATCCAACAAGCCCCAGGCTTATGGCAAAGATGACTCCGTTTGCAAGGGAAATAAGAAATTTCGCCGCCAGATACCGGGTAACCTGCTGCATAAGATCTGCGCCTATCCGCTCAATTCTGTCCTCGCGCTGCCTAAATGCAATTGCCAGCTTGCTCCTGAACTGGGATGCCTCTACCAGCAAAAACGCCACAAAAAGCACCACCAAAACGGCATTCTTAATAAAATCTACAAAAACATTTGAAAGGGAAAATGTCAATGCGCGTATTTGAGTCCGTATTCCTATCTGATTCCAGAGATTTTGTATGAAACTAAGTTCTTTGTTATACGAAAGATCAAAGAACCGCGAAAGCCCCATATATATCTCGGTTAAGCGGGATTCATAATGCGAATAGCGTGAAAGAATCACCCTGCCAGAGGAAAAGAGCACCATGCCAAAAATATACAGCCCCGCAATAATGAGTATCACCGCCACTAAAATGGAAATAATGCGGGGAACGCGAAATTTTTCCAGTCCGATAACCATAGGATACAAAACAAAAGCCAGAAGTATGGCAATCGTTATAGGCACCAATACAGAAGCCGCAATTTTTAAGACCCCGCCGCCAATGATTACGCAGATAAAAAGCATCATGATAAAATTGGACCGGCCTGAATTTAAATTTTTTAGACCATCTTTCATAACGATAACTATGCCATATTTTTGAAATGTTGCCCAGAGCCCTGTGTAAAGTAATTATAAAAATATTAATAAATATCAAAAATTCCCTTGACCTTCGCCCTTAAAAGTATTATGTTTAATATAGACTGACGATGCAGTTGAGATGAGTTTTACATCCTCTGCTTGTCAACAAATCAGCAACAGGTTATTACACCTCTGTTAAGCAGCCTACTGTATTGTCAGACGGCCCCCTGGGTTTCCTCACCTCCTTTTCCCAGGGGGTGTTTTTTTTAAGTATCTATCTCCAAACTATGACCGCAATTTAATGATATAATACAATTAATGAAAAAGCTCGTGTATGCCGCAGTATTTTTCGCGTTCCTGTTCATTTCATGTGAAAAATCGTCGGCAAGCCGCATACCTGCGACAGTCCGCGTATCGTCGGATAAATCCACCGTTCATCTGGATCAGGAGGATGAGGAACTGGCGCGCATTGCCCGCCATGCCAGGGATACGCTGCCGGCCTTTTTCCGCCATCTGCTGCGTCCGGCAAAAGATGAGGGCAATTTCAGGGTAAAGTACCCGTTCAGGGCCGACAGAACTTCGGGCTTTAGCATGGAGCAGGTGTGGTTATCAGAAATACAATATAAAGATGGAGTGTATTACGGGGTTGTTGATAATACGCCGTTTTATATCAGCTCAATCAAAAAGGGGGATACTGTTACGTTCAATGCCGATGAAATAACAGACTGGATGTATACCTCCGGCGAAAAAATCATCGGCGGATACTCAATAAAGTACCTTTTAGATATGCTCCCCGAACACAGCGAGGAACAACAGCGCATTATGAATATGCTATCAGAGCCTCCCGACTCGCCGCGTACGCCTGATTGACAAAAAGCGAAGGCGCGGCTAAGTTTTGCCCTTTTTTGCCTTTTCGTTCAACCTGACGGTTTCTTCGAGTTTTTTTAACTTTTCTCTGAGGGAGGCATTTTTAATCCGGTCCAAGCCGCTTGCCGCGCCCTGCGCCTTTTTTTCGTTTTTCATTTTCCCGGCACTGGCTTGAACTTCCAAATTTTCAGGAGCGGTATCTTTCATAACAGATTCAGAAACAGAAGGCGCAGCGCCCAGCTTAAAGGCAAGGCCGCTGATAGCCAGCTCTGGAAAAGACTTCTGCAAATCCGAAAGAAGCAGGTGTTCTTTGGTCTGTAAAATCTGTATCCAGCCGGGGTGATCCACCCCTACCAGCAATATGCCGCGCCGTATATCATGCAGTTGCGTGTGAGACGCGGCTGCGGCAATCCCGTGCTTTTGAGTCAACTGTTCCCACACAGAAAAAAGCCTGGAAAATTCCCTGGCCTTCCCCAGCATATTTTCATCAAAAATGCCGGAAAGCACCTCGCCTACTTTTTTCACGATACGGCCCCTCCGCTTACATGATACACCAGCGTATCATCTTTCCGGTAGCGTTGATACGGTTCCTCAGGGAGAAACGTAAAAAACGCCTGGCCGTATTCGGGCATGACCGAAAGGAATTTCTGCCTTTTCTCCCCGTCCATTTCTAATAACACGTCATCCAGCAGCAGCGTGGGGGTTTTCCCCGTCATTTCAGTAAAGCGCCGGGACTGGGCAACCCGCAGCAGCAGGGCAAGCAGCCGGCGCTGACCCGTAGAGGCTTTAGCGGTGAATTCGCTGTTGTTACGTGAAAACACATAACGGTCGCGGTGAGGCCCTGAAAGCGAAACGCCGGCATTAAGGTCCGCTGAGCGCCGGGCGGCCAATGCGGAGGCTGCTTCCTCGGCACTGGGGCAGGAGCCGCCCGCCGCAGGCTTCCATGACGGAACATACTGCACGGTAATGCCGCCAATCCCGGAAACTTCCCGATACAGGGGGCCAAAGACATCTGAGAAAAGCCCGACCGCTTCTATGCGCTTTTCCATAAGTTTTGTTCCGTATTGGGCGCATTGAATATCAAACGCATCCAGCAGCGATTCTACGTTACCCGAAACGCGGCGCAAGACATAATCCCTCAGCGTTGCATTGCGGAATTTCAGCACTTGGCGGTAACGGCGCAAATCATCAAGATACACCGGATCGTACAGGCTCAAGACCTGATCAAAAAACCAGCGTCGGCGCTCAGGGGGGCCGGAAATAAAATCCATATCTTCATGGCAGAATACTATACACGGCGCGACTGAAAGGAGATCCCTGCGATCTTCCGCTTTTTTGCCGTTAATAAGTATGGTTTTCTTCCCTTTTTCAAATTTTATCAGTATTTCGCCATCAAGAACGCTTTCATCGGCGAGCGGAGCGGAGCTGCGGTCATCAGAACCGTCAGTTCCAGAAATTTTAACAGCCGCCGCAAAACTGTTTTCCCCGTTATGTGCAATTTCTAAATCGCGCACTCCCCTGAACGATGATCCGTAACAACAAAAATAAATTGCCTCAAGCAAATTTGTTTTACCCTGTCCGTTTTCTCCGATTAAAAAAACATCGTGCGTGGCGGTAACTGTTTCACTGTCAGTCAAATTTCTGAATGAAACGGTTCTGAGAGAAGAAAAAATCATGGATTAATCCATCCGCTAAAATCAGCGTATTTAAGGTTGCATAGGCATTACAATATGGAAAAAGTCTTTTTCCGGATTTGAGACAATGGTAATCGCCTTGTTAAATTCCGTAAAGCGTATGCACATCTCATCGGACTTCATTGCCCTGCACGGCTCTTCAATATAACGGTAATTCAAGGCTATGGTTACTTCTTCGCCATCGAAATTGCAGGGAATCTCATATTCACTGCCACCGTATTCGCTTTCTTCCGAGTAAATAGCCATTTTTCCCGGTTTGATTCCCAAATAAACCCGCTTGTTTTTTGATTCAACCATTACCACTACCCGGTGTAAAGTTTCGAGTAACATATTCCGGTCTACCGTAAGGCTCAGTTGCTGATAATCGGGAATAACCTTGCGGTAGTTGGGAAATTGCCCTTCAAGCAGCACAGACGAAAATTTGTATGAGGCAAAATTTATAAAAATGCTTTTATCGTTAAGTGATATCGATATAAGCCCCTCATCTCCCGCTTTTTTTACGATGGTATTAAGAATTTTTGTAGGTATAATAATACCAGAAAAATCCTTTATGCTTTTATCGGCATATTTGTTGATGAATGAAAGCCTTCTTCCATCGGTGGCTACCATATTCATTTTATCTTTTTCTTTTTCCAAAAAAACGCCATTCATAAAGTAACGGGTTTCATCATCAGAAACAGAAAATATAGTCTGCTGAATCATCTCTTTGAAATCTTTTATGGGAATCTCAAAGAATGAATCGTTTGAAAAAGGAAATTCAGGATACTTATCGGAAGCTATGCACTTTAGTTTGTTTTCCGATTTGTATTCGGTTTTTTTATCCTCAGTCGGTCTTATAAGGATATTGATATCCTTCTGGCTAAACTCAATTTCGTCTTGAGGAAAAGCATTCAAAATGCCAAAAAATTTTTCGCCAAAAACCGTAACAGAACCGGATTCAATTACATTTACCGGTATGGCAGTTTCAAAAAAAACTTTCATATCAGTAGCCCGGATTGTCAGGGAATCATTTTCCGCTTCCAAATAAATATTGGACAATATGGAAATCGCATTTTTTGACGCGATTATTTCCTGAGCAACAGAAATCTCTTTTAAAAGAGACAGCCGATCACAAGTAAACTTCATTTTTGCATCCTCCTATAATCATTATATATATATAATTAGTAATAATAATAAGCCGCTGGAAATGTGGAAAACTCACTTAATTCCATACAGGGCTTATAATTATGCATTTTATAAAAATATGTATAAGTATGCTACTTTTTCACATTTTACACAAGTAGTAAAATTATAAACATTTTTACTTTAATTATACACACATTTTACACCTCATGTCTTAGCCGTATATTCCTTGATAAGGCGCTTTAGGTTTTCTATTTGGGAGTTCAAAGCAGGGTCTGTTAAGAGTTGCCCCTTGATTTTATCTATGGAATGTATCACTGTGGCATGGTCCCGCCCGCCAAAAGATTCGCCCAACTCGGTTGTTGAAAAGTCGGTTATTTCCCTGGCTACGTACATGGCCAACTGGCGGGGAAAAACTATATTTTTGGTCTTTTTTTTGCCTTTCAGGTCATTGGGAGAGAGGTTGAACTGTTCGGCAACCACCCGTTGTATGTTGTCGATAGACATATTTGCCTGCCGGGAAGAGGCAAGTACATCGCGGAGCTTCTGCTGGGCTATTTCTACTGTTATCGGCTTCCCCATGATTTCAGTATATGAAATAAGGGTATTCAGAGCGCCTATTAAATCCCTGATATTTGAGGATATATTTTTGGCCACCAGGTCTATAACTTCATCCGGTATGGAAGTTTTACGGCCTTCGGCTACTGATTTTAAAATAGCGCAGCGGACTTCGTAGCGGGGGGGTTGCAAATCCACTTTCAGGCCCTGTTCAAAGCGGCTGAGCAGCCTTTCCGAAAATTTTTTCAGTTCCGATGGGGGGCGGTCGCAGGTAAAAACCAGATGCTTTTTGGCCTGGATTAGCGCATTAAAGGTATGAAAGAGTTCTTCCTGAACGCCGGGCTTATCTTGTAAGAATTGGATATCGTCTATCAGCAATACATCCGTATAGCGGTATTTATTCTTAAACGCATTCATCTTTCCCTGGGCAATGCCCTCGACATATTCGTTGAGGAATTCCTCGGAAGGGACACAAATTACCTTATTGTCTGAATTTTCATACACACTGTTGCCGATGGCCTGCATTAAATGGGTTTTTCCCAGCCCGACCCCGCCGTAGATAAAAAAAGGATTATAGTTTTTTCCGGGGTTTTTGCTTATGGCAATAGCGGTATTGGCGGCAAAACTGTTGTTTTCGCCAATAATGTACTTGTCAAACGTATAGTCTTCCTGCAATTGGGGGTGCTTGCCCTTGGCTTTTTTTACTGGGGTATTTGCAGCGGCAGCGCCTGTTTCCGGCGATTTTTGGGCATTTTTTCCGTCCCCAGCACTGGCCTGTGCCGACGATTCTGCGGGAGCAGGGGTATTTTGGGCTGTTTTTACCGGCCCGACCTCAAAATTAAGGTCTAAATTCCTGCCGATTAAAGCAGATAGCCTGCTGATAATGGCGTTTTGGTAGCGATTTTTTACCTGATCGCGGTAAAATGTGGAGGGAGCCTTAATATAAACGCAATTTTCCCCTCCCTTGAGATACTCCAGATTGGAAAACCATATATTATACTCCTGCTCCCCCGATTCCGCCCGGAGCTGGTTCATGGTTTCGTTCCAAAATACCTCATAATCCCAATCAGCCATATATAAACCCTTACAATTTAAAGTATCCACAAATTATCCACAAGCCGTTTTATTAAGGCTATCATAAAAATACCGCAATATTTCAAAAATTCACGGCTTTTACCTTTATGCCTGAATAGTAAAATTTTGCTAATTCATTATAGCATAACGAATTAGCAAAGATAAAACAAGCAATTAGAAAATACCGCCACCGCCCCTTTTTTCTGCCGCAAATTTTCCAAAATAATCCATAATTTATCCACAGGTTATCCACTTTTACAATGGTCTAAAAATTTATACAGGCCCTGTATCTTGAAAACCATTATGAAGGGAATGTCATTATACTTTATCTTTATTTTTTTATGCAAGGGGTTCAGGGGCATTATGTCAAGGACATCATGCCCACGAGACATATTATTAGAGGCGCGGACTTTAGTCCGAATGCAGTTTCTCGCCCGTCAGGGCGGAGAGGCATCGGGACTATTTTTTCCCAAATTTAGAATTGCGGCAGGATGTCGTGCGGGGCTTATCATTTTTATTGCTTTTTAGTATAATTGTGGCAATGGGCGTTGCGTTAAATACCGAAAGTCTTGATGCTTTTTTCAGGGGTGTTCTTGATATTGACGGGTTCAGTGAATCCGACAGTTCCCTGAACGGCATACAGGTTGACAATGACGGCTCTGATATTCATAAAATCGCTTTTGGCGTTGATGCCAACATGGAAACGTTTGAACGGGCAGCGGCCTGCGGCGCGGGAATGTTGTTTGTCCACCATGGGCTTTTTTGGGGCAAGCCCCTGCGCTTGGCGGGGAATCACCGGCGGCGCGTTAAGTTTCTGCTGGAGCGCAATATTTGCCTGTACGCGGTTCATCTGCCGCTGGATCAAGCGCCGGAACTGGGAAACAATGCGGTCATCGCCAAATTACTGGGGCTGGCAAATATCGAGCCTTTTGGAACGTATCACGGCAAAAAAGTCGGATATAAGGGCGCGTTCCCCCAGCCCGTCACCATAGAAGACGCGGTGAAGAAAATTTCCTTTATGGATCGCCCGCCGCTGGGAGTTTTTCCCTTTGGCAAAAAGGAAAACAGTACCTGCGCGGTAGTTTCCGGCGGTGCGCCGTTTGAGGCATTGCAGGCATTGGAGGAAGGCGTTGATTTGTACGTTACCGGCGAAGCGTCTCATCAGGTTTACAGCGAATGCCTGGAGGGAAAGCTCAATATGATAGCCGAAGGGCATCACAGCACCGAAGTCTGGGGTGTCCGTGAACTTATGCGGCGCAGCGCCGCTGAATTGAATATTGACACTGAATTTATTGATGTCCCGACCGGACTATAATTTTATCAAGAGATGAAACAGGAGACAAAAATGGAAGATGCAAACGTATCAAGAAAGAAGGTTTTTCCGCTGGATAAAAATCGCGTTTTGCCGTTTATATTAACCGGCGCAGTTATCCTTTTGGATCAGTTGTCAAAATTTATTATTGTGAAGAACTGGCCCCGCATCGGAACAAAAATAAAAGACGTTTTTAACAACGATTTTCTGATAATACGGCATGTGCGGAATCCCGATATTGCCTTCAGCCTGGGGAGCAATATGCCGGGAAATTTAAAACCAGTGCTTTTTATTGTTATTCCCCTGCTGGTGCTGGTTTTCCTGTTCTGGTACTATCTTAAATCCGATGAATTCACGCGTATGCAGCGTTGGGCAGCAGCCGGCATAATAGGCGGCGGACTGGGCAATATCATAGACCGCATTTTCCGTCCCGCTGGGGTAGTGGATTTTATCGACATAAAATTTTACGGGATTTTTGGATTGACGCGCTGGCCGACTTTTAATATTGCCGACTCCAGCGTTGTGGTGTGCTGTATAATCCTGTTTTTTACAATACTGATTAGCATGAAAAAGGATAAAGCGAAACCGCGTCATGAATAAAAAAGTAAATACCCTGCTGTTTATTGTGGGTGCTACGCTTTTTAATTTTATTGTTACGGTGATATGCTTTTTTGCGCTGTTGAAGCTTTATGCAAGTTTTCTCGCAGGATTTATTCCCGAAGAAAGCCGGGGATGGGGCTTCCCGTTGATATTTATCGCCGCCATTGCCCTTTCGTTTATCATTTACCGACTGGCAATGAAGCTGTTTTTAAAGAAGGTCGAGGTGGAGAGATATTTCGAGCCGATTTTCGGCAATCGGAAATACCGTTGAATGGCAGAGACGCTTGTTATATGAAATTTGGATAGGAGCGAGAAAAAATGAAGCGTTTTATTATTTTTCCCGTTTTGTTTTTGTGTATTTTTGGAATCATGGCCATGTCCCCCCCAGCTACAGCTAATCAGTATGGCGGAAGAATATTCATCAAAAATATGTCATCGCATAATTTGTATTTGGAATTTGAATATGACAATAATCAATTTGGAGGATTCTCATACAAGCAGTTTTGTATTGAAATACAGGATACAATTTTAACGTATCATTATTTTCATGTTCCCTTTGCGGATGTCAGTAGTTTCGATTTGGACATTGTGCATCCAAATAATTATTTCAAAAAAATTAGCGTATACAATATGGAGACAGGGAATTTATTGAGAGAGATTGATATTTCAGAGGAAAAAATATTTGCTCTGATAAATGACGATATTAATTACAGATACGAGACAATTTTTGAACTGCTTATTGACGATCCGTTATTGGCGGGAAGGAATTAATGAACAAAAAATGGCTATTGTTTATTTTTTCAATACCGCTGATTTTCATTAGCGGGTGTCATATATATTATTCAACATATTATTCAGCGTATGATCTGCATTATCTATATTATCAAAATGAATCATCACACGATGTTTTCATTCAATATTTTACAGATGGTAATTGGTACCGTTATGACGGTTTGGAAGGGGATGTCTATTATATTGCTTTGGATAACCTTCCAAAGTCAACGGAATGCGAACAGATTATAGGTTTCAGTGATTCTGATCCCGTTGAAAAAGTTTTGATTTTTGATATGAACAGCCGTAAATTACTGCGAAAAATGACCAATTGGGATTCTTTTTATAATACACTTCCTGTGGAGAAATGGATGGAAAAAAAGGCGCATACAATTGTAACAAATTACAGGCATAGCTTTCTTATTACCGATGAATTATTTGATATGGAATGATGACTATAGCTTATGTGGGTAGCATTTTAAGATTTTGGGTTGAGTAATTATTTATAATAAATGAAATCAATGTAATGCAAAATGTCGCATAACAAAGCTCTTAGAATTACCGCCGATAGGCGGTTACCTTACGCCGCAGTTGACAGGATTATTGGGTGATTATAGAATATATTTACTGTAAAATTAAAGGGGAAAACAGGCATGAAAAAGCTGTTTGTTGTTTTGTTTGTTTTAACGGCAGCGGGCGTTTTCGCCCAGCAGAAATACGCGCTGGTTATCGGCAACGGGAACTATACCAATTTCGGCTCGCTGCCAAACGCCCTGAATGACGCAAATGACATGACCGCGGCCTTGCAGGGGCTTGGTTTTAACGTAGACAAGGTATTGGACGGGGACCGCGCTCAAATGGAAGGGGCCATTACCCGCCTTAAAAACAGGCTTTCCGTATCAAAAAACAGTTACGGGTTTTTCTT
>JGI24698J34947_10001215_pt1 | contig 13474 bp, 8 predicted proteins | sample TergutMp193P3_FD_34947 | JGI IMG/M metagenome (IMG submission 34947)
TGGATGCGGCCTATTTTCAGTTATTTGGGACTAACCGTGGGGACGATTCTGTCCGATATGGACAACGCGCGGCGCAAGGAAAATTACGCCTGCGACATTACCTATGGGACGAACAACGAGTTTGGTTTTGATTACCTGCGCGACAACATGCACCGCGACATTGAGGGGCGCGTGCAGCGGGGGCACAATTTTTGTATCGTTGATGAAATTGACTCCATTTTAATTGACGAGGCGCGCACCCCCCTGATCATTTCCGGCGCGGCAGAGGACGACACCTTCAAATACGCCGAGGTTGACAAGCTGCTGGGAAGCCTGAAGGAAGTGCAAAAAAAAGAAAACGGCGAGTACCCCGATGAAACCCGGGACGAAGAGGTCATCGGCGATTATAAAATAAACGAAAAAAACAAAAGCATTTCCTTTTCCAATCAGGGGCTTGCCAGCATCGAAGAGATTTTGAAAAAGCGCAATCTGATTCAGGGGGCCATTGTTGACGAGGAAAATTTTGAGTACATCCACTACTTTACCCAGGCGCTGAAAGCCCACAAGATTTTTCATATTGACGTTGACTATGTGGTCGAGGACGGGCAGGTGCAGATTGTCGATGAATTTACCGGACGCATTCTGCACGGCAGGCGCTATTCGGACGGTCTGCATCAGGCGATTGAGGCGAAAGAACGGATCAAAATAGCCCAGCGCAACCGCACATTGGCGACGATTACCTTTCAAAATTACTTTCGCCTGTATCAAAAAATTTCCGGCATGACCGGCACCGCCGATACGGAAGCGGTCGAGTTTACCAAAATTTACAAACTTGATGTGGTCGTTATTCCCACCAACCTGCCCGTTGAACGCATTGACGAACATGACGTGGTATACCTCAACGAAACCGACAAGTTCCAGGCCCTGTGCAATGAAATTGCCGAGGCGAATAAAAAGGGACAGCCCATGCTGGTCGGCACGGTTTCTATCGAGAAGTCCGAAAAACTTTCCGCCCTGCTCACCCGCCGGGGGGTCCGCCACGAGGTACTGAACGCCAAGAACCACGCCCGCGAAGCGCTGATAATCGCCGAAGCGGGGGCAAAAGGCTCGGTCACCATTGCAACTAACATGGCGGGGCGCGGCACGGACATCAAGCTGGGCGGCAGCCCGGAAAGCCGCGCCCGCAGACGCGCCGGAACCGCCGCCACTCCCGAACAGTACGCCGCGATTTACCGCGACGAATACGAAAAATGGAAAAAGGACTACGATGAAGTCAAGGCCATCGGCGGCCTGTACGTTATCGGCACGGAGCGCCATGAAAGCCGCCGCATTGACAACCAATTGCGGGGACGTTCGGGGCGGCAGGGCGATCCGGGCAGGAGCAAATTCTTTATCTCGATGGATGATGAACTGATGCGGCTGTTCGGCGGCGAAAAGATGAAAAACATCATGTCCCGAATCGGCATGGAACCGGGCGAGCCGATCTATCACCCGTGGCTGAACAAGAGCATTGAAAACGCCCAGAAAAAAGTTGAGGAGCGCAACTTCGAGATACGCAAGCACCTTTTGGAATACGACGACGTGCTGAACCAGCAGCGCAAGTTCATCTACGAACAGCGCGACGCAATTCTGCTGGATACCGATTTGAAAAAGCGGGTAAATGACGCCAGCGCCGACATTACCGCACAGTTAGTTGAAGAATTCGGCCGCGAGTACCGCAGTGACGCTTCCGGCGCGATCAAGAATATCGCCGAACAGCTCCGCACCAAATTCGGCTATCAGCTGACGATGGATCCCAACAGCGCGGAGTTCAAAAACGCCGAAACGCTTGAACATAAAATTACCGCCGATCTTGAACAGGACCTTGCCGACAAGGAAGCCCTTATCGGCGCCAATTACCTGAACGCCCTTATCCGCGACAACTACCTGTACGCGATTGATCGCAAATGGCTGGATCACCTTGAAAACATGGAAGCCCTGCGCGAAGCCGTGTACCTGCGCCACTACGCGCAGAAGAACCCGCTGACCGAATACAAGGTTGAAGGCTTCCAGATTTTTGACCGCATGATCGACGAGATACGCACGGAGATCGCCTCGCGCCTGCACCTGATACGGATTCAAGTCGCCCCCGCCGAAGGGGCCCGCAAACAGGTCAGCCGCTCCTACGCCACCACGCAATCGGCAAGCCACAGCAGCATGGACTCGTTTGGCTCATCCGGCGGGGTCGCTGCCGCCAACAACGCCTCGCCCATGAGCAGCGCATCCCGCCCCGACGGAGCAACCATCGTCCGCAGCCACCCCAAAGTAGGCCGCAACGACCCCTGCCCCTGCGGCAGCGGCAGGAAGTACAAACAGTGTCATGGGCGTTAGGCCGCGGACGTTAGCGACTAACGCGCCGCAAAGCCTTCTACAGTTTAATAAAGGGCTTCTATCCGCATTATAAATTATAAGGGAGTGGACTGTAGATTATCGTATTTGCCCCCACCAAATCGAAGCCGGTAAAAGACTGGGTAAGTTCCCTGTTTTTGTAGTAGGTTATTCCCGCCATCTGCATAATGGCGTCAAACTCCACTCCGGCTAACTCCAAAAATAACGCATTGAAGGTCATCTGACCGTTCCTAAATATTTCATCTCCTACGATATCGCCTAACCGGAAGGAAAATACCAATCTTTCAAAATCATTAAAAGTTCTGGAAGGGTTTGGAACTTCCGCAGTAAAATCAATCATGGATTTACTGATATAAAATTCGGTACGATAATCAAACTCAAACAATCCATCCGATATTATCAGACCCACATACCATGATCCGGTTCCTGTCCAGAGGCTAGAACTATTGTACCACATGAACGTAACAGTTGCTTCTCCGTTCGCTATTTTTCCAAAACCGTAAATTGTAGGTTCCATAAAAGATTCATCAATCCCATCAAGGGTACTGAACAGACCAACGGCGATAGTTTTTCCGTTCCGAACATTATTCAGGGCAGTAATTCTAAGCGTATTTTGTTTTTGACCAAGACCGTTGGCTTGCACCGCCGCTTTGAATGTCTGAATCGCAGTGTTCAGTTTTGCTGTTTCCTCCGTTACCATTACCTGCGAGGCATTGCCGTTACTGTACATCGCCAGCGCGCTGTCGCAGGCTGAATTAAACGCCGTCCATTGTGCTGTAGTGGCCCAAGAGGAATCATAAGGCGCCTGCGCTGCGTTTACGGCCACGACAATACCTTCCTTCGCATTATTCGCATTTATAATGGCATTGTTAAGGTTATTTTTATTCGGGGCTGTTCCGGTTGTTTTCGTACTATTAAAAGCGTTTATCGCCTCAACCAAGGTCAGATACTGGTTGTCAATGTTTCCAGAGGCACTTTCTGCACTGGTAATCGCGGCGTTCAGGACAGCCAGTACGCTCTGGCTGACCCACGAATCCATCGGCCCGACATCATTGCCGTTGACGCTGGTTTTGACATCTGTCCTTATTGCCTTCGCCCTTTCAACCAGCATGGTAAGTTCTTCGGCGGTGAAGTTATTATTTTTGGCGCCATTTTTCAGCACTGAGTTGAAAACGAATATCGCGTTGTACAACCTTGATACTGCAGAGTCTACAGATGTTCCACTTAGGGCGGCGTCGCGGACAGTTTTTGCCGCATCAATGGCATTGTTAAAGATATTCATATCCAACTGGGTAACCCACTGTATGTCTATTGGCACATTCGCCGCAGTGGTGTTTACCACGACAGCGGCCTTTATGTTCTCGGCTTCGAAAATTTTGAAGGCAAGAAAACTGGTATCTACCAGCGCAGCCGTTCCCGCGCGTATGGCGTTTTTAAACGTTCCAAGCGCGCTAGTCAGTTTCATTACCGCCGAATTTAACACCGACTGGGTGGTCGCAGAAGTCAAAGTAAATTCCGCTGAGGCAATGGCATTGTTAAGGACATTCATATCCGACCCGGTAACCCACCGTATGCCTACTGCTACATCTGCCGCACTAGTGCTTACCACGACAGCGGCTTTTATGTTCTCAGCTTCTAAAATTTTGGCAGTAAGGACGTTGGTGTTAACTAGTTCCGCTGTTCCTGACCGCCTTGCGGCCTTAAATACTTTAAGCGCGTTATCCAATGTTGTTACCGCCGAGTTCACTGCTGACTGGTTGGTTACTGAGGCTAAAGCGACTTCTGCTTTTGCAATAGCCTCTTCAAAAGTGGTCATTCTCTGCTGGGTAACCCAACTTTTTCCCAACGCTACATTAGAATCACTCGTATTTACGAGCGTATTGTCCCGTTCCGCCTTTGCCTCGGCGATTTTTTTCTTAAGCGCAGTTGTATTGAGAGCGTCTTCGCTATCCGTGGGACAGGCGTTTAACATGAAGAATCCCGTCATTACCAACGCCAGAACCGGCAATTTATAAAAAACACGCTTTTTTATCATAAAATACATCCTCCGTAATAAATAATCTAAAGACATAATTATCGTTATGGCACCGGAATTGATGAATAAGCATAGAAAACGCTGCCGTTATTTTTACCAGCGTATAATGTCAACAAAGAATCAGACGGAATGAAAAGATTATCATAAAAGATAAATGACCACGATGGCAAAGCATTTAATGAATTTACCGTCGCAGAATGGGGAAACCCAACATTTATAGTATCTGCGCTGCCAGCGATAATTATGTTACCCATATTAACAAAATATTCTACAGCTTCCATTGTTACAGGATCAATAATATAATTATACTTACGTTCTATTCTTCTGTAATAATTTATTTCGTTAAGCATTTCATTAAATAATATATGAACTGGTCTACCATATGCAGTGCCAATACTTTCCCATCCGGTATCGGATAGTTCAGTCATTTTTTTCAGAAATGAAATCCCTCCGCGATCTATAATCGTAACAGGATTAGAAGCATCCCATGTTATACCGCCCGATTTCCAGAACAGCCATGAAAGAAACAGCGTGATCGCACCCCGCATACCGGCGCTGTCTTCCTGCCCGTAACGATTAGCCCCACACAAAGAATACAGCGACGTGTTTTCCAAAAAACGGTTCAAAAATTTGATATTTCCTCCGCTTACACCAACACCACAAAGATTTTCAGTTAAATGACTCCAGCCTTCGTCGAGAAACAACTCTTCTCTTTTTGCATTGCCATCTCCGTTATTCATCTTGTTCCATGTTTTAGCAGTGAATGTACAGGCATGGGTCAGTTCATGTGCAATAGTCGCAATAACATTCTTCACTGAATAGACAGAGCCATGGTCAGAATCCGGTACAGCGGCATAAATAATATCCATTTGATTACTTGTAGGGTTATACGCTTCGGATTCTACATCATTGTTTATTTCAAAAAAGTCGGCAGGGTTAAAAAAGCCGATTGCCATATTTTCTGCATTAAGTGTGCGTGAAAAAAGAATGGCTATGCGTCCGTCACCGTCAATATCAGCAGGTTTTCCCCATAGCGCCTCAACCCGTGGAATGAGCAACATTTCAACCGTTTGTATACATTCATTTAATATATTTTCTGGTACTTCATTAGAATCGGTAATCCACACGGTTAATCTATTCGATTGGTAAAACAATGCCGCTTCTATGTGGTGGGACGAGGCATATTGATAAAGCGTATTAGCCACAAAAAAAGTACGTTTTTGTTCGGAACTATACATTCTGTCAAAAATATACCGGTCTTTCTTAAATTCTTTGTATCTTCCCGCTTGTGGCATGGGAAGACGTATGTCACGATTTAAGGGTTCTGATATGCCACTATGAGAATGACGCAGCCGGTTTTCAACTGACGGAGTTTGTATACCAGATACCCAAAAATCATTGACAGAACCTTCGTGAGTATAGAGAAAAGAAGTATAATTTCCTTCTTTTATTTTTATTTCAAGGGGGATATAATTAACCAGAACAGAACGGGAGTATACATTTACGGTACTTGATGAAACATAAACAGACATTTCCTTTTTGACATCCTGAATTTCAGCATTTATACAATGTAAGCCTTCCGGCAAGAAAACAGTAATGTGGTTTCCGTCCCCCAAATAACCGGATATATCAGAGGTCCAGACAATATCTCTGGTATTGACATTAACCGCAAGCATGATTTGAGTATCATCATAATACGTCCAGCCTTGTTTGGGACTGGTGATTTCAAAATCAGTGGAAGCATTAGTATAGATGATTACCTGCCTGCAGGACATAAGTAAAAAAACCGTTATCAATAACGGCAGTCGCTTAATTGACATGACAGTTTATCAGAGGGGCCGTAATGACTGAAACCGAATAATATGGTGAGGTTCTATAGTACATATCTCCATGTATTTTTTGAGCGGTAATTTCCAGAACATAATTTCCCGCTGGAATAGCATTTGCGGGTATGGTAATGGTACTTGCATTGGTTGAAATCGCATATACGACCGTAAGCATGGTTTTGATAGTTATCTGGTATACTACATCTTTCCCGCAATCAGACCAGCCGATTTGTATTGGCTGGCTTGTTGAAAGGGTTTGTCCACTTAATACTGAATTTCCATCCGCGTCCTGAAATACCGTTACATTGGGTGTACTTTCCAGCTTTGTATAGGGCACTGTCAGACTGATAATACTGTTCGATAGTATGCTTGCCACTTCAACCGTATATTCCGTCTCACCTGAATATTCCTCTAGTAGTCCGGTATATGAACAGGTGGATGATTCATACATAAGCGGTAATAATGAGTTACGGCTATCTTTTATAATGACAACCGCGCCGGACAAGGCGTTTCCATCGGGGCCTTCGACAAATACCGTTACTTTTATCGTGTTTGGACTGCTTGGCTTAAACGCCGCCCGTATATTGGGCTGCGATGATGGCGCATCCTGCGGTGTATCCTGCGTGGAATTAGCACATCCTGCCAACAGCAGAACCAACAGAATTATACAAAACCAAAAAGGCTTTTTTATCATAGTGCCAACAGTCCAAACTCTGTGTTTTTCATTTAAAATCTCCTTTATCTGTATTTCTTTTATTTCCCCACATATACCGCTACCATCCTGCCTTCCATTGTTTTTGGATTCACTCTCACGCATATCATATAGTCATTATAAAGAACATTGCGGCCGCCTTCCCCCCCATAGAACGATTTGTCAACACCGATTAATTTTCCGTTTTCAGGGTTATACACCCGTAACCCTACACTTTGAGCGACATACAGCCTGTCATGTACAATTATGAGGTTGGAATCAAGCGTAAGAGAGTTTTTGGCAACATCATTCCAAACGAGCCTCCCTGTTTTCGCGTCTATGCAATGAATATTACGAAAACCTAGTGGAGAATCACTCGCTCGAGACGTATAATATAATTTTTCCTGGTAATACACCGCTTGAAGTAATCCATTGGCCATATAATATTGTTCATTCGGTATATCTCTGGTAAATACATGGCGATAGAGCAACTTCCCTGTTGGTATATTCCATGCTGATATTGACCAGTTAAGGTAATAAAGCGTGTCTCCATATATAAATATATGATTTTGAGATCCGCCTGTTTCCGGAAAAGGTACATCACCATCGTCTGGCCCTCCAAATGCTGCATGGAACACCATTTGTTTGGTTTCAATATTAACACCTGCCAATTCCACCAAAAAAAATCCAGAAGTATTAGTGCTGTTATATGCAATATTATTATGTATTACCGGTTTTGCGGTAACAATACACCCTGTCTCAGATTGCCATAATATATCAGGGTGCAAAGTCTGCATCTCATCCTGTTTTCCATTTTGATTAATATTATTCACATCAATACGTCCAAAATAACCACCGGCTTCATCCCGATAGCCAAAATACAGATACTGATTATAAGAAACAAGATTCCATGACAAACGCGAATTATTATCGCCAATGTCAATCGCCGCCGTTGCCGTATGTTCTCCGGTTTCTCTGTTAAAACATAGAATAATATTGGGTTCCAAAAATATATAAACATAGTTGTCTATTACTATGGGTTGGCAAAACATAATATTGCGGAATAAAATGCTACGCCAAATAAGATTACCAGTTTCAGCATCCAGTCTGGTTAGAGTATAAATATTAACATTCGTATATCCAGGCGGCCGCTCATAGAAATATACGGAATCGCCATCAACTATTTGCGATTTATAGTAATTGCTGATTAGTTCAGAGTCCCAGACAATCCTGACGGTATAAGATGGTTCATCATCCTCTTTAATAAATAAAGAACAGGAAGAGAACACAAAACATAACAAAATAATTAAAACTCTTAGTTTCATACTATCCCCAACGGAATGTTACGGCATAGCAAAAATGAGCCATACCGTTTGGTTTCATACTATTTTTGTGTAGCTAATCATTTATTTTCTCTTATTGTTTTTCCTTCAGCAACCATAATTTTTGCAATTTCATATGCTCTAGGAAGCCTCTCAATTTTTATGTGGTCTAGACCAACCCTAGAAAATCCTTCTGCCTCACTACCTAAGACCCGATTTTTCATATTGGCTTTAGGAATATACTGGCTTTCAACCGCAACCAGTCCATCATTATCTGAAGACCCTTTTATATTATTCAGTTCTGAATCAAAATTTATCATTAACTGAGCCGCTTTACCAGCGTCCTGTGCCATGGTAATACTGCCGTTAAAAAGTCCAAAAATACCAACACACTTGGCAATATGTACGCCCTGTACTACTCCGTATTTTATTGCAGCGTCAATTAATGTTAAACGTATAAGTGGTTCTGTTACCCAATTGTCGTGCATTCCTAAGGTATTGTTATTCTCCCCTACAATAAACCCTAATGGCACGTTGGCGTCAAACCGTGTAACTATTTCGGTAATAGTATAATAACGGTATTCATCTACAATGTATGTTGTTGGCATTTCAACCCAAGTTCCGTCAGTAGTTCTGTCTTTTACTGTGGTGACGATTGTCCTTTCGCCTATCTTCTCCTTGTAAGTTGTTGATTCGGTAGCTATAACATTATCTTTGATATATTGACTATTTGGAATCATTCCACCCAGTTGCGGGCATTTACTGGCATCGGTACTTTTCCATGCTTCCAAATAATAGGGCCGCCAATTAGATGGGATTAATGCTACGAAAATATCAAAAGCATTGGCTAGACTATTTCGCGGGATTGCTTGTGCATAAATGTCAATTATAGGAAAGATACCTATAGCTGCACGCATACCATTCCCCAAGGTGTTTATTTTTTCACTTGCCCTGCTTTTAAATTCACCCAATCCTCCATCAAGCATTTTCAGACCTCTATTTAATCCCGATATGGTAATTACCGCATTAATATTATTCTCACTGCCAGGGTTGCTTTTTTTTGTCTGGGTAATAAAGCCCAGCGCTCTCAAACCGCCCTGGCTATGACCAATAAGCGAATAAGGTCCGTTAGGCTTCGTTACATAGCCAGAGACGCCGTTCCGTACTGCTGATACTTCGGCATTGGTCATCTCCTGAAGGCTGGGGTCTGTACTTTTGTAATTTTCGAAGTCAAAACCCTTAAAATAATACACGTTTTGATCAAAGTAACCCCGTATAGTTGCATTATCAGTGCCATTGCCTCTGTCAAACTCTGACATATCGTAAATCTTATCGTTATAATTATTCTTACTATCGCTCCACACCGCGCCCATCAATAAAACTGCATATAAACCAAAAATTAATATTTTCTTCATACATCTCCTCCTTACTTCTGTATCAGCCGGAATAAATCATCCGGCATAGTGTTAATTTCTATATCATGGTACACTTCATAGATGGTTTCAACATAGCTTAAGTCGGCAGGGTCGCCAAAAAGAATACCGGGCAGTTCATGAATTTCGCCTTTCTGTTGAAATTCCGCTAATTCACTTTCGGTTAATGTAGGTATATCATCGGGCGAATTAAATATTTCTATATCAGGATCGATGCCTTCAATAAGATATGGCGCTTTCGAATCAATTATGGTCTTTTGGCCTATTTTAATGAACTCGCCATTCTTTTTTTCATACAATGGCGTTACCGTGGTGGTAACGAGGGTTTCATCTTCACGAACCATTATCACTTCTGTTTCAAGCAGAATTTCATGGGTAATATCAAACACCGCACGGCTGCGGGTAATTTTGTCCAAGCCGTTTTGCGGGATCATCGCAGGCGGCAGTTCCAGCAGCAGTATGTCGCTATTACCGTCCGTTCCTTCCTGTATATCCAGAGAAAGCCGCCGTGCTTCCTCGCGGATAAGGGACAGGTTAATCCTGCTTACCCCGCTCTGGTTCGCAAAAATCCGGTAGAGCGGTGATTTTGAATCTTCAAGCGGTATCCGGTAACCAATTTCATCAGTACTCGGGTTAAATACAACCGCTTCTTCTCCATCATAAATAATTGACCGAAATACCCTGCCTTCATCGGCATCAAAATCAATACGGGTAACAATGCGGTCATCAATGATTTTTAGCCCTATTCGATAAGTCTGGGTCAAACGAGCGGCATGATCCTTTCGGTTATTCATGCTATACACTTTGACATTTGCTTGATAGCTTTGTATACCGTCATTTTTATCGCCATTCCAGACGATAGTAACCGGTTCTTCGATAAATTGTCTTAGCACATTATCCTTTTGTTCGAGTACCACATTGTTGCAGCCAAATAAAAATATCATTGCTGCCAGCAGCAACAAAACCATAATCCTTTTCATTTTTGCACCTCCTACCATCAATAACCTTTTCTGCATTACATATTTCATTTAATCACAACTTCATTTCATTTGCAACAGTTTTTTTTTATAATTTTTTACTTTCTTCGTAAACACGTATTATATTTATAGATTATTTCGCAATCACGAAATTAAAAAAACACTTGATGGATTATAAAGAAATACCGAAAGATAATATTATGTTAGCAACAGATGCCAGCCAGTTTTGGTTACGTTACGATGAATTATCTTCCAAACATTTTTCGGTAATTAAAAAAACCGGTATTCGACCATCCACTCTTTCTACCTGGAAAAAGAAAAATATATTCCCCAGAGCAGATGAAGCTTGCCTTATTGCTCAAGCAATCAACACCTCTGTTGAATACCTTGTTACCGGACAGAACAAAAGTGCCGCAACTCATTCGGTCATCGCCCATGAACTTTCCACTGTTATTAATCAACTATCGGAGGAAAAACTGCAAATTCTAAAAAGTGTAGCTGCCACCCTTCTCGAACAAAAATAATAAAAAATGATCGAAATTGTTAATTTAACGGCGGGCTGGATTTATCCAGCCCCCGCACCACTAATCTCTTAATACTGATACACTCTTTCCCGGGGATCCGCCGCGGCGACATACTCGGTATTATGCATGGCTTTTAATTGCTCTATTAAAGAGGCAAGTTCTTCTTCGGATAAGCCGTTAAATTCCTGCAACAACGAAACACGTTCGGTGTCAGATAACGCATTTATTCTTTCGATGGAAGCAAGAACTTCAGTTTCCGGCAGGGAGTTATAGGCGCTGACCAGAGAAACGCGCTCTGTTTCAGATAATGACGTTATTCTTTCTATCGAAGAGACACGTTCCGTTTCAGGCAGCGAGTTTACAATCTGCTGCAGGGAAGCGAATTCTTCATCGGGCAAGGAGTATATTTTGTCCACTAACGAATAATATTCGGTAAGGTTATTATAGTCCGCATGAGCCAGATATATTTGAGAGTCCATTTCGTTGGATGTGTCGGTAATTATCACATATATTAACAACGCAAGCAATGAAATGGGAAGAAACATGATATCAACTATCGCAAAAACCACTCTCATCGGTACGCTGGATGAACGATTCACGTACGATAGACAACTGGTAAAGCTGCACGCGAGCATCACCAGAATCAGAACCATGGCGATTGTCCTTGAAACCTTTTTCATACAAAACTCCTGTATTGCTACTCTTCTAAAAGCCGCGACGCGGCCAGTGAAATCACTATATTCTCTATTAAAGCATTTGTCAACCGCCCCGATGGAGCTCTCATTTTTCTCGCCGTGAAACTCCGTGTCCTCCGTGGTTAATTATTCTTCACATTCAGCACACGGTCGATTTCATTAACGCTGTAATGTTTAACCGCTTCGACCAGATCGGGGATTGACAGCTGGGGGCGGCGGTGTTTGAGCGCGGCCATTTGCGGCAGCAGGGTGGCGACAATGCGCCGCGCGTCGGTGTTGAGGTTTTGCAGATACACGACGGCGTTACGGTTGGCGCCGCCTAAAATGGGCAGCGCTTCTATGGAGCCGCGGTACTGTTCAAGAAAACGGGCGGCGTCCATTACCATTTTTCCCGGGGCAAAAAGGCTGAATATACGGCTGTGCGCGTTGATGGGTGGCGAAATCTGGCGCAGCGCCCCCTGACCAATCTCAAGGGGGATGCCCCGGCCCGCCGCCGCCGACACCTGCGCTTCCATCGCCGATATTCTGCGCTCAAAACTTTTGCGGTACTGGCGCAGCGCGGTTGTTTCATACCGGGGAACACCCCCGCACTCTGTATCTTCGGGGGGAAGGAAGGGGCTGCGGTACAGAAACGACGAGAACTGGGTTTCCAGCGGGCAGCGGCGATCCTGCCTGCGTTCAAAAAACGGGTAAATGTACGTGCCCCGCGCGTAAACCCTGCCGTCAGGATAGGAGAAGTCCGCGCCGTAAACCGTTATGCGCTGCGCGCCCAGGCTTTCCGCAAGGGACAGGCAGGCATAGGTAACGTTCCCCCCTGATGTGTCCAGCAGGGGAAGGGGCCGCCATTGCTGCGAGACATAAGCGGCTAACGGATGACCGCCTGAAAAAAAGAAGGGGTTATTCGAAAAGCCCGGCAGCATGGGCGGGCTGGCAATGTCAAGAAACAGGGGGATATCGGCGCAGTCTGTTCCCATAAAATGATAGTAGCTGATGTGCTGGCAGTCAATGGAAACAACCGCGTCGGGCCTGAGCCCCCGGTGCAGCAGGGCCGGAAGCGCCGTATCCGCTGAAATGACGAATAACGCCTGCTTTGCAAGTTTTTGTTCGATGAGCAGGGAAATTTGATCGTCTAACGACGGGCCAGCAGCGCAAATTGCCGCCTCGCGGATGGGCGGGGCGCTGCGGTTTTGACGCTGCGCCGCTTCCAGATTGCGGATAATATTGGCAAACCAGCGCATGCCAAAGTACGCCTGCACGCTGTAATCCGAGGATACTTTTTCTATGGCGCACTGTATCGCCTCGCTTGCCGCGCCAAAGTTCTGCTTGTCCAATTCCGTTCTGGTGCGCAGGGGCAGCACGCTGATCCCGCCGCAGAGGGCGGGGCGGTACAATTCAAGTATGGTGATCTCCACCAGCTCCGGCGGCGGATCGACGAGCAGGGTAAAGCGGGGATCACCTAACAGTGTAATGTATTCGCGGGAACAAAAAAGTTCCGCGATGCCGTTAATGTCATAATCAATAACCAGTATGTGGGATACGCCGCCTGAGTTCAGCGCCGCCTCGGGCGCAAAGCCCGCGCCCAGCCCCATGAATACGACAAAGCC
>JGI24698J34947_10001216_pt1 | contig 13471 bp, 11 predicted proteins | sample TergutMp193P3_FD_34947 | JGI IMG/M metagenome (IMG submission 34947)
GGCTATTTGCATATTGGGCACGTGAAAAGCGTTTGCATAAATTTTGGAACGGCCTTGCAGTTCAAGGGAGTTTGCAATCTGCGTTTTGACGATACCAACCCNGCAAAGGAAGATGTTGAATATGTGGACAGCATAAGGGAAGATGTTAAATGGCTGGGCTTTGACTGGGAAGANCGGGAATTTTACGCAAGCGATTATTACGATTTGTGCTATGAATTTGCCGAGCAGCTCATTTTGGCNGGCAAGGCCTATATTTGCCATCTAAAAGGAGACGATGTGAGCGAGTATAGAGGAACCCTCACAAGCCCCGGCAAGGATAGCCCCTGGCGAAACCGCCCTGCACAGGAGAGCCTTGAAATTTTCCACAAAATGCGAGCGGGCGAAATAGAAGAAGGCGAGGCCTTTTTGCGTGCCAAAATAGACATGGCAAGCCCTAACATGAATATGCGAGACCCCGCCATTTACCGCATAAAAAAAACAGCCCACCACCGCACGGGCAGCAAATGGGTTGTTTACCCGATGTACGATTATGCACACCCCATAGGCGACTGGATAGAGAGCATAACGCACAGTATTTGCACCTTGGAGTTTGAAGCGCACCGCCCCCTTTACGAGTGGACGCTAAACGAAATCAAAGCCATAATAGACAGCGGCTCCTACAAGCCAAGCCAAAAAATGCCGGATGCCCTGCCCCGGCAAATTGAGTTTGCCCGCCTGAATTTAACCTATACCGTCATGAGCAAAAGGCTTTTGCGCGAACTTGTGGAAAATAACCACGTCCTTGGCTGGGACGACCCTCGTATGCCAACTATAAGCGGTTTGCGCCGCAGGGGTTATACACCCGGTTCGCTCAGGGAATTTGCGGAGAGAATAGGGGTTGCCAAAACCGATAGCATTGTAGATATTCAGCTTCTTTATTTTTGCATAAGGGAAGAATTGAATAAAAGCGCGCAAAGAGCAATGGTTATTTTAGACCCCATAAAGGTTGTGATAACAAATTGGGAAAAAGACAAGGAAGATATTTTTGATACCGAAAACAATCCCGAAAATTCGGAGCAGGGAACGAGGAAAATCGTTTTTGGCAGGGAAATTTACATAGAGCGGGACGATTTTATGGAAGTTCCGCCAAAAAAATATTTCCGGCTTTTCCCCGGCTCGGAAGTCCGTTTAAAAGGCGCATATTATATCCGCTGCGAGCAGGTTATTAAGGATAGCGACGGGAAAATAACCGAGTTGCACTGCACCTACGACCCGGAAAGCAGAGGCGGCGAAACCCCCGATGCCCGCAAGGTAAAGGGAACCCTTCACTGGGTTAGCTGCAAAGACGCCGTTGATATTGAAGTTCGTCTGTTTGAAAATCTTTTTACCCTGGAAAACCCTTCGGCAATTCCGGAGGGGCAAAGCTATATGGACTATATAGACAAAAATTCCCTGATAGTCAGGCAAGCAAAGGCAGAGCCTTTGCTTGCAAGGGCAAAGGCAAACGACAGGTTTCAATTTGTGCGGCACGGCTATTTTTGCGTGGACAAGGATTCCGCGCCGCAAGCACCCGTGTTTAACAGAACCGTTGGTCTAAGGGATACCTGGGGGAAAATAAATTCTCAAACATAATCCCGGCAAGCGGGTGTTCATCGTTGTTCGGCAGGTTGAGCGTTCTTTCCAGCGGGCAGTAAACGCTTGCGCATTCTATCAGGGTCTTGTCGGTTTTCCACCAACTGCTTGCCCCAAAGGAATTTTTGCAGATTGAATCCCAGCCTATCAATATGCTTGGAATCTTGCGTTCCCTGTTTTGCCGGAAAATATTTGCATATTGCCCCTGGGTTGTGAGCAGGGCAAAAATATCAAATTTCCTGAAGTTTTTTGATATTATCCAGTCATAAAATATGCCTCTGTTTAGCCTGGGCACAGGTACGCCTTCTTCCTGATAATGAACGGTATAGCCCGAATCGGCCAGATTCCTTTCAAAATTCAGGAGGCTTCCCCTCACAGGCTTTGTGCCTGGGTGATAGAAATGCTTTTCTACCGCCAGATTTTCAGGGTCGCTTTGCCATTCAAATCTGCGTTCCAGTTCAAAACGCAAATAGGTTTCCATGGCTGATATGCTCAGCCTGGAATGTCTTGTATGCTCATTCCTGTAAAAGTCGCTTATGCGCTTAAAGGAAAAGCCGTCTATGCAAAAAAATGCTTTTTTCATTGTCGCCTCATGCTGTTTATACATTAGACGCGTTTCAGAGGAAAAAAGTTCCGGTAACCCTCATTTTGCAACTATTGTTGACGCTTTTTTATGTTTTTTCCTGATTTTCCTGCAAACAGACTACTTTTATGAACCAGGTGCAGAGCGGGACGCTCAAAATAAGACCCCACAGCCCGAACAGTTTCCCGAATACCGTTAAAATGCCCAAAACCACAACCGGGTTCATGCGAAGGTGGGAACCGTATATGCGGGGATTGAGTATATATGCCTCAATAGCGTGTATAACGGTGATCATGCATATAGCCAAGAACATTTGAAAAAGCCCGTGGTCTTGCAAAGATACCATGCAAATAGGCACGGAAGACATGAATACCCCCGCTATAGGCACAAAACTGCACAAAAATACGGTAGAAAGCAGGAATGCCGAGTATTTTCCTATGCCTATAAGCCAAAGCCCTACCCCCGTTAAAAGGGTGTTTAATATTGCTATAAAGAACTGTGCCTCAAAAGCTTTCCCCAGCATGCTTGAAAACTGCATTATGCTCGGTTTTATCTCCTGAAGGATAAACGACATCCGCGACTGTTCAAGTTTTCTCACGGAGCGAATCAGGCGGGGGGAATCCAGGGTAATCAAAAAGGAAAAAAGCAGGGACAGCAAAAAGGAACTGGCAATTCCGGCTATTTTNCCGGAATAAAGCAAAACCCTGGAAAGATTCTTCTTGATATTCCCGCTTTGTTCCGCGGANGGCAAATCAAAAGCGTGATTCAAAATCAAAAGGGTTGGCGATTTTTTGCCGGAGATTTCGGCTGTGGCGGAGTGTTCTATNTCCGCTACCATTTGCTCTACAATGGGGAAGGATTCCCTGAGGGAATTGATTTGCATATCTATTGCCCTTATGTAATTGTCAAAATTATTCANNAACAGCCGGGTTTGGATTTTGACTTCCGTAGTCAAAAAATATATGCTGCCGCTTACGGCCAGCAAAAGCACCATGCCTGTGAGCCAGGTTCTAAGGCGGTAATTTTTGATTCTGGGTTTAAGTTTTTCGCCTGCCCTGTATTGCAAAAAGGAAAACACAAAAGTCAGGAATATGAGCAAAAAGAAGGAACGCAACCAGTAAAGGGTCACAAAAAAAAGAATCCAGACCGCAATTTTGGCAAACTGCGGATATCTGGTGACAATCCAAGGAGGCGCCGAATTTAACATTTAAATGGGAATGTAGAAAATTACTTCCTAATAAAAAATAAACGAAAATACGGCGTCGGCCAGGATGATTGCCGTTATGGAAAACACAACGCATTTTGTTGTAGCCGTGCCTACGGCATCGGCTCCGCCTCGCACCGAAAGACCTTTTGAAACCGCTACCAAAGCTATCAGCCACCCGAAAATCAAGCCCTTGAAAAGAGATTTTATCACGATAATTACGGAAAGCGATTCTCTTAGTTCGGATAAGAACAGGGATGTTGGAAGCCCTACGTAAAGCGCAGCTACCAGATAGCCGGCAAAACAGCCTGCTATATTTGCGAGCATGGTGAGCATTGGAGTGGCTATGCTCATGGCCTGAAATCTTGGCAAAGCCAGATATTGAACCGGATGAATACCCATCACCCGCAAGGCCTTAACCTCTTCCTGAACAACCATTGAGGCAATTTCCGCCGTTATGGAAGAACCGGAACGCCCGGCTAAAATAATTGCGGTTATCAGCGGGCCTATTTCCATAAACATGGTAACCGCAACGCCTCTTACCAGATAAACGCCTGCGCCCAGAAGTTCCAGTTGAATAGCAGACTGAAAGGAAAGCGTTAAGCCAACGAGAAAGGTCAGGAGAAAAACAATGGGAGTAGCCGAACTCCCAAGCCTTATCATCTGGAGCGAAAGCGCACCTTTAAAAGGCAAACGCATCTTATCAAAATGCCCAAGGGTGCTCCAGTATATGGATTCACTCAAAAGATAAACAAGATGCCTGAGTTCATCATACAAGGCATAAATAGCCTCACCTATGGATTCTATAACTCTCAAATCTCAACTCTTCAATTAAAAAAATCAATTTCCCTTAATCACCGTATCCTTGGCAAGGACCACAATTCCCGATTCCGTTAAATGGAACATTGCGCCGTCCCTGTCCTTGTTATAGCCTATTTCAAAGCCTGCCGGAATGTGCAGGCCCTTTTCTATAATAGCCCTGCTAATTTTTGCGCCGGGGCCTATTGTTACATCGGGGAAAATTATCGAGCCTTCTACCACTGCATCCTTTTGAACCATTACACCTGGGCTTAAAACGGAATTTACCACGCTGCCGCTGCTTATAACGCAACCCGCCGAGATNACGGAATTTATGGCTGTTCCCTGCTCGTCGTCTGAACTTCCCGAAAACTTTGCGGGGGGCATATTCCAGTTAAAAGTNCGGATTGGCCATGCCTCGTTGTAAAGGTCAAATATGGTTTCGTGCGCGCATACATCCATGTTCGCTTCGTAAAAGGCATCTATGGTTCCCACATCACGCCAGTAGCCCTTTGTTTTTGGATATTCTCCCCTTACTACATTGGTTGTAAAATCGTAAACGTAAACCGGGTAGCTGGGGTAGAGATAAGGCAGAATATTATGCCCGAAATCTATGGCCTTGGGGTTGTTCTTGTGAATTTCCAAAAGATGGCGCACTAAAAATTTACTTGTGAAAATATAATTGCCCATGCTGGCAAGGCACCATCCCGAACGCCCCGGTATTTCCTTTGGGTTGCTCTTGGGTTTTTCTTCAAAGCCAATCATTCTGCCTTCTTCGTTTACCTGTATAATGCCGAATTCATGTGCGTCCGCAACCGGAACGGGAATAGCCGCTATGCTCAACATTGCCTGGTGGCTTAAATGAAAGTCCACCATCTGGTTTACATCCATCTTGTATATATGGTCGCCGCCGAATATGGCTACAAGGTCGGGCCGCTCGTCCGTTATAAGATTTATGTTTTGGAAAATGGCATCGCTGGTGCCCTTGTACCACTCGTTTCCGGTGCGCATTTGAGCGGGAACAAGGTCAACATACTGCCCCGTGCTAGGGTTTAAACTCCACGCCGCAGACACGTGCTTGTTTAGCGAATCCGATTTGAACTGCGTTAAAATCTTGATTTTGAATACTCCGCTGTTTATGAAATTGTTGAGTACAAAGTCAATTATGCGGTAAATACCGCCAAAATGCACAGCCGGTTTTGCCCGGTCGCGCGTAAGAGGAGAAAGACGGCTGCCCTGACCGCCGGCCATAATCATGCAAAGAACGTTTTTGCCATGTCTGCGAGAAGTTGCGCTCATGCAAGTAATGTAGAAATTTACCTACCGATGCAAAATTTTGAAGTCGTTTTCGCCTTTCAAGGGGTTTACTTTTATCAGTTTTACCGTGATTTTGTCGCCTCTCTTGAATCTTTTCCCGGAACGCTTGCCTACCAGAATTTTTCTCTCCTCGTTGTATATGTAATAATCGCCCGGAATATCGCGCAAATGCACCAGGCCGTCTGCAATGGCAACCGTATTGCTGGAAACAGAGATGAAAATTCCAAACTCCTCTATGCCCTGAACTTCCGCCTTGAATACCTGGCCAACCTGATTTTGCAAAAGATAACTGGTGCAGAGTTTCAAGGCCTTTCGCTCCGCCTTTTGATTTTTGATTTCCGCTTCGTTTAAATGCTCGCAAATTTCGCCGCTGTTTGCTCCCTTATGCCCCCCCAATTCCCTGTGGCACCATAAATCCGCATAGCGGCGAATAGGCGAGGTAAAATGAGCGTAGTCCTTCCAGTGCAGGGCAAAATGACCGCTGCATTTTGCGGAATACTGGGCCTTTTTCATGCTGCGCAAAATCTTGTTTATTAAAAGAGGCTTGTCCTTTGCCTTTTTAACCAGGTGCGCATACAGTTGAAAAAGGCGTTTGTCCTGGCTGTTGTCGCCCTTATAGGTTTTTAAAAGTTTGCTTGGGTTGACTGGGGAATCAAAAAACAGGTTTGGCTCATCCTTCATCAACTCCGCTATGTCTTCCGGGTCGGGGGCATCGTGTATGCGGTAAATTCCGTTTAGCTTTCTCCTTTGAAGNTCCAGAGCGCAACACTTGTTTGCNGCCAGCATGCATTCTTCTATCCANGAATTGCTCGGAACGCTTTCCCTTGGAACTATGCGGAGCGGCTCGCCCTTTTTNCCGAAACTGCACTGGTATTCCGTGCTGCCCATTTCCAGAATTCCGCCCTCGTTGCGAACTTTTTTGAGATTGGAAGCAACCCGGGAAAGGAGGCAAATTTCCCTGTCCCTCTTTTTGAACAGTTCCATTGCCTGCTCATAAGTGATGGAACGGCTCACCCTTATCAATCCCTTTACAAAGCGGTATTTGATTATTCTGCACTTTTTGTCCAGAGTGATTATGCAACTGAATGAAAAGCGGTTTTCCTTTTCCTTTAGCGAACACAAGTCCGCAGAGAGAATGTCCGGCAGCATGGGAACGGCTGTCCAGGGCAGGTATTGAGTGTAGCCNCGCTTCTCGGCTTCCTTGCCAAGNGCGGAATTTGGCCGGACAAAGTGGCTAACATCCGCTATATGCACCCCCAGAATATAACCGTTNCGGGTTTCTTCTATGCTTATGGCATCATCGTGGTCTTTTGCGCCATGAGGGTCTATGCACACAATATGCAGATGGCGAAAATCCTCCCTGCCCTTCTCTTTTGCAAAGGTTTCCTTCTGGAATTTTTGGGTTTCCTGAAAAACTTCCCTTGGGAATTTCTTTTCAAGTTCCGCGTTCTGCATGAATTGCGCCTTTAGCGATTCAAAGTTTTGCGTAAGGTTTTTCATAATTTTCATAATATTGCGGGGTTATTTGCGGCGAGAACTTGTTCCCCAGTTGCCAACACCCGTGAGGTTAAGTTTAAATCCAAAAAAAGTTTCGTCCCAGCACGGTTTTTCTGCCTGCCTGTAACCGCCATAGAGGGCTAACCCTACAAGGGTTCCCCTGCGCCCCATCCATAAGTCGGAGAGCAGGGAGGCACCGTATTCNTGTGCATCCNCCGTGTATTTTTTTGCATACCAGGCATTTATGCCAAAATTATTTCTTTTTAAAAAGGAACTGTAATAAAGCCCCGTGCCTGCAATCTTGTATTCTGCAAACCAGGAAAAGGCCTCGTGCTGCTCATATACAAGGCTCAAGTTCTGATTTTGCCAAAAACGAAAATGAACTCCGCTNGCAAAACGGCTGGAAAGCGTAAATTCCTCGGTTNTGTTTGTTGTGCGCAGGGTATCCGTGTTGCTGAACTGAATGTTTTTCCTTATGTTTTTTTCCATTTGAAGGGAAGGAAAATAGGAGATAAAGTAGTCCGTAGTTTTTCTGTGGAAGTGCAGGCTATAACCGAAACTCCGCCACAAGGCATCGCTGGCTTTGTAAGAACCCCTTTCCCTTTCCGTTATTAAAACATCCCTGGCTATCCAGCCTTCACTATCCCATTCCCGGCTTTTGCCGCGTTCCAAGGTGGAATAGGAGTTTCCAAAAAAAATCCTGTAGGAAGCCCCCAGTGCAAAGTCGCTTAAAAAGGAGGGAAGCCTCATGGAGTAGCTCGGTGCGAGTTCGTAAAGGCCTGTTCTGGAGTTGAGAGAAATACTTGCGTCCAGAGCCGTGTCTGCAAGCTCCAGGCGGTTGCTTGCGAAGTATTTTTGTTCCAGCCCAATGCCGAATGTCCCCAAAAAGCCCAGCGGCAAAACCATGGAAATGGAGGGCATTGTAAAGGAATTCAGGGCTATGGCACTGCTGCCTTCACTGGCTTCCGCATATTCATATTGAATTGTAACTCCAAACTTGGTTTTGTTTTCAAAGGCATTCAATGCCGGATTCTGGGGGGCAAGCCCGTTCCTGATTACGGCTGCATTCTGGGGGGCCGACTCTGCACCCCGGGCATCCATTCCTATGAGAGAAGCTGCAAAACTCAGACAAACCGCTAAAAAAACCGCAAAAATTGAATTAAAAATAAGAGGCACAAGGCTAATGTAGTAATTTTTCTATATTTATCCCAAATGTATGAGACAGAAATAGAAAGGAAATATAGAGACCGTGCCAATCGCATGGTCTGGTTTTGTATAGTGGTCTTCTGTTCTTTCAGGGGCTGTGTAGAACTTTTCAACAACGATATACGTGCTGCCAGCATAATAGCCATAACTGCCGCCGCCGTAATAGTGATATTCATGTTTCTGCAAAAAAAGCGATTTGGAATTCTCCCCTTTGTTATCCCCTTCATGATGTATATAGTGTATTTAATAGCATCTTTCGCTATGGATTCCTTCAAGTATTTTTACGATTTTTACCTGCTCATTTTAATTATCGGCGTAACATATTTCAGCATAAAAAATTTCCTGGCCCTGATTACGGTAACTCAAATTGCAAATCTGGTTCTGAGCGCCATGGTGCTTCAAAGTTATTTTACGGAAAGCAATGTCTGGGTGCATTTTACCCTGCTCCTGGGCGCAAGCATCATGCTTTTTATGGTTGTACAGTTTGCGGTTAGCAAAACCAATGCCATCAACAAGGCCTTTGCCTCCTTTGGCGCATTGATGAAAATAACCCCCAACGTTCTTATTCTTGTGGACAGCGATAACAAGATAAAATACCTTAGCCAGTCGGTTTACAGGGTTTTTGGCATAGAACGCCCGGAAGATTTAATAGGCAGGGATTTTCTGGAACTCTTTAATGAGTATTCCGTGAGCGAATTATTCAGCGACATAGCAAAAAAACGCTCCTTTTACGAGAATCACCATAAAATAAACGTGAGCGGGCAAATTAAAACCTTTGACGTGTTTGCAGACAAAATGAGCGAAAACGAAGCAGACGGAATGTTCTTTATGCTCAACGATATTACGGAAATCGTAAAGCTAAAGGAGCTTGCGGAGCAGGATTCCCTTATGGACGGCCTTATCCAAATACCCAACCGCAGGGCTTTTGACAGGCAGGTTGTGCAGGAATGGAACCGAGCCTTGAGAGAAAGGGTTAATTTGAGTTTCCTGATGATAGACATNGACNTTTTCAAGAATTATAACGATANCTACGGGCACAGGCAGGGGGANGAGCTTCTCAAGGCGGCAGGAGAGGTATTTAAAAGGAACTTGAAAAGAAGCACGGATTTTGTAGCCCGGCTGGGCGGCGAGGAGTTTGGGGTTTTGCTTTATGCCACAAATTCCTACCAGGCAAATGTTATAGCGGAGCGTATGCGCAGGTCTGTTGAAAACGAGGTTATTCTAACAACAACCGGAGTGCCTACCAAGTTTACGATCAGCNTCGGGATTTGNACCGTTGTTCCNCACAAGGGTTTGGANTACGGCTATATTGTTGAGAGGGCAGATAAAGCCCTTTACAAGGCAAAGCAAAACGGCAGAAATAAAGTTTGGGTAGCCGACTAAACATTTTCCCTGCTTTTTTTGCAACGCTTGTTGCTGTTGCTGCGCCGCCTTACCAACCGCTTGGCAGAACGGCTTACTTAACATCTTCCTTTGGAGAAGACAGAGGGACGCGCTACCATGCGGGAATAGATTTTTCAACGGATATGGAGGAGGGCTGGCCGGTGATTGCGCCAAGCAACGGAACAGTGGAATTTGCGGCAAGGGGTGCCTTTGGCTACGGACGTTATATCAAGTTCAAGGCAAATGACGGGCATATCTGGGTGTTTGCCCATCTTGCGGAATTCAACAGGAAAATAGATACCTTGATTCGCAAGGAAATGCTGAAAAGGGAAAAGCCGAATGTGCAGCTTTCCCTGAAGATTTCCTTTAAAAAGGGAGATACTCTGGCCTACAGCGGAAGCACGGGCATTGGCAATCCGCATTTGCACACGGAACGCAGAACTCCAGACGGAAAAGTTGCCCTTAATCCCTGCAAAAAAATGAAATGCACGGACACAATAGCTCCCTACATTCTGGATGCTGCTCCCTTTGATTCGGGCTTTGCCGTTAAAATTGTTGACTACAGCCGCGAACCCCTGGAAAACCCGATGTCCATATATTCGCTGGACATATATCAGAACAAGAAAAAGATTTTCGGCAAGAAATACGATTCCCTTTCCTTTGCGCCCAAAGACATGGCAAAGATAAAGGACGACTTGCTCAAGGTAGAAGATGCCGATACCGTTAGCGACTGGCACTTTATAAATGCCAAGGTAAAACCGAATTCGGAAATACTTGCGGTGGCAAGGGATTTTGCGGATAATGTTTCAAAAAAGGAACTCAAATTGAAACCTGATACCCTAAAGCCGGCAATCAAGGATTCCGTTGAAGCCCCCCCGGACACCCTCCCCCCCTCCCTGGGCGTGATCTATTCAAAAACGGATTTTGCAGGAAAGCAGCAGTGCCGTATTCCCGTTTTTGATTCGCTATCCGGCCTGGATTTTGACAGCGTTGACTTCAGGGATAAAAACGGCAAATGGGTAATTTTTGACTATGATTCGGATCCAAAGGAATTGGTAATTGAAAGGCGGGATTTTGATTTTGGCGAACTGCTGAAGGTTAAACTGTGNGATAAAGCGGGGAATTGCGTTAATGCGGAAATTATTTGTAAGTAACTTAATTATCTTCTTCTTTTTTTCCACAACGTTTTNCCAAAGCGATACGCTTCCGTTATTTGTGCCTCAAAAGCCGGAGAAGCCCTTGACTTTTTGCACGGCTCAAAAGGAATGGATTGCGGCGGTTGAGAAATTTGAAGACTGGGAAGAAATCAGGGGAATTGATAATCTTGTTGTAAGAATGCCTTATGCTACCTTTGACAATTTCAGCGGGCATAATCTCTATTGCGGTATTCAAAGGGCCTTTTTGCACAGGGATGCAGTGAGAATGTTGAGGGTGTCTGCGGCCTTTTTGAAAAAGCTAAAACCCAAATACAAGTTTATCATTTTTGATGCGGCACGTGCAAACCACGCTCAGGAAATGCTGCGTGCAACGGTGCGCGGCACGCCCTGGCAAAGTTTTGTTGCGGCTCCTTCAAAGGGCAGTATTCACGCTTACGGAATGGCGCTGGATATAGGTTTGCTGGGTGAAAACGGCGAACTTGTGGATATGGGGCTTCCTTATGATTCCTTTGCCTTTTATGCCGGCAGNAGCGGNGAAAAGCAGGCACTTGANCAGGGNTTGCTGAACAAAACTCAAATTGAGAATCGCGATCTTTTGCGCTATGTTATGGGACGGGGCGGGTGGATAAATTTGCCAAGCGAGTGGTGGCATTTTAACGCTGCCCCCGGCGATTCAATCAGAGCGAGATATGTTCAACCCCTGCCTCTCCCGCAATAAAAGCCTCTTTTGCCAGCCCTATAAACAAGCCGTGGCCAACAAGCCCCGGAATNGAATCCAGTTCCCTGCAAAGNGCAGCCGGGTCTTNTATTAAACCGAAATTCGCATCTGCNATTATATTTCCCGAATCGCTGATCACGGGGCCGTCTTTGCTTGCTCCNGCAAGGCGAACAAGCGAGGTTCCGCCGAGTTTTTTTACTCTGGCTTCTACCAGGCCAAGCGCGGCGGGCAGGATTTCCAGGGGAACGGGGAATTTTTCGCCCAGGTTTTTTACCTTTTTCCCGGAGTCGGCAACTATAACGAACTTGTCTGCAAGGCTTGCAACTGTTTTTTCAAGTAAATGGGCGGCTCCGCGTCCCTTTATCAGGTTCAGATTTTTGTCTATTTCGTCTGCACCGTCTATGGCAAGGTCAAGATGCGAAACTGCGCCGCAATCTTTCAATTCAATACCCATTTTGCGGCAAAGCAAGGTTGTGCTGAAACTGGTGCTAACCCCAAAAAATTTCAAGCCTTCGTTTTTTTGCCGTTCTGCAAGGCGTTCCAGGGCAAAAAGCACCGTGCTACCAGTGCCAAGCCCTATACCCATTCCACCCCGCACCAAATCAGCCGCCGCAATACCCGCCTGTTGCTTTAAATTGTTCATTACCTTTACCCACAAATATCCAGCCTTTCAATCTCCTCTTCCAATAAACCAGTTACCTCTGCAATTAAGGCAATATTCAAGCCCTTGGCTTTCATTTGCCTAGCTGTTCGCAAAACACCTTTCTCCATACCAATGGTTACTCCTTCCTCTCTGCCTCTAGCCTCACCAATGGCTACGCCTTCTTTCCTGCCCCTAGCCTCACCTCTTTCCTCGGCTTCCTCCTGCCACACGCGCTTGGCTACATCCCAATCCCATTTCGCAAACAACATATTCCGCACCTCCGAAGCATTACGCTTCAAAAAATCCTTCAACACATCACCGCGTATGCAATCATCTATAGCACGGATTATAGCTGCACTCCTATCCATAGATTTAGCATACTCTCTGACCAAATATACAAATTTCCCGTAGCCACTCAATACAGTACTCCTTTGAGCAAGTTCCTCGTTATGCCCTTTGTTGATGTTGATTACTTTCACTATGCACTCCAAATTAGGGATTTCCTCCTTGCAATAATCCATAAACATATCGGATAACTTCAGAACTTGTTGCTCCGGCATGTCGTCTTCGCCGTTGTATAAAACTATGATTTCCGGTTTGGGGAGCGGGATTATGCCTTCGCGATAAAGATTATCCTCTTTGACTATCTTCTCGTATGTTCTAGCCAGATACATAAGTGCCCGCAAAGGCATATTATTATTGACCGTTGACTGATGCTCTATTAAGACCACGATTTTGCCATCTATCACAAAGGAAATGTCATTCTGCTGCTCCATGAACAGGACGTCTTCCAGTGTGGTGATGATTATTTCGGTGTCCTTCCCGTAGTTTTTGTTCTCAATGGCGTTGTAGAGTTCCAGTAGGTTCTCTTTTTCGCTGAACAGTGCAGTGAACACGCTGCTTTTGTACTTGCGGTTTGTTTTGGCCGTTTCCATGACTAATACTCCTTTTTTGAGGTTCTCTATATACTTAGACGGAAAAAAGAGGCAAAAAGTTCTAAAAAGCCTCATTTTGCAACGTTTGTTGACACTTTTTTTCATTTTTTGCATTTTTACCGCGAATAAATCAATTTTCTATCTTCCCCGGATGCTTTTAATAGCGCCGGGGACGACCGTGAAGGTCGCCCCTACATTGGCATCGTAAAACAATTCCATTGACAATCCCTGTGTAGGGGCGTTGCACGCAACGCCCCTACTTCACGGAAATTTTTTCTATATTTACCCCTGTATGTCATTTTTGAATCAAAAAACGTTTTTTGCGGGAGCCTGCGGAGCAGGCTCGGCGGGACGTTTTTTTTATTGCGGGTCTAAAGAAGTCACTTTTTTAGCATATAGCATTTACCCCCCCCCCCCCC
>JGI24698J34947_10001217_pt1 | contig 13470 bp, 12 predicted proteins | sample TergutMp193P3_FD_34947 | JGI IMG/M metagenome (IMG submission 34947)
CTTGACGTACACGTTGCGCGGACAGCGAGAAAACTCAGGTTGTTGGAACGCAAGTCCAACGATAAAAAAGCGGTGATTGAACTCACGGAAAAACTGCGCGATTTTGATTCGCAAGACCCGGTGAAGTACGATTTTGCGCTATTTGGGAACCATTAAACGCACCCCGTGGGATTGAAAAATCATCACGCTAAGGCGCGGAAGCATATACCGTTTGTTATGCGATGTAGGAGCAGGTTTTTATTCTCTATCTTTCCATCTATAAAAAATAGTGGTTTCCACTAAAGGAGAAGATGGTGTAGCATCCATCATTTTATTTTTATTAATACTGTAAGCTTCATACCCACTGGTACGATAAATGTTATAATAGAAATAACCAGTATCTAAATCAGTATGAGTATGCGTAAAACGAATATTAGTATCATTTATATCATCACTATAATCATTATTCATAATCACAATATCACTGTAATTTTCATTACTCCTTAAACCTATCTCTGCATATATAAATTCAAAATCATTGTCATTATTCTGCCGAAAGTCAAAATATAATGTTATCCTAGCTATAATATCAGTTCCGTTAAATATAAGCATAGGAATATACTCATTTTCTGGATTATTTCTATGTGTATCAATTCTAAAACTATAATCATTTTCTTCAATAAATATATTCTTTAATTCTTCGATAACATTTTCTAATCTTTGCAAATCAATTGTTTGTTTATCTTCATAATATGATTCTATAATTAAATTTATTTTTTGCCTCAAAATTTCAAAATTATCACTAAAAATAGTTTCTTCATTTATTGGAATATTTGGCAATGATTTATTATCTACAATTCCAGTATTTTTTGTACATCCAATACAAAATGGAAAAATACATAAAATGAATAAAAAACATTTCATTTTGTGCTCCTTTTTGTTATTGGAGTTGTTCGGAAACTTCAGTTTCTGAACAACTTCCTTAGAAAACTGCATTTTTGTAAGACTTCAGCCTGAAAAAATGCGGACTTGTGAGGGAACCGACCGGGTTCCCGAACAAGTCTATTATAATCAAAATATTAATTCCTGTCAATAAATTCTATGCCCTCGTCCATGTTTTGAATATACTCTATTTAGAACTGAAAAACAAGCCTGTATCAAATATCGGGATTATGTACAATAGTGTTCCGAAAAGCCAAAAACGGCTGTTTTGGGGTAAATTCATGCGAATTTAGCGAATGTCAGGCGACAATTCCTATTTTTTACTGTTTTGTGAGCCCTACTGCGTCTACGGTTTCATCCACCACTAACGTTGCAATGTTACAATATTATTTATCTAATTCATCAGCTATTCCTTTTACCGCAAAAGAAAAATCATCTGGAATATTGTCCAAAATTATTTTTATTGATTCTTCTACATTTCCTTTTCCTAATATTTTTCCTTTTCTATTCTTAATTATTATTATTCCATTTTCTACATAAACATATGGACAATCAGTTGTATACGGGTATCCGGTACATCTGCTAAAACAAAAATTATTTAAGCTCATATATGGAAATAGTTTTTTTATTTTATTATTTTTATATGATTCAAATACAAAATCTTTCAATTCAGGGTGGGATTTTGGAATTTCTTTTAAATATTTTTTCCAGGAATAATCAACCTCATTATTATTCTCAAAATCTTCCGCAATATCATTAAATATGACAAAAGGATATTTTTCTGTAAATTCTTTGATATTATTATTGTTTATTATCCATTCATTAATTGACAAAGCAACATTTCTTTTATTACCAATACTAGAATGAGCTAAACAAACCCCCTGTTTCCAATAGTCAACTGAAAACGTCCTTTTATATTTTGCTATAAAAATTTGACAAAATTTCCCATATTTTTCATATCTTGCATAATGCAATTGATTTTTTGAATCAAATAAATCAACTTTAAGTTCTGAATTTATTTTTTTCATTTCGATATTAAAAACATCCGCCAAATTCTTCTTAAAGAATAATTCAGGATAAAATATAATCATATTATTCATTATAATATGTTTCGTAAATTATTTCAAAATTTATCAATTCTTTCTATTATAAACTGATACAATAGTTTCACTGCCACTCGTAGATGTAGTAATAAGTGTATTACCATCTACAGAATATGAATCTTGAGGAGGTGATATAATTATAGTTATAAATTCATTAATAATTTCTTCAGGAAAACCAAGCCGCATAAGAGCTGGTCTTATTAGTAAAATAAATTCATTTCTTGAGTACCATTTTGATTCAAGTCCTATATTGGAACCCAATATTGTCATTATTAATTGATTCATGCCTTCACCAAAAAATTGAGTTAAGGTCCAATCAATTTTTCCATTGTTTGTGGTATATGTACCTTTACTGAATGGCACTCCATTAACAAAATCTTCAAAATTACCATTTCTTAGTCGTAATTCATTTTCAACCCCCTCTGAAAACGTGATCCATGTCCCATTAAGTTGTCTATCTGTTTGGGCCTCTAGATTTCCAACAACTGTCATTCCGAATACCAACATCATTACCAATATTCCCAACAAATTTATTTTGTTTATCATTTTTTCTCCTCCAATTTGATAACTAAATTATATTTCGGGAACCTCTAAAGACTCTCAATCTTATTCGATTATCCCATAATATTATACATAAAATATTCTCAAAATGTCAAGCACAAATGCCGCTTAACGTTTCTGGTTCTATATGGCGATTTTCCAGCCCGAATAGGGGCTTGCGGAGCAAGACCAAAGTTGGCAAACTGCGGCGTAGTAAGGCGTGGGAGCGAGCGAAGCGACTGACCTAGCCGAACAGAGCCAGAGCCATCCAATGGACGACGAAGCGTAAACAGTCCTGTTATATGCCGTTTGTCCGTATACTATTATTTTATAATTTCACAACTATGCCAATGTCAAATTACCATACAGAATAATGAAATACACTATAAAATATTAAAACAGAAGTTAATGATGACATAATTCTCCAAAATATTATGATTCTTCTATTTTGGAAATGGCCTGTAACGAATAAATGTGAAAAAAATAAACTAACTGCCGCCAATAAAAATGGTAGTCTAAACGAAATTAACCAGCCATACTCAAAAAATAATATAATAAATATAAATATATAAAATAAAGAAAGAATTATTTGCGGAATTATTTTTAGTATATTCTTTCTTGTAATATAATTCCTAATATATTTTATTGAAATAATTAACTCAACAATATATATAACGATAAAACCGTAATATGTAACAGCTACAACCCACTGAAAAATACCAAGAAAAAAGCTGAAACTGAATGGAACAAGCACAAGCCAACCAATAATGATAAACAAATTTATAGCGGAGAGGATTGTTGCATAAATAAGTAAAAATCTATCAATATTATTATTTGTCATTTTTTCACCCCATTATTTAACATTTTTATTTTACCTATATCTTTAGATAATGTCAATTATTTTATATTTTTTATACTATATATCTTCCGATTAATTTAAAACAAATGGCATATACCGTATGTTATGTGCCATTTGTACACTTTTAACTTTTTATCCTCCTATAATATTATTATGAAGTGTATCTAAAATACTATACACAAGTTCCATATCATTTCTTATCATATTCAAATCTTGTTCATTAAATGGATTATTTATATTTAGAAATAATTCTATTGTTTCAATTATTTTTTTAAGATCATCAATATCACTTTCTTGAATATCGCCTTCCTCTTCATAAAATCCTTGTTTAAGTATTAAATAAAAAAGATTTAATTTCTCTTGTAAATCAATATATTTTGCCCCAAAAAATATTGTCATTACTTTTTTGTGACCGTTATTATTCCAGCCCATTGAATTGTATTGAATATTAATTATTTCTGGCACACCATAATTTAACAAATTTTCAAATTGTTCCTTAAATTGCCCGTATCTTAAATCAAATCCGTCTCTCCCATAAAAACCTAAAAAACTAGAAAAGGTTTCATTGAATAAACGAAAGTAATTCCTGTCTGTACGATAAATTATATCTGGAAATAAAGACAAATGTTCCTCAAATACATTAATATCCGCTTGTTCCAAGTGTTGTGAATATACTTTTGTTGAGAATAAAAAAAGAATTATTATGAGATATTTTGAACGTTTCAATCTTTCCTCCTTAGAATAATTCGGATAAATTTATATTAATTCACAGATGCGCTCTTAAACTGTGTCAAAATGACCCATTTCAAATGTTTCCCCTTTTTATACCCAATTACAGAACACTCGTTATTATACATTATTTGTAAAACTATTTCAATACATTTTTTTCAAATTTTACAGTTTTTGTACAAATGGCACATAACGTTCCCGGTTGTATATGACAGTTTGCCAGCCCGTATAAGGGCTTGCGTAGCAAGGCCAGGGCTGGCAAACTGCGATGTAGTAAGGCATGGGATCAAGCACAGCGATTGACCTAGCCGAACAGAGCCAGAGCCATTCAATGGACGACGAAGCGTTTACAATCCGTTATGCGACGTATATATTTATCATATATTTATATTATCTTTTTTCTAATAGAGCTAATGGGAATTTAAACTTTATTGAAAATTCATGTTTATTAAAATTATAAGCCCCGTTTATTCCAAAAATAGGCATGGGGAACAAAAAAGAATATTCCATACCCTTTACCAACAACAACTCCGTGTAACTCCTCGCTGTCCATTAGGACAGCACCCCTCCGCGAAACTCCGTGGTAAATTCTTCCCTTTACCGTTCCCCTAAAAGCGCCTTTAACTCTTGAATATTGTTGATAATCGTAGTGCGCGGCATTTTTTGGAATTGGGCAGGGATCATTTCCTTTGACGTACATTCCAAAACGGCGACAAGGTTTTGCAGTTCCACTTCGTGGGGATAGGCGGCAGGAACAAAGTCGCCCATCGCCTCTTCCATGTCTTCGCGGCGCACAAAAACGCGGTCGTCCATTGCCGCGATAAGTTTTGCGCGAACAAGCACCGCTTCCAAATCCGCGCCGGAATATTCGTGCTTGTACTTTTTAAAAAGATCGGAAATAGGAAAATTACGAATATCAAGATCGAGTTTTTTAACTAACGTTTTAAAAAGGTCTGTCCTGTCTTCCGCCGTCTCGGGATAAAAAAGAGCCAGATGCTCTTCGGCGCGGCCCTGACGCTTTAAGTCAATCGGTATCAGATCGGGGCGGCACGTTATGAGAAACCAAATAATTTTTCCGCGATACTCGGTGTTCCCCATGAAGCTGGCAATCTGCGCGAACACGCGGTTGCTGGTTCCTGAATCTCCTTCCTGATCGCGGTCGCCCAGAAAAGCGTCGGCTTCGTCTATCATTACCGCGACAGGCGACATAGCGACAAGAATGTTCAAAACTTTTTCAAGGTTTGATTCTGTTTCACCCTGCCACTTGGTTCGGAAGTTGCGGAATTTTACCATCGGGATTCCGATTTCTCCTGCGAACGCGCTTACCATAAAACTCTTTCCTGTTCCAACGGGGCCTGCTATCAGATAACCCATAGGCAGCACATCGGGGCGTCCCATCTTTATCGCCTTTGCCGCGTTCTTGAAACGTTTTTTTACAAAGTCGTGGCCTGAAACGTGCGAAAGATTAAAAGAAGTTTCCATAAACTCCAGAAGACCAACGGCTTCGTTTTCGATAATTTCCTTTTTTTTCCGGCGCATAAAATCAAGCGACAGCGGCGTATTGCTTTCGTAGCTTTCCGCAGTCAGGTTATTCAGATTTCTCAGGTTGATGCCGGATGTAATTGAGGCGAGTTTTTCGGGGGTAAGCCCGCTGGCAAGCAGCAGCTTTCCTTTTTTTTCTTTGGAGCGCAAAAAACCTTCCCTAATCGCGGCATCTGGAAATGGAACGCTTATCTTTACTGTCCAGGGAGAACCGGAAAGGCGCGAAGAAATATCCGCAAGATTTTCAGTTAACAAAATGATGGTAATATCGCCCATAATAAATTTTGGATCGGTCGCCCACCTGTTAAATGTAACCATGCAGTAACTGTTGGTGTCGGAAAGACGGATTAAATCGCCCGAAGGAACAAGGTATTCGGCGGAGTCGATTATAAAAACCATGCGGCATTTTTCCCGTTTATCCTGCGGAATACGGGAGAGAAAATATTTTTCCAGATACGGAAAACATCTTTCCGGGTCGCTGGAAGTAAAATCGCTTTTATCAATATCGGCATTTGACGCAAACTTGGGCGCTGCGGCAAGGTAATCGCTTTCCATTTCAGGCTCGCAGAATGTTACGCCGCTTGAACGGTCGTAGTACGCGATTATATCCTGATTGCCGAATAATATTTCAGAAATATATTCCTGCACTCTTGTAAAGGTAAATTCATCTTCTTTTCTTTTATGCGGAAGCAAATCGCGGATATTGCCGTGCAGGATATAAAGGTTCGCTGTTTTTGAACCGTACTTGGTCGCCAGTTCCTGCGCCCACACCGGCAGTATTTTTATATACTCGCTGTTTCTGTAATTGTACTGATCCGATTTCTGCATTGGCCCTCCCCCGCTGCACTATCTATTTTTTTGGCATAAGACTCGAAAGATAGGCCGACAACAGACCCTTAAAATCCTCACTTATATTGCGTTCCGCCGCGAGAACGGCTCTTGTTTCGGCTTCAGTCTGCGTTAAATGACCCTCGCGCGCGTTAAAATTGTAAGGCAGCAAAACAAGCCCAAGATTTGTATCCGTCAGATTCGCAGCCAGTTCAATACGCACAAATTTATTTTGATTTGCGGGAAGATCAACAGGAGAGAAAACCGCATTCACGTTTAGCGCATAACGCGAATTGCCCGTATTTGTTTCAAAGCCCAAATCGGTAAAACATTTAGCGAACGCGCCGAAAAGCCTTCCCGATTTGTCGTTTGCTACGCTTATGCTGATTGGAATCGTGCGAATTATATTGCGCGCTTCAAGGCGGTAAAAATCACCGCTTTCAATTCCGCCGGGAACAGCGGCATCCAAAAGACGCATTATATTTCTGTAGGAAATATTGACATCCGCCGCAACCGCCGCGAACTGATAACGAATAACGCCGTCAAGCGTGTTTTTTTCGTTAGGTGTCATTGCAACAAGGTTGTTGATAATGTTTAGGTTTGCCTGTATCAATTCATTGTATATGCGGGCGGAGCTTGCCTTTTCCATAACGGCTACGGCATAGTATGTCCCTCTTGCGTCAAGCCAGACTTCCCTGATTTCCGCTCCCATTAAATTGTTCATCAACGCTGATGTTCTTATATTAGCGCTCATTTCGGCGGTATCAATCCAGCCTGAGACAACGCCGTTTGTAACAGCCTGCCTGTATAAAGACGCGGCTGTTCTTTCTATCTGTATTGTCTGTCCAAAAAAAGCGGTCAGGGCGGCAAGCGCGTTTCCTTCGGCCATTACGCGGCTTTCGGCAAAACCGGACGCGGCGACATACCGCGCCCTCGGGTATACGGCATCGACGGAGTTAACCCATTCGGGCATTCTGCCTGAATTGACAGCTCCGCTCCCTGAGAAATGGGGTGTTTTGCAGCAAAAAATAAGCAAAAAAAACGGCAATAAAAATAAAATTCTTCGTTTAAACATCACCCCTCCCGTAAACCTCCGTTAAGCCTTATGTTTTTTTCCTGACGCATTTTATTCTGCTCAACTCGGCAACCGCGTGGATCAATTCCTTGTCCTTCGCGATTTCACTTATCGGAGCGGGAAGGCGGTATGTCCAGTTGAATTCATTTGCGGTTCCCGGTACGTTTACGCGCTCCTGCGCCGGGTCTTCGCTGTACCATTTGCTGGAAAGGTGCAGAAGGTCCTGTATCTGGAAAACACGGAAACGCGAACGGGCGGTCGCGGCTCTTGACAGAATGATCTTCGCCGTCCCCGGATTGTAAATTTTCGGCAGCGAGGGAACGCCGAGAAAACTTGAAAATTGCCTTTGATCGGCTTCCCTTTCCCACCATTCACGTACTGTTGAGCTGTCGTGAACCGCTGCGGTGCAGACACTCAATTGCGGATAATCCTCAAACGGGATATACGGCTGCCCCTCTCTTCCCCAGTCGCGATGCCAGCGTATCACGCGCAGGCCGAGAATCTTCAGCCTGGAAAGCACTCTGGGAACGCACGCAGGGACAGCGCCCAGGTCTTCGGCGCAGGGAAGCATATCTGTGGATTCTACCAGCACCGAAAGAAGTTTCATTCCCTGCCGAGACCATGCTTTTTCGGATCGTATGCGGCGTTTTTCCAGCAATGCTTCAAAAGCGTTCTTTTCATCCGCGTTTAAACTTTGATACGCTTTTGAATTTCTGTAATACCAAACCGGAAAAAATTTCCCTCTCGCGTATTCAAGAAAAGCCCTGTCTTTCCATTTTCCCATTAAATAATTGCGGACTGCGGGAGGGAAGCCAAAACTGTCAATATCTTTTTCTCCCTTGATCTTCTTTTTAAAAATCCATAATTCTTCGGTGTTTACGCGATCAAGCGCTTTTGAGAAAATTTTATCGGCGGCGGCTTTAATTTCGGCATCGTTTGAAAATCCGCCTGAGTTTCGCAGAGCATCCCAAAGCTCTCCTGTGGGAATGTGCGGCTGGGATACCCAGCGGATTCTGCTTTTATCAAGGCCGAGTTTTTTCAGGTCTCCAGAAGTAACAGGCATATATGGAACAAAACGGCCAAGCGCGGAAGAATAATCTTTGTGCGAGCCCGCCCAGATACGGAAAAAACCAAGCACATGATCGATACGGTAAGCCTTGTAGTATTTAGCGGCTACCGCGAGCCGCCTGCGCCACCAAGCATAGTCGTCCTTTTCCTGCGCTTCCCAGTTGTAAATCGGGAAACCCCAGTTCTGACCGTCCGGGCTGTACATATCAGGGGGAGCGCCTGCTGAAAGTTCCTGAATAAATATCTCAGGATGCGCCCATACGTCGCAGCTGTCCTCGTTCATAAGGATCGGCAGATCGCCTTCCAGAACAATACCCGCATCGGCGATTACCTTTGCCGCTTTGGAAAATTGGACATCCAGCGCTTCCTGGAGCCACACCCAGAAAATGTGATCTTCGCGAAGTTTTTTATCACTCCATAGATTTTCGATGTCGTCAGCGGTGACTGTTTTATATTCCTGCCAGTCTTTCCAGGATTTTTGGCCGTTCGCTTCCTTCAGCCTGCGGTACACGGCATATGCCTTTACCCATGAGTTTTGTTTGATCCATGATGACAGGCTTCCCGATCCGGCGCTTTTTACAATTTCCGCTTTGTCCGCTTCATAAATGGCCCGGCATATTTCCAGTTTCTCCTTGAGAACTTCATAATGGGAAAAACGCTTATTTTTATCGAATTTTTCTTTAGCCGCCTTTATCCGCTTCTTAATCGAGCTGTCGGCGGTTTTAAATCCTTCAAGCTCCTCAATCCGCAGGTAAAGCGGATGCAGGCCGAACGCCGTCAAGCTTGAATACGGAGAGCTTTCAAAGCCCGTGTCGTTTACAGGCAAAATCTGAATAAGCCTCAGCCTCATCCTTTTGCAGAGGAGGGCAAAATCGGCAAGATCGGAAAATTCACCCACCCCTATTCCAGCCTTAGTCCGCAGCGCCCCAACCGGAACCACCGCGCCAAGCAGCCGCTTACTGGTTATTTGTTTTTCCATATCAACCTCCTCTATAGCTTTCAATACGATAACATATAATATCACGGTTTACGCTTCTTTTTCAATAATTCATCGCGCCCGGTGCGCCTTTACGGTAGAAAAAGGGAACCCTTTTCAGAATTGCATAAAAACTCCCCGTATGCCATAATAAGGCGGACTAAAAATGAACAAAATCCTAAAAGAAAAAATTATGGAAGCGTTTTCATCCGTGCTTCCAATTACTGTAATTGTACTCGTTGCCAGCGTGGTTTTAGCGCCCATGCCGGCAGGTACTATCCTGATGTTCCTTACCGGAGCCGCCCTGTTGGTCGTCGGAATGGGTTTTTTCACTCTGGGCGCTGATATGGCCATGATGCCGCTGGGAGAAGGCATCGGAGTCCAACTAACAAAAACCTCAAAATTGGCTTTTCTGCTCATTGTTAGTTTTGTGATTGGGGTAATAATTACAGTCGCCGAACCGGACTTGCATGTACTGGCGAATAAGGTAGCGTCTTCTATCCCTTTCTGGTATTTGATACTCACTGTCTCGGCGGGCGTGGGGTTATTTCTCGTTATATCTGTCATTCGGCCATTGCTTAAAATCCGCCTTTCGGTGCTGCTTATTATTTTCTATACAATAACTTTTGTCGTGGCGTTTTTCACGCCTGTCTCTTTCATTCCCGTAGCCTTTGATTCAGGCGGCGTTACGACAGGCCCGATTACCGTTCCATTTATTCTGGCAATGGGCGTAGGCGTAGCCTCCATACGCAGCGACAAAAGTTCGCAGGACGACAGTTTCGGGCTTGTAGCCCTTTGCAGCGTAGGACCAATTCTGGCGGTACTTTTGATGGGTATTTTCTACAACCCCAGCTCGGTAGAAATAGAAACCTATGCCATGTATGACGCGCAAACTTCGCGCGATGTGATAAGGTTCTTCGCCGTTAAACTGCCGGATTTTTTCGAAGAAATACTTGTGGCTTTAAGCGCGATTGTGCTGTTCTTCATTGTCTTCCAGCTTTATTCCAAGCGTTTCCACCGGCATCAGCTTGGACGTATCATTGTGGGCTTTCTCTATACCATGATCGGCCTTGTTCTTTTTTTGACAGGAGTAAACGTAGGTTTTATTCCGGTTGGCGAACTTTTGGGCTCTCAGCTTGCGTCCAAATCATATAACTGGATATTGATTCCTCTCGGCGTTTTAATAGGCTATTTTATTGTGGCGGCGGAACCTGCGGTTCATGTATTAAACAAGCAAGTTGAGGAAATTTCCTCAGGCGCGATAACGGTAAAGATGATGAACAGGGGCCTTTCTATCGGGATGTCAGGAGCGCTTGCAATTACGATGACGCGCATTCTTCTGCATATTCCCATCATGTTTATTTTAATCCCCGGTTATATAATTGCCCTGACATTGACCTTTTTCGTACCTAAGATATTTACCGGCATCGCTTTTGACTCAGGCGGCGTATGTTCCGGTCCCATGTGTACGACATTTCTTCTGCCGTTCGCGATGGGAGCGTGTGAAGGCGTAAAGGGAAATTTAATGATAGAGGCGTTTGGTATTGTGGCGATGGTTGCGATGACGCCGCTTATTGTTATTCAGCTTATGGGACTGATTTATAAATTTAGAACGCGCGAAGCCGAAGCAATGACCAGACAGCAAACAGCCGCAATAACCGCAGCCGAAAGAGTCATTGACTGGGGTAAGATTACCGTGTTTGGAGAGTAACGTAAGATGGCAAAAAAATCTTTGATATCAACATTAATTTCCAAACTGCCCGGAAAAGGCTCGAACACGCAGCAGAATAAAGAAAGCGAACAAAAGCCGCGTATCGAAACGGCAAAACTTAAACTGGTTTTTTTCATCGTTGACTGGCACAGGGCCAATGTTGTTTCCAATGTCTGCGTGGAAGAAAAAGTGCGTTTTCATTTTACCACAATAGGAAGAGGGACGGCAAACGACGACATTCTGGACCTTCTTGGAATCGGCGCAACGGAAAAAGCGGTTATTACCTGTCTGGAACAGGAAATCGGTGTGCCCGTCCTTATGAAAGAGGCGCGGAAAAAACTTAAATCCTACGGTCCCGGAGCCGGGATTGCGTTTACCATTTCGCTTTCCGCAATTAACGATCCAATTCTATTAATTTTTAAACAAAGCATTTTAAAGAACGTAAACGTCGCTCAAAACACGGGCGAAGGAGCAATTATGAAAAACGATCATTCTCACGATTTAATTATTTGCATCGTAAATCACGGCAACAGCGATGAATTGATGAACACCGCAAGAGCCGCAGGGGCCACAGGCGGAACAGTGATAAACGCCCGTGGACAGGCCCACGAGGGGGCTGTAAAGTTTTTCGGCATTTCTGTGCAGGATGAAAAAGAGATGATTTTGATACTTACCGCCAGTGATAAAAAAGAGGCGATAATGCAGGCGGTCTGCAAAGCGCACGGCCTTAACAGCGAGGCTCAGGGGATTGTGTTTTCCCTGCCTGTTGACAATGTAATCGGATTGAGTCTTGAATAAAACTCTCATTTAGTTTTAGAATAACTTTATAAAGGAGAAAAAAATGAAATCAAATCACTATTTTTTTACGTCTGAATCGGTAGGAGAGGGACATCCCGATAAACTTTGCGATCAGGTTTCTGACGCAATTCTTGACGCTTGTTTAAAGGACGATCCCCAAAGCAGGGTTGCCTGCGAAACTTTTTCGTCTACATCGCTGGTGCTTATCGGCGGAGAAATTACCACAAAGACCTTTGTTGACTTTCACCATCTGGTGCGAGAAATAGCGAGGGACATCGGGTACACCGATCCTTCTTACGGACTTGATTGCAATTCAATGGCAGTTCTCGACATGATCCACAGCCAGTCGCCTGACATTTCGCAGGGCGTTTCCGGGACGGGACTTAAAAAGTTTAAAGGACAGCAGGGAGCAGGCGATCAGGGAATGATGTTCGGCTTTGCGTGTAACGAAACAAAAGAGCTGATGCCGATGCCTATCATGCTTGCGCATAAAATTCTTCTGAACGCGGCAAAACTGCGGAAGAACAAAACAATTAAATGGCTGAGACCCGACGCGAAAAGTCAGGTTACAGTTGAGTATGAGGGATACAAACCCATCCGCATAGACGCGGTAGTAGTTTCCCATCAGCATGATCCCGATGTTACATACAAAGAAATCGAATCTACCGTAATCGAAAAAATCATTAAACCCGTACTTGAACCGACAGGAATGATTGATAAAAAAACAAAATTCTTTATCAACCCCACAGGCCGTTTTGTTACGGGCGGTCCGTTCGGAGACACAGGGCTTACCGGCAGAAAGATCATCGTAGACACATACGGCGGAATGGGACGGCACGGCGGCGGCGCGTTTTCCGGCAAAGACCCGACAAAGGTTGACCGCTCCGCAGCTTACGCCGCGCGTTATGCGGCAAAAAACATAGTCGCCGCCAAATTAGCCGAACGTTGTGAAATCCAGCTCGCCTATGCGATAGGAGTACCCTTCCCCGTCTCGATCATGGTAGACACATTCGGCACTGCCAAAGTTGACGAAGCGCGAATTGGAAAAGCAGTCGCGAAAGTTTTTGATTTAACTCCATCCGGCATCATCAAGACGCTTGATCTCCGCAGGCCGATCTATTTAAAGACAGCGGCTTACGGTCATTTTGGCCGCTCTGAATTCCCGTGGGAAAAAACAGACAAAGTCGAAGACTTAAAAAAGGCGATTGGTTAGGCTGAAGAATGAGCGGATACAGGCAGATTGATACCGAGAAGGCGCGTCTTTTTTGCGAATCGTTGTTTTGCTCTTACGGTTTCTCCGCCGAGGAGAGCAGAACAATA
>JGI24698J34947_10001218_pt1 | contig 13463 bp, 15 predicted proteins | sample TergutMp193P3_FD_34947 | JGI IMG/M metagenome (IMG submission 34947)
CATCTTCGCTCCGTTAACAGATTTCTATCACATTTGCCTTAATTTAACGATTGACGACCATTTCTGTCAACTAAAACTATAGACAAAAATACAAGAAATGTCAAGATACCGCAAAAAGTATGTAAAAAAAATGTTTCCAAAACCGCAAAGCCGGTATATAAAGGCAAAATTATCTACATCCAGGAGGATTTTTTTATGAAGAAGATCGTTGTATTCGCTCTGTTGTTCACTGTGTTTAACGTCATTGGCACAATGACATTATTCGCCGTCGGTGGTTACCAACGCGGCGGCGGCGTGTTGCCCGGCATGGGGGCTGCCATTTATAGGTACGATGACACCTTTATGTCCTACATGAGGAACACCATTGAGCGGCTTGCGGCGGGCAAGGTCACCCTGACAATGGTCGACTCCCAGAACTCCCAGCCTGTGCAGAACGACCAGGTGGATCAGTTCATCACGAGGGGGATGAAGGTCATCGCCATCAATACCGTGGACAGGACCGCGGCGGGAACCATCCTCGGCAAGGCCAGGGCGGCGAATGTCCCGGTGGTGTTCTTTAACCGCGAGCCTTTCGCCGAGGACATGAGGAGCTGGGACAAGGTCTACTATGTCGGCGCAAAAGCCGAAGAATCCGGCACGATGCAGGGGGAAATCGTCGTTGATTACTGGCGGGCGAACCCCGGCGCGGATAAAAACAGGGACGGCGTTCTCCAGTACATCATGCTGAAGGGCGAGCCCGGCCACCAGGATGCGGAACTTCGCACCGAATATTCCATCAAAGCGGTACAGGCCGCCGGGATAAGGACGCAGCTCCTCGCCGAAGATACCGCCATGTGGCAGCGGCCCATCGCCGTGGAGAAAATGGACGCCTTCTGGTCCCGCTTCGGCGACCAGATTGAGGTGGTGTTCTGCAACAACGACGACATGGCGCTGGGCGTCATCGAATCACTGCGGAAAGTCGGCTTCTTCTCAGGCGGCAGATACCTGCCCGTGGTCGGCGTTGACGCCACCGCCCCGGCCCTTCAGGCCCTGGCCGAAGGCACGCTCCTGGGCACGGTTCTTAACGACGCCCAAAACCAGGGGAAGGCCACCTTCGACATCTCCTATGCCCTCGCGACCGGAGCGAATCCAGCCCAAGCGGGCTGGGCCATCACCGACGGCAAGTACGTTTGGGTTCCCTACCAGAAAGTGACGAGGGACAATTACCGGGACTTCCAATAGAGTTTTCGGGGATCCTCCGCGAACCGCGGGGGGTCTCCAACACGACTAAAACGGAGCGCAGCCGATGGGCGGAGATTATATTCTGCAAATAAAAGGGATGTCAAAATCCTTTCCGGGCGTACACGCGCTGGACAAAGTCTCCATCAACATCAGGCCCGGCACGGTACACGCCCTCATGGGGGAAAACGGCGCCGGGAAATCGACCCTGATGAAGTGCCTGTTCGGCATTTACGAAAGCGATGACGGGGAGATTATCCTGGACGGCAGGCGTGTGCGCTTCGAGGATTCCCGCCAGGCCCTGGACGCAGGAATCTCGATGATCCACCAGGAACTCCTGCCCATCCGCCTGCGCCCGGCGATGGAAAACCTCTGGCTCGGGCGTTTTCCCATGCTTTCCATAGGCCCTTTTAAATTTATTGATCACAAAAAGATGCACCAGGATTCGGTCGCCCTCTTCAAAAACCTAAATATGGACATCGATCCCAATATTTGGGTCAGGGAACTTTCCGCGTCCAAAATCCAGTCCCTGGAAATAGCCAAAGCGGTGTCCTACGGGGCCAGGGTCATCATCATGGACGAACCGACCTCATCGCTTACCGAAAACGAGGTTCGCCACCTTTTTGAAATCATCGGGCGGCTGCGGCGCGAGGGCGTCGCCATCATCTATATTTCCCACAAGATTGAGGAGATCCTCGCCATTTCCGACGAGGTTTCGATTATGCGGGATGGCAGGCACATCGGTACTTTTCCCGCCGGGGACCTGACCACCAACCAGATAATCAAGCTTATGGTGGGGCGCGACCTTTCCCGCCGCTTCCCTCCCAAAGGCAATGTTCCGGGAGAAACGGTAATGGAAGTGAAGGATCTAACTTCAGCCCAGCCGCGCTCCTTCCGGAACGTGAGTTTTACCCTGGGCCGCGGCGAAATCCTCGGCATCGGGGGGCTTGTGGGGGCGCAGCGTACTGAGCTGGTGGAGTCTATCTTCGGGCTGCGGCCTGTGGAAAGCGGCCAAATCCTGATTAACGGCGCGGAGGTACGCATCAAAAGCCCGGAGCAGGCGAAGCGGCGAAAGCTCGCCCTGGTTACGGAAGAAAGGCGGGTTTCCGGAATAATCCCCATGCGGTCGGTAAGGGACAATATGGTGCTCGCGAATATACGCCGCTATGTCGGCTCCACCGGGCTCATAAACGAGAGGAAGTGCGACAAGGACGCGGCGGAAAAGATTCGGGCGCTGAATGTCAAAACCCCCAGCAGCAAAACACTCATGAGGGATCTTTCAGGCGGCAACCAGCAGAAAGTGCTTTTTGCGCGCTGGCTTCTCACAGAGCCTGAAATTCTTATTCTGGATGAGCCGACCAGGGGCATTGACGTGGGCGCGAAATACGAAATTTACAATATAATCATTAATTTGGCAAAAGAGGGAAAGAGCATACTTATGATTTCATCGGAAATGCCTGAGTTATTGGGAGTTTCAGACCGGATTATGGTGATGTGCGAAGGCAGGGTAACGGGTTTTCTGGAGGGAAAAACCGCAACCCAGGAAGAGATCATGCGTCTTGCGGCGCAGTTCGAGCAACAGGCTTCAACCTAGCTGGCAGTCAAAAGGAGAGATCAATGGCTATTAAGCCCGGAAAAATCAACATTAAAACAATAAAAGAATTCAGTCTGGAATACGCAATCTATCTGGTATTCATCGCCCTGGTTCTGATCATCACCTTACGTGAGCCTTCGTTCATGTCGCTGCATAATTTCAGGAACATCCTTTCCATGTCGGCAACCAGGATCATCTTCGCCATGGGCATGGGCGCGATTCTTATCACGGGCGGCGTTGATCTTTCCGCCGGGCGTCAGGTAGGACTTGCAGCGGTACTTTCGGCCTCGTTGCTGCAAACTGCGGATTACTCCCGACGAATGTACCCGGATTTGCCTATACTCCCTTTGATTGTGCCAATTCTTATTGCAATGGTAGCCTGCGGGATATTTGGTTTCCTAAACGGGCTTTTTGTCACAAAACTTAAAGTCCCAGCCTTTATTGGCACCCTGGGCACCATGGTGGCGGTGTGGGGAACCTGTTCCCTTTACTTCGACCGCCCGCCTTACGGCGCACAGCCCATCGGGGGAATGGACAGGCGTTTTTCCACGCTTGGCACCGGCTACATCGGGTTTGACGGGGTGTACTCTATTCCTTACATCGTAATAATCGCGGCTGTTGTTACCCTCATCACCTGGGTGCTTTTCAACAAAACCACTTACGGTAAAAACATCTATGCCATCGGCGGAAACGCCGAGGCCGCGCGGGTGTCCGGCGTAAATGTGACCCTCACCCTGATACTTGTTTACACCATCGCCGGTGTTCTCTACGGTCTGGGCGGAAGCCTTGAGGCAGCCCGCACCGGGGGCGCTACCAACAGTTATGGCAACGGTTACGAATTGGACGCAATCGCGGCCTGCGTTGTTGGAGGCGTCTCAAACCTGGGCGGCATCGGTACGGTGCCTGGCATTGTCATCGGCGTTTTGATATTCTCGGTAATCAATTATGGCCTCACTTTTATCAATATGTCGCCCTACTGGCAGCAGATTGTGAAAGGCGCCATCATCATAGCCGCAGTTGCCCTTGACATTCGCAAGTACCTTACAAGGCGCTAGCCATTTATCGCCCTTACGGATAAATTGGATATAGAGAAATAACTCATGGGTATAGTCAGCGTCCTTTTTAACATTTTGGGAGGCCTTTGTCTCTTCCTCTACGGGATGAAGGTTATGAGCGAGGGAATACAGCAGGGCGCCGGTGACCGGCTCAGGCGGGCGCTCAATTTCATGACGATGAACCGCTTTGCCGGGGTGCTGACCGGGTTTGTGGTTACCGGGATCGTGCAGTCCTCTTCCGCGGTCACGGTCATGATAGTTTCCTTCGTGAATGCTGGGCTCCTTACGCTTACCCAGTCCATCGGGGTAATCATGGGCGCCAACATCGGCACCACCGTGACGGCGTGGATCGTTTCCCTCGTGGGCTTTTCATTGCGTCTGTCGGCGCTGGCCCTGCCGGCGGTTGGCATTGGTTTCGTTTTCAGGATTATGAAATGGAAACACCGGACTTTGGGGGAGGCGATCCTGGGGTTTGGTTTGCTTTTTCTGGGGCTGGATTTTCTGACCAGATCAATGCCTGAAATAGGGGACAGCTTCAATTTTATCGCGTCAATTCCTTCCGGCGGTTTCCTCTCTATTTTCATCGGTATGAGCGCGGGGCTTGTGATGACCCTGGTTATACACTCATCCAGCGCGTCCACCGCAATCACGCTGACCATGGCGTATAACGGCATGGTCAGTTACGAAATGGCGGCCGCGATGGTTCTGGGCGCCAATATCGGAACGACGATTGACGCTGCCCTCGCCGCCATCGGGACGAAAACCGCCGCGAGGCAGGCCGCTTTGGTTCATGTGCTCTTCAACGTAATCGGGACCTGTTGGGCGCTTCCCCTGATAAGGCCCCTTCTGGCTTTGGTAGACTTCATCACGCCGGGAACAATCACAGGCATGATCCATGATCCCACGATTCCCACCCACCTTGCCATGCTCCACACGGTTTTTAACAGCATTAATACCATCCTGTTTCTGCCCTTTGTGAAACAATTCGCCGCGCTGGTTTCGTTAATTATAAAGGGCAAAAAGGACGAGGCGCCCAAAAGTGAGCATTATAGTTTTGAGTATAAATCCGTAATCTTGCGAAACACCCCCGAACTCAACATCCTCAGGGCCGAAAAGGAAATCCGTGACATGGCCGGCCTTGCCTCGGATATGTTCGGCAAATTCAGCGCCACCCTTGTTTCAATGCAGGAAAATCCCTTGACCGAGGACGCGGTAGCGGCCCTTATCGGGGAAATGAGGGCTAAAGAAGAGTACGCCGATGAAATGCGCGAGGCCCTCACCGATTTTCTTATTGAATGTACAAGGGAACGGCTCAACCGCCGTACGGAACAGCGGGTCTCAAGGTTATTCAGAATTATCTCCGAGCTGGAGGAGATGACCGACGACTGCTACAGCCTGAGCTTTATACTGGAACGGGGCGTGCAGAAAAACCAAATCATCAAGAGCAAGGAAATAACGGCGCTAATCCCCTACGTCGGGCTTGTGGCGGAGTTTTTGAATTTCATCGGCGGGCTACAGCTGGGGGCTGTTCTTTCACGGGAACAATCCGCCTGGGCGCGTGATCTGGAAGACAAGATCGACAAATCCCGGGACAAATTGCGCAAACTCGGCCGTAAGCGCATAGAAGCGGGCAAGGACGTGAAGACCGAATTACTCTTTATCGACATGGTCCGCCGAATAGAGAAGCTCGGGGATTATTGTTACAGTATCGCGGCGGCGCTTATGGGGTAAGGAATCAGGGATAGGGAAGAAAAAAGTTTTCTACCACGAAAAAGCCGAATGTTTACACCATGGGCATATATGCCAATGAAAGCCGATCCTCCGCAGGCAATTCCTGCATTTCTTGGTTTCCAAAGTATCTTTTCTTCTTCGATAATCATCGTAAAAAAGATATCCCTTCAGTTCATAGTACAATTGAAAAATTTTCGTCATAACAGGCTCCTTTGTTACAAAAACTATAACGGAGACAATCTGTTGACTTATATCGCCTTTTTGGCTTATTTTGGGTTGATTTTAGGGTGATTTATGGGCGATTAAGAGTATATCCGTGAAAAAGAGATGAGAGGGCGGCAATATTGGAAACGCCTGTAGTTTGATAAATATGTCTTAAATGGGTTTTCACCGTACTGACAGAAATATCGAGGACGATAGAAAGCTGCTTATATCTGACATTTCCGGCAAGTACCGCTTCAATAACCTCCAATTCGCGTCGGCTCAAATACCGAATGAACTTCGTGTATTCATCAAATTTGCGGCCATGTGATAATGCGCCTTCCGTTTCTTCCATTTCAGCAGTCAAATTATCCTTTGTCAATCGTGTATACAGGTAAAATAAAAACAGCATGAGACCCAAAAAAAGCGTACATATAAAAGCTGAGGCTAAAAAAGATACGGACATTGCCTTTAGCATATCTTCACACCATACGACAACCGCCAGAGGAAATAAAACAAACAGCAGGTTGAAAAGTATATAAAGCTTAGGGGGCGGTTTTAATTTGGTTTCACGCAGCCAGCGTGCGGCAAAAAGACAACAAACAGCAATGATAATATTGCTTAAAAAAATAACGCCGTAATATATTTGGTTGTTTTGCTGGAAGAACTCCACGTAACTCAGCGAATTAAGAAACGGATTAACTACAACAAGCATAAAATAAACAATAGGCAAATTTGCCAAATGAACGACGCTAAAGGCAAATGAAGCGGAAACAAGCGCCCTTAAACGGTTACCACCAAATAGAACGCAGACAAGAAAAAAAAGCGGGTAATGAATAATGGTTATACCGGTGATTGATGCAGTCGTACCTTGCCGATAGATATAAAGGTTCTCCCATAACAGACAAAGCGGGTAACCCAGTACGGATGCCGCCAAAAGCGCGACAGACCGCCAGCGAGCATGAGGTTTATTGAGTTTGTAAAAAAGGGAATAAAAGCCTATAGAGCCGATTAACCCCAGAAAAAAATTAAGAATGGTTTAACCTCTTTATACGCCATTATAATTGAATATATATAAAATGTCTATACTGTAGATTTGTCATCGCTGATGCTGCCTTTCAATATGTATTATTATCTTTCGTGCCCACCGTTCAGTCAATTCCCATTGTTATGGAAAAGCAAACATATCCATGAATACTATGTAGAATTGCAAATACAATTGATATAATCATATATGTGGTATAATGATAAGGTATATTTATGAACAATTTATTTCCCAATAATCCAATACCAATTAACCATAAAACGGATGTCCAATATGGGGCTAATAAAACAATAAGATTATTATGCAATGAAATTGCAGGTACTTTTATTACTATAAAATATGAACAGAAATAAATAAAAGCTCCAATAATATATACAATGAGTCCTGCTTTTCCGATTTTTTTATCCAGTTTTATTGCCATTAGTACAGAAAACGCTATCGTTGTTATTCTTGCAATAGTTTCTATTGTAACTATTGGGTGGTTTATATTTTTCAGATAAAATTCCGGGAGATATTTAGTAAATATAGCATTGAAAATAATTACAGGTATAAAAAACCAAAAACAGTTATTTTTATAGTTATTTATAAATTCAATTATGCTCATACTTGCACTCCTACGGCAATTCCAACAGCATTTATTGATGGATTTCTATCCCTTCCGTAAATGTCATTATTGGAAGTATGAAACCATAATATTTTTGCAAACAATTTTGTGTTATTTTCTATATTGTATTCAATACCGCCACCCAAATGCCAGCCGCCATTTACAATAGTTCCATTCGTTGGAAATTCTTTTGTGTATAATACAATGCTCATAACACCTTCAATGAATATGCGGGTCTTTCTTAATGCGGGGGTGTATAACCTCATGCTCCCATTAAGACCAAGCCCCAAAACAGGCTGACGGGGATTACCGAGTTTGTCAAAAGCAAATAAGCCGCTTAAACCTATCCCGTAATCCAAAATATTATATTCCTGTGTAATGTATGGAAAATTAAGAATAAAGTCATAGCCGACTTCTATTATACCGATATCGTCTTCCCAAAAGGAGTTATAATTGCCGATAGTTACCCTATGATCAAAATAGAAAGGTTTATTCTCTTGCGAATCCAAAACTAAATTAAACAAGCATAAAAATATTATTATTCCGATACATTTTTTTTCCATTTATAAATCTCCTTTTGCTATTATTCTAACTATTCTTCATTGCTTTTCCCCAGGAACAAATTTCATTACCGTCCCATGAAAAATATGTTTGACAAGTTGTATGAACAGGTCGAATTTTCTTTATCCGTTTTTCAATACTTATGGCATCATCACACAAAAATTCATCGGCTAAAACATTCCTGATTTTACACAAAAAAACATCGCTGTTGCCAAAATTTATTGTTTTATCTACTTCCAATTCATAAATCACCGGACTTTTGGTAAGAACAGGAACGTCAAGAACATGACCTTTCTCTGTTTCGATTGGGACTTTCATTTTCTCTGTATCATATCCCGGCTTGTTTCCAAAATAATCAGCTATTGGTAACAATTCTTCTGTCACAAGATTCGCAGAAAATACTTTTTTATCGAGGATACGATCTTTTGTCAATTTTTTTTGTCCAATACAAGCCATTACACCCAATTCACTATCCCAATAATAGCTAAACCAACAAAACAGCCCAAAATTTGGTGTAATATCCTCTTTATACGTACCATAAAGAAACAGCGTTTGCGGACAAAACCCATTGGATATAGGTATAGATTTTTTCATTACTTTTTTCTCCTTTTTTAATTCGGTTTTAAAAAAAATCAGGTTTTAATGTATTCATTTTACTATTTTATCAGCTTATTGTCAATATATAATTCAATTTATGTTTTTAAACAGTTTTATTTCATAATATATTGCCACTATTGCCAATAGCACAAATATTCCCACTTTCGTCATTGTTGCCTCAACAGGCAATTCTATTCCTGCCCTGTTCTGAAATACCGTTTGAAGTATTACCATTATTCCAACCAATGACAGCATATTCAAAACTATTCCCAACAATATATACCCAATATTATTATTCTTGCTTAAATTGTATAAGCAAATAAATATCAAGGGAGAAATTATTGCCATATCCAATACATACGTTACTTGAGTTGTATATATTTCAATCAATTCAAGTGATTTTTTGTTTATCAAAGATACAATTATATCAGGTAGCCAGGCAACAAACAGGGATAATCCGTAAAAAACCAGGAATATTTTCAATCCATTGGTATATATTTTTGCAGATATTTTTATAGAAAAAGTCTTTAGAAATCCAAATCCGAGTATTGACGCATATAATGTACATGAAAACAGCGCCAAATAAACCAAGTGTAGCACATTATAAATAACACCCATTGAATAACTTACAGAATAATAAAGAAAATATACAATAATCGCCGTTAAAAATAATTTTGTTTTAAATGTGCTTCTTTTTATATCCATTATTAATGCAGAAATCATTAATGGTAATACTATAAATAAAGCCATAAAATCAGTTCCTTTAAAAATATAGGCCATAAAATATGAATCATTTTTATATATGCCGTCTCCATATATTTTTACGGTATCTCCATATAGATTTATAAACTCAAATGGTTGTCCGCCTGACTTATAAAACAAGCCAAAACCACTGGAATTAATTACCAGAACGATAATAAAAATCGATAAAATATGAAATACTTTGTTCATATTACTCCAATTCAGTTAATACAAACCTGCAGCTCTTTTTGCCCATACTCATTAATGCCGATGTAATAACTTCCACATCGAGCTTTTTCCCAAGTACGGTTTCCAGATGATATTTTACATGATTTCCGCAGCAATAGCAGTAAGTTTTTGACATTTCCTTATCCATTATGACTTTCAGACAGGAACACCGTTTCTCCTCTACCGTTTCATCAAAAAAGACGACTTCATATTTGCCCACCCCAATCACTTTTATTTCATGTCCGAAAACATAATGAGTCTCGTTTATCGCGCGAATTCTTTCCTCAGGTGTTTTAAATTCTTTATTAACGGTTTTACACAATATATGCCGTTTTCCTTCGAGACAACAGGCGCAATCCCCACGGACTTTCTTTTTTGTTTCATCATCAAGCAGTTTGTCCATCACATTCATTGCGCTGAAAAACCATTCCGCTACCGCTTCTTTTTTACTGGTCTTTTTTATTTGTTCCCCGGACTTCATTATTTTATTGCGAATACTGTCGTTGATTCCATGCTTTTTCAGGCTTTGGTTCAGATCCTCCATTTTGCCGCATTCATATTCCCTGACATAATTCTCGTCTTTCCAGTATTTCCATGTGGCCATTTTTTTCTCCTTTTTGAATAATACATCATACAGTGACAGTCATCTTTTTTCAATCCCCTCCGTGGTAAGCTTCTTCTATCTTGGCTGGCACACCGGACAAAAATAAATATTCCCGCCTAAATACGCTTCCCGTATAATACCACTGCCGCAGGCAGGGCAAGGGTCTTTTAGGGTGTTTGCTGATAGAACGGTCTTGTACCCGCCTTTAACGCCAAACAAGTCTTTCTCTGTATCCCGTCCACCTTGCTTCCACATGGCAAGGAGCGTGGATTTTACAGAGGTATACAACTTTTTTTGTTCCTTGCTATTCAGAGTCTCCAGCTTTCTTTTGGGATGTATGCGGGCGTTCCACAAAATATCCTGTAAGACGCCATTACCCAATCCCGGAATCCTCTGCTCTGTCGCCAAAAACGCCTTGGCGCTCAATGTGGGCTTTACTCCATTCCAGAGCACGCCGAAATATTCCTTATCAAAACCATCGGTCAGCGGATCTGGGCATTTATGGGCAGCAAATTGCGCGGGCATGCCATTCTCCCCAACCGGAAAACAGAACATTGCCCCCCACATCTGCACAGTACAGCTCATGGAAGAGCGGTCATCAAACTCAATCAAAAGCTGGTGTGATTTAGGAAGCTTTTCACCGGGCGCATGGTACTTAATGGGCGTACTGATTACCAGAAGCATATCCTCGCAGACAATTTCAGTGTTGCCTCCGCAGGTGTAACCTGTGCCCGGGTTCGCGTTTGTAATTTTTTTGTTCTTGAGTTTTTTGTGATACTCTTTCGGGTCGCCGGTGTACCAGGCGAAAGCGTGAGGATGGGCGTTAGCCACAACTCTCACTATAGTTCTGCCGACCAGGGTTTTGTTAATTTGTTCCGCCAATACATAGGTTTCAGGTAATTCAATCATAATGGGTTAATATTCCTCTCTTTATCCTGATTCAGTCAAGAGGCTGAAACTTTGAAACATCACCTGAAATCCCCGGCGAAGCGAATGTCATCGCAGTACTCACAGCGATATGTTCTCTCTACCGGATTTTCCAGATGGAAAATGTGCGGCATATATTTTTCCGTAGAAGTAATGCACCGGGGGTTCTTGCAGAGGATCACGTTTTCCACTTTTTCAGGAAGCTTGAGTTTTATTCTCTCGGTGATGACTTCATCTTCAATAATTTTTACCGTTATGTTTGGATCGATAAGGCCCAAAATATCAAAGTTTATGGCGATGGTCTTATCGATTTTAATAATGTCCTTGCGTTCCATCCGTTTGGAGTTTGCGTTTAACACAAAAGCTACCGTATAGTTCGACTTGTCCAGGCCCAGCCAGTTGAAGATGCGAATGCCCTGGCCTGCTTTTATGTGATCAATCACAATCCCGTTTTGTATCTTGTCAATATTCAGCATTTTCCCCCCCTATGCTCCCAAAATGGACGACAAAAGCGCCATCCGCACATACATCCCGTATTTCATCTGCTTGAAATACATTGCCCTTGGATCGGAATCCACTTCCAAATCAATTTCGTTTACCCTCGGAAGGGGGTGAAGGATCATCATGTCCTTTTTCGCGAGCGACATTTTTTCCGAATTAAGAATATAGCTGTCCTTGAGGCGTATATAATCCTCTTCGTTAAAGAACCTCTCTTTTTGAACCCTGGTCATGTAGAGAATGTCGAGATCGCCGATTACCTTTTCGAGGCTATCGGTTTCGATAAATGAAATATTGTTTTTCGCGAGCGCGCCGGTTTTAAGGTAATCCGGGATGGCGAGTTCATTTGGCGCGATAAAAACCATTTTAATCCCCTCGTAGCGCGCCAGAGTGCTTGCCAATGAGTGGACGGTGCGGCCGAATTTAAGATCCCCGCAGAAACCTACTGTCAGGTTGGCGATGTTTCCCCGGAGCTGACGGATAGTCAGGAGGTCGGTTAATGTCTGCGTCGGGTGGTGGTGTCCGCCGTCCCCGGCGTTGATGATCGGCACTTGCGAATAACGGGACGCCAGCAGGGCGGCCCCCTCCTTTGGGTTACGCATAACAATGACATCCGCGTAACAGGCCACGGTTCGCACGGTGTCCGCGAGACACTCGCCTTTCATGACGGAACTCGAACCCGGCTCAGCGAACCCAAGGCAGCTCCCGCCAAGGCGGAGCATGGCGGCCTCAAATGAAAGCCGTGTCCTGGTGCTGGGTTCAAAGAAAAGCGCCGCAAGGACATTCCCCCTGCACAGCTCCCGAAATGCTATGGGGTTTTTCTCAATTTCCTCAGCCCGCATGAAAACGCCCTCCATCTCTTCCATGGAAAAATCCATTGGTTCGATATAATGCCGTCCCTTCAACATGGTTCCTCCCAATAACCTGAAATTCCTGTCCGTACACATGCTGCACGGATATAAAAAAACCGCCTTAAAGGCGGTTTAAATAGAAATTCACTCAGGCGACACCAGCGCCATGACCTTTATGGGACATTTGGTGACGCAATTCCCGCAGCTTGTGCATTTGGCGTAATCCACCGCGGGAATACCGTTGACCATCTTTATGCACTGTTCCGGGCAATTTTTGACGCATAACTCGCACTTGATACATCCCGACTTGCAGCTCTTCGCCACCATAGGTTTAATGGTGTTAAGGTTGGAACAGAGGGCAGCAGCTCCCTTCTGATCCCTTGGGATGATCCGGATAATACGCTGGGGACATTCCGTCACGCACGCCTTGCAGCCGGTGCAGAGTTTCGTGTCCACACGGGGAATACCGTCCGCCCCCATTGCTATGGCGTTAAATTTGCAGACCTTCACGCAGTCGCCGAAACCCTGGCAGCCCCAGGAACAACGCTTAACGCTTCCGGCGGAGAGTTTCGCGGCGCGGCAGGTTTTCACACCGATGTATTCGCCTTTGGGCAAGGCTTTGTCAACTGTGCCCCTGCAAGCCACAAGCGCTACCATCGGCGTCAGCTCGGCGGAGCCTCCCACAAGGGCGGCGAGCTTTTCCGCCACGGCCTGGCCGCCGACGGGACAAGCGCCTGGTTTGGCGGAGCCCCCTGCAACGGCGGCGGCATAGCCGTCACAGCCGGGGAACCCGCAGGCCCCGCAGTTGGCCCCGGGCAGCAATTCCCGTATTTGGCCTATGAGCGGGTCCTCTTCCACCGCGAAGAACTGTTTGAAAAAACCCAGGGCAAGTCCCAGGGCAAATGCCAGGGCGAGGGCAAACAGGGCGGTAATCAGCACAATACTCATGACAGCCTCCTACTTTACCAGGCCCGAAAAGCCCATAAAAGCTATCGAAAGCAGGCACGA
>JGI24698J34947_10001220_pt1 | contig 13438 bp, 9 predicted proteins | sample TergutMp193P3_FD_34947 | JGI IMG/M metagenome (IMG submission 34947)
CGCGCCGCGTCCATCGCGTTAAGGTCGTCGCGCGGATCGGGTTCGGTGTAGCCTTTTGCCTTCGCCTCGCGCACAAGAGCGGAAAACGGCTTTGAACCGTCGAAGTTATTAAAGATGAAACTCAATGTGCCGGACAGCACCGCCTCTATGCGCAGAACCTTGTCTCCTGAAAGAGAAAGGTCGCGTAACGTAGAAATAACGGGCAAACCGGCTCCTACCGTACATTCATACAAATAGGGAATTCCCCTTTCTCTGGAATAAGCCGTCAGCTTTTTGTAATAATCCAGTTTCCCCGAATTGGCCTTTTTGTTCGGCGTAACAATCGGGATTGAATGTTGGAGTATCTTTTCATAGGAAGCGGCTATTTCTTCGCTTGCCGTACAGTCGCAAAAACACGAATTAGGCAAATTGAGCGAAACCATCCTTTCTATAAAAGCGGAAAGGTTAAAAGGTTCGCTCTCCTCTCCGCCCTCATTTACAATTTTTTTCGCTGATTTGGGAGAAAGCCCGTCGAGTGAAAATAACATTCTGTTGTAATTGGCAACTCCTATCAGATTGATTTTGATCATATCCGTATCAGCCAATTTTTCCCGCGTTTCCGCAATTTGATCCAGCAGTGTGCCTCCAATCAATCCTGTCCCTGTCAGGAAAAGATTGACAGAACGCTGGTTCGGGAAAAAGAACGCGTCATGTATCGCGTTTAGCGCCTTGCCTTCATCTTGAGATGAAATTACGGCGGAAATATTTGTCTCGGAAGAACCTTGAGCAATCGCGATTATATTGACGCCGTTGCGCCCGAGCGCGTGAAAAACTTTTCCCGAAATGCCGGAAGTGCTTTTCATGGCGGAACCTACCACGGCGATTATCGAAAGGTTTTTTTCTACAACCGGCTTTTCGATTGAACCGGAATGGATTTCATGCGCGAACTCTTCTTTTAACGCCGTTTCCGCTTCCTGCGCGTCCTGCGGCAGAACCGCAAAACAGATCGAGTATTCGCTGGAACTCTGCGTAATCAGCATAACGCTGATCTTTTTCCGCGCAAGAGCGCCGAACACTCTTGCCGAAAAGCCTGAGACCCCTACCATGCCTGAACCTTGAAGCCTCACCAAAACCGCTCCGCTTACGGAGCTTATTCCCCGTATCGGGTATTTTCCCGGGGCGGCGTTGGCGACAATCCGCGTACCTGTTCCGTCAGGGTTAAAGATGTTGCGGATAAAAATAGTAATGCCTTTTTCAAGAGCAGGCTTGATTGACGGAGGAAAAATTACCCTTGCGCCGAAGTGAGATATTTCCATCGCCTCTGTGTAGGATATTTCTTCTATGCGAAAAGCGTTCTTTACGAACCGGGGATCGGCGGTAAGAATACCGTCAACATCAACATAAATCTCAAGTTTCTTCGCTCCAAGAGCCGCGGCAAAAACAGCCGCGCTTAAATCAGAACCGTCGCGCCCTACAGTGGTCGTATGCCCTTCCAAAGTTGAACCGATAAAGCCGGTTGCAATCTGCACAGTTTTTTTCGCGGTCTTGAAATGCGCACGGATTTTTTCTTCCGTCTCTTTTCTTAGAATTTCCGCCCTGCCAAAATTGGAATCTGTCTTAATAACAGTGCGCGAATCCAAATAAGCGGCCTTTATATTATTCGCCGCAAGAATGAAGGCAATAAGCCTCACGGAAAGCCTTTCGCCAAAACTCATAACCAAATCCATACTGCGCAGGGATAATTCGCCTAAAAGAGAAATCCCGTCAAGTATCTGCGATAACTCCGCTATTACGATATCAATTTCCTTGACCGCTTCTTTTCGTTCAGCGCCGTTTAAAAATTTAGCGGCTGTTTCCCTGTGGCGCGCGCCAAGCGCCTCTATCTGCTTTTCGCAAGGTTCTCCCCTTAAAGCTGTGTTGGCCATTTCAATAAGGGCGTCGGTTACTCCTGAAAAAGCCGAAACCACCACTACAGGGACATTCCCTGAGTGTTCCTTGTCTTTTAAAATACCGATAATCCGTTCGATTCCCTGCGGGCTTCCGGCTGATGTCCCGCCAAATTTAAGTACTAACATAAAATTACTCCCATGAATATTGAATACTACCTTTTTTTTCTATATATTGAAAGTGGTTAATCGTAAAAAACATGGTAATAAAGGATTCTAAAGAAAGGCGAATATATTTTGACTGGGCGGCATCGGCTCCATATTTTGAAAACGGCCCGGACGTTCCGTTTGGAAATCCGTCCTCGCAGCACTTCGAAGGGCGGGCGGCGAAACTTGCCCTTGAGAACGCAAGAGAACGCTGCGCGGCGGTTTTAAATGTTCCGCCCGGCACGCTGTATTTTACTTCAGGCGGAACAGAGTCAAACGCTGTCGCGCTTTTTTCCAATTTGACGCGGATTGGCAAGGGAAGGATCATCGCCTCGGAGGCGGAACATTCTTCTATCAGGGAAGGAATGGAAACCCTTGAAAGAATGGGAAAGCAGATCGGCAAAATCGCCGTTGACTCTTCAGGCAGGGCTGTCGGAGAAACTTTCACGAAGGCGCTGGAAAAATACGGCGACGTGCGTTTCGCTTCCTGCATGGCGGTAAATAATGAGACGGGCACTGTAACGGATATCGTTTCCCTTAGAGACGTTATTCGAAAGCGGGCGGGCGCGCCCGTTCATCTGCACTGCGACCTTGTGCAGGCGGCGGGGAAAATTCCAATTGACATCCCTCTCTGGGAAATTGATTCCGCCTCAATAAGCGCGCACAAGATTTGCGGGCCGCGCGGAATTGGCCTTTTGTATCTGCGAAAACCTCTGGAAGTTTTTTATACCGGAGGCGGACAGGAAAACGGCGTAAGGGGCGGGACGGAAAATACTTACGGAGCCGCCGCGCTCGCGCTCTGCCTTGAAAAATACGCTGCGCCTGAAACGGTGCGGATAGAATACGAACGCGCGAAGGCTCGCTGGAAAAAACTGATAACATCGCTTGCGCAGATTGAACGCTGTACGATAATTCCCAAAGAGCGCATTGCGGACGACGACGGATTCTCTCCCTACATTTTGCAGGCCGCTTTTAAAAATGTTCCCGGAGAGGTTATGGCTCGCGCCCTTGACGATCTTGGTTTCGCGGTTTCTACAGGCTCGGCCTGCGCTTCATCATCTCCCGAACGCCCTGTGCTTCTTGCGATGGGCGTTGAGGAAAATTTGAGGATCGAGGGCATCCGCATTTCACAGGGCTTTACAACTACAGATGAAGATATCGATCTTCTTCTTGAAGCGATTGCTGAGGTGTTAAAATTTCTTTGAACGCTGTGGAGAACTGTACATGGCTCCTTAAGCCAGGCGAACTCACCCTCAAGGGAGAAAACCGCAAAAGTTTCGAGAATATCCTAAAAAGCAATATGCAAAGAATGTTCGCCGCAGTTGACGGCAGAATAAAAATCAAAACAACTGACGGACGCTATTATGTGGAAAGCCCGTGTGAAAAATCAGAACAGGTTGAGGACGTTCTTTCTCATCTTATCGGAATTTCAGGCTGGGCAAAAACCGCAACCTGTCAAAAAACAATTGATGATGTCATTGCCGCCTGCGTTGAAGAAGGCAGAAAACTTTTTAACAGCGGCATAAAAACTTTTAAAATTGACGCGCGCAGAACCGACAAGAGTTTTCCTTTTACTTCTTACGAATTATGCTGTAAGGCGGGAGACGCGGTAACAAACGCTGTAAAGGATTTAAACGTTGACATTCATTCTCCGCAGGACATTATAAAAATTGAAATCCGCGAAAAAGCGTACGTTTACTCAGGCGGGGAAAAAGGATTTGGCGGGCTTCCCGTAGGTTCCGCAGGAAGGGGGATGCTCCTGCTCTCCGGCGGAATCGATTCTCCTGTCGCCGGCTTTCTTATGGCGTGCAGGGGAATGAGCATAGACGCAATACATTTTCACACATACCCCTACACTTCTCTTGAAGCGAAACAAAAAGCCGTGCGCCTCGCTGAGATCACGGGCTCTTACTGCATGGGGATCAGGCTGTACATATTGAACTTTACGCAGGTTCAGATGCGGATAAAAGAACGCGCTCCCGCTCCGTGGATGACAATTCTCCTGCGCATGGCGATGATGGAAGCGGCGGAAAAGGCCGCGCTTAAAATAAAAGCTAAATGCCTGATAACGGGCGAAAGCCTTTCCCAGGTGGCGAGCCAGACTATAGAAAATTTAAACTGCACGGAGAGCAGAATAAAACTGCCCGTCCTTCGCCCGCTGATCGGTTTTAACAAAGAAAAAATTATCCGCGAAGCGAAGCGCATAGGCACTTTTGAAGTTTCAATCCAGCCCTATGAGGACTGCTGTATGCTTTTCAGCCCCGCTCATCCTGTTCTGTACGGCAATCCTGATGAAGCCGGAGCGTTATATGAAACGCTGGAACTCCAGCCCATAATAGACGAAGCCCTGCAAAATTACGAACTTGTTAATTGAATTAAGGAGCCGGATGCCTGAGCCGCCGCTAAACCGTTTCGCTGAACGCACATCCCCCGCCGTGTGTCACGCCTAGAAAAAATTATTCCAACGGCGGGAAATAGCCCGTATTGTCGCGTCCTGATCTTTCCATTAGATAGACTTCAACTTCCAGCGGAAGCCACGCCCTGCCGAAATCCGTTTGAAGCCGGGAATTATATGTAAAACTGTAAAGGCCGCAGGGGTTATCCGCTATGCCCTTGATCAGCTCTCCGATTCCCCTGGGCCTGTACAGGTGCATTGCCCTGCCGCCTGTTTCCCTGCACAGATATTCAACGCCCGCGGAAACCTGGCCGCCGCCAAGAATGACGGCGTTAAAAACTATTCCGTTATTCGCAAGATAGGCGGCCATTTGAGAAAGGGTGTACTGTTCAAAAGCCATCTCCCCAAGATCGCCTGAACCGATATACACAACCGACCGTTTCGGGGCGGCGGCAAGAAGATCGGTGGCGGCAAGGCGCAGTCCAAGATCAAAACGCCAGCGCGGTGAATTAATGTCCGCTGTTCCCCTGACGGCGTTTTCAAGAGAGTTATCGTGCCGTTCGCGGCGCGGCTGCGCCCCGGCGGAAATTACGGAAACAACTTTCGAGTTTCCCATATCCTGCAAGGCACGGTTTATATCGCGTCCCGCCGCGCCAAGATCATCGCGCAGACGGGAAGTGTTTTCAGAGCGTTCAACAAGCAGGGAAATATCCGCTCCCTGATAACGGTAACCGGGAACAAGCATCGTCTGCCCGTTAACGGCAAGGCTGCCTTCCGTGAGCAGGAAGTTATTGTTATTAAGCCCCATTATCGGACGGCGAAGCCTGTCTTCAACGGTCAACTCCACTGTAACAAGCGGGAAACGTTCCGCGGAAATATTGCGTATCTGCACAAAAAGGCCGGAAGCAAGATCGTCAAAGCGCGTCATTACGGAAACTTCGCCGGCGGCGAAATTTGCCGCGAGTATATTGCCGTTGCTGTCCATGTCCGCGCCTGTTATGCGCACACGCTCTCCCCCGGCAAGCCCCAATTCGCGGACAATCGCAGACTCACCTTCAATCTGCAAAATCCTGCTGCCGTCCGCGACAAGGAGGGTTCCGTCGGAAAGAAACCGTATGCTTTCAGGACCGTTTAAATTTTCAGCGGCAAGACGGCCAAGATAGTTGCCGTTGGGATCAAACATATAAATCGCTTTCACCGCGTTGTCCGCTGCATAGATTTTGCCGTTTCCTGCGGCGATGCCTGTGGGAGAAAGCAGTCCCGGAAAAAATGAGTTTCTTAAACCAAACGAAAGAATAAAAACGCCGTCAGGATCAAATTTTGAAATGCGCCTGTTCCCGTAATCGACCACATAAAGATAACCGTCTTCATCAACCGCGAGATTCTGAGGCCCGATAAATTGTCCGTTTCCCAAACCTTTGGAACCGATATAGGCAAGCCAGTCTCCGTTGCTGTCAAGGACGCTTACCCTGCCGCCCCGGTATTCAGACAAGTAGAGCCGCCCGTCAATTCCGCGCACCATGTCATAGGGTCTGTCGAAACCGTTTAAGGGGCCGCGCTTACGATCCCTTATTATTCCATTTACGTCTATTCTTACAATTTCATTACTGCCGTAAGCGATCACCCATACAGAGCCGTCGTTATTCACAAGAACAGAAGAAGGCTGGCGGTACAAAACCGTATCCTCGTATCTTCCGGGATAGCGGCCTGATACGACATAACGCACTCCGTCGCTCGCAACAGGCAGAAGAAAGCGTCTGTTCGCCACAGTTTCAATGCGGGCTCCGAGCAGCATACCGACGCCGGTATTTCTGCCGTATATGTCAAGCGCGGCCCGCCATTGACCTACGGCGATTTCCTCAAAACCGGAACGGTAGTATGCCCTGCCAAGCCAGTCAAGAATCAAAGGCTCGCCGGGGCGGAAAGACAGGGCGCGTTCAAAAGATAGAATCGCTTCGTTATACGAAAATCTGTTAAAAGCGTGAACGCCAAGCCTGAACTCTTCCGCCGCGGAAAGGGCCGTAGCTCCCGTTCCGCCTGTAACAGGGCCCGGGCGAATTGCTTCGCCGTTTTGCCCGTAAAGAGCGGACATGACGAGAAAAAGCATTGTGAAAATTGCGCCTTTTCTCACTAAGCCTCTCCTGAAACTATCTTAAAATGTTTTTTTATTTCTTCCTCATCGGGAGCAATCTCAAGCGCCCTTCTCAGCCATGTGCGGGCTTCCAATGTTTCGCCGCTTTTATAATACGCCCAGCCAAGCGAATCAAGGTACGCCGCGCTTTGCGGTTTTGAATCTACAGCCTTTCTGCAAAGACGAAGAGCGCGCATAACATCCATTCCGCTGTCGGCGAGAATATAGCCCATGCTGTTCATCGCCGTGGTATTATCCGAATCGATCTCAAGCGTTTTTTCGTAAAGCTCTACCGCGTTTTTATTTTGTTTTTGAATCCACGCGGCATAGGCAAGCGTATTGTATAAAATCGGCGATTCCAAACCGATTGATTGCAGTTTATTAAGCTCATATTCAGCCATTTTTACGCGCTTTGTTATTACATAAATATAGGCAAGCGTCATGCGGCACTGAAAAACACGGAGGAAATCGCGCCCCGACGTAACAACCTGTTCCAGAAAATCAAGGGCCTTTTCATATTGTTCGAGTTTCGTATAACACAGCCCCAGATAATAGGCGAGTTCCATTTTTTCCTCGCCGCTAAAATCCGAAGTGTCCTTCGCCAAAAATTCTGTCAGAGCCTTATCCCACCTTCTTAAGCGGTAAAGCCGCACCCCTTCCCGAATTTTTTCATCCGGCGAAGAGCTTTCCGCCTTCGGCTGAAGTTCTGAATTTAAAACCTTTTCGCCTGGTTCGGACTCTTCAAAGCCGCCCTGTTGTGCCGTCATCTTTAAATCCCCTCCCTTGCTTCGCCAACTATCCCGCCGCGACTGACGGCTGAGACAAAACCACGCTTAGCGCAGCGTTATTTTTCAAAACCTCCGCCCAATCGGAACCTTCTTCCGGTATATTGGCCGCCTTCCCCGATTTCGCGAAACAGTATTTGTCTCCTTCAGGCGCGGTAAAAGTAACTATACGATCATTATAATAACGCATAGAAGGGAAAACAGGAACAAGCGCGGAAGGTTTTTTTTCATTATTTGGAAAATTGACATTTACAAAGGTTCCGGCTTTCCAGTACCCCATAATTGAGATGAGTTTTCCATTGATATACGAAATAACAGATTCCCACTGCCAGGGAATTTCACTTTCAACCAAAGACAGCGCCACCGACGGAATCCCGAAAAAACTCCCCTGCCGCGCCGCAGATGCCGTGCCGGAATAGATAATATCCGTGCCCAAATTTGCTCCGGCGTTTATCCCAGACAGGATCAAATCCGGCGCTCTTTCCATGTTTAAACCCGGACCTTCGGTTGAAATGCAAATTTCGGGGATTCCTCCCAAAAGGGCGGTTATCACGCAATCTACAGGAGTCCCAGAGCATGAAAAGGTATCTTCCTCGATCTCAGCAAGTTTTAACGGGCCGGATAAAAATAAAATTGAATGGGAGCTTCCAGAGCGGTTGATGTCCGGCGCGACGGTAAAAACCCTGTGTCCGGCTGAACGCAGCGCCTTTGCCAGCAGCCTGATCCCTGGTGAGGAAATTCCGTCGTCATTAACAAGCAGTATCCGCATAAGCCCCCTTTCGCTCAGGAAGCACCCTTGCCCCTGTAGCCAATTTTACCTCGTAAATAACAGGACGAAAACCAAAAATACGTTCGTACTCTTCAAGGCGCTTTGTGTATTGCTCAACCAGTTCTCGGCGGATTATTGTGTACGTACAGCCGCCAAATCCCAGCCCTGTCATACGCGAACCCGCGGCCCCTTCGATCTCCTGCGCCCGTTTTACAAGCCAGTCAATCTCGGGACAGCTTATTTCGTAAAGGTCTCTCAAACTTTCATGCGAGTGATAGATAATTTTCGCGAAAGAAGCGAGGTCGCTGCGTTCCAGAGCGTCGCAGGCGTCGTTCACCCTGTGAATCTCCTCTACAATATGCATGCTCCTGCGCCTGATCTGTTCCGGAAAATTCCCCAAAGACTCAAGAAGGTCGGTTGAAGCGAAATCCCTGAAACCCGCGCCTCCTCGTGTTTGGGAAAGAAGTTCAAGGCCTTTCAAAATATCCGAACGCCGCGAGGCAAGCTCGCTTTCAGCGCCCATTCGCGGGACGCGGGAATCCACAAGCAGAATTCGGAAGCGCGAAAACGGGGATTTAATTTTTTTTACTTCTCCGGTGGAAATATCCAATACAAGAAACTGATCCTTGCGGGCCATAAGGCAGACCTGATAGTCGGCCAGAGACGCCGGACTGCCAAAAACGGCGGAGTGAGTCTCTTTAAGTTTTTGCGCAAGTTCCATATCGCCTATTTGGATACGGAGCAGGCTTCTAAGCGCCGCCGCCGCCGCCGTCTCTATTGCCGTTGAAGAAGCAAGGCCCGCGTGCTGAGGTATGTCCCCGCAGAAGGAAAAGTTCAGGCCCTTCATGGGATAGCCCAATTCAGTAAAGAGGATAACCGCAGGTTTAAGGTAGTTCGCCCAGCGATCCTCACGCCTGTATTTTAAATTCGCCAGCGTGCTTCTTTTTCGCTCCCCAAGATCGGCGGCAAAAAAACGGAACGAATTGTCTTTCCGTTGACTTACCGCGACATGGATGAATCGGTCTATTGCCGCAGAAAGAAAAAGGCCGGATTCCGGATCGCCCTGTTCGCCCAAAAAATGAATCCTGCCAGGCGCTTCGGCGGCTGCGGCAGGAGTTGATCGGCCCTCATCAAGCTCATATTCGTTCCGATGGATTTGACCGATATCCAGCATTAAAAACCTCACATTTTGAATAAAAGGCATCCTTAATGGAGCTTAAAATTATATTATCAGGAAAAATGCGTTATTTCAATGGATAATATTCTGAAAATATGTCTAAAATTATCAAGAATGGGATTTTTGACGAATAAAGGGAAAAACAGAGACCGCTATCATCGCAAGAAGCGTGCAAACGTAGGGGAAGGCAAGGATAAATTCAGCCGGGATTTTCCAGAAACCCTGCGCACGGTTGGAAAACGCTTCGGCGAGGGCAAAGACGAAGGCGGCGGCAAGGAGCCCCTGCGGTTTTCTGCCTCCGAGGAAAATTACTACGAGCGCGATCCAGCCTTTTCCTGCGGACATTCCCGGAACGTATGCGCCGAGGTTCAGGCTTAAAAAGGAGCCGCCAATTCCGCAGAATGCTCCCGATAACAACAGCGCGGCTGTCCTGAAAAATTGCGGAGAAATTCCCAGTGAAACAAGCGCATCTGAGTCTTTATCGCAGGAGCGCAGTCTGTAGCCGAACGGGGTTTTGTAAACAGCCAGCCATGAAATTAACAGCAGAAGAAACCCGAAGATCAAATACCAGTTTAGCAGTCCTGGAACGCTTGACAAGACGACAACGCCCCTTGTATTGAACAGCCTGCCGGAAAGGATTGTACAGAGCCCGCCTGAAAAAAGGTTTACCGCAAGACCCGCGATAAAAATGTTTGCGCGTAACTTGAAGGCCGCGAACGCGTGCAGGGCAGAAAGCGCCGTTGCGGAAAAGATCGCGGCGGCAACAGACGCGGCGGCGCTGCCTGAGAAATGAAATACCGCCAGCGCGGAAAACGCGCCCGTAAGGAGCATGCCTTCAAGCGCTATGTTCAGCGTTCCGGCAAGCGCGGGAAAGAGACCTCCGGCGGCGGCGAAAAGAACAGGGATCATTATTGTTGCTGCGCTTTTAAGGATAGGGATAATACTTTCCATTTTAACCTTTCCTCCTGCGCACGAAAATATCTCTTATTACAAGACTTGTAGAAAGAAAGAAAATCACCGACTGCACGATTGAAGCAACTTCAAAAGTGAGGCCGGTGTTCTGCATGGCAATTCTCGCGCCAGCGCCGATCCACGCGAAAAATAAAGCGGCCGGTATAACAGCGGGAGGGTAAAATCCGGCGATTAGAGCAACGGCAAAGCCGTTCCAGCCAAGCCCTGAGGAAAATTCCTTTATTGTCGCGTGATACGTTCCCAAAACGGAAATGCCTCCGGCAAGCCCGTAAAGGCCGCCGCTTATTGCCATCGCTATTACCGTATTGAGTTTTACGTTAATTCCGCCGTAACGCGCAAATATTTCATTATTGCCGGCCATTCTGAACTCATAACCTGTCTTTGTCCTTTCAATAAAAAAATGAACAATAAAAACAAAGACAAGCGCGATATAAATTCCTGCGCTTAAACTTGAAGGTTTTAGAATAAGCGGAAGGCGCATATTTTCCGCGATTTTCCTTGTAGACAACAGCGATGTTTCAGGATCGAGGAAGGGACCAGTTACAAGATAATTTACAATTGGAATAACAGAGCATGAAATCAGGAATGTTGTAATAAGCTCGCTTATGTTCCACTTTGCCCTCAAAAAGCCGCTGAACGCGCAAAGTACGCCTGAGGAAAACGCCCCTACCGCCGCGGCTAAAAACGCGCCCGCTTCCCCAAGTGGAGAAAACGCCAGCGCCGCGGCGGTCGTTGCAAAAGCGCCAAGATAAATCTGCCCTTCCCCGCCGAGATTAAGACCGCCCGCTTTCATCGCGACCGTTACACCTAACGCTCCCAAGATAAGGGGTACGGCGGAGGAAAGCATATTGCCAAAACTGTACACATTCCTGAAAGGACCCGCGAAGAAAAAGTAAAGCGCCCTTGCAGGAGTGTCGCTGAGTAAAAAAACAAGCAGTACCAGAAGCGCAAGCGCTATAAAAGGGATAACAAGCACTCCCGGCGAGAATGTAAGAGAACGTGAAAAAAATACCTCGCGTTCTGACAAACCAGCTTGAGGCGGCCCGCCCTGCTCCCTTGATCGTTCCTTCAATACCCTGCCCCCGCTATCCAAGACCCTGCATACAATTGCCTACGGCATCTTTAATTGAAGCGTCCGTATTTTCAAAAACTCCTGAAACTCTGCCTGAGTACATAACAATTATACGATTCGCCAATTCAATTATTTCATCAAGATTAGTAGAAATTAGAATAACAGCCGCTCCCTTTTCGCGAAGCGCGTCTATCTCTTCCGCTATAAAACGGCTTGATTTTATATCCAAACCCCATGTCGGCTCAGAAAAAACAATATAATCTTTAAACCTGTTTATCTCGCGCGCGAGAATAAGTTTCTGTAGATTGCCGCCTGAAAGACTTGAGCATTTTTTCCCTTCACGCGCTCCTTCAATATTATAACTTCCGGCAAGCCGTTTTGAAAACTCCACCGCCGCTTTTTTATCAATAACAATTCCCTTTATAAATTCATGACGGCGGTTAATGATCATGTTTTCCTCTATTACAGCATCCACGGCGCTTCCAACACGAAGGCGGTCGGCGGGAACATAGGCAAGCCCCTGTTTACGAAGGGCACGTATGCTCAAACCGGAAATATCTTTTCCCCTGTGCAGAACTTTCCCGGACTTAGGATGAAGAAAGCCGCCGAGGACGGCTTCAATTACCCCTAGCCCGTTTCCGCCGACACCGGCTATTCCGAGAATCTCCCCTGAACTTACCGAGAACGAAACCTTGTCGAGCAACGGACGCTCCTGTCCGCGGCGCATTACGGTAACATTGTCAAACGCAATCACAGGTTCGTTACTTGAAACTTTTTTTTCTTTTGCTGTTTTCGGCTTTTCAAAAGCGGTTATGTCACCGCCCATCATCATTGCGGCAATTTCGTATTCATCAATATCAGCCGCGCCGCGCAAGCCCGCCAATTCACCGCGGCGAAGAACGGCAATGCGACCGCAGATTTTCTTTATCTCGTGCAGTTTGTGAGTTATCAGGATTATTGATTTTCCCGCAGCGGAGAGATTTCCAAGAGTTTTAAATAACGATTGGGTTTCCTGTTCCGTAAGTATAGATGTAGGTTCATCAAGAATGATTATTTGCGCGTTACGGCAGAGGATTCGGCAAATTTCAACCTGCTGCATCTGCCCAAGCGTTAAATCTTTTACTTTTGCCGTGCTCTTTATGGAAAAATTGCTGCTTTCTATTATTTTTTCGGAAATCTCATTCGCTTTAGCGTTGTCAAAAAAGACTCCCCATTTGCGCGGTTCTATTCCCATTACAATATTTTCCGCCGCAGTATATTCGCCGAAAAGCATGAAATGCTGGTGAACCATGCCTATTCCAAGTTTTTTCGCCGCAAGCGGAGAATCAATTTCCTCTTTTTTCCCGTTTATAAAAATTTCCCCTGAGTCAGGTTTTTCAAGACCGCAGAGAATCTTCATCAGTGTTGTTTTGCCTGCGCCGTTTTCTCCGGCGACGCACAGAATCTCTCCCTTTCGCAGATCGAGAGAGATGTTGTTATTCGCTTTTTTTATACTTCCGGGATACTGTTTGGTAATACCCCGTAATTCCACACACGCATTAATTGACATTTAGTTAAGCGGCGGAACAGAAAAATTAATCCGTCCTTCGCGGAAATCCTCAAAAAATGAATCAAATATTGCGCGAAGTTCAGGCGGAAGATTGTCGCGGTAGCCTGAATCATCGGACAGGAAACCGAGGTAGCCTTCTTTTACTCCGAGTGTTTCCGCAACGCCGTACTCTATTTTGTCAGCGAGAACATCGTCAAGAATTTCCATTATAAGTTTTTTCTGTTCCATTGAACCGCAGCCGACAATAAAGCCGGGAGCCATATTGTAAACATTGTTGTTATACCAAACTATATACGCGCCTCTTTCGGTTACGGTTTTAATAAGCCCCTGCGCGGCTCCTCCTGCTATCGCGGTAAAAACATCAACGCCTGAATCAATCATGGCGGACGCAAGTTCTGCTGCTTTATTCGCATCAGCCCAGCTTCCGACTATGCGCCTGTCAAGTTCAATCGCGGGATCGGCCATTCTCGCGCCTTCAAGAAAACCGGGAACCATCTGCCTTGTTAAAAGCGGATA
>JGI24698J34947_10001221_pt1 | contig 13433 bp, 14 predicted proteins | sample TergutMp193P3_FD_34947 | JGI IMG/M metagenome (IMG submission 34947)
GGGGAAGACGGCTCCGGCGGCAATGAGGACTGGGGCTTTTGTTACATGGGGCTGGTACGCGCGATCAATATTTTTAACGGCGATAAAAATCGGGGCTCGATTATCATCGAGTATTTTGAAGAAGCCGATCCCCGGTGGCTGTACAGCTCGCTTACCTATTCGGGACAGAGTCAGGGTTTAACAAAGGGCGAAAAGCCCTTCTTCGGTATTTACTACCGGGTTCTTTCCCCGAATATCGTGCAGATGGCAAACGCCGTGGACCTTGCCGCGCTGTATGCGGGGAAAACCTACTATACCGAAAAAAGAACTCTTCAGGAAGCCATTGACGCGAACACGGTGGAAAACGAAGCTGAGTTTATCAGTTGGGGCGTAGTCATCCCACAGGACAGGGAGAAGGAATGAAAAAAACAGCCAAAATTACACCATTCGTTTTATGTTTTTTTGCTTTACTTTGTCCCGCTTCCGCTCAGGAAGGCGACGATTACTACGACGACTATTTCCGTGATTTCGGCGAATCGCCCCGCGACATCTCGGTTACCGGGACTGCCGAAACGACACAGCAGATGACCATTATTGACAAAGAAACTATCGAAAAAAGCGGGGCGCGTGATTTAGCCGCGCTTCTTGAAGAAGAGATCGATATGAGCGTTGTACGCTACGGCGGGTACGGCAATCAAACCGAAATGAACCTGCGCGGTTTTGACACTGAGCGCATAGCGATTTTAATTGATGGCATTCCCGCCAACTCCCCGCGCTCCGGTGAATTTGACATAAGCCAGATCGACCTTAACAATGTCGAGCGTATCGAAATAATCTACGGCGGCTCGGATACCAAGTATAATGTGTCGGGAGCGCTGGGCGGCGTTATCAATATTATTACGATCAAAAAACAAAAGCCGGGACTGAATCTTGGGTTTACCCTTTCCAACACCGGTTATATGCCGGGGGAATACAATATGCGCCACGCGGGGGGCGCAATCGGCGAGCCTGAACCAATCGATCTGCTTGATATGCAGAGCCTCAGTTTATTCGCGGGATACGGGGCCGAACAATTTTCGTGGAAGGCGTCTCTCTTTGGCAACAGGGCGGGCAATCACTATCTTTACCAAGACGACTACGGTTTTGCCCGCCGCAAAATCAGCAACGAAGTGTTGGACGGCGGCGGTAACGCGCAGTTTATGTTTGCCCTGCCCAAAGACGCGACCATACTTGCCGATACCAAATTGTACTACGCGCACCGCAATTTTCCGATAACGATGAATTCCGTCGGCTCCGCCCTTGCCACCGATTTGCTCATAACCGAAAATGTCATGTTCGCCGCCCCCGTCATCTTCCGCGACGATCTGGCGACGGAAGCGTCGCTGACGTATCAAACTTCGGTTACTCATTACGGCGTTAACATAGCGAGTAACGATCACTATCTTACCGGCATAAACCGGTGGAGCTGGTATCCGGCGGAAAACCTCACCGTTCGCTCGGGAATTGACTGGCGATTTTTGTACATCAACATGGACAGCCCCACCGAACTGGAGCCGGTAAAAACGGGCAATCAGGGCGGGTTATACGTCACTGCTGAATATAAACTTTTGAAAAACCTGCTGTTGGTTGGTTCGGTCAAAAGCGTTACCGATACCAAACAGGCGGCGGCGGTTCCCAAACTGGGGTTAAGCTGGAAAGCGGCTCCGGTTTTTACACTCAAGAACAACTACTTCCGCAGTTTTAAGTTCCCCGATTTTGACGATCTGTACTACCGCAGCCTGGACAGCGTCTTTGTGGGCAACCCGAACCTCAAGCCCGAGGACGGCTGGGGCGCGGACATTATCGGCGAGCTGACGCTCGAAAAATATTTTTCGGTTGTTTCCACGGTGTTCTGGCAGTGGACGACCGACTCGATTCACTGGGTAAAAAGTCAGGGCGGGCGCTGGAGTCCCGAAAATGTGGGAACCGCGTGCTTTACCGGCGCGGATTTTCGCCCGGTATTCACCCTCCCCCTCGATCAATGGAATCTCACCTCACTCAAAATAGGAGCAAATTATCAGTTTCAGTTTAGCTGGCTGTTGAACGGCGATCTTGATTTTGCGAACAGTTTTCGCATTCCCTATATGCCCACGCACATCATCGGCGGCTCAATCGATCTTGCGTGGAAAACCGGCTCTCTTCTTGTTTCAGCACACTACGAAACCACGCGCTACGCGGACACGATGAACCAAATGCCCCTTGACCCGCATTGCGTAATGCACGCGACCATCAACCAGAAAGCGGGAAAATATTTAACATTTTTCGCATCTTTGCGGAATATCCTCAACGCGCAATACGAATCTTTTGCCAGCTACTATATGCCCGGCATTTCTCTGGTTCTCGGCACCCGGGCAAAATTCGATTTCCCCAAAGGCGACTAATACACTTTATTTTTTGGCGTTCCCTGCAAAAGAAGCGAAAATTTTCTTTGAGAATTCATCTTTAAGTGAAAACTCAGGATGCCATTGCACAGCCCAAACATAGAAACGATCCGGCATATATACAGCTTCTACAAGACCATCGTCCGCCAGGGCCATAATTTCAAGACCTTCCGCGATTTTGTTTATTCCCTGATGATGATAACTGTTCACTTCAATACGCTCTTTCCCCATAAGCCCGTACAAGGGACTCTTCGGGAGAATGTAGACAGAGTGGGCGGGGACATCATAGGGCGGGCCTTTGACATGGGTTACTGCGCTGGGGAGTTCTGTCGGGATGTCCTGATACAGGGTTCCGCCGAGCAAGACATTAAAAAGTTGTATGCCGCGGCAAATCCCCAGCGCAGGTTTGTTTTGATTCAGAACGGCTTCACGGAAAATGTACGCTTCCATTTGATCCCGCTCTTCGCAGATTTCTTCGCAATGAACGGTTTTTTCCTGCCCGTACAGCGCGGGATTCACATCATGCCCTCCGGTAAAAAGAAAGCCATCAAATGTATCCGCAGTCTGTTTAAGTACTGTTTCCGATACCGTTAGGGGTAAAATCACCGGTACAGCGCCCACTTCTTCCAGGCCCTGCATATAACCGGGAAGCATCCAGAGGCTGTCTTTTTTTTCATCCCAAAGGGGAATAACTCCAATTATAGGCTGTTCCATATTGGAATATTTTCCGGTTGTTTCCACGGTGTCAAGGGTAATCCTTCATAAAAGTAGAATGGGTGTCCTTAAGAACCTCCTGAATAGTATCGGTGTATTCTCTAATAATACTGTCCAGGTTGTCGGGAAGCAGATTGGGCGGTTTCAAAAGTTCATAAACATGGATATTAAAGACATTTGCCATTTTAACCATTGTTGTCGGTGAAGCCCACTTTTTTCCCGACTCAAGATCGTTGATAAAATTGATGGAAACGCCGGTTTTTTGGGCAAGCAGAACTTGAGACCAGTTGTAATAGGCGCGATATTTTTTAATATTTTCCATAAAAATTTCACGCAGTTTCTTTTCTGTCATAGCCATAATACGCCTCCCATTTTAGAAAATTACGGTTAACGCTGGATCCTGGCGGAACCGCCCCTTGCAAAGGCTTCCACCTGATCCAGACTCACCATAGAAGTGTCGCCCGGAGTAGTTGTCAGCAGCGCCCCATGCGCCCAGCCAAGCCTCAGGGATTCTTCGGGATCTTTGCCGTTTAACAGGCCGTAGAACAGGCCCGAGGCAAAGCCGTCACCGCCGCCGACGCGGTCGTATATATCAAGCTCGGCCGCCGGCGCCCGGTAATTTTTTCCGTCCAGCCACAGCACGGCGCTCCATGAGTGACGGTTGGTGGAATGGACTTCGCGCAGGGTGGTCGCCACTGCCTTGATATTGGGGAAATCCTTAACCACGCTTTCTATCATGCCAAAAAATGCGGAAGGATCGAGTTTGCCTTTGGCTTCTACATCCTGCCCTTTAAGCCCCAGTCCCTTCTGCAGATCCTCTTCGTTGCCAACCAGCACATCAACATAGCTCGCTATTTTGCGGAGGATTTGGGCGGCCTTTTCACTGGCCTGTTCCGCGTTCAGGCCCTGTTCCGCCGCGGCGACAGCCCACAGTTTTTCCCGGTAATTCAGGTCAAAGGAAACAACGGCCCCCGCTTTTTTGGCGGCCTGCATCGCCTCGATCACCAGTTCCGCCGTGGTGGGCGAAAGGGAACTGAAAATTCCCCCCGAGTGAAACCAGCGCACTTTTGGTGTGCCCGGCGTTCCCAAAATCGCGTTCCAGTCAAAACTCCCCGGTTTAAGCTGCTGGGCTGCCTCGTTGGACCGGTTGTAAAACACGACCGGCGCGCGCACTCCCTGTCCGCGATCGCTCCACACCGTTGCTATATTCGGCCCCCGCACACCGTCATGTTTGAACCGCTGAAAGTAAGGCGTTACCCCGGCCTTTTGCACGGTCAGTTCAACTTTACGCCCGATGGGATAATCCACCATCGCGCTGGCAATGGCGGTTCGCTGTCCGAAACAGGAGGAAAGGTTACAGGCGACATTGTATTCCCCACCTGCCACATGGAGCAGGTACTCGTTGGCCTCGGCGAAAGGAACAATCCCCGGATCAAGCCGGGTTACCAGCGCCCCCAACGCCAACAGATCGTGAAGCGTCCCGGCGCTCGCTGGAATTGATAAAGCCGCCACACTAACCTCCAACTTATTTTTACCATGTTTTGAGAGTAAAGTAAACCGCCATTGTTGAGGGCGGGCGGATTACCTTTGTCCCCCTGTGTTATCTTTTATTTTTCTTTTTTTTGAGGGAATTGAGATTTTCTTCGACAAATTCGTCTATTTTTTGCCCAACATCAAGCCAAACTTGCTCTTCCAACTCCATTTTTGCCGCATGCAAAGGGAGAATTGCCATGGAAAACAGCTCGGGAGTATCAATTCCCAGAGCGGAAGCCAGTTTTTCCAGAATTTTAACCGAAGGGAAACGCCTGCCGGCCTCAATGGAGGCAATATAATTCGTTGCGGTATCAACTTTTTCTGCCAGTTTTGCCTGCGATAAACCACAGGCATTTCGGTATATTTTGAGGTTAGCGCTCAATAACTTTTTGAGGTTAGTCATTATTATACCTGATAGTCATAGAAAAATGATCATATTTCATAATTGGGTATTGACAAGATAAAAAGGGTCATATATATTGATAAATATATGACATATAGTCATATACTCCTAAAACGGAGAAAATAACGCATAAAATTGAAGGAGAGAAAAATGAAAAGGAAAGTGAGCCTGGTAATAGCCGGTCTGTTGTGTGTTTTTTTGAGCCCATTGGTATTTGCCGATCCGGCAGGAGATGCCCTGGTCAGGGCTGCTCAAAGTCGAAACTTAGATGAAGCACTGCTCAGGCAGGCTCTCAGGAGCGCAAATGTTAACTACCTCTTTAACGAGCGAACAGCCCTTATGGAAGCATGTTTTAACCAATGGACTGCCGGGGTTAGAATACTGGTTGAAGAGGGAGGGGCAAATATTAACTTTAAGAATATGATGGACCAGTCTGCATTAATGTTTTCCGTACAGAAAAATAATAACTTGTATATTGTACGGTTCTTGGTAGAAAGAGGCGCCAATGTCAATGATAAAGACGGGCAGAATAAAACCGTTTTAATGTACGCTGTGGAAAGCCAAGATCCTAATATGATAGATTTTTTAATCAGAGCCGGAGCTAATACCGGCGCAACAGATACATTTCGTCAGGATGCTTTAATTTTAGCGGCAAAAGAAAGGAATAAATTTGCCGTGGACAGACTACTTCAAACGCCGGGTATAAATACATCTCAGGCAGATTCTGATGGAAGAACTGCTTTTATATATGCCTGCATGAATGAGGACACTGATATGATGGCATCGTTTGTAAGGAGAGGATTTGATGTATTAAAACAAGACAGTACCGGCGTACCTCCCCTTTTGTGGCTTATCCAAAATAAAGGTTCATACACCGTTATTGAGTACCTTGTTAAAAACACTAATGCGTTGAATTCCAGAGACAGAAATGGAAGAGATGCCAAATGGTATGCCGACCGGTATGAGGGAGATACCAGGCTACGAAGGTTGCTCGAAAGCGGCAGGTAACAACAATGCGGATTTTTATTTTAGTCACTATTGCGGTTACGGTTCTATGTGCCGGAAGCTGTAAAACTACCAAAGAAGTAGCTACCCCATCCACCGAACAGATTGGCGACACTACTGATTTACAAGAATACATAGATGATCGTATTGCGAGAACGGATAAAACGCCAACACCGCCCAAAAAAGCAAGTACTGATTCAATTACTACGAACACTGACAACTCGTCAATATACACCATTAATTTCGGCTCAAGTGATTCCGAATTTTTAAAGGCGGTAAAAGACCAGGACTTAAGCAAGGTTGTCTCAATGCTGAGGAACAAGCAAAATCCCAATGTCGAAGATTCTCAGGGTAATAATGCTATTTTTTACGCTATTCGCACAGAAAATATCGCTTTAGTCAGCACATTATTGGAATACAACGTTAATGTAGCAAAAGCGAACAAGCAGACACAACTTCCCATGATATATGCGGTAAGCAAGAATAACGTTCAACTGGTAAATTTGTTAAAAAATGGCGGCGCTTCGGTTACAGCGGCAGATGTAAATAAAATAACGCCTATGCTCATTGCGGTAAGACAGGGAAATGACGCTATGGTCAGATATTTGCTCGAAAATGGAGCTAGGGTAACTGATCGTGATGCCAATGGTAATACTTTACTGCATATTGGCATAGAAAACAACAATGTTATCATTGTCAGATTGTTGCTTGATAAAGGGGCGGATGTTTACATAAGAAACAATCAAGGGAAAAACGCTCTGGACTTACTAAAAAGTTCTAACCAAAACGAATTCAAGGAAATGGCAAAAAAATATGATTAAGCAGAAAGTTGTTTTGTTAGTACTCCTTTTTTCTCTGTGCGAATTTTACTCTTTTGCTTTGTCAAAAGATGATGAATTTATTAAAGCCGCCGAATTAGGCAATGTTGTACGAGTAAGGCAGTTACTGGGCGAAGGGGCAAATATTGAAGCGAGAGATGGAAGTGACCGCCAGACAGCATTGGTTTTCGCCGCTCATGAAGGGCATCTTGAAGTAGTACGTTTCTTAATTGAAAACAAAGCAAATATAAATGCTCAGGATGACAAAGGCTGGACACCCCTCGCGGAAGCAAGTTATAGGGGGCGGGTTGCGGTTGTAGAGTATCTGTTGTCAAAAAACGCTTCAACATTGTTTAGTACCAGTTGGCTTGATAGAAATGAAGTCGGAAATGCGTTATTTTGGTGTGTGTATAGCGAGCATAATACAATGCCGCAAAAAATTGAAATAGTTAAATTGCTTCTAAAGTACAATACTGAACCCGAAGGCAGGGATAGACGAGGCCGGGATACCATAAGGGTAGCGGAAGATAGTAATTACCGTGAAATTTTGGCAATGCTCAGGGATTTCCGGGCGGCAAAAGAAAAAGAAAAACAGCAATATCAACTGCTTGCCGCAATCAGACAGCAGGACGAAGCAAGTATACGGAGATTGCTGGGACTGAAAGTAAATCCCAATTTACAGCTTGATAACGGCGAAAGCATACTTAATTATGCGGTTTCAACACAAAACGCAAATATTGTCAGACTCCTGCTTGAAAACGGCGCAAACGCAAGTTTCAAAAACAGTCTGGGAATTACACCGTTAATGACCGCGGCAAGGCTGGAAAATACCGCGCTGGTTGATTTTTTAATTGACCGGGGGGCAAATGTTAATGACCGGGATAACAGTGGAAGAACGGCGCTTTTTTACGCGGTAGAAAACAATAATCAAACGATAATTTCAAGGCTTATCAGAGCCGGTATTTCAGTGAATGTTAATGATGTTAACGGCAGTAATGTACTTTTACATGCCTGCGCACAGTCAAACATTCCGGCAATTCAACTGCTGCTTAACAGCGGAGCAAGAGTTAGTTCAAGGGATTTAATGGGAAATACGCCGTTGATAATAGCGGCGCAAAAAAATAATTACGATATGGTCACATTATTTATGACAAAAGGCGCTGATCCGTTTATATCCAATAAAAGCGGCAACAGCGCTCTTGATTATGCAAAAATGAATGAAAACCAACAGATGGTTAGTTATCTGCAAAGGGCGTTAGATGCGTATTAAACTATTTTATTTCCTTCTGCTCGCGTTACTTCTGTTTTCATGCGTGAGTACTCCGCCGCCAAATTATCCGCTTGGCTGGGATCAAACAAAATTCAAAGAAAAAGACGGTAGACTGTTCTATGCTGTCAGAGATGGTACAACAACAGAAGTCAAAGCAGCCCTGAAAGACGGCCCGAATATAAATGTTGCTGACTATCTGGGGCAAACGGCTTTCATGTGGGCCTGTAGCAATGGTAATTTGGACATTATTAATGCGTTGCTTGATCATGATGATACAAACAGGGGGAAGAGAAAATATAAACGATTAAATATAAAAGCGACAAGCAAAATGAGCAATCCCGAACTTAATTACAACGCCCTATTTTGCTATATAATGTCTAATCCGTCAAACTATGCTACACAAAATACCTTAACCAGAATAATAAATATTGATAGGACAATCCTGGATATGACCGATTGGTATGGGGAAACGGTAATACACAAGCTGGTACGTTCAAATAATGATTATTTTGATGTAGTAACCAAAGATATGAATAAATCCAAAAAAAATGGGTTGTTTAACAGGAAATCAAACTACGGGCAAAGTCCGCTGAGGTTAGCGGTAGAATTTGGAAACTACTGGATAATTGACGCCTTGATAGATGACGATTTGGTAAATGATGATATTGTTATTGATGATATTAACGATGTTAATATGCCCGTATATGCCTTTGATCAAGGTAATGGGGATATTGACACATTTATCAGCCTTTTTCAGGGAAAAATGAAATATGATATTAAAAATAATTCAGGAAAACGACAAGAAAACCAACAATTTGAAAAAGCATACGAGGAGTGTTTTAAGGAAAACATACTTATCTTTTGGGAAACTTATAAAAAATACCTTAATACAGATATTACTGACCCTAACGATTTAATAGACGAGAAATATAAAAGCCGGATAAATGATATATTTGATATGTTGCAAAAACCAAAGCCAATGACAGATCAGGATAAACAAATATTTTTTAATGAACTTGAAATTTTACCGGCAGCTCTTCGTGAAACTAGAAATGTAAAAGATATGAAAAAGACTGTGCTTCAAATGGTAATAGAAAATCAGGAAGACACTGATGTTTTTGAAAGAATCCTGAAACGGAATATATCGCTGAATAAGATACGGCGCCCCAATAACGGAACCGGGGATTACTTAACTATTGCCATGTTAAACAGAAAAACAAAAATCATGCATTTTCTTTTGGATAATTACTCAAACCCCAATTATTTTATAGCAGATTTGATGGACCCTAATATGAGGATCGACAGTACAGTAGCTAAGGCTACATTTGGCAGGGACGACTTGATGGATCCGCTTATATTGTTTTGTACTGATAAAGATTTATCCGGCGACAGGGTACTTCTGAGAAAAATGGCAAAATTTTACCAGTCAAAATACAGGGATAATGATAATTATTGCGCCACGCTTTTGAGCGAACTGGCAAAAAACGAACAATTCGATATTTATAAAATTTTTCTGGATGATTATAGGGAATCCTTTTACCGGGTAGATAAACTTAATGGTGAACCGGTAATTAAAATTTTGCTGGTTAATGGTAAAAAAGGGCTCGTGCAAGATTATATCAGGCATAACAAGCAAAGGGGACTTAACCCTGAAAATGAAGATGCGCTCAAAAAAGATAAAGAATTATGGGATGAATATAATAGTCTTAAGACGCCGCTGGGACCGGTGTCGGTACAAGGGAGAGGGAGATGATGATAAAAAATAAAACATCATATTGTTTTCTGTTGGTAAGTATATTTTTTACTTCTGTAATGGGTATAGAAGCGCAGCAAATAGATTATTATTTTAATCCCATAAAAAACCCTGAAGGTATAACCATACAACAGGACGCTGACTTTGTAAATTATAATTATGAATATGAAATTTACGGTGTTAATGAAAATTTTAATTTTCCGATAAGACCGCGAACTCTGCTTTCTCCCTCTGGCGTCAGGGAACGGTTTATATCTACCCTTGATGAACTTAATGACCTTGAAGAACTTAGAATCATAAATAAAGATTTGGAAATCAATTGGACAGGAAGGAACGCCGATGGAACGGCAGTGAAGGATGGCCTCTATCAAATTTTGATATATGAAATACCTAAAAACAACAAGCGTAAATTTAAACTACCCTATTTATATAACGTAATTATTGATACAACAGAAGCGCCAATTAATGTTCAACGTAGTTCTGATACCGTTACTGTAGCGCCACCAGTTACTATAACAGTAGTTACCCCCGTTCCTGAAAATAAAACAGAAAATTATTTAACTTTGCGGCCGGGAGATTATATTATTTATAATGTTAAAAGGGGGGATTATTTGGCAAAAATAGCACGTGAATATTACGGTTCCGCGCCATTGTGGGGTTTAATTTATGAAATTAATAGAAACAAACTTCCCCTTGCCCGGAATCCGAATTTAATACTCCCGAGAACGCAGCTCATTTTACCAACCAAAAAATTTATGGCTGATTTTTTGACAGCGGGGAGACGAACCTCCAGATAGCTACCTAAACTGTTCAATCGCCATCGTAATTATTTGAGCGGTTTTAACATCTATGGCTTTTGCCGACAAACGATGAATATTTCCGGAAACAGATAATGTTCCGGTGATAACTATATTGGCGCCCAGTAAGTAACCTATGGAAACAGCCGTATCATCGCTTACATCGCCGGATAATTGAAAATTTTGCTCGTTTCTGAGCGCGTCAAGCTTGTTGCGATCAACAACGACATATTTTTTTGCGTCGACCAAATGAAGTTCTAATCCTTCAACTGCAAAACCCGCGTTTTCCTTATTTTCAGAGGAAATGCTTAAAACCGCAACAGTTGCATTTTCAGGTATATTGGCAATCAATTTATTGGCGGCTCCTTTAACAGCATTGTCCAAACTTGTTAAAACAGTTTGAGCTGAAACAGTTTGATTTGTTGATTCTATAGAAGAAATCGCTCTTTCCAACTGCGTTTTTTCACTACGCCAATCCCTATCGTCAGTTATATTATCCGCATGAAGTATATTGTCGTAAGCATAAATCCTATAAAAATTCCCCGGTAAAAAATCCATATTAAGAGGAAACTTATTCCCTTTATCTTTGAGGCTGCCAATTAATGAATGTTCCCCCGAAGGAATAATTACGCCAGGACTGTTAAAGGCAGCGCTTTCTTTCCATTGAACGGCAACCCCGTCAATTTCGGTTATTTCTGTGGTATAATCAACCATAAACATACTCGTCAATTCCGCGTTTAATGGTTCACCATGTTTAATGATATTTAATGGCTCCCTGGCGCCGCCGGCAAAAACAGCGTTAAGAAATAACAAACTGACCGCAAGTAAAAGAATAAATTTTTTCACCATAACCTCCGGAATTTACGCCCAAATGGACTTTTTTATAGTATACTATGAATAGTCATATATGTCAATGTAAAATATGACAATATGGCATATATACTCCGCGCCTCCTTTTTTGGGGGGTGAGTCAAGGCTGAGCGCGACACAGGCAAGAGGGAAAATGCCGCTTTTGGGGGAATTTTGGGACTTTCTCGAAAATCTGTTTTGTGTTATACTTACAACAAGGAGATTTTGATTTTATGGTTCATGATGAATTCACATTCTATGACGCCAATCAGGAAAAAATTATTCAGGGTCATGTGGATGAATTTGTAGTCATAAAAGACCGCCATGTATGTGGATACTATAAATCAGAAGAAGGCGCTTTTGATTCCATGATCGGCAACGAATTGGGTACTTTCATGGTCAAACGTTGTCAAAAACCCGGAACTGATGTTGTTAAATATTTCAATAATGCGGTAATGTTCGCATGAAATACCAGGCGCTGACACTCAAGGCCGCTGGAATTGCCCAAAGCATAATTATCCCTGTTATAGTCAACCAATCGGAGATACTCTGCCGGAAATTCAACCTTGAAAAGATAGAGGCTGATGTACTGGCGTTGGTTGATACGGGAGCCACAAACACATCAATAAGCGACCGGTTGGCAAAAAACCTCGACTTGAGAGTAATAGAGCAGTGCAGAGTTGACGCTGCGGGGGGCGCTCATATAGCAAATGTCTACTCAATAGATGTATTGCTGAGGAGCATGGTCCCTTTTACCAATATTCGATCAACAGAATTTGTAGAAAACGATATGTTTGACATTATTATTGGAATGGATATTATAACACAAGGCGATCTGGCAATAACAAACCACGATCACCGAACGGTTGTATCCTTTAGAGTGCCTCCTGACTCGAAGCATATTGATTATGTTTTAGCCGCAAATGACAATGTAGATTAGCTTGAAAACCCTCTGTACTCTCCGTGTCCTCCGAGGTTTTTTACAAAAACACCGTGCCCTTCTGCCGCCCTTCTGCCAGAGCTTCCAGACAGCGGGGGCGGCCGCCGTGGGCGAGTATGGTGGGGATGCCGTAAGCGGAGGCTTGCTGTGCTGCGGTGAGTTTGGTGGCTATTCCGCCGGTGCCAAAATTGCTCACCGCGCCGATGCTGACATTTTTACGCGCGGAATCAATATCGCTGACTTCTTCAACCAGTTCCGCGTCGGGGAATTCTTTGGGGTTTTTGTTATACAATCCGTCAATATCGCTGAACAGCACCAAAAGGTCCGCGCTCCAGAGAATCGCCGACTGAGCCGCCAGGGTATCATTCTCGCCGATTTTTATTTCCTCAACCGATACCGTGTCATTTTCATTGACGATCGGGATAATGCCCTCATCGACCAGGGTAAACAGGGTATTCCTCATATTGAGGGTTCTGATCGGATCGTTAAAATCATCCTGGGTCAGCAGAATTTGGGCTATGTGGCGGTTATGCGGCTCAAAAGCCCGTTGCCACGCCTTCATCAACTGCACCTGGCCCACGGCGCACAGGGCCTGCCGGTAGTGCATGTCCCTTTTGCGCGCCCATTTGTGCATGGTGGAAAGCCCCGCCACCTGCGCGCCGGAGGAAACAATGACAATTTGCTTGCCCCGTTCTCCCAACTCCGCCGCTTGTTGGGCAAATTCTTCCAAAAAAACGGTATTCATTTCGCCTTCATTTCCGGCAAGGGTATTTGACCCGAATTTAAAGACAATTTTCCGCGCTGAAGCGATAAGTTCCTGTATTGTCATGCCTTATATTTCCTTTTTTTGGTAATTTGATCAACACTCATGGATCATAAACATTGACTTTTTGGGCTTTTTTTGCTAAATTTATCTAATGGGACAAAATGATATGCTGGATGATCTGGAATC
>JGI24698J34947_10001222_pt1 | contig 13432 bp, 13 predicted proteins | sample TergutMp193P3_FD_34947 | JGI IMG/M metagenome (IMG submission 34947)
CTGGAGTCGCGGCCCATGCCGGACAAGGATTTTGAGTTCATGTTCTATTTTGATTTGGAAGTCTCGGTATACGACGAGGCTGTTTTCAACCTGTTTTCCCAACTGGAGGGCGGAAACAATAAATTCATGTTTCTGGGCTGTTATACTGAATTATGAAGTACGGATTAATTGGTAAAACTTTATCGCACAGCTACTCAAAGATCATCCACGGTTTTTTTGGAAACCATGAGTATGAGCTGCTTGAGCTCCCGCCCGACGGAGTCGAAGGTTTTCTTCGCGCACCTGATTTTCTCGGAATCAATGTCACCATACCCTATAAAGAAACGGTGAAGCCATGGTGCGCGCTGGACGAGTACGCGAAGAAGATCGGCAGCGTCAACACAATAGTCAACAAAAACGGAAAGCTGTACGGCTATAACACCGATTATTTCGGTTTTTCCTATATGGCCTTCCTCGCCGGGATTTCGTTTAACGGGAAGAAGGTGGTCATTTTGGGAAGCGGAGGCACAGCGAAAACCGCGCTCAGCGTTGTGCGCGACTGCGGCGCGAGGGAGATGATTGTCGTATCCAGAAACGGTGAGAATAATTACGGCAACATCGAAAGGCACGCCGATTGCGACGTACTCGTAAACACGACGCCTGTGGGTATGTTTCCAAACAACGGTGAGACTCCGCTCTCATTGGATCACTTTGCAAAGCTTTCCGCCGTGATTGACGTTATCTACAATCCCATGCGGACAAAGCTCCTGCTTGAAGCAAAAAAACGCGGAATCCGCACGGCAAACGGGCTTATCATGCTTACCGCACAGGCGCTGATGGCGCATAACTTGTTTTTTGGCGTTGAGACGGATAAGCGGGAAGATTTTATGAGCATTGAGGAAGCCCTCTCCAAAGCGGAAAAGCGCTTTTCGAACATCGTCCTCACCGGTATGCCCGGCTGCGGGAAGACGACAATAGGCATTGAACTGGCTAAAATTTATGGAAAGGACTTTGTGGATACCGACGGATTGATCGAGGCGCGGACGGGCAGGAAGATCCCCGACATCATCAACGAAGACGGCGAAGAGCATTTTCGCGAGCTTGAGAGAGCCGTGATCGCTGAGGCTGCCGCGAAAACAAACCAGGTGATCGCCACCGGCGGCGGCAGTGTTCTTGCCGAGGAAAACCGTGACGCCCTGGCGCAAAACGGCATCGTTGTGTTTCTGGAGCGCTCTCTCGACAAACTGGCAACAGACGGCCGTCCCCTCTCCGTGGATCTGGGAACCCTCTATCAACACCGGCTGCCGGTTTACGAAAGCTTCTGTCAATATAAAATAACGCTTGACGACGATCTTGCCGACAATGTACGCAGGATATGCGAAACTTTAAAGTGAGGTGATACTGTAAGTGTACATTATTTATCTATAATGAGGTAATTGAGTGATAAAGAAATATATTCTTCCAATTTGGTATTTAACAACAATGCTGTTCACAGGGGCATTGCTTCTTCCGCATTTTATTTGGAGAGATGCGGGAAATTATTCCATATCGTTTACCCAGTTTGGTCCCTTATTTGCGACCATGTTGTTAATAAAGCTAATGCGGGACAGTGATGCGAAAGGTAAAATCAAAAGTGGATTACTGTTTAACCCACGCGACATACTTTTATGTGTTCTATCTGTGATTATTCCCTTTGGATTGACCGGAATCAGCGCCTTTATTCTTACCTTCTTTTTTAACAGCCGGTATCATGCATGGAATGGAACGTTTATATTTTATTCTTTGAATCTTGCAGCAATGTTATTGGGAAGTATCGGCGAAGAAATTGGCTGGCGAGGGTATTTGCAGCCTTTGCTTGGCAGAAAAAGCTCTCCATTTATCAGCAGTATGATAGTTGGATGCTTATGGGGCTTTTGGCATCTAAATTATGCAGGTGATGTTGTTTTTTGGTTGCTATTTATTGTGACAACAATAGAATTGTCAATCCTGTTTACGTTTCTGCTTAACAGGACGAACGGGAGCTTATGGACAGCCATTATTTTTCACACCTTTTTTAACTTCGCCAACCGTGTGTTTGTATGGGAGAGATTCACTATAAACCTTCTTTTAATTGAGATTGTTATTTTCGCCTTAGCTTGCGTTTTTGTGTTGACATTGGATAGAAAACAGATGTTTAGGAAGGTCTCGTAGTCTGAAAATAAGAGACCAGGAGTGGAATTCTTCCAAAATTCTCACGCCAAGACGCCAAGCTCGCAGAGGACGCAAAAGGGCTATGAGTGAATAACAAATTACTCGCATTCTTCCTGCTTTTTCCATAAGCTAAAAAATGCGGGGAGCCACGCAACCATGTAACTATGCGCCTATCCTGGCGTTCTTTGCGCCTCTGCGTGAGCTCTTCTTCAAACATATTTCGGCAGCCAAATCAGCGGCCCCATCTTCCACTCAAAGGAATAGCCCGCCGCCCCGCTTTCAAGAGGTCGTATGGCAAGATTCGCGAGAGAAGCCGCCCGGAAAGAAATTGCCGGCCCTTCTTCAGAAGGCGGCATTTCCCCTGAGCCCATAAAGGCTGCGCAGAGTACCGGCGGGGAGAAGGTCTTTAGTATTTTAGCCTTTGCCGTTTGGGGAAATAATTCTTCTTCGATTAGTAGGTTGAGAGGGACACCGTAAAATAATAAACCTTCCTCTTCCTCCTTAACTCCGTGCCCCCGCGCCTCTGTGCGAGGTCTTCTTCTTTCTTCCTCCGTGTTCTCCGTGTATTCCTCCGTGACCTCCGTGGTGAATTTAGTAAGGGCGCTCCCTGTGCAAATAATTTTCCCATCGGTCTCTTTCGTAAGCTCACGGATATTTCGGCCAAGCTCTTTAAGTTCATCCCTGCTGAAAAACCGCGATACAGATGCCAGCGGCGCGGCCGTGGGGAACGAGAAAGCGCCAGGGAAACCGGCGGCAAAGAGCCTTGCGCGGTACTCCTCAAACGACTTTAGGGAATCCCTGTGCGGGACGATAATAATAAAGTGATATACTTCTTTCTTCCTATGTCGTGTATCCAAAATATCCTTTCCGTGTTATACATAATGTATCATTATTGACGAGGGGAGCGCAATGAAACATAAAACCAAGCTGCTCGTGGATCGTTTTACTTCGATTATTTCCGCATGGCCCGGGGTTGAGTGCATATCGCTCAATGAAGCCGCCTTGCCCGATACCCTGGATCCGTATTTTGCGCTGATTCTGGATGTATATTACCATGATCTGCTTCCGGGTCCCGAGGAACGCGAGCGGCTTTTCGGTGAAGACATCGAGGCTTTTGAAACATCGGCGAAGGGAAACAAAGATCGTTTCCTCATCGGGGCCATTCCCATACACCTTGAGTACAAATCCGTGAGAAGGATTGAAGAATTAGTCGCCATAGCCGACTCAAGGCTTGAGCACCTCTGGCTTATCAAGGACAAGGGCACTTACGGTTTTTACCGGCTTTCACAGGGGGAGACTGTTTTTTCCAGAAATGACTGGATCATGGATATACGCCAGAGGCTTGGCAGCCTGGGAGACGAATTCTGGCAGACCATGCGCAGCGCCCATGAGTCCAAAATGGAACATTTTTTAAGCGATCTTGGCGCCGCCCTCATGCAGGGAGACGATTTTTTCTATCTTATTTCCTCGGCGGGTTTTATTAAAAACGCGTGTCTTGCGCTATTCTGCGTCAACAGGCGCTTTGAGCCTTCCCACAAGACCTACAATAGCCAGGTACTGAAACTCAAGGAACTCCCCGATTCCTTCAGGGCATATTTTGAGAATTTTCTGCATTCAGACTCTGAAATGACCAAGGAACGCAAATTTTCCCTGGCACAGCATATAGCGAAAGGAATTGTTTCCCTATGAAGAAATTTTGTCTCTTTTACCTCATGCCGCTCGGCGTCTTCCTTTTTGGAGCGGCAGGCAGCTCGTTTGCGATTGACCCTATCACCGCCGATCCGGGGATCGTTCTTTCCTATCCGATAGAAAGATGGCGGGACAGGCGTTACGAGGTTTTCCGCTGGGACGCGTTTCCGGAAATACTAATTTTTGATACCGCCGATTACGCCGTTCAGGATCGCCTTTTAAAGCGCCTGGCTTTTTTTGTTGAAAAAGCCGGGTTCCGCGGCCGCCTTGCGGGTGACGCTGAAATTGCCGCACTCCACGGCTGGAATGCCCATGATTACAGGGCCCTTGATCTTGCAAACTTTTTTGAGGCTGCCCGGAAAAGCAATTTTCCCCTTCTCAGGGAGGAGCGGGAGCTTGAATCGATACTCCTTGACGCGGGTATCATTAGGAGAAATTCCGCATCGGAAATTGTCGCGGGAAGAGGAGCAATTATTTCCATTTCCCGTGAATCCGACAAAACGGACAGAAGCCTCCGTCCCCGTTTCATGGCGCATGAGGGCTTTCACGGGATTTATTTCATTGACGAGGATTTCAGGAATTTTTCACGACAAAGGTGGGATATATTCCCGGCTGCCGCNAAAAAATTCCTCCTCTCTTTTTTCGAGTTTCAGGCTTANGACACAACCGATCAAAACCTCGTGATCAATGAATTCATGGCGCATGTGCTTCAGCAGTCAGTGGCGCAGGCCGCCTGGTACTTCGGGGAATACCAGCCCAACAGGATGATCGCCACTTCACCCTGGCGCAGGGCTTCCCTTCCGGATAAGGCGGCGGTCAGTTCCAGCGGCAGCCAATACTGGCCGGATATCGCGGCGGCATTCACCGCAGAAGGAGAGGCGTTCTCCCGTTATGTCAACCAGCGCTGGGGTCTCGCCGCGGGAAGGGTCTGGAAAAATCCCTAACCTAGAACTCGAATCTGAAGGCGGGGCGGCGGTTTCTCTGCTGTTCAAACGAATTGATGTCAAGGTTGAAATGCCTTTCGGCTTCAAGGGAAGAAGGCGGACCGTGGCCGGGAAGAATTGTATAGTCCCCCGGCAGGGAGAGGATTTTTCTTCGCAGGGCGCTTACCTGGTTAGCCGCGGCGTATGAACTTGAGGTGCTTCCCGTAAGGCCCGCGCTCAATGTGTCGCCGGTGAAAAGCAGCCGGTCGATTTTGAACACCAGCGAATCTGCGGAATGACCCGGAATCGAAAATACTTCCGTTCTGAACGGGCCAATGTTGATTACGTCCCCGTCCCGGACAAGGGTGGTGTGGTGTTCCCCTATGACCGGGTTCATGGCGTAAATATCGGTGTTATAGATCCTGAAGATTGTTGTGAGGCCGCGGACATGGTGGGGGTGATCATGCGTTATGAGTACGCCACGGAGCAAGAACTGGTTTTCTTCAATAAGGCTGAGCAGATTTGAGTCCATCATTCCAGGGTCTATGATGATCGCTTCCTGCGGGGACGCCGCTTTCGGCGGCATTGGTTCGGTATGGGCTTCTTCTGCGGGAGGATCCGTTCCCAGGAGGTAACAATTGCTGAAACCCTGCGGGCAGTAATGAAAATGAAGTTTCATTTTAGCTCCTCCGTTTCAAATAACGCTTCGGCGGTATTTGAGGATTTAAATGAAATTTCTTCACGCTGGGTTTTGACAAAACTGGTTCTTTTAAGGTTGCAGTCGATGAAATCGGAATGGTCAATGATGGCGCCGATAAAGCGGCTGTTGTAAAGATTGGTTTTGTTAAAAGTAGAATCGCTTATGGAACTGCCCCCGAAATTGATGTTTACCAGCTCGGAGCCTTCAAATGTGCAATCGCGGATCACGGCCCCCGCAAAGGAAAGGAACTGCAAATCCCCGGTGGAGAAATCGCAGGACAGGAGGGTAGCGAAGTCAAAAAAACAAAGCCGCATTACCGCGCCGGTAAAAAGGCACATTGAAAAATTTGCGCCCGAGAAATTACAGCCGTAGTATTGCCGGTGGGAAAAGTCCATCCCTTCGAAATACAGTCCCTGGGCGGAAATATCCCTCACCGTTCTGTTTTGCATGAAGAATTCGCCCAGTCTCCTGGCATCGGCCCGCGCGTCCGCCGAATGCTTGGCGCAGAGGGCGGAACCAGTTATGGCAGGACGGCCGCAGCCGGCGGCGCAAAAACTATGGGTAAACATGGGTATGATTATACCCGGTTTTTTTCATATTGAGTAGTAAGGCTTATAATAGTATGATGAGATATGTGTTGGTACTGTGGTTCACCTGTCACCGATCCCGAACCCGTGGGGAGATCCCTCAAATGCCTTGACTGCGGGAAGGACCTGCGGTCATGCAAAAACTGCCGCCATCTTCGCACTTCCGGCTGTGCGGAAAGCCAGGCCGAAAAACCTTCCGAACTTGAGAGGGCGAATTTTTGCGACTGGTTTTCCCTGAATCCCGTCTTCAGAAACGCGACGGCAGGTGATAGAAAATCCATCGACGGGGCGGCATCGGCCAAATCGGCGTTTGAGGACCTCTTTAAGTAATATGGATGAGCGTTCCGCCAGAGGTCAAAAACCTGTCAATGACCAAAAGCCCGGCACGGGATTAGTAATTCGCGGTTCCCGGAATATTTTTTCCGTCCGCGTTGAAGAAAATGAAATTGAGTGCCGCATAAAGGGGAAGGTACTCAAGGGTGTGGAAGGCTACTATAACCCCCTTTCCCCGGGAGACGTTGTTAAAATAGAGGACGGTCAAATAACCGGCGTTGAAAAAAGACGCAACGAATTCGCCAGGTATAACCAGAAAGGACAGTCGCCCCAGCTTCTTGCGGCTAACGTTGATCTTGTCGTCTGTGTGGCAAGCGTTTCCTCGCCGCCTTTCAGGCCCCGCTTCCTGGACAGGGCCCTGCTGCAGGCGGACGCGGCAGGCATTCCCGCCGCCATAGTCTGCAATAAATACGATCTTGCGCAAGACGGTGAGGACCCCGATATTGAAGAGAGGCTTTCGGATTTCCAGCGTATAGGCTTTCCGGTGTTCAGGCTTTCGGTCCTCTCGGGTGAAGGCATGGATGAATTCAAACGGTTTATTTCCGGAAAGTTTTCCGTGCTTGTGGGCCAGTCGGGCGTGGGAAAGTCGAGCCTTGTCATGGCGCTTATACCGGGGCTGGAAATAAAGACCGGCGCCGTCAATGAGAAATTTGACCGTGGTAACCATACCACCACACAGGGGATTTTGCTGGAAGCGCCGTTTTCCAAAATACGGATCGTCGACACACCGGGAATCAGGCGTTTCGCGCCTACCGAGATTCAGGCGGAGGACCTTGTGCTTTATATGCGTGAATTTGCCCCGCTTGCGGGGAAGTGCAGTTACGGCCTTTCCTGCTCCCATGAGACCGAGCCGGGCTGCAAGATCATGGAAGCCGTTCACGCGGGCGTGATCCACGAAGATCGCTATGAGAGTTTCCTGAGGATACGCAAAGAGCTTTCCGGGAAGCTTATTTATCCGGACAATGATTAGATGAACGAAAAAACGCTGAAGTTACTGGAGTTTGACTTGATTCGCGCGGCGGTAGCCGAACTTGCCCTGAGCGAGGAAGCCGGAAGAATAGTCCTCGCCGAGGAACCCATGCAGGACAGGGAGGAAATTAACAGGATCAAGTCCATGGTGTCAGCCGTCACGGAAAGGATGACATCCTCGGGCGGGGAAAAACGTGACAGCCTTCCCGATATAAAAACGCTCCTTGCAAAACTGGATGTTGACGGGGCCGTGCTAGAAACGGACGAAGCTTACGCCATTGGGATTTTTATCGAGAGGGCGGAGGCTCTAAGGCAATGGCTCTTAAAGCCTTTCTCCCCCGAAGCCGGCGGCTGCGGATATGGTAATTCCTTTGGGGAGGAGCTTTTGTCCAAAGCCGCGAGGGAACTTCCCACCTGCGCGGAAATCGCGGTGCAGGTGTTCAAGGTTCTGGATCACGACGGAAATGTCCGCGACCTTCCCGAGTTCAGGGACATACGAAGGCGCATAAGGACATTGCAGAAGGACATCGAATCCACCGGCTTCCGTTATGCGAAAAACGAGGAAACCAGACGCATGCTCCAGTCTGACCTGCCTTCCCAGCGGGACGGCCGCCTCGTGCTGGCGGTGAAAGCCAATTTTCGGGGCCGTATCAAGGGCATAGTCCACGAAGTCTCCTCGACGGGTCAGACGATTTTTGTGGAGCCTGAGGAAGTTGTCGAAAAGAACAACGATCTCCTCATCGAGAACAGGAGGCTTGAGGCTGAGATACGCCGCGTCTTCAGGGAACTCACAAGCCGTATCGCCTCACACCGGGAAAATCTACAAGAGTTCCACCACGGCATTATCTTTCTCGAAACTATACGGGCGAGGGCCCGTTACGGTTTTGAGCGGAAAGGGTTATTCGCTATGGATTCTACGGAGTCACCGGAATCAAGGGATTCCGCAGAAGTCGGCGGAAAACTGATCCTTAAACAGGCACGGCATCCCCTTTTGGGGAGCAAGGCTGTGCCCCTGGACCTTACCATGTTAGGCGGAATTCGCACGGTGATAATCACGGGGCCCAATACCGGCGGCAAGACCGTTGCCCTCAAGACCCTGGGGCTTCTCGCGATGATGAACCAGTTCGGCCTCGCCCTGCCTGCGGCGGAGAGAACCGTCCTTCCCGTATTTGACGGCGTTTACGCGGACATCGGCGACGAGCAGTCGCTCTCCCAGTCCCTCTCCACCTTCTCCGGCCACATGACGAATATCGCCGACATAATCGGGCGCAGCACCTCGCGCTCCCTCGTCCTGCTTGACGAGCTGGGCTCTGGCACTGACCCGGAGGAGGGGAGCGCCATCGCGATGGCAATTCTCGATCACTTTATCGAAGCGAAAACGTGCCTCATAGTTACCACGCACCACGGGATTTTAAAAAATTACGGTTATACGAGGGAGGGGGTGGAGAACGCCTCGATGGAGTTTGACAGCCGAACCCTTTCGCCCACTTTCAGGATCGTCATGGGGATTCCCGGCGAAAGCCGTGCGGTGGATATTGCTTCGAGGAACGGGTTTCCGGCCTCCCTCGTGAGCGCCGCGAGGAGTTACCTTGACGAGGAGCGCTCGGACGTTTCCGCGCTTATCGCCGGGCTCAAGGAGAAGCACCGCGAACTCGATGAAGCCGCGGAAGCCGGCAAGATGGAAGAAAGGCGGCTTTTGGAGGAACGCCGCCAGGCGGACCTCAAGGAGCTTCGCCTAAGGCAGAAGGAGCTGCAACTCCGTTCCGGGGAGGCGGGAAGCCTCAGGGCGTTGTTAGGCGAAAGCAGAAAGACCCTGGAGAACCTCGTGCGTGAGGTGAAAGAAGGGGAACTCAGCAGGGAAAAGACGTTGAAGGTCAAGGAGTTTCTCTCCGGCCTTGAGGAGCGGGTTCTGGCCGAGGACGCGGAGCTTGAAAAAGAAAGGCTCGCATTGGCGGAAGAACGCGGGCGTCTTGAGGAATCCTCTCCGGCCGCGAAGGAAGCCGCTTTCGCGCCGGGAATGGAAGTCCTTGCGGGAGAGTCACGCGCAAGGGGCCGTATTCTGAGGCAGGACAGGAAGGGCTCAAGTTCTTCTCCCGCCTCGTGGATAGTCGAAGTCGGTTCCCTCAGGATGAGCTTTTCCGAAAAGGACCTTGCGCCTGCCGAGGCACGGGATACTTCCTCCGCGAGAGGCGCGGCGAGAAACGTTTCCTGGACCGTGGACCTTGCCCCGTCCGCGCCAATTCATATCGAGCTGAGCCTCCTCGGCATGCGCCTTCCCGACGCGCTCGACGCGCTGACGCGGCAAATCGACGCCGCCGTGCTTGGCGGCCTTCGCGAGTTCGCCGTTGTTCACGGAAAGGGCGACGGCATACTCAGCAAGGGCGTCCACGATTACCTCAGAAAGGACCCACGGGTAGCGGATTATTATTTTTCGCGCCCCGAAGCAGGAGGTTTCGGCAGGACGGATGTTGTGTTAAAGTAAGGGACTAGGGGACAAGGGGACAAGGGGACAAGGGGAAGAAAGGGGGACGGTATGTATTTTAGGAAACTTGTTGGACAAAAGTGTTATTTAAGCCCAATTGATGAAAATGACGCGGAGAAATTTACCGAATGGCTGAATGATCTGGAAGTAACGGTAACTCTTCAATTATACCAGCATATAATTAATGTAGAAAATGAAAGGGCAATTTTAAGTAATTTATCCAATGATCACAATTATTCAATTATTGATGTGCAAACAAACGAGTTAATCGGGAATTGTGGTTTTATGGGGATTGATAACTTAAACCAAACCGCCGAAGTTGGAATATTCATTGGGAATAAAAAGTACTGGAATAAGGGATATGGTACGGAGGCATTGATCCTGTTAATGGATTACGGATTCAAAGCGCTGAACTTATTCAATATTCAATTAAGGGTTTATGGATACAACAACAGGGCAATAAGAAGTTACGAAAATGTTGGGTTTAAACAAATTGGAAAAAGGCGGAAAGCGCTGTACCGGAATATGGAGAGGCATGACATAATATTCATGGATATACTGGTTGATGAGTTTTATGAGAAATATAAAGAACTGCGTAATTCCTAAAAATCCTCAAGCGGTTCGTCTTTGTCGAGCAGGTCGGGGATGACGTAGACGAGGGAACCGCTCTTGCGGACGCGGAGATCGGCGAAACCCTTTGACACAAGCGTTTCGAGGTATTTCTTCGCTTCCTCAATGGGAATGTTCGCGCCAAGCGCCACTTCGCTCACGGTGAGGATGCCTTTGTTTTCTTTTGCGAGCTTGAGGATCACGTGCTCGGGGGATTCTTTTTCACTGGCGCCGGTCTTGACCACCCTGGACTCGGCGTCGTTCGCATAACGCCAGTCGCCTTCCCCGTTCCCAATCGCCCGGAGATACGGATCACCGCTGTAAAGCGCTTTCCGAATATTTGCCTCACGCACCTGGCCGGGGAGGGTGAAAAAATCATAGATAGACCCAATCATGCCCAGTCCTCCCGTGAGCAGCCATAGAACACCCGTGGGGATTTTCCCCAGGTAGAACCGGTGGAACCCAAGTGCGCCGCAGCCGGAAAAAAGCCATAAAAGATAAGCGAGACCCAGATTATACATAAGCCGGTATTATAACATACCTGGCAATTTTTTCCTAGTATGTCGCGTTGAATAAGCGCGGCGCTAAAACCGCAGCCTCGCCCCGGCGCTGACAATGAACCGCGCACCCGCTTCCCCGTCGCTGCCGTCAGGCCTGGGCGGCATTGGCCCCAGTTCCCCAGCCTTGCCGCCGTTCAGGGTTTTCTGATCCAGCGGGAGACGAGCCGTCAGGTTGAGCGAGAAACCCTGAAAGGCCTCGTAATCGAAGCTTACGAAGGGTGAGAATGAAAGGTCGTCAAAACAGAAAACCGTCGCAAGGCTGACGTAGCAATAGTCGTTGAAGCGGTACAGGGCCGAGCCGTACAGGTAGTGATGGTTTAACCAGTTGCCGCCGTATGCCGGGGCGCTTGCCGACGAACTGCCGTTAAAAAGGTATTCGGCGAGAACATAGAGGTCGCCCCCAAGAAGGGTATAGTCAAAACCGGCCCCTCCCGAAAGGCCCTCAATGCCTTCGGCGCTGCCGGGATTCAGGGTGTAGAGCGCGTCGACCACGAGGCCCAATTCCAAATCCGCCTTGACGGAAAGGCCGAAGCGGTGAATCCCCGATGACGCTTCACCGGACGGCGTCTCATATGCGTACAGAGCCTGGAGGCTTGCCCTGTCCCAGTGCTTGTCCAGGGAGAGTCCCGGAATAAAACCGCCGCCGTCGGACGCAAAAGGATTTTTTGGCGCGGCAATGAAAGGCATCAGCTTAAGTGAATCCGTCGGGTAAAACGAGAAGTCTGCGCCGAGAACCCCCCGTGGCCTCGCGTTAAGCGCAAGGGGATTGCGGGGATTAAGAAAATCCGAGGAACCCCATACCTGCCCGTAACCGAACGCCATGCGGCGCAGCCCTGCCTCGGTGTCAAAGAGTTCGCCGTTTATTCTGAAGTAAAGGCGTTCCAGTTCCAGGCCTGCCGCGTAGTTCTGTCCGTAGATAATGGGGGTGGATGCGAAGAAGGGGCTTTGGTTCATCCCTGCCAGGATCGCGGCGCTTTCGAGGTAATTCCCGGAAATGGCAATGAGGTTAAAAGCCGTGTATAGAGTCGCCCTGTCCCCCGTTCTCACCCTGAGCCTCAAATTGGCATATTCCTCAAGGCCGAAGGAATGGTTAGGCGCTTCCCCCGCCCCGTTGGTGTAGTTCACGCTGCTGTCCAAAACCCCCGACAGATCCTGCGCCATGATAAAGCCGCCGCTGCTGATTAATAAAATAACAATAGTCGAAATTAGACGATATTTCATGGTAACTCCTTCTGTTAATTCCTCACACAGAGGCACAAAGGCACGGAGGAAATGATGTTATTCGTAATTCCATGGTGTCCTCTGTGCCCCTGTGCCCCCGTGAGATGAAATTTAAATTTACTTTACCTTTGCAAATTGCGCTGACTGAACACCGAATCGGCAATGGGCCTGTCCAGTACGACGTTTCGCATAATGAAAGTAGTCTTGCTTCCCCTTCTGAGCAGGTCCATGATCTCCGTCTCCACGGGGAAACGGCGGCCGGCTATTGTTTCCACTTTGAGCATGTTGTACTCCTTGAGTTTAGCGCCGGAAAGGGCGAAGAGTTCGTAGTGGAGAAGGTCCCCTGTTTCCTGATCCAGCCAGAGCTTGCGCTTGGGGTAGCTTTCGGTGCGGCTCTTCGCGTTAAGCTCAAGCACCCATGCCGGCCTACCGTTCCAGGTCTCAGAGCCTGAGAGAACCGGATCATAGCGGGAAGAAAGGCTCGCGTTATCAAGCGTATCTTCGTAGGACATATCGGAACCCATCATGGATTCTTTGAGCATATGGCCGGAGATGAGCATCACCTTCTCAGTGTCGGGGGAGTACACGTAAAGCCTGCCGCCCGTCTTGAGGTACTTTGTCCCCCTGTCCTCGGGATTGTTAAACTCGATGAAGCTGTCGGTGTTCCCCCTCGCCCAGCCTTTAAGGTTTTTCACGTAACGGCGGTTCTGATACTCAATGATCATTTCCCCGTCGTACTCAATTGTGCTGTAAATCTCGTTGTCGTCAACTTTGCGCAGCAGTTCCGCCGCTGTCGGTGTCTGTGTGAAGGCGAGAGCAGCAATGATTAACATCATCGCTATAAGTAAAAAGTTTTTACGCATAACAATACCTCCAAAAAAATAATTCCAAAATACATCTCACGGAGGCACGGAGTACACAGAGTAAAAATTTATAATCATTCCTCTGTGCCTTTGTGCCTCTGTGCGAGGTTCATGGAAATGTTACTACCTGCGTAGTGCTTCCACCGGTTCCACAAAGGCGCTTTTCAGCGACGGGATCAGTGTAAAAAGCGACGCCACCACAACGCCCATGATCCACGCCAATAGTAGCTTGCCGAAACTGAATTGGAAAAAAATCGCGTTGCTCAGGGGCATTTCGCTGAAGGTGTTCCCATACAGGTCTCCCATGCGGATGGGGTAATTGGCGCC
>JGI24698J34947_10001223_pt1 | contig 13431 bp, 12 predicted proteins | sample TergutMp193P3_FD_34947 | JGI IMG/M metagenome (IMG submission 34947)
TNACCGGCTGGGATGCAGAGGGGATTGTCGGGGGATTTTGGTCGCCGATTGAGCGTGCGTTCGGGATAAAGAGGCATACCCTGAGGAAGCTTGCGGGGAATAATGCAAATCCCCTTAAGCCTGACGAATCCAGGGATTTTAAAGCCATTAAGGAAACACTGCAAAAGCGGAGAAAACTGGAGGAGGTTCGGCAATTCAAAAGAAGGATTTATCGTTATATAAAGGGGCTTATTCTTTCGGCTAAAAATGAGGACGATGAAACAATAGATGGAATTCTTCGAAAAATTTTCGATGTTTTCGATAAAATTGTGGACAAAAATGGACAAAATCACAGGCAGGGATAACTCATATTGGCATATTATGACACAAAGCGACTTAAATCGAACTATTCGTTGTTTTTTTATAGCTAAAATTGTCCATAACTCCAAAAGCTCCAATGGGTGTATATTTTCAATATATTGTGTGGATGGCATACGAAAACTTTTCAGGGGTGAGGTTTGGATATGGCGATGGCGTTCATTGAGGTTGTTTTCTTTAGGGAGTCGATGATAGGCAATCCTGGGCATCTGTGCAAGCTGTACCTCATGTTGCGCATTGTCCTGCTCGCGGTTAGGAGAGGCGCGGGGCTTGAAATTGGAATTGCTGTCAGCTTTAACCAGCCAGTGTTGTCAACGCGGGCTTTTGACAGAATTATTTTTGTGCATGACATAGAAAGCGAGGTGTAATTATGTTGGCTATATTTGAGAATGAAAAAATGAATAAAATTGCCAATGAATATTTTCTTATGTTTTTTGATCGTGTTGATGATAGTATTGAGCTTGACGGTTATAAATCTGCATTTATGGAAATTTTTCCTGAACATTTAGTAAGGGAAGAAAAGAAGAAATGCAAAAAAATATATAATGAGCTTCATAGCTGGATATTGGATGAGTTTTTACATGATGCTCTCAGACCAATTCATGAATATGTTTTGTACAACATGTTGGAACTTCAAGCGGAAATTGAATCTGAAAATGAAAGGTCTGGAGATGGTCAAGCCGAAGTAGATGAGGAAATAGAACTCTTAATGTTATTTTTGCCTGAGGAAGAAAAGGAGTATTTAAGAAATATTGATAATGCATCTTTTTATTTGGATTTTATCTTTGAAGATTTAGATTTTCTCGACTATAAAACATTTTATGACAGCTTCGGTACAGAAACATTTGATGAAATGCGCTATGATTTAAGGATAATTGAGTTATTACCCAAAGACAAGAGAAAAGAATTAGAGGAAAAAATGAGAAATTAAAAATACTTTCAGGCTACGGGACAGGCTGGAAGAAGTAGAGGGCAATTAAACGCCGTGTTCGAGGGGAGGAGTCGGATGCTTGGGGATGTGCTGGGGTGCATGGGGACTATGGGCGGCTTCTCCGTATTGGGCTGTGGTTGACTCGGCTGGAGGTTGAAGTTGTCCGGTGCGGGGGCGTGGGGGGAGAGGGTCAGAGACGGCCGAAGGTTTTTCTTTGGTTAGTTGGATTTACTACTTAAAATTATTTTATCGGTCGGTTTTATTGGGGTGTTATGGCATTGGCTCTCTCACTTTTTAGCCCTTTATTTCAACATAGTCATCATACTCTGTATAAGTAGCACATTTTTTTATTAACTCATGAAAATTTGTGTTTTTCAAATACATCAATAAAGTATTATCATCTTTCTTCATTCTGTTGGTATTTTTTTTCAAAAAATCTTTAAGAATATCATAAGCTTTTTCATTTATTTCTATAGAAAAAAATGTTCCTTTCGTTAAAATATGTTTGTCAAAAAGAGGTTTAATTTTCCTAGAATATAGTATCTTACGTTCCTCTTCTTTTGGTAAATCAGAAAAAGGACTTATCATTACACCGTTTAGGGGATACCAAAGAATGAAGGATATTTCAAAGGAATTTTCAGTATTCATATATTTTTTAAACCAAGAAATATCAGGTTTCTTTTTTCTCTTCTCGAAAATAATATATACTATAATAATAACAACTAAAATTATTGAGAGAAAGATTATTAACATATCTTTATAGTATTGTTTTATAAATTCAAGGAATTCTTTTTGGTCAATATTCAAATAAGCAAAAGTAAACGCAATCAAAGCCACGATACCGGAGGCAATTACTTTTGACCAGACAGAATCATGCCAAAATTTACTTAGTAATTTGATTACCCCATGTTACTTCTCCGCATAATGACATAATATATAGTAACCAAGAATAAATGCAATATCAAGTAGCGTACCTTAGATGGTGACAGCCAATACAACCTGATAGAAAAGCGCATCGAAATTATCAAGTGCCAATATGCGAACAATAAGGACATTTTTTACCTTTTGGAAGTTTAGGATGTTCTTTGTTCATTAACTGGTTCGTAAAGTCGTGGTAATTATTACATTCCTTTTTACAAGCTTCTGTTTCATTTTCTGCATATGAAAATTTGAACGAAGGTTGATTGTATTCATCATCAAGGTGTACATAAAGACGATCATAGACATCTCCACGTCCAACATACTTGGGTACAAATGAACCGTTTTTGATAAATCCCAACACATAATTTCCAAGCCGATTTTCCAGAATAGAATCAATAGTTTCCAAGTCAAGATCATAAGGTCCTTTCATATTAAGCATACGCAATTTAAGAACTAGCATTACACCCTCCTTAGTCGTATATAGAATACAAAAGCCATCTAAAAAAGTCAAGTAAAAAGACCTTTTTAAGCGAAATAATATTTTCCAAGCAAACGAAGAAAATTGGCAGTGATGATGACGGTCACCTTTTTGACGATCACTGTTACTTATAAATAATAGTAAAAACCCCGAATAAATTCATTCGGGGAAAATTATCATTCGCTGGCCAGACTATAGATTATTTTTTTTGCCTTCTATGCCCGATATTTTTCTCGAGGGATCACCAATCGAAACGCCTTCCTGCCATTTTTGGGATATACGCGTTTACCTTTAATGGTGATCCACTTCACATAAATGATGATGACATCATTTTGCTCCATAATGACCTCCTTAAAATATTAGTTGACGCCGCCTTAAAACACCGTTATAATGTTTTTATTCATTGTTGACGACAATCAACATGAAGGGTTATGTCAGATAGCCACGAAAATGCCATGGCCAAATGCGTTTTGTAAGCTATTGACCCGTCTAAGCCCACAGTACCGTCATACTGTGGGCTTTCTTTTTATTTAATAAACCTCCTGGCAGTTGGATTTCTCAAATTAAAATGGTACTGTGCCGCTTCATCGGAGACACCACAAGCCAACGCAATTTGAGGGGCAGCCATACCTTTTATAAGACTAAAAGGACATAAAAGTTCTCCTGCAAGAGCTTTTGCTTGCCATTCAGGGTCGCGAAAGGCTTCTACTGTTGCCTCTTCAAAACTTCGATAAAGCTTTAGTCCTTTGGCTACAAGAAGGATATAATGCCCTACTTCATGGGCTAAAGTCATTCTATCCCTTCCCATTCCTCGGATAGCTCCATGATAAACATCCTCCCTTATTCTAATAACCCGTTCATCAATCGAAGTTTCACCATGAATGTCTGGCGGAAAATAAGATTTTGGCATAATCTCAAGATGAAAGCCATTAAACCAAAAAGGCATTTTGTGTTCTGTAAACTTCACAATTGGAAAATAAAGCGTGTCGCTGTTTCCGGACAGTTCACGTAATTTAGTGGCTAATTCTCTCAGCCTGCTCCTTTGTATTGGTTCTGCAATAATAACCATCGTTCCCCTCCCTCCTAAAAATTATCCATTCAGCAATTTTCGTATGGTTTCGATTGTGGAATCATCAACGGAATCAAACTTTCGAGCAAAAAGTAAAGCCGTTTCCTTTCTTTTGGGAACCATCTTGCTTAAATCCATCGTTACTGTCAAAGCAGAATTCGCTGCGGCAATTTGTAATGCTTCCTTATCAAACATGTGAAGATTATAATACTTACTGATTTTTTCAACCCAGTCGTCAGGAATATTCCGCTTGCCTGTTTCTACAGCACTTAGGTAAGAGGAAGTAACCCCTAATTTATCCGACATGTCTTTAAGAAGCTCATCACAGTCTATGCGGAGTTTCCTTAGATACTGTCCAAATTCTGTTAACATAACTGCCTCCAGTAAATTGTCTATTTTTGTCAAGAAATCAACGGTTTTTGTTGATTTATTCATCATAAATTGTTTTCTTCAAAGTGTCAATAGTATGTAGGCGTATTTTACGAAGTTTAAGCCCTTTTCTTATCACTGGTGACTCTGTCACTATCCCTGCAGGATGGTTCTACAGTCAACTTTTTGCTGGTAAGACTTGAACCGACTCTGTTTTCGTAGTATTATTTACAAGTGAGGATATTCAAGAATACATGGTTTACCCGGTTTGCCGGTAATGAGGGCATTACGGACGACGAACTGAGGGAAATGGTGAACCAACTTGAAGCGGGACAGGCCGATGCCGACCTTGGCGGCGGCGTGTATAAAATACGCCTTGCCCGGCCCGGCGAGGGAAAATCGGGCGGTTACAGGGTAATCGTGTTTTTCAGGAGCGAAGAGCGGACTTTTTATCACTATGCTTTCCCAAAAGCTGCCCGTGATAACATTGACGAAAAGGAATTGTGGACTTTTAAGCAACTAGCGAAAAGTTACTTTGCAATGACGGATGAAGAACTGGCAAATGCGGTAAAAGTCAGAAAGTTTATTGAGATTTAGGAGTATCAATTTATGGAAAAAAGATATGGAAGCGAAGCTTTAATGGTTAGCCATCAGTCAGCCCAGGACTTATTTGAACTGGGTGTCATAAGCGCCGAGGAAATGCGGAAATATGACGAAATGTGCCTCATTCAAGAACATGAAACGGTCAAAGAAGCCGAAAATCCATTGAAAATAGAGCAAGTGACCGTCTAGGGCCGGGAGCACATAACATTCAAAACAAATCTGATCCCCGGATTCGTTTTTTTGCCAGTTGGCGCAATCATCGCATAGCTGACGAATGCAAATTGGGCAAAGAATATGTATCAAAGGCCATTCTTACTCCAATTCATCAAGATACCAACCAGGCGTTTTGTCCGTTACAGAACGGTAGCTTACACCGATAGCCTTAAAGTGCTTTTTACCACATTTGATTTTGCGGCCTTCTCCGGAGAAACGAAGTTTTGTCGGGTCTTCATTGCCTTTAGTTTCACGAACAAGCTGGACTTTGGTATTGCCCTTTTCGTCCAGGCGAATAATACCCCAATCGGGGTTGTAGAATTTACCCAGGATTTTTGGAATATAAATTTTAAACTTGGCGGGAAACTTAAAATAACAGATTATTTTACCTTGATTGTCATCTACCTGGATTTTATTCTCGATGAAGTTTTTTTCTACTATGGAATCGGTTTGAATACTTGTGTAAAGGCTGTGTTTGGAACCTTCTATAAGTTCCCGCTGTGGGAATTTTACCGATGGCGGAAAATATTCCGCAAGATGGTCATCCTTAACAGAAGGTTTATCTTCATCTGAAGGCTCCGGATCTGCGGCATAGAGTGCCGGCTGCTCCCCTTCCTCCGGGATACCATATGAAAATTGAGCAGGTTCCATCGCAATATGAGAAGTGTCTAGGCTTGTGAGATAAATCTCATTCAAGACATATTCGATTTTTGACGCTACATGATCGGCGAGTTTTTCTTTGATTGTATGAATGAATAGAGAGGTAAAGCCTTCAGGGTTTATGAATATCATTTCTTTTTTGCCATCTTTAATTCTATTAAATATTTTGACTATTGTAGGTCTTGTAAGACTGGTTACAGAAGCAGTCCTCGAAATAAAGTCGAAAACAGGATATTTGGATTGCGCTGCTTGTTTGTACTCGGGTTCAAGTCCTTCCACGGGGGTTCCTTCAAATGAGTAAGGCGTGTCCCGATTCATGATAACTTTGTTGCTGAACGTGACGGAATTATCGGCTTCATTTATTATAATTGCGGTAAATTTTTGGGGGCTAAGATCTTTGTATATCTCCCGAGTATGTTTTGGAAATGTTTCGTTTTGCCTAACCCATTTGATTAATTCATGTTTTTTCCCGTATATGTCAATAATTGCTACTTTGATACGAGCCCAGCCTAGACGGACTTCAATGAGCGATAATGTATACCGGTAATGGTTATATTTTCCTTTCGTGACGGTAATTTTTGTTTCGGGAAAGTCTACTTTATCGTTAAGCTCCCTTGAACATTCATTTATAAGTTCAGGGGTATTGATATTAATAATATAAGATGTCTTTCTGCACAGTGCATTCCAAAAATCTCTAAAATCCCTATTTTGATATACAGCTTCCTTACGTCTGACTGAACTTTTGTAGCTGCCAGGTTCAGGCGGCGGCCTCAAGTCACCACTTGCTATGTATTCATCCTGGAGACCCCTTACATATTGCTTATAGTCTTCCGGGCAAATGACTGTAAGTATGTTGATACCGTCATCATTTACACGCTCGCCGGATTGGTTTACACAGATACGAAGCCCGCGGCCCAATTCCTGGCGGCGGGAGTCTTTCTGCTTGTCGGTTTTGTAATTTGGCTGTTTCAACAGGCAGATGTTAAAAACATTGGGATTGTCCCAGCCTTCACGAATGGCTGAATGGGCAAAGATAAAGCAGACTTTTTCGCCAAAACTCAGGAGCCGTTCTTTTGACTGCATTATCCGAATAAACGATAGTTTGCGAGCTTCTTCACGTTCCTTGGCGGCCAGGTCATCAAAATCTTCCAGTACTGAGCCGTCTTTTTTCCTGGCAAAGTATCCATCGTGAACTTCTTTGGCATCAAATTTCTTAAAGTAATCATCGCTTTTCTTCTGCTTGTTGAAAGCATTCTCAAAATATGTACGAAGGAAAGGTTCTTCACCTAAATAATTCGGTACATAGTCAATGAAAAAAAGGGTAAGAACCTTTATACCGGAGTCCCGGAGACGACGTTGCTTATCGAAATGTATATCAATAGCTTCTTCTATCTGGACACGGCGGACTTCCTTTTCCGATAAAGTGATACCGGTGGTACTTTCGCCGGAGATGAAACTTTGATTCGTAAAGGTTACTTTATTTTCCCGAATATTTATTTCGTCAACGATAAAGTCTTTGAAGTCGGGGTTCTTTGTTATAGAATGAAGGTCTGTCCCTTTTTTGACGGTTATTTCCTGCCAGGATTTGGCGCCATCCTGCATTACGAAAACCTGTAGTTTTGCAAATATAGCGCCTTTCTCGTTAATAGTTTTCACCAGGAACATCTTATAATTTTCGTCGTTGACATTATCGTATTTTGTAACGCCATCTACTTCGATTCTCTTGACAAGCTTATCTCTGAACGCGTCAAAAGGCGAGAGACGGTAAATAAGACCGTAACCTTTTTTGGGTGTGGCGCTGTAATTTAGGGCAAAAAGAGGTTTTAATGTCCGTAAGGCTTCTTCTGATTTATCCGAGGTGTAGTTTTGGCTTTCGTCAAGTATAAGAATCGGACGGACTCTCTGGATATACTCGATAGGAAGACCTTCAGGAAAACCATCGTTCGGCTGGTATATTACATTGATACCCGACTTGTTAAAACTGTCGATTGTAATAATCATGGCTGTAAGATCCGGTGTAGTTGTATATCTTAAAATACTACTAAGTTTATACTCAACCGGAATGATTATTCTGTTGCGGTAGCGTGATTTGAAGTGTTCTTTTGTCTGGCGTAGAGCCTGTAATGTTCCCTCGTAGATGGCAATGCTGGGCACTACGATTATGAACTTGGTGAAACCGTAGTGTTGTTCCAGCTCAAACATGGTTTTAAGATAGGCAAAAGTCTTGCCGGTTCCGGTTTCCATTTCCAGCGTAAAGACAGGATATGTAAAAGTTTCCGCGTCGAATTTTGTATCCCGAAGCATATTGCCGTCAGATTTTGCATCGATCCAGTTTGGAATTATCTGTTGTCCCTTGCCGTCGGGATTCCGTAGCTTGTTGTTTTCTTCAATTACCGATTCGTAATTTGCGCGCAGTAATTCCTCATCAAATTTATACCATTCCGGGCGGTTCTGGAAAAGGTGTTCTCCAAGTTCAAACTCGGGAGTGTTTGCTTCAAAGCCCTTAAAGAGATTGAGAACACTCTCAATGGCGTGTGTTTGGTGAGGTTGATCATCTTCAAATTTGAACTTTATTTCCTTTGCCATTTTACTTGTCCTTAAATCGTAACAATCCGGCCTTTGTCATCAAGGCGGGCTTTTACCTGATCGGTGATGGCGCTGTCAAGGCAGATAAAAATGTCAAGTTCGCCCAGCTTCATTTTTTCTACAGTGTCGCTCTCAATGTTTTTATCGAAACAGATAACAAGGGAATGATCACAGGAATCGGATGAAACCTGAAACACCTTGTTCTTTTTGTAGGTGTCCTGCCTGGTTATAACGCTGTCGAGGGGGAAGCCTTCTTTTAGCATTACCTCGGTGACAAGGTTTTCAGTCTTCCAGCCATCAACAAGCGGGTCACCGGAAAATAAGTCAGTTAATTCTTTGATATTGGTTCCAGTGTAGGGCTTTGCGGGTTTTATACTGGAAGGGGCAAGACGGAAGACTTTGAAACCTGTATCAAGATTGGCTGTGTTAAGACCTGCTTCTTCCTTTATTTTCTTTCCGGCACGGCGAATACGTTCTTTACCGATTTCGCAGATATTTTTAAATCCGGCTTTTTCAGCTTCACTCCCCTTTTTACATATCTCAGGAAGCTGTACCATAATGAATTTACGTCCACTGTGTGCGTTGTCTGTGGCAGAAAAAACTGGGGGGGGGGGTAATAATTCTATATTCAATTGCATTACAGTATGTGCAGTTGTGGAGGAGCCGGAGAAGAAGTCAAGAATAATATCGCCTTGTTTTGTAAAAGAAAGTATATGCTCTTTCACAATATTTACAACTTTTGGTGTATCAAATGGTATTCCCAAAGAAGAAAGCAGATCTGTATCACTACCACCGTAATATAGCAATGAAGGAATTTGCTCATACATATTATCTTTCAAATGGTATTTACGACACGGTTGAGTAGTCTCATCAATACCAAAAATAATTTCACCATTAACTAATAACTCATCCATTGATTTGTCAGGAAAACGCCATCCTTTTGCAGGTACTGGGCATGGTTTATTTGTAACCGGATGTATTAATGGTCGATGTGAACGAGTCTCAGGTTTATCTGGAGCAGCCATAGAAACAGGCCGAAATACATTACCATCTCTATCAAAGCTATTATACGCTTTTTCTCCGCCAGTAAATTCTTTTTGCATACTAACCCATTTGGAATAATCATGATTTGCTTGTTCAAAAGTATAAGATGTGTTGATTTTATTAAATAACTGTTCTGCTTTATTAAGCATCATTGGTGCATTTTTCTTGGGACGCAATATTTTGCAGTTTTCTGAAAACACAAGAGCATTTTTTGAATAGACTAAAATATGTTCATGTTGATAAGAAATGCCTTTAACAGAACCTTTGGGATTTCGCTTGTCCCATATAATTGTTCCTAAATTATTCTCTGTCCCAAATATCTCATCACAAACCATTTGTAAATGAGTGATCTCATTTTCATCCATATTTATTAATATCACCCCGTCATCACTTAACAAATCACGGGCAAGGCGCAAGCGCGGGTACATCATCGAACACCACTTAGAATGAAACCGTCCGTCAGACTTACTATTCGTTGTCGTTTTATTACCGCTTTCATCAATTTGTCCTGTCCGTCTTTTATATGATTCTTCAGTCTCGGAAAAATCATCCTTATAGATAAAATCATTCCCGGTATTATACGGCGGATCAATGTAAATCATCTTTATTTGATTTGCGTAAGCTTTTTTGATTATCTTTAAAACTTCAAGATTATCGCCTTCAATATAAATGTTCCGAGTAGTTTCCTCATCAACACCGTCACCAGGAACGGGGACAAGGGTTCCCAATGGGGGAACAGCGACAGCGCGTTTAGCAGCTCTCTTGCCGGGCCAGTAGAGGCCGAAAAGGTTTTCGTCAATGTCAAGGACATATTCCCCTGAGTAATCTGAAAGGGCGTCGCTCAAAGCGCCAATATCGACAAAACCGTCCTTAAACGCTTCGGGGATAATCTGTTTTAGGGCCGCAAGCTGTTCTTCGTTTACTTTAAATGAATTGTCGAATTTCTTTGCCATTTCCTTTACTCCGGTTTGTCGAATTCCGTGTTGATAATGTCCATGTTCAGATTGGACAGAATGTAGTCGGTCTGGGCGGTTTCATCATCGTAGGCACTGTAGTATCTCTTGAAATCTGCCTGACTGCGGCCGGTAATTTTAGTAACATACTTTCGATAGGATGAGCAGGAAAAACGGCCATCGCAGTTGACGCAATAACGCGTAACAAATTTTACCCTGCCGTCATCAGAGTCATCAAGTTTTTCCGGTGGGGTAGGTTTGAAGTCCCTTGCCTCTATATTGTCGACTACTGCGCCAAAATCCCGTATGGTATCTTTAATTTTCCTGTGGCTAAAAACCAACGGGACAATCGGATTCCATTTTTCGGCTTCCGCTTTAACCTTTTCGGGAATTATCGGCCTGTCTTTAAGGGCGTTACGCAAGCCTGATGGCAACACCGTAGAAATAATAGCTGTATGGTCAAGCTTGTTGCCCCGCAGGTGTTCCCAAATATAGGCATAGACGTTGAGTTGCTGCTCGTACATTCCCTTGTTCTTTGTGATATAACCAGCTTCGTGTGTTTTTATATCGTACATCCAGGTTTCGTCGTTTTGGGTTACTATGTCGACCACGCCTTCAATAGTAAAACGCCTTTTTGCAGGGGTTTCCAGTTCCGGAAGCGTGAGCTTTACTTCGGTTTTGGACACCTTTTCCGCTACTTCCTTGCGAAGTTTCCTAAAATAATAAAGTACCTGGTTCCAGGCTGCTTCCCGTACTTCGGGAGTCAGAGAGTGCCCTCCCTCGAGCTTCAGGCTTTCATAGTTGATCTCGAACATTGTCAGCAATTCATCTTCTAATTCTTTATCGGTCATAATGGCAGCTCCTTCTCTCTCTGATCAATTAACAAGTGATGAAGGTCTTCGATGGTCTGGTGAACGAGGCTTCCGAACATCATGGTTTGGGTTCGGCTACCAACGAATTCATATTCCCGCAGGAACATATACTGCCGGGGGCAGCGATTGTACAGCATATAGTCTGAAGTGTAGGAATAAATCTCTGTAACTTTTTTATTGCGCTTCTCAATTTTGCCTATATCAAGAGAAACAAAGGCATTAAGTTCTTCAAATGAAGAATTGTCAATAAGTTCCTTGAATTCTTCTGTTGCCGCTTTCGCCCTGGAGTATTGGGGAAGAATCAGTAGATTTTCGGCGCGGCTAAGAGCGACATAGAACATACGCATATTGTCAAATTTTGTTATGCGGTCCAGCGGCTCACCGGTGTTTTCTTTGTTAAGGAGCTTGCGTATTGTTTTTTCCTTCATATCGGCGTCACCTTCGTTCCGGAAGAGACTACCCAGAACCACGACAGGGAACTCAAGCCCTTTTGACTGATGTATTGTAAGGAAGGATACCCGGCCTTTGGGGAACGGGTCGTCCTTGTCTTCAAACTCCGTTTCTGCCAGCCGCCAGAGCGCGTAGGTAAACGACGAATAAAGACAATGGGAGAATTTATTCTCCTGAAGAAAACCAGCGGAGATAACGGGACCGTACTGATCCTGATACTTTGAAAGATAATCGGCGATTAAAGACAGGTTGCAGATTGGGCCTTCGTCGCCATGATTCTCCGCAAGATCAATCATTTCCCTAAAATGTTCAAATCCGGTAAGCTGGTAGAAAAAGTCAAGGACAGACCAGTCGAGAGAAGAGGCCCGGTTGACGATATAATCAACGGTAAAGGGGTTGCCTTCTTTTACACGGGCTTCTACCAGCTCATTAAAGAAATTATTTGTAATGCTTCGCTTCGCTTTACTTGATATACCGGAAGTTCCAGACAGAATACGGCTCATGGCTTTATTATAAGTAGTTTTATTTTGCCAGCCGTTTTTTGTCATGGTGTCATTCAACAGCCTGTAATCATCATTGGCTGTTTCTATCTCCGCTTTTCGATCTTCAATAAAGTCCGCAAGCTGCTTGTCTTTGGCGCAAATTTCTCTTGCGTAGCTTTTACAGCCTTCAAGCCAGTTTCGGAAGTTCATCAGGTCTCTGCTGATATTCGCGCCATAGGAAGGACGGTCAAAAACGAGAAGCAGCATACCCCATACCGCACGGGCTTCATCAAGGTCAAGAAATCGTCCAGCCCTGGGAGCGTATATTTTTATTTCGTCATCAGTTCCGGTAAAATTGTTATCGTCATTAAATTGTTTAAACGCTTCCTTGAAACCCTTAACGCGTGTATTTGGCGCACCGTCTCTGCCCCGTATAGCGGGGAAGAGAAAAGCGCACTCAGAGTAATCGGTAATTTTACCTTCCTGTTTGAGCTTGTGAACGAATTCAACAATGTCACGATAAACCAGAGCCGCTTCCTTCTTTTCGGAAACTACTACCGAAGTCCCCGCATCAGGAGAAGCGGCTTTTATTTTTTTATCTTCTACTCGGTAAGCGCCACCCGACGGATTTCTCCAGTCGATTAGTTCCATAAAATCCGTGTAAGCTTTTACAATCTGAATTCGGGAGCGGTAGTTTATAGAAAGGTCGATACGACGGGTTTCCTGTTTCAGGTATTTTTTACAACGATCCACAAATTGAACGAGGTTTTCAACTGTAGCGCCCCGGAAGCGATAGAGGGCCTGGTCATCATCACCTACAACGCAGATATTTTTATATCCCGCAGCTAGCGAGAAGAACAGCTTCTCCTGGATGGTGTTGGTGTCCTGGTACTCATCAATTATCACATGTTTGAAGATACTCCCAGATTTATCTATAGCCGAAATATGGTCATATGCTTTTTTTTGAAGCAAGGAGAAATCAACTTTTTTCTCTATGTCCAGTTTTTCCATGTAAGCAGCGTACATCTTGAGTAGCATCGCAAGGGTTTCATCCGTGGCTTCACAGGTAGCGGGATCGAGGTACTCCTCGGAAAAACGGTTAAAAAGGGCGATTAAGGCAACCGCGGCCCTGTGGCGGCTTTTACTGGGTTCATGTTCATCACTAAAGACATTACCGAAAAAACGGTTTACTTCCTGTATGCCCTTATCACCATCTGTAAAACCAGCGGCAACACAGAGGGAGTCCCAAAAGGCGCGGCGATATACGAAGAAATATTGACCAAGTTCGTCCATGAGTACAGGCGGATGCTGCCTGGTTCTGTTTTTGGCAAAGCGCCGGTCGGTAATGAGTTTCTGGCAGATGGAATGAACAGTACCGATGGACATAGCGGCAATGTCATAAGCCTTGCCCGTCCTGTTGGTAACAAGGGCCAGGTATGATAA
>JGI24698J34947_10001224_pt1 | contig 13430 bp, 11 predicted proteins | sample TergutMp193P3_FD_34947 | JGI IMG/M metagenome (IMG submission 34947)
GCTTTGCACACCCGCACTGGGAGTATTTTATTAATTTTGAGGCAAGTTTAGCGCTTCAGGGCGGGGTTGTTGTTGTCAAACGGAGTGTTCCGTACCGTCCCGGTAGTGAATGCACGTTACCAGTATTCCGGCGGCTAACAGGAACAGGTTCAGTACAAAGGGCAGGTTCCTTGAGATGTCGGAGAGGAAGCCGCCTATCCAGCCGAAGGGGGCAGTTGTCAGCATGATGAACATGTAGCGGATGGCCATTATGCGCGCCCTTTCATCGGGGTTTACGTGAAGGGCAATCAGCGACTCGGAGAGCATACTGAGTATTCCAAGGCCGAAACCGTCAAAGACAAGGGACAGGCACAACAGGGGGTATTTTAACATCCCATCGACGGGAACAAGCATGAGAAGGCACTGCCCGACAAAATAGCCCGCAAACCCAAGGAGAAGCGGTTTTTTTAANACTCCCCTNGTCAGCCTTGGAATGACAAANAACAGNAAAATGATCGCCAGTATCGATCTGAAAACCATAAAAAGGGGCAGGACGGATTCGGGGACAAGAAGTTTTTTGTTGGCGATTATCTGCCAGAAAGTGCCGTTGATCATCATTACAATTCCGGCGACAGCCGCTATTATCATGGAAAAGACAGTGCCTNTGGATTGCAAAATTATTTTTACTACCCCGCCGTAACCTCCGGCAAGANGGAAAATATTTTTGCCCCTTGTCTCGATCAGGCGCATTTTGCCGATGGTTGTTTCCCTTGAAGCCAGGTACAGAATTATGACTTTTACCGACATCANNATAACGGCGTTAAGGTAGAGTATGCGTATGGCCGGAACAAGGGTCAGCCTGGAAATCAGAATAGAGGAGATGGGGGCAAAGAAAGCGGAAAATTGCCCGCAGGCGACGACAAGCGAATAAATCCTCGTGATCTGTTTTTTGTCNGCGTCTTCGACCAGCAGGCAGTTCCACGAATTNGCCGTTACCCCGTTNGTCCCGTTAAGGAGNGCGGCTGTCAGAAAGAACCANAANTTCTCCGCCCGCCACCAGATAAGGCCGGGGATGATCCACGCCAGAATGTCAAAACAGGCGGTGGCTTTTCTTCTGCCCATTTTGTCGGTAATGGGCCCGCTTAAAAATGAAAAAACGGCCTGCGAAATCGTGTTTATGGTAACAATGAAGCCCACCCGCGTATCGCTCAGGCCCAGGGCAAGCATATAGACCGAGATATACGGCACGCAGAGGTTCATGGAAAGGCCCCAAAGAGGCTCCGTATACACGCAGGCGCGGGGGTTGCCCCTGAGCCTGAATATCGTTGAAAATATCGAATCTTTCATTTTATCTTCAATAGTATAGATATTTGGGGAATGTTCAACTGCCAAAAAAATAATAAAAAAAAGTTGACAAAATTGCCCATAGTCGGGTATTATTCATACTAGTATACAAGGGGGAAGAAAGTGCCGGTTAAAACTGCCGCAAAAAGCTCGAATCAGTCGAGTTACTTAAAACGCTCATGGATGCTGTATTTAATGTTAGCTCTTCCAATTGCGTTTTTTATCGTTTTCCGTTATGTTCCGATGACCAACATTGTAATCGCCTTTAAGGATTACAATATCTTTCAGGGGGTCTGGTCGGAAAATTCGCCGTGGGTAGGCTGGAAGTGGTTTAGGACCGCTTTTGGAATGAGGGATTTCTGGTTCGCATTGCGGAACACCCTGTGGCTCAATTTCCTTGATCTGATTGTAGGTTTTCCGGCGCCGATTATCCTTGCTCTGTTGTTGAACGAGCTTCTTTTCAAGAATTTCAAGAAGCTGACGCAGACTGTCATTTACCTTCCGCACTTCCTGTCATGGATAATTGTTTCCAGTATTGCAAGCAGGCTTTTGGCCCCTTCTACCGGCGTTGTCAATATTTTCCTGGTAGAAACCTTCGGTATCGGGCCTATTGACTTCCTTATGGATAAGGGCAAGTGGGTTGCCACATACATAACCTTCGGAGTATGGAAAGAAATGGGATGGGGAACCATTATCTACCTCGCGGCAATTACGGGGATCAACCCCGAACTGTACGAAGCCGCCGAAGTTGACGGCGCGGGCAGGTGGCGCAAACTCTGGCACATTACCCTGCCGGGAATCAGGCCGACAATCATCGTCCTTTTGATAATGAATATCGGGCGTATTCTGGGCATCGAATTGGACCGCCCGTATACCATGATGAACAATATAGTAATGGAAGTGGCGGACGTGCTTTCAACCTTTGTATACCGCGTCGGTATCAGGTCGTTCCAGTTCTCCCTTACCTCGGCAGTTGGTCTATTCCAATCTGTAATTTGCGTAATCTTCCTTGTAGCCGCCAATTCTCTGGCAAAGAAATTTGGCGAGCGGGGCATTTGGTAAGGAGTAAAAAATGACGAGTACAAACAGCGGTAAATTAAGAAGCGCTAAAACCAGCGATTATGTTGTCGCGATAATTTGCGTCGCGGTCATACTGCTTTGTGTTATGCCCATGATAAACCTTCTTGCCCAGTCTTTAAGCAGCGCACAGGCGGTTATAAACGGCAGGGTAAAGTTCATGCCGGTTCTCCATCACNTGGAGGATAATTCTTTCAGTTACGGGGCNACTCTGGAATCCTACAGATANGTGTTTTTGGATAAGGCGTTTGAGCGTTCCATGTACTGGACGGCGATCCTCACGGTCATCTGTACCTTTGTCTCNCTGACCATGACGGTNCTGTGCGCGTATCCCCTTACATACGATTGGCTGAAAGGGAAGGGGATTATAAACACAGTCATAATCTTTACGATGTATTTTGGTGCAGGTACAATTCCAAACTATGTATTGATGAAAACGCTTGGGCTTCTCAACAATCCTCTGGTTTTGATCATCCCGAACTGTCTTTCTGTGTTTAACATGATAATCCTGCGCAGTTTCTTTTTTGGAATACCGGACAGCTTGAGGGAATCGGCTGAAATTGACGGGGCAAACCCGTTTACGGTACTGGTAAGAATCTACCTTCCGTTGTCCCTGCCTGTAATGGCTACTTTGGCGTTGTTCTACGCCGTTGGCCGGTGGAACGGGTTCGGCGACGCTCTGTTGTACATCAACGCCGCGCCCCAGTGGGTTCCAATCCAGTTGAAGCTCTGGCAGCTTATTCAAAATCAGACTTCTATTGACGTGAGTACCGTGGAAATGGTTACGGGCGCTGTGCCCAGGGCATCGGACGCTATCAAGGCGGCGGCTGTAATGTTCGCCACCGTGCCGATTTTGGTGATATACCCCTGGCTCCAGCGTTACTTTATCGCCGGCGTTACAATTGGCGCGGTGAAAGGTTAGTGATTATTGCCTGTACAAAAGTGCGGGCATAAATTAATATATTTTTGGAGGAAATGTATGAAAAAACTTTTGGTGGCATTGGTTGTACTAATTATTGCCATATCGCTTACATTCACCGGATGTAAGAGGGACGCAGCGTCTTCGGGACCGACCCAACTGACCGTGGAAATTTTTGACCGCGGTACTGACGGCGGCAGATCGTTGGCGCAAGACAACGCGTGGACCAACTGGATCAAGGAGAAGGTATTAAAAGACCTTAACATTGAGGTTACCTTCATTCCGGTTGGCCGTTGGTCGGAAACAACGGATATCGTAAACCTGATGGCGTCGGCAAGCGCTCCGGATCTGTGTTACACATACGCAGGAGACATGATCGCCACCTTCAGGGATCAGGGCGGTATAATGGACTTAAGTCCCTACATTAACAGCCACCTGCCCGATCTTAAAAAACTGCTTGGTGAAGATCCCGCGTTCCCCGGTCAGGACTTTATCGTGCGCAACGCCGATCCGGATACTGGAAGGATATATTCGATTCCCAGTTTCCGTGTAGCTTTGGCCCAGCGGAATGTCTTTATACGCAAGGACTGGCTCGATAGACTGGGGATCGCCGTGCCTACGAGCGTCCAGGAATTCTACAATGCACTTGTAGCGTTCCGTGATCGCGATCCCGGCAATGTTGGGAGAAACAGGATTGTCCCCTATTTCCAGGGCAGCGACGTACGTTGGGGGCTTGCGGACATTATGAACCATTACATTACCGCTAATTTGAGCGACAGGGATCGCTGGGTGAATAATATTGCTGAACGCAATATTTTGATGCCCGGATACAAAGAGGGCGTACGCCTGATGAACCAGTGGTACAACGAACGCCTCATCTACCAGGACTTCCCTCTCATGACTGTGGCCGATGACGGAAACAACCTGTTGAAGAGCGGCATTGCCGGCGCCTTCAGCGGAAACTGGGATATGCCCTACAGGACAGACTACAAGATCAATGAAGAGCTTGCAAGGAACGTACCCGGCGCGGAATTTGTCCCGGTATTTCTTAACCTGAACAACAAAGATATTATGGACAAAGTCGGCTTGCAGATATTCATTCCTTCTTTCTCAAAGAATTATGAAGGTGCGCTGCGGTATCTTAACTGGCTTGCGATACCGGAAAATTATCAGTTCCTGCAGATTGGACAGGAAGGAGTTAACCATACTATCGTAAACGGCGTTCCGAGTATTGTAGCCCGGCCCGCAAACGATCCCTGGTTCCAGAATTCCGCCCAGAACATCGACTATACAATGCCGATGAACGGCGTTGAAATGGGAAGTACTACACTCAACGCCAGGGTTCTGGCTCTCAGCTACGGTGATATTCCCTCTGCGACTATTGAAAACGCGTATGCGATTGCTATCCGCAACGGACGCGCCCCGGTAGTGCGTCAGGTTACTACCCGTATTACCCAGTATTCCCAGACCTTGCAGGATAAAGCCGATGCCCTTCTATCGCAGGCGATTATCGCGCCTATCGCAAACTTTGACCGCATCTGGGATGCCGGTGTAGCGGACTGGCGTACTTCAGGCGGACAGGAAGTGTACAACGAAAGAGCGTCTCTGTGGAGATAGCATGATTTAAAGCCTGACTTTTTTAGTCAGCGAGAAAGAGCCTGCGTTTGCGGGCTCTTTTTTTTGGTCTTGACAAATGTTTAAAAAAAATGTTTAATTAATTATGGGTTAAATAAAGGAGATTATATGGGAAAGGGAACAAAAGAGGCGGTTGATGGCAAAAAACAGCAAAAACCGCAAATTAATGATCTTAAAGGGGATTTTAATGGAGCTAAAATTATACCTCATATAGAAAGCAGGCATAACCCTATACATATTAGAACAATTTCTGTTTTTCCCCAGGAATTATCCCTGGAACAGGAAGTCAAAATTGGGGCTGATATTAAATTGTAGTTAGAGACAACTGATTATATCCCTATAAAAATTATATCGTGTTTTCCTGCCTGTTAGGTTGGTGTTTTAATTTTGCATGAGGTTAAATATGAGTTTATCCCAACTATTGTTATTGGACTGTATGTATGAGCAGGATATTGATTTTGAGTACAAGCTGGATAAGAAAAATGAATTTATTGAAAAAGACCTGAATGGCATTATGATATACATAAAGGATGCCCTTATAACTGTTTATGATAAAATATCACATAATAAGCCATTCCTGAGAAGTTTCCGTATGCATATTGACTACATTGCGTTAAAGCAGGCGCTTTCAAAATACTCAAGGGATGTTTTTGGGCAGCAGCGGCTTTTGGCAGTGTTAAAAAAAGCCCCAAGCTATATTGATCATCCCGATAATATGGAGAAATACGGCCTAAAGGTTAATTCTTTTGATCCGTATATTCATAGACGGATAGGCTATTTTTATTATTGGTGCTGTATGCTGAAACCGTTTCATATCGAAGCCTGTAATGATGTTGATGTTCCGGCAGAAGATAAATACATTGTAAGTTTTTTTAATGAACTTTGCACCTATGTATTGGTAAAGATGATTCTGGGCTCCTGTATAATTTTAGACTGTAAAAATTCATCCTGTGAGCATAAAAAAAGAGGACTGCCTAAAAATGCCTGTACATTAAAAATAAACATAGATGATGATCCCCATATCTTTCAGGACTTTTTATATGCCGCGCACTTTAGAAAATTGTCCAGATCGTCATTGGAGTTGTTTTTGTCAAAATCATGTATTGTTATTTCCTGTAGTGAGGGGACTTGTCCTTTGAACGATATGGATCTGCAAAAACGGCATTTAATGTTCACTTTAGGGTCTAAACTATAAAAATACGCAAGAATATTATTTCTTCCTAAAACACCTGTTCAAGCACATAAAAAACGCTTTTGTCTGTGCCGAAGATTATCCGCTTGCCGGCGATTACAGGGGCGGACAGGAGGGAGCCTTCGGTTTCCATTTGCCAGAGGACTTTGCCGTCTCTGGCGGAGATGCAGACGAATTGGGACGGGGTGAAATCGTCTCCGAGAAGGCCGAAGTACACGCGCCCGGCGGCTATCGTGGGGGCGCAGGCTATGGGGATGTCAAAGACCCTCTCCCAGCGCATTACGCCGGTATCAGCGTCAAAGGCGCGGGCGGCGGTGTCGCCCCCTGTAAAGATTACGAGGTCCTTCCAGATGCTGGGAGCCATAAAGTCCAAAAGATCCACGTTCCGCCTGAAATAATTCCACACCATCTCAAAATTCCAGTTGTCAAGAATCCCGTCGATCTCCTGATGCCAAACCAATTTGCCGGTATGGCGGTTGTGGGCGTTATAGCCGAGGAGCAGGCCGCCGTAGGGAACCGCCGTCCCAAAGTACAGCAGGTCTCCCCGAACTGCGGCAACGGAATACCAGGAGGCGACTATTTCATCCAGGAACCAAAGGAATTCCCTTTTTTTGATGTCGTAAGGACCGACATCCTGAACTTTCGGACCTGTGGCGAAGTACATCACGTCGTCCGCCATCAGGTATGTGAAGTTGTACCAGCCGGGGTTGTCAATCCTGAACTGTTCCTTGCCATCGGGGGACAGAAAATAAATCGCGTCCGCGTCCCCGCAGAAGATGATGTAGTCCCCGTAACGCTGAACTTGTGAATTTATCTGGCTCCTTGTTGGGAAGTTCCACATCTCCTGTCCTGTTTCGCGTGACAGGGCGTAGAGTTTGCCGTCCTTACTGCCGAAGTACACCTGATCTTTGTCGGCGTACGGAATTGAGTTGATCTCAGCCCCGCTCTTGAACACCCATCTCATGTAACCGCTCTCAACATCAAGCGCGTAAAAGTTGCCGTCGTCGGAGCCGAAGTAAATTGTGTCCCCGATTACCACCGGCGGATTTAAAGAGCGTATCCTTTCATCCCCCGATTGAAGTTTGATCTTCCAGCGAATGCCAAGCGGGGGCGTTATGCGCGAGGAGCTGACCCCGCGCCCTCCCTCTCCGCGGAACTGCACCCAATCGGCCCGCCGTGAACAGGAACTCAGCATGATAAAAATTATTGCAACTATTATGATTTTGTTTTTCATAAGTAAGCCAGTCCTCTTAAACTGAATATGCGGATAAACCATTTCAACATTCCCTGCCGTTTTGTTGTTTTTAAAATATTGTAGTACTCGTCTTCCAGGAGCGAAAAGCGTTCGTCCCTTTCAGCTTCGTCCTTGAATTCGCGCCAGCGTAACTGCGAGTAATAATCGGCGAATGTTTTAAAGTGCGGGTTTTCCTGCGCGCCGTCAAAATTTGTTTGAGAGCGGAATAGCTGTGAGTATTCAAGGGCTGTCTTTGAAGCGGGCTTTATCGGCCTGCCGTCGGCGGCAAGGCGCGACAGGAGAAGGAGGTACAGGGAACGAGAGCCCGCCCTTCCGCCCCGGCGTGTTCCCAGATACAGAACAAACTCACGCCCATAGCGCAGAATGTACGCGCAAACAAGAGCGAGTACCGCCATAATGCCTGCCGCCCTTAATACCGCCGTCCACGGAAATTTGCGAATCTCGGAAAACACCTTCGTTTCGTCTATGATAGGAATCACAACATCCCATGTGCCGAAGTTTCCTTCGCCTTCAGGCGGAATGGCAAAGGCTGTCGCTTCAAAATCAAGCCATCCGTAAGAAGGAATGTAAAACTGCGCCCATGAGTGGCTGTGCATATTTGTTACCATGAACAGGTCGTTAAAATCAAATTCCTGCAAAACGGGAATCTGCCTCCTCAGGGCGGCAATCCCGCGCAGATGGGCCTGCGTCTGCAAACTCTCCGCTGCAAGGTAGCCCGTTACAACACGGGTCGGAATTCCCGCAAGCCGTCCAAGAAGCGCAAAGGCGTTTGAAAATTCAACGCAGTCCCCCTCTTTGGAATTAACCAGAAATTCTTTTATTGATGCAACCGTAGCGTCGTCATCGAAACTCAGGTTGTATTGATACGTTGAAAAACCCGTCAGTATCGCCAGAATTTTTTCAAGATACTCATTTACAGGCTCCGACAAACCCTGCAAGTCGTTATTAAAAATTTCCCGCAGGTACATATCCGAGAGGATAATGCTTTCGCGGTTTTTATTCCACCATTGCAATGTTTCGTTCAGGTAGGATGTGAAAATTTCCCTGTCGCTTTCTTCCAGAGAAATTTCAAAGTACGGGGCAAGGGTCGCCCTCTCAGAATTGCTGAAATTGCGCGAGGGCGTGTGAACAAGCGAGAGGGGATCCCCCAAGTGCGTATTGGAAACAACCTGATGAATGTAACGAAGGGGGCCTGAGTTTTCGCTCAAGATTGTAGGATCAATCGCTACGGGACGGTAGGGCAGGTATTTATTGGGGAGGGTAGAGAGCGAAAAAACTTCCTGCCGCCTTCTTCCCAAATCATAATTGCGCTCGTTGTCAAACCATGTAACAAAAAGACGCAGGTTCGCAAGCTGATTCAAAGGCTCATCGGGGACGGCGGTGAATCCCATGACAGGATCAAACTGCCCCCGAAACGAGTCGCCCATGTACACAGGCTCCCTTTCTGAAGCGACAATCATCACCATGTACTGCCTGCTGTCGCCGGAATTTCCGCTGCCGCGTTCTGTCCTGTTCTGCCAGTCGTACTCTGAAAGGCCGCGCAGTCCCGGCTGACCTCCGAGGTCTCCGTCCTCTCCGGGATTACCGCGTGAACCGGGACGTTGTCCGTTCCCTTCCCCATCTCCCTGTCCGGGGATGGTTGGCCGTCCCGTTCTCCTTCCCCCCGAATCCCTTGGCATTCCCAAGTCGTTATCTGAATCTTTTATTCTTTCCGGTATTTTTTCAAGGTTGAGGTTATTGATTACAGTGTTACGGACAAAATCAGGGGGCAGGATAACAAGCGTTACGAGCAACACGGCGAATGTTGCAAGGAAAAAAAGCCCTCCCTCCTTTCCGGCTCTTCGTGAACTCTGCGGGAACAGGCAAAAATAAATTACAACGTTGTGAAAAAGAAAAACCGCCGCGCTCCAGACAAGGATGAACTGTGTAAGAGCCGCGCTCTCTCCGGCGATGTCCTCTCCCGAACGGGAAAGCGCAAGCAGGCGCAGGCATACCCACGTCAGAAAGAAAGGTTCCAGTACGGCAATTCTTGCCCACTGCGGATGGTGGAACAACAGGAACGTTAATGTAAAACTTGTCAGGCCCGCAATGAAGGGCGCAAACGCGTCAAGACTTAAACCTCCCGCCCATATTGAAAGGGGGAACAGTACCAAAATAGCCGTGATGCACCTGTTACGCAAATTAAACACTGAGGCGGGAAGGAAGGCAATCACAGCTTCAATCGGGATGATGAGGAACCACTGCAATATGCCGATACGGTCGAAGGAGATGGAAATGCCCGGATGGATCAGTATGATTCCCGTTACGCTGAAATAGAAGAACAGCCTGAGCGTAAAGAGAATTATTTTTGACTTTTTCATAATCCTGTCTCCGCGTAAATATTTTCCGCCCTGTCGGCGTGTGCGCCTAACGGTTTTATTTTCCCACGGACAAACCACCTGGGAAGGGGAACGCACCCCATAACAGGAAAATCGGTTTTATGGAGTTTCTCGGTTTCTTTTTCGTCTTTTCGCGTAACGGGCTGTACAAGGTACAGAGAGACAGGGCGCGGGTTGCACGCGATTATAAAACCCGGTAAGCCCGTGTCGCAGGCGGTTGAAAAAACATAAAGTTCGCCCGCGCCCAGAGGAGCCGCCGCCTCGCTTTGGGGAGGAGAAAAAGAAAAACCTGCAAGCTCTTCCAGAAAAGCGTCAAGGTCTTCCTGATTTTCAATTTCCCAACTGCCGCCTGCCGTGCGGACATGGAAAACAAACGAGGACTGCTCTTCCATAACATTGCGCAGAAAGTGGGAAAGACGCGCCTTCGCCCTGTCCAGAAGCCAGAGCGCCTCAAGGGAAGTTTTTTTGGCAGGGCCGTAATTTCGCAGGTAAACTTCGATACGGCTGATCTTCTCCTGATTGTCGGGCGATATGCGGGTGATGAGCGTATCCACTTTTTCAGAACTTTTCCAGTTGATGTCGCGGAAACGGTCTCCCGGCGTATACTCCCTCATGTAGTAACGCTCCTCGTCGGTTGAGCTTTTAGTGCGCCTGTCCTCCGCGCCGGACTGGGCGTTTACGTGGTAATTCTTCCCGAAACAGGGGGCGCTTCTTACCTTGACGGTTCTCTTCTGTGTTATCCCGCAGGGGAAGGAAAAAAAACCGAAGATGTCCCTGAGACGGCAAAGCCCGTCCCCCTGAAATACCCCCGACATGGGAAAATCAAATTTCAGCCTTGCCTGAGCTTCCCCCCTTGAGGCGGAAGTTTCAGATAACACAAAGCAGGCTCCTATGGAACCGGCTGGTAAAAAACGCCCGCGTACCAAAAAATGGATACGGAAAAAAAGCGGAACCGGCACATCAAGACCTGTAATCAGAGTCTCCTCGCCCGCGTTAGCTGTCATGGGGAAGGGGGGCTTCCATCCGGCTTCCAGCGATTCAAGTTTGCGCGATTTCCAGTAGCCCGTAATGCCGAGGAGCAGGAGTAAAAGTAATATCCCTGAAGACAGCACAACTTCGTAGGAGTTACGCGCAGAAAGGGAGCGAATCAAAATGACAATTGAGATGGCGAGAACCGCGAAACCAACCGGCGTAAAGACAGGCCGAAAGCGGGGTTTTAACATCAAGGCTGTTCCCGTTTAGCCGGTTCCACAGGGACAGAATTCAGTATGCTTTCAAGAGGAGCTTCCGGCGGTATGGAAGGATCGCGGGTAATTATGCGGTGCGCCATAGCGTGAATGAAAATTTCCTTGACGATGTCTACAGGCACATAGTCCATTCCCCGGCACAGTGCAAGGGATCGCGCAAGACGTGAAATACGCACGCCTGCCCTTGGGCTTGCAGGAACTTCAATGTCGGGGTGAACCCTTGTCTGCCTGACACAGTTTACAATATACGCGGTAATATCCGGGTGCATCTGCACTTCGTCAACCATTTTTTTCCAGCGGATCAAATCCGCGCTGTCAACGACGCTTTTGAAATTGTCCCACGCGTCAATTCTGCCGTGCCTGTTGATGATTTCTTTTTCGTCTTCTTCCGAAGGATAGCCAAGCGAAAGGCGGATCATGAAACGGTCAAGTTGAGGCACAGGAAGGGGGAACAGGTGAACGCCCTTCAAATTCATTGTGGCGATGATAAAGAAAGGGTCTGCAAGGCGGTACAGTTTGCCTTCGATGGTAACGCTCTGTTCTTCCATCACCTGGAAAAAGCTTCCCTGAGTTTTCGGGGTGAGAAGGTTGATTTCGTCGCATAACACAAAGTGCGCGAAGATCGGTCCCTTGTTAAAGATGAGCTGTCCCGAATGACCGATGAAGCGGTTGTAGCCGAGGATGTCCTGAGGCAGAAGGTCTACCGTACACTGAATACGGCTGAACCCTTCCATTTTCGCCTCTCCGTTATCCGCCGTATCCTCGGGCCTCCAGCGGATGGACTGGGCCAATGCCCGCGCAAGGGAAGTTTTTCCCACCCCGTGGGAGTCCGCCAGAATTACGTGCCCGCCTGCAATTTGGGCGGCGATTATATATTCCAGTTTTTTAACATCAACGGAAATTAACCGCCTGATATTATCTATCAAAAGCTCGATTGATTGCTTTATTTGGGTCATGGTTTATGTTAGCTTAAAACGGGGAAATGGGCAAGGATAGCGCTTTCATGACGGCTGGTTCCCGCTGTCAATATCCGGTAAAACGCGCTATCATTGGACTTGTTCGGGAACCCCGTTGGTTCCCTCACAAGTCTGTATTTTTTCGGGCTAAAGCCCTACAAAAATACGATTTTATAAGGAAGTTGTTCAGAAACTGAAGTTTCCGAACAACTCTATTATAAGGAGGAGAAACTATGAAGCGAAACGCGTTTGCCATGCGTCTGCGTCCCGGCTGCGAGGCGGAATACAAAAAGCGCCATGACGCGATCTGGCCTGAACTGAAGGCAGAACTTCGTAAAGCCGGGGTTTCGGACTATTCGATTTACCTGGATTCCAAAACCGGCACCCTGTTCGCCGTTCAGCGCCTTGCGGATGACGCGGCAGACGGCGAACTGCCGCAGAAAGAGATTGTCAGGAAGTGGTGGCACATGATGAAAGATCTTATGGACACCAATCCCGATGAGTCGCCGGTGAGCGACGCTCTCGAAGAAATGTTTCACATGGATTAAAAAGGCGGCCGGCGCCTCGGGCGCGTGCGGGTAAATATATAATATTTTTTTATTTTTCTTGACAGCACGGTAAACCTGGGTGAAAATATATCTAATGCAGTTCGCTAAAACGCTAAAAACAATGCGGAATAGTTACTGGCTGTACATCATGTGTGTTCCGGGCATATTGTACTTTTTCCTCTTCCGGTACCTCCCCATGTGGGGAATCCTGATTGGGTTTCAGGACTACAATATTTACAGGGGTTTCAGCGCGAGTCCCTGGGTAGGCTTAAAACACTTTGTCAACTTCTTCAACTCCAGCAGTTTTGCCCCCCTGATGATAAACACCCTGGTTCTGTCCCTTTACAGCATAGTGTTCGCATTCCCCGCGCCCATAATCCTGGCGCTTTTCCTCAACGAAATCCAGTCGAAGCTGTTCAAGCGTACTATCCAAACGATGATATACGTGCCGCACTTTATTTCATGGGTAATTGTCGCCAGTATAACGTTTATGGTGTTGAACAGCACCGGCCCCATAAACGGGCTTATCAGATCTCTTGGGGGAGAATCGGTCGCCTTCCTCACCATCCCCAAAGCGTTCCGCCCCATAATCATCGTCCAGACCATCTGGAAAGAATGCGGATGGGGTACNATCGTTTTTCTCGCCGCTTTAACGCAGGTTGACATAGAGCAGTACGAGGCCGCCATCGTTGACGGCGCGGGACGTTTNCGGCAGGTTTGGCATATCACCCTGCCNGCCATCAGAAGCACGATNGTCATCCTGCTGATTTTGCGCATGGGCAACGTCCTGGACAACGGCTTCGACCAGATCTTCCTGATGAGCAACGCCGGCAACCGCATGATTTCCGACGTGCTGGACACCTTTACCTACCGTGAGGGCATCATCAACGGCTTATTCAG
>JGI24698J34947_10001225_pt1 | contig 13426 bp, 10 predicted proteins | sample TergutMp193P3_FD_34947 | JGI IMG/M metagenome (IMG submission 34947)
TCGCCGTTTTCCAGCATAGCGTCTACTTCAAAGGATATGCCGTTTTTATGGTCGGAAAAGCTAACCCTTGTATTGTTTCTTTCAAAGATATAGCCAAACTCTCTGAATTTTTCACAGAGTGCCGGTGCTATCATAGATTCGGTGAAGTCGCCAAAAAGATTGGTTAATTTCCCAATCTGCTCGTCGTTTTTTGCTTGCTTTTCACCGACCCTATCCAACCGTTCGCCGACCTTATCCAACCGTTCGCCGACTCTCTCTATTAACGCCCAAACCGACTCGAAAGTGGGTGGATGGGCATCCTGTGGATTGGCTGTCTGTGCTACTGGCATAATGTAACCTCCATTCAAATATATCGCTTGGGGGAGAAAAAAGCAACATATCTCCTCTCTACGTCGCGTGAGCGACGACGTAAATCGAAGCCTCCGCAACGCGGAGGCAGATCTCCCCCGACAGACAATAAAGTCTGTCACCCTATATATGACGAAAACTTGCGTTTTGCATTAGTCAAAACCGAAAAAAAGTGAAAAAAATGGATTTTTTTTGCGGGGGCAGGGTATACCCCATATATAGCATAGGTACCGACAGGTGTAGCGTGACTAACCATGCAGGTATAGAAACATTAACCCTCCAGGAAAATAACTTTCCCCTTTTTGTGATATTTATTTAAAATGAGCGTAAAAACGGCCACAGACAGACAGACAGACAGACAGACAGACAGACAGACAGACAGACAGACAGACAGACAGACTATGGATTATATCCAATTATGAACCAGATATTATAATCAGAAATGAACCATTGTGAACACTTTATAATCCCGTTCCAGCTATTAAATCCCCATAGAAATAGCCCATCATTTGCGTTTGGGGGCAGGTTGTACAGGGGGTGCCTTCCATTATCGCTTTAGGCTCTGGTGTATCCATGTTGAAAATGCTTCCATAGGTTAAGCCAATCGACGGGCAGAGCTGCAGCCCCCCGTTACTGTACAACATCAAGAGCCCGTCCAATTTTGTCGGTTCTTTTTTGGCGTCTTCTGCCATGCGCTCTTCAACTGTGTACGATGAGTGCGCCCCCCTCAACATTGTCGTAACGTACGGAATATTATGCTCTTCACAATAGGCAATTTTCTCTTCCCAGTTATCGTTGCCATCCTGAATGATCAGCACCGTGTCGTAATACAGCGGGAAATCTTTGCCTATATGCCACGCCGCCAGCCGGGGGAAGGCTCCGCTTTGCGGTATCGGCAGCGAACCATTTGTTTCTATCACCCCTTTATACCCGCGCTGTTCTAACGCGGGGATTAGGGTATCTATTTCCGGGTACAGACCAGGCTCCCCGCCGGTTATCTTAAGCAGCCATTCCCCCGGGTCAATATGCGCGTCCAGCCATTTTAGAAGCGCCTCGTTGGTAATAGCATTCGCCGGGGTACCGTCTTCCAGCACGTGGTCGATCGGGTATATCCACTGTTTCATCACACAGTAATAGCAGTCATAATTACAGGATTGTATAACCGCGATGCTTAACAGTTTCATGTCAGTTCTCTCCTTGCAAAAAGTTTGAGAAGCGTTACGCCGCTGGTTGGTAAAAAAGGATACGACAAATTGATAGTTATCGTCCTGAAATTATTTGCAAAACTCACCGAGCAACCCGAAACATAAGCCCCCCTTCCATCAGAGGAGCGCATTGGCCCATGTGTAAAGGTGCCCGAGGTACTAATGATAACGTCGACCCACGCGTTACCTTCACCAAGGAACAAACCTTTGCAGTCTTTTGCGCCAAAACCGATAACAACGTGTAAATAGACGTTATTGGGGTTACTTCCCCAGGCATTTTGGGGAATAGTGAGGGTGACCCTATTGAGTCCAGCATTAATCGACATAGATATGCCCGTCGTATTGAGCGGTATGGCTGAAACTTCGTTGTTTTTTTCAAACACATATACCCAATTATATTGGGTATAATGGCCCTCTTTAGCGGCTCTCGCGAGGGCATAATTTACGTTTATACCCCCACAGATAATATTCGTTAAATTAGTATTATTAAACGTGACAGGCATTCTTTCCCCTACAAGCCAATAGTTAAAGTATTACCAGCTAAACTAAAAAATGGAAAATCAAGTATATCTGCCTTGACGTGCAGATGCGAAAAGTCGGCAATTTGATTTTTAGTATGCTTATGAGGTTGAACCCTCGTCGAGTTAACATCTTGGTTACCGTTGTACCCCCCAAATGAGGTATTATCCCATGGTGTAGCGTAGGCGTTGCCCCCCAAAGGGGACTCCATCCAACACTGATAAAAAAAGCCTGTACAACCAAAACCTATATAGCACGAATCAAATTTGTTGCCTTTGCAGCTTGAGAGATGTGTGCAGCCCCCAAATTCGCACCCGCTTCCGCCGCCGCAGTAGCCGTTGCAGTTTATGAGGTTTGTGCATTCAAAAAAACCGTAGCCCCAAGCCCCGGCTGCCCCGTCGCCGTAGCCGTTGCAGTTTATGAGATTTGTGCATCTATAAAAACCAGTGCCGGTGTTGCTTCTGTGGCTTGCATCGCCGCAGTAGCCGTTGCAGTTTATCAGGTTTGTGCATTCAAAAAAACCGTAGCCGGAGCTGCTGAAGATGTTGGTACAAGAACCAGAGCCGTTGCAGCTTATGAGATCTGTGCATTCAAAAAAACCGTAGCCGGAGGCGTAGATGCTACCATTGTTGCTGGAAATAGTGGGAAAATATACTCCAATAGTAACGTTTCTAGCGACCGTGGCGCTTTTTATGCCTGATAAATATAACTCGTCTGTCGGCATAGCTTGAATTACTATTTTACTCCCACTTTCTCCCACGATAGACCTTGTTCTCCCATCTGATAAATCAATTGTAGCCAAAGGATGCTGCCAAGTTCCCCCGGAGGTACGCGGATCGTTATACGTCCATGTTCCTGCTTTAATAAGTACCCGCGAGTAGTCATTCCCCGGAGCGGCAGTCGCCCATGCCATTAATGCGTAGTCAGAGTCCACCACAAAGGTAAACGTCTCTGATATCCCAGCCCCACCACCGGAGCCGCCTCCACCCGCGGCGATTTGCGCAATGGCGGTTCTTATATCAGGATGCGCGATAGTGCTGTTGTTATGTGCGGCTAACTGCTCCACCGATTCGTTCAATACCCTATTATCTTCATTCCCCCTATTTTGGACCTCATTGTTCAGGTCGGCTCGAATTCCCCCGTGGGCGTCGCCGTTTTCGTTGTGTTCGCCTATTTTTTCGTCCAATTCGTTTTCATCAATCCAGTCCTGATTGTCTGAAAAAAACGTCCACACCGGAGATTCAGACCACCCCGCAATGGCCTGATACACGCCGTTATTGGCTTGAACGGGATCGGCAATAACCCGGCAGAGATAATTTAATTTGGGGTTCAACCCCGTGATAAGATCGAGGGCTGATTTTTGAGGAACGGCAGGGAGCCAGGTGTTATTCGCCAATTGGGCCTCGTCGGTGTAGCCTTTGGCGGCGGCCAGGGTATTAACATCACCCTGTGTTCTCGCCAGCTCTTCGGCCGCGATGAGGTCATGGGCTTCCTCAATACCCTCCTCGATGTGGTTCATGTTTTCTGGGGAGAGCGGCGTCCCCGGCTCTTCCAGGGAATCGGGGGAATTGACCAATACGACAGATTCCTCCGTTTCATCGTACTTAAGATATCTGTCAAGGTTTTCGCCTTCACGGCCTTTCCAGAGGGTTTTTTCGTATGCCATGGGGAGAGTATACCACCCCAAAACGGCGGCAACCCTAATTGGGATAAAGACCAGATTGACCAGCCGCGGCGGTAGGACTATAATATTGGCAAGAGGATATACTATGAGAAAACCATTACTTTTTATTATAAGTTTATTTATTATTTTGTTTATGACGACTTGCGATATTGGCCTTGGTACCAACAACCAGGCGCCGGATAATCCCTTTGCCGATGGGGAATGGGAGCATGAATACACAAGTGGAGATGTAAGGCAATATAAAAAAATATCTTTCTCAAACAATCAATTTACTTTTTATGAGAAAAATGAAGGGGTTTGGAACCCGAATGAAAATACCTACACGGGGACATACTCTTTGTTAATAGGCGAAAGGCAGCTTAAAATAATAAACTGCGTGTCGGCCAGCCCCAAAGCGAACGGCAGAACCACTTATACTTTTAGTTTTGACGGAACAAATTATACAAACGGTGAAAAAGTCTTGTTCATAAACTGGCTCGGCACAGCCGAGGGTAACCAATTCTTGGACGAGACCGGCGTATTTAACAGAATTGATTAAACCCGCCTTATTCTCAAAACCTCAGTCGCTGCGTCTATATATAATTGTCCCACGGAAGTTTCATTCCTGTTTTCTGGAAGCCCCGCGATTATAAATGTTTTTCCCGTTTTTGCCCCGCCGATAATCAACCGCGCCCCCAGTGTGTTTCTGCCACCGCTGCTGTCATACCAACGTTTAGTCGTACTGTCACCTTCAGCAAACTTTATTTCCACATTGTATCTGTAAGTACGACCACCCCCACCAAGGTTTGAATCTGTGGATACCCAGTCAACATATGTCCTCAAAAATGCTATGGCCCTGTCGCCAAAACTCGAGAGATCGTTTAACCCAAAAGAATTTTGCCCCAAAAAATCACATACGTTTTTAGCCGTCTGGTTGGCTTCAAATATTGTCGGCGGTATGTTTGCCCCCGTTTCTTTGTTGGAAATAATCACCGGCCCTGAATTTATCTCGCCGTAAAAATACGCGTCGCCCCTTGCGATGAATTTATTAAACTCCGCGTTCCCCGTATCACCCTCTATACGAAAACCGGACGAGCCGGATTCAAAATTGGCGCTCTGAATAGCCCCTCCATTCTGCAACTCAATAAGCATGGTTTGTAGTTTTTCAATGAACGCCTGCTGGGCGACGATGCCGGCGGCGAAGAGGGCGCCGAACCAGCCCATTTTCTGCGTCAATTCCTCCACATCGAGGCCGTCTTTAAAAGAGAGCATATACAGCTCCATATGCTTGACCGGATCACGTTCCTCCCAGATAAAGCCGGTCCATTGGTAGACATAGCCCATCCGCCAGACGTGGGCGCCTACCGTACCATCGGCAACGGCAAACACATAGTCTCCCTGCCCGGCGATGACGCTGCCCGTATTCTTCCCTTTCAGGATTGTTACCTCCGGCCCCTGCGGCAGGGTATCAATCGTTCCCAAATAGCGGGCCTCGCCCACGCGCTTTTCGATTTGAATATGCAGCTCGGAGGTATAGACCTCGCCCTTGTACTCCGCCTGCACGGTAATGCGGCGCCCGTCGCCCAGGGCAGCGTCGGCGGTGACGGTGATCTTGCCGGCATTGTTTATAGTCACCCCTTCGGGCGCGTCAACGAGCGAGAACGTTATACCCCGTCCTGATTCTACGGGGAAGAAACCACCCAACATGGGGTCGATGGGTTTTCCGCCGATGCCCGGATATCGGGGCGTCCCATCCGTGGGAGGGATTTTGTAATTCCATTTAAACAATTCAGCCAAAGCGGTAAACGGCAAAGAACCGGCAAGTAAATTCCCGTCGCTGTCGCATTTGAGAATCTTTGTCTGGGGGGAAAGAGTCAAATAAATCGCCACCGTGTCGGTGTTGCCGCGCTCGCCTTTAATTCTGACCGGCGGGCCCCATTCGCCTGCGTCAACCGACTCGGCGGTTTTTGAGGACTGCCACAAGGACGGCGTAGTATGCGCGTAATGCCAGCCCCCGCCCTGGCCGGCGCCTTCGGGGCGCGGCGGCTCGCGCTCGCTGTCATGGTAGGTGACAAACAGCCGCCAGCGGGCAGGACCGACTACGCCGGAATCTATGGCGCCGGAAACGGGTGTAATTTTATTTTCAAAATCGGGCAGGATGAAGTTGTCATCATCCACGTCAAAAATGGCGGGGCTGTATTCGACGCAGGTGAGGACGGCGCTCAAGTCGGCCTGCGGCTGGATGTCGGTGATGATAAGGTCGATAACTTCCTGCCCGCGTATGCCGAAGGCGTAGATATCGCCCTGCCGCGGCGCGTCCTTCCCCTCAAGCGGTTCAGTAAAGTAAACCTCGTTTGGAGCGTGAGCGAGCGCAACGTCTCTCAGAAGAATCGTCCCATCAGAACGACGGATACGGACGGCGTACTGTTTGCCCGGCTCGGTCTCGACCGGTTCGTCAAGACGGATGCCGACATAGCGGTTCGCGGATGGAGACCACAGCATTTCGACGATACGGCCCTGCACGGCCCCGGTCAGCGCGAGGTCGCCGGCGTACTGTATCCAGTCGCCTTTTTCGCACAGCAGGTATTCGATGTCGGCTTCGATAGTATGGACGAACGGCCTGTTTTTCAGGCAGGCGTAATTGTACATCCCTATTCGCCGCGCCTGGATGGAATTGGTAATGCCCCAGAGGTCGGTTTTTTGAATCGTTTCCGGCTCACCTGCTTCCGGCGGGTTACCGTCCGGGGTGTGGTAGACCGTCAGCTCACTTTGCGCGTAACCGGCGTCCTCGTCAATGAAGCGCAGCGCGATGGCGTCGGGGATAGCGGCGGTGAACATGGTGACGCTGTAGCTTTTGGTATTTTTGGGCGTGAACAACTGCGTGTGGGACTGGCGCTCGATATCCTGCACCACGGAAATTTTTGAATCGATACGGAGGATATCGGCGCGGGCGACGCCGCCGATCATCCGCAAGAGTTCAGCGATGGTGACGGACTCGGACAGGTACGCGTCGCAGGTATAGCCGCGATCTGCGCACCACTGGTAAAAATCTTCGAGCGAGACCCAATCAATGTCGTCGGCATCGACCCGCTGCTGGGCGGGGCCGCCGCGCAGGGCGTGCAGGAGCATGGCCGCGGGGTTGCGGGTTTCGGCGGCGGCAAGCCAGTACAGCGCGCCGGAACCGGAAGGCGAATATACCGGCAGTTTCGAGGTCGCGATGTAATTGAGACTGTCGACCACGCCGTTGAACTTGTCGGTCGCCATCACCCGCAGCGCGATGATGGTCAAGTCTTTTTGACGTTCCGGGCGGATGGGACGCACCGGCCGCCCTAAATCATCTTTGCTTTTAAATGAGCGGATTGAGCCGACGTATACCTCGTCGATGACTTTGCTGTCAGAGGAATCGGCCGTCATGCGTTCTATTTTGACGATGTATTGCCCAGAGGGGACGGGTGCGGTTATCTGATACCGCTGGGTCTTGAGCTCCTTGCCGGAGATGGTATTACTCCCCGCGTTAAAGAACCCAAGGAGTTCGTAATCAGAGGAATCATCGCCGGCCCTTTTATAAGAAGCCTTGACCTCCACCGACGTGGATTGAAGATCGCCGTCGTTGTTATATTTACCCATGCCGTTATGGAAAAAAATGTCAACGTTGATCACGTCGGTATTACCCGGCGTGGTGCGGGTAATCTCTCCGGCTATTTTGCTGCCGTCGCCACCGTCAATTTTGTTCTTCAGCACCGCGTTGATCATGTCCTCGTGGACGCAGTGCGGATACAATGCTGACGGCTCCCCGTTCTGAAGGACTTCTATTCTCACCAGCGGATCCGCGCCGGCGAGAATTTGGGAAATACTTTCGGATTGCGACAGATCAACGAGCGAAGTTTCTCCCAGTTTGAAACTGTTAAGGTCAATAACACAATCTTTATACCCGCCGCAAAAAAGCTGGGTGAAGTATTGCTTGCCGTTGATTATCGAAGTGTGGGGATTGGCGGCCACGTCCGGGTAGATGCGGTGGCGCCCGAACAGAACGGGGATTCTGCCGCCGGGCCGCGCCTGATTTTTTCCACCCCTGATGGACGGATCGTTCTCCGGTTTCTCGCGATCTTTGAAAGAGGGGATATGGACGTTCAAAAGCACCTGGCCGCCGGTAATCATTCCAATTCCGGTGCCGATGAGCGCGACCCCGATAGGGGCCAGGGAGCCGCCTGATGCGATGGTAAGCACCAAACCGACGACTGCCAGCGCCCAGCCGCCTATTTTCATTCCCGTGCCGGCCTCCTGGGCATCGCCGTACGGCACAAACTTGATCCACAGCGTATCGCCGTCCTGCGCGATTATCGAAAAATCTTTGACAATTTCTCCGTTGCGGCACACCCGCGCCTGACGGAGCGGGAACCCGGTATTCAGTTCGCGGATAATGTCCGCGACGGGCTTGGGGCTGGTTGTAAGTTTTACGCGGCTGGAGCGCAACGGATGAAGTTCGGCGATAATGTTAACTGACACGGTAATACCCCTCTATGCGGCCCCGCAGGCCGGGATGCGTTTCCCGCTGGCAGACGCTGCCGGTTTTTATGCCGGTGTGCAGGATATACCCGCCGCCGGCGGCGATGCCGATATGGGCGGGAACGCCGTGTTCGGTTATAACCACCACGGCCTTTTCTTGCGGCCCGGTTATTTTCTCGGCGGCGAGTACCGGCCTTTTTTCAGCGAAGAGCCGCGCCGTTTCTCGCACGTTCAGCGCGTCGGCGTAATTGTCTGTCAGCTCCGGCAGTTCGATTCCGTATTCGTTACGCAAGACCAGCCGCACCAGGCCGTAGCAGTCGCAGCCGGCAAGCGTCCTGCCGTTGGAGACAAAGGGGATGCCGATATATTTTTTAACCCATCCGTATATCATCAGTAAAATAACCCCTCAAAATCTTCCGGCGTGTAAGTGTCTTTGGGAAATTTACGGTCAATGAGGTAGAAGTCGTACACCTCACCTTCAATTGTTTCTTTTGTTGCCCGTACATTGCGCAAGAGGTACTTAAGCGGCCCGCGCTCGTACACGTCCGGCGTGTCCGCCATGATGACGCAGACCGTAACGTGAACGGACTGCCCCACCGCCTGCTTGATGGTTTGAAAAATCGCCAAGTCGGTATTGTCGATGGCCAGGCGGCAGGGGCGCGGCGCGTTATCGGTTTGCTCCGGCAGAATTATCGTAAAACTGGCGGCATAAAACTCATGGCCGTGTGAGGTGATATTCTGGTTATTATCAACAAACCGCAGTACCGCGCCGCCGGACGTTTCGATAGTAAGCAGGTGCAAAAAAACTTTTTCAGTTTCCGGGGCGGTAACGGCGGCGGTCGCTTCGGGGGATATTTTCATAGACGCTCCAACTGCATAGAGACCTCGAACAGCCCTTCAATCGCGCCGACGGTGTAATTGTCGGTAAAGCGGAACTCGGCTATCTCAAGCGAAGTCGGATCGGTGAAGTTAAAACGCAGCACGCCGTCGGCAAGCGTGAATTGATAAAACGCTTCAAAAACCGCCAGCTCGTCCACATCAAATATTTGTTTGCCGGAGAAATTGACCGTCCGCGCGGTGTACCGCCGGCGGGCTTTTTTCGGCCCCGCGTCCATTGCGGTACGTATAACGCTGCTTTGGGGCTGCTTGGAAAAGCCGTCTATCAATAGCGTTGCCGGCAGTTCTGCCGGCCAGGTGACATTCGCCATCTACACCCCCGCCGCCCGCATACCGTAACGCGCCATAGCGCGGTCAGCCTTGCCGGACGCGATGTGCCTGTCGATCACCTCGCCAATGATAACATCGATTTGCTTGCCCCCCATGCCGTCATCGTACTCTTTCTGCTGCACCGCGGCCCCGGAGTTGTTAATAATGTTAACCGTTACCTGCGCGCTGCCGCCCGCGGTCTGGACGCCGAGATCGCCGTTGGGCATACGGGTCAGGGGCATGATTGCTTCGGGACCGGCTTCGCCCATGAGGCCGGTTCCCCGCGCAAACTTAAAGAGCGTTGGATTCTGTACGACTTGATTGGTGAAAGCTCCCCCGCGCGCAAAGGTATGAATCCCCGCGGCGTCAAAAATATTACCGTGGGCGTTCGCCTGTTCCGCTTCGATCCTGCCGTTTACATTGCCTTTAATCAGCGCCGTGGTACCCGCCGCGGCGATAAACCCGAGACCCAGCGGCCACTGGCCCTGAGCGATAAGCTGTAACCCCGCTTGTAAAAACAGGTTCGGCAGGGCGTTAAGAATTTCCTGGCTCATGGCGGTCAGAGCGTCTTGCATCGCTTCCCCGGCTTCCTTGCCTTGACCCAGCGCTCTGCCCAACTCCTCAAGTCCATTCAGCGCCGCCCCGGCTCCAAGGTTTATCAGCGATTCTTTTATGCCGTCCAAGGTTTTTCTAAGTTCTTCGGCCTGCTGTAATTCGTCACACAGATCGAGCGTTGCCTTAAAAGCCGCCATCTCTGCTTCGGTCGCACCGGCCGCCGCATATGTCGCCAATGCCAATTCGTTTTGCGATTTGCCGATCTCGTCTATCTGCCGGTTGTATTCGGCCAGTATTTCCGTTCGGCGGTATTCGTCCGTGAGGCGCCTGATTTCTTCGGCCTGTTCGGATGTCGCCCCGTTCGCAAGAGCCATTTCGTAGGCAAGCTGGCTTTCCGATTTGCCGAGGTCATCGATTTTTTTGCGAAGGCTTTTGATTTCCATAGCGTTCTCTGCCGCCTTGGCCTCCGTTCCCAGTCGTTTATATTCAAGTATAAGCGGCTCTATAGATTTATTAATAAGTTTGAACGGGTCATCTATATCTGCGGGGTCGATCGATAAAAGTTCCACCAAGGCTTTCTGTATGTCCGCCTGCTGGCTACGCAGGATTTCGGCGATATCAAGTTCTTCGCCTAACTCGGCAAACACGGTTTTGCCCGCCTCGAAGGACCGGCTGAATTCGCCAAGGTACAGTTCCGCCGCCTTGGCGCCCGAGTCGCCGAACTGTGCGGGGTCGATCTTGGTAATTTCGCCGTACCACTCCTGCCAGCGTTTTTTCGCCTCGACGGCGGATGATGATCCAGCCCCCAGGGGGTTAACTGTCGCGCCGCTTATCAACTCCTGAATCTCATTCCGTATTCTGTCTATCTCGGCCTGCGCTGCGGGGGATATGCCATTAATGCCTCTCAAAACTTGCAGCATGGCTTCCGAGCTTTGGGAAGCCACAGCCTCCGCCCAATCGGGAGTACGTGATAATCTTTCATAAAGTTCGTTGTTTCTACTGCTGGCAAGTTCATCAAGCGCAGCATTTATTTTTTCTATTTCGGTCGCATATCCATACATTTCCGCTTGAAGCCAGTCCCCGGGATCGGTATCTGGATTCAGGGGCCTTTCCAAATCGCTAATAATACGTTGAGACTGATATGCTATCCTTTCCGAGGACTGTTCCACGCGGGCCAGGGTTGAGTCAAGTTGCTGTTGCAATCGCGTCAGCCTTGCCGCTGCCTGTTCCGCCGCATCAAAATTTCCGGTCTCTCTGGCAGCGTCATACATACCGCGTGTCAACCCTCTGATTCTTCTACTGACTTCTTCAAAGGACTCGGAGCTTCGCAACAACTCCTTGTTGTTTTTGGCCATTTGGCTGATAGAAGCATCATAATCTTTTGACACCTGATTTATTTGCGCGTTTACGCTGCTGACAAGCCCGACAAGTGTAGCGGTAACGGCAATCGCTCCCCCGATTGCCAATATATAAGGATTGGCCGCAACCACAGACATAGCGGCGCCGATCCCTTTTATTGCCGATATCGCCGGGCCTGATACCGCGACCACGCCGGCCATGCCGATAACAAAACGTTTGGTTCCCTCGTCCATATCGTTAATGCCGCCCAGGATCGAGCTTGCGCCGTCCAGCAGTTCGGTCGCCATCGGCAGCATCAGCTCCCCAAAGGAAGCGAGCGCCTGTTTTGCGTCATCCATCGCGGTATTAAATTTTTCGAGGGTTGTGCCGGAGAGTTCATCCATCATGCCGGCGAATTGCCCGCCCGGAGCGGTCATGCCTCTGAGCGCCCGCTCCAGCTCCGAAAAGCCGAGCTTGCCTTCCGCGGCAAGGCGGCGCACGCCATCCTCGGAGGTGCCCAGCTCCTTTGCCAGTTGTTTGAGAACCGGGATTCCCTGCTGCTGGAGATTTGCCAAGTCCCGCGTTGTCAGTTTCCCCGTGGCGCGTACGCGTTCAAAGGAACCCGATATCGCGCCAAACGAACTGCCCGTCCCCGCGGCCACATCACCGAGCATCTGTATAGTCTGGGTAGCGTACGCGGTATCGTGCCCCATGTTGACCATCGCCCGGCCCACTTCAAAAACCTCGTCAACGGAAAGGCCGGGCGAGGCCCCCAGCCGCCGCCAATCTTCGAACACGGCGGACGCTTCCTCCGCGGAACCGAGCATATTTTTCAGAGAGAGTTTAAGTTTTTCGTTTTCGCCGGCGAACTTGACCGCGGCAATACCGGCGCCGGCAATAACGCCGGACAAGATCATGCTTTTTTTGGAAATGGTATCCAGCGCGTCGCCGAGCGTTTGTGTTTTTTGTTCCGCGCCGTCAACGCTTTCACCGAGTTTCTTAAAGTTTTCGATAGCGCGGGCGACCTCGGCCTCAACCAGTACCCGCAGCTCGTCTGTTACCTGCATTTCGATCCCTGTCCCGCTCTTTCAATAACCCCAGCTCGGAGTCAAACAGTTCAACCAACTCCACCAGCGCCGCCGGTTCACGTATCCAGTCCGGGCCGTGTGGCCAACCGTAACGCTTGATCTTTGCCCACAGGTTATATGCCTCATACAATTCAGGAGTGAGGTAACTTTGTACCTCACTCCGTTTTATGACCCATTCCCGTAAAACTATCTTCTCTTTGGCGTACTCGGGCCGGAGTTCCCGTTCGTGCCACCCGTCCCAGAGGAGCCCGAAGCCGATTCGGAGATTTTTTTTTGCGTGTCGGTAATTTTGTCGGAGCAAACCTCGGTACAGATAGCGCTCACCAGCGGGAACATTCCGGCAAAGCTCGCCGCGGCAAGCTCTTCCCCGTTGGTAATCGGCGTTTCCTTCCTGGCATCCTCAATGGTTAAATTCTTTATAGCGCCGACATGGAAGCGGAGAATCTTCGAAGCGTTGAACCTGGTCTGCGCCGAAGTGGCGGTAAAATCCCTGCCGGCGGCGTCCTTCTTTTGCTGCGTTACCAGTTCCGTAAACACCAGGGTGCCGTGGTCTTCGGCGGTCGGGCGGATAATCTCCACCGAAAGCCGCTCGTTTTCCGGCAACTCAAGGTTGCCTTTAATTGCGGGGTAAAAGACGTATTTTTTGTTGGCGGTAAATTTCATTCATCGTCCCCTTCATCGCCAGCCGGATCACCTTCGCCGGGATCTCCATTACCAAGATCACCAGCAGGATCACCTTCGCCTTCATCGCCGTTTGAATCGCCTTGTCCGGGTTCTCCATCATCGCCGCCAGCCGGATCACCCTGTCCGGATTCTTCTTCCGGTTCATTCTCCGGTTCCGGCTCGACAACTTCTTCCTGTTCGGCAATGACTTCTTCTACCATGCGGTAGTACATACCGGGCCTGCTTTGGCCGTCCACTTTATAGTTGAAGTTGAACGGACACACGCCGTCGATTGGCTTGTCCATCTGGAAAGATTCCACGATGATCGGGAAATA
>JGI24698J34947_10001226_pt1 | contig 13415 bp, 12 predicted proteins | sample TergutMp193P3_FD_34947 | JGI IMG/M metagenome (IMG submission 34947)
AATGAAGATACCCTGCGGCAAGCCGCAAGGTATCTTCGTTGGATAGGAAATTTATTATACTGGCGGTGCTACGCCCCGCCTTCCAATCGGCTTTTAAGCACCATAAAAGCGAAGCTGATATTCGCTGTGCTTTTATGAACCCTTGTTACGACGGTCCTATTGAGGACGATAGCGGGAAGAACGACCGGTTTATCCGTCTTGGATTTGACACGAGTGGCAATTTGCTGGAAATACTGTATAATGAATATGGTGATCGTGTTTGTATATTCCATGCCATGAATTGCAGGAGTATTTTTTTTAGTTTGCTGGAAGTTTAGGAGGAAATATGGAAACCATGACCGAAGAAGAAGCGTTCGCCCTTGACGAATACTATACCAACAATCCGCCAAAAGTTGACCCTTCAAAAGCCCGCATTCGTATTCCCATGGTACGCATAGACAATATCACCGCCGAATATCTGCGTGAACAAGCAAAAATATCCCATGAAAAGCCTGAGGAAATCCTGAGCGGTCTTGTTCGGGAGAAACTTGCCGTAGGCGTGTAATACCTGTTTTTTAGGGGAATGTATCAAGAGAGGTTTGCATGAAATCCATAACTAAAGAACTGTGGTTCAATACCAAAAACTTGAGAGAATTTATCAATATAACCGGTGAAGTCCAGGCGCTGTTGGGTGAATCCGGTATTCAGGAGGGGTTGTGCCTGGTAAACGCGATGCATATCACCGCCAGTGTCTTTATCAACGATGATGAATCCGGTCTGCATCATGACTTCGACGTGTGGCTTGAAAAGCTTGCTCCGCACGAGCCGGTTTCGTCCTACCGACACAACACCGGTGAAATTAACGCCGACGCGCACCTGAAGCGGCAAATTATGGGGCGGGAGGCTGTTGTCGCGGTAACCGGAGGCAAACTTCACCTTGGTCCCTGGGAGCAGATTTTCTACGGCGAGTTCGATGGGCAGCGCCGTAAACGTGTTTTGATTAAGATCATCGGAGAGTAGGACTGTCACGCCCCCTTGAAACTTCCCTAAAAAACCACAATAATTCTATTACATGAACAAGTTTATTTTTGTCTCCGGCGGCGTTTGTTCCAGTTTGGGGAAGGGCGTTGCCGCTTCTTCCATAGGAGCCTTGCTGGAAAGCAGGGGGCTTAATGTCCGCATGGTAAAATGCGACCCCTATATCAACGTGGACGCGGGAACAATGAGCCCGTATCAGCATGGCGAGGTCTATGTAACAGACGACGGGGCGGAAACAGACCTTGATCTGGGCAATTACGCGCGTTTTACAAAGGGGCGGCTGAGCAAGGCAAACTCAATTACCACAGGGCAGGTCTACGAATCCGTTATCCGCAAGGAGCGGGAGGGGCAGTATCTGGGACGCTGCGTGCAGGTAATCCCCCACATCACCGATGAGATAAAGAGCCGGATTCTGGCAATCGCGAAAGAGGAAAACGATACCGATGTCGTAATTATCGAAATCGGCGGAACGGTCGGGGATATCGAATCCATCCCCTTCCTTGAGGTTGCCCGCCAGATGATCCACGAGTGCGGAAGAATAAACGCCATTTCAGTACATCTGACGCTGATCCCCGAAGTCGCGGGCGGTGAACTTAAGACAAAGCCCACTCAACACTCGGTAAAGTCCATGCTGGAGACGGGGATTCAGCCCGATATACTGATCTGCCGCTCTCCTGTAATGATGGATGAGGCGACCCGCCGGAAAATCGCCCTTTTTACAAATGTCGATCCCGACGCGGTATTTACTTCCCCCAACATTGACACTACAATTTATAAAGTACCCATTGTTTTTTTTGAACAGAAACTGGATCAGGTGATTCTGCGTAAAATGGGCGTTGAAAGCCGCCACGCGGATATGCGTCCCTGGAATTCCATGATGGAGCGTTTTTCCGCTCGAAAGGGCAATGTGCGGATCGGCGTTGTCGGCAAGTATATGGAACTGCACGACGCTTACAAGTCGCTGTACGAGGCGTTGTTCCACGCCGGCCTTGAATGTGGAGTGGAAGTAGAGCTTGTAAAAATCGATTCCTCCTCCCTGGAAGAAACGGAAAACGCCGATAATATTTTAGGGCGGGAAGCCCCGGACGGCTCGCAATACGGCGGCATAGACGGTATTTTGGTTCCGGGCGGGTTCGGTCAGCGCGGAATCAACGGCATGGTAAAAGCCGCCGCCTGGGCAAGAACGAACAAGGTTCCATACCTTGGCATCTGCCTTGGTATGCACATAATGGTGATTGACTGGGGGCGGAATGTGTTGAACTGGAACGACGCGGATTCCACCGAGTTCAACCATGACTCAAAGCACCCTGTCGTCAGTCTTTTGGAAGAACAGGTAAATGTGCAAAATTACGGAGGGACAATGCGGCTTGGCGCAAGCGAAACTGTAATTCAAGACGGAACCAACATTTTGGCGGCTTACGGAGAAAAGCGGATATGGGAACGCCACCGTCATCGTTATGAATTCTCCAATCAGTACCGAGGCGAAATGACAGGCACCGGGCTAAAACTGGCGGCGTTCAATTCGGACGGCACTCTGGTTGAATGTGTCGAATGGCCGGATCATCCGTGGGGCGTTGGCGTGCAATTTCACCCCGAATTTAAATCAAAGCCGACGGCGGCTTCTCCCCTGTTCAGGGATTTTATCGCCGCCGCGAAAAAAATGAAGAATGAAAAATGAAAAAAGAAGATGCTATGATGATTAGCGTAACGATAACAAAACAGGGGAAATTACCCCACTCCCTGTTATTATTTTTTTCTCTTTTCTTTTTTCTCTTTTTTCCTGCCTCATGCACTTTTGATTACGGCGAAACAGAATCCACAGACGGCGATCTGCCCGACTTGATAATGGAGAATGTCGAATATGTGCGGGTAAGATCCTCAGATCCGGTAGCGCGGTTTCAGGCGGAACGCGCAGAGCGTTACGATAGACAGGGCATAATGAGAATACAGAATTTTGTTTTTGAACAGTACGGTGAACACGGCGAGGAAGTGAACGTCTACGGGAGAGCGGGAAGCGCCTCCGTGAATATCGAATCCGGCGATATATTCATGGACAGGGGCGTCAGAATCGAAGTAGAATCCGAAGATATTATAATAGAGACAAATCAGCTTGAATGGAAGGATGACCAGAGGGTCCTGTCCACAGGAAAAGACGACGAAGTAAATATTTTACAGAACAATGGGACAAACTTTACAGGAACCGGCCTTTATGCGGACGCGCGCAGACGTACATGGGAATTTTCAGGTAGTGTCTGGGGCACCTATATTTACGATGACGAAGAAGAAACGGAACCGTTATGGGAATAAAAAAAATCTTCGCTGTTTTTTTCATTTCCTGCTGCGGTCTTTCCCTTGCGGGCGCGGATACATTTACTTTCAGGGCGGACAAGATGTCAGGCTCCAGAGCAATGGGGCAGGAAGTAACCATATTAACGGGAAACGCCGAAGTCAGATCGGACAATTTACTGCTCCGCGCCGACACAATTGAAATTCACGGCGATAACAATCAATTCATCGATTGTTACGGCAACGTTTGGGGGCATGAGGAAGAAAAGGACATTCTGTTCTACACCGACAGGCTCCGCTATGACCGTAAGCTGAAAATCGCGCGGCTTGAGGGAAACTCAACTTTGGAGGACAGGCAAAACGAGATTGTCGCAAGGGGACGGTTCATTGAATATGACGATGAAAATGAGATCACCGTGTTTCAAATTTCCGTGCGCCTGTTCAAAGATGACATGGTTTGCCGTTCCGAATACGCAGTCTATCACCGCCGTGAAAAGCTGCTCGACTTGTCGGGCTTTCCCGTAGTGTTCAAGGAAGACGATGAGTTCCGCGCGGACAGGATACGGGTAGATTTGGACACCGATGATGTTACCATGGAAGGCTCCGTTTCAGGAACGATAAAGAACTGAAGTTATGGAAGAAGAAACTGTTTTTCATGACGGCTCTGTTCCCGAAAATACCGCAGAGACACACATCCTTGGCGTTTCAGATTTGCATAAAAAGTTCGGACGCAAGGAAGTAGTACGCGGCGTAAATTTTACCATGCACAATGGAGAAGTAGCCGGTCTCCTCGGCCCAAATGGAGCGGGCAAAACCACAATATTCTATATGATTGTCGGCTTTTACAGTCCCACTCACGGAAATGTAAAAATGGACGACATTGATATTACATCAAAGCCGATGTTTCGCCGCGCCAGGCTGGGCATCGCCTATCTTCCGCAGGAAGCGTCAATCTTTCGCAAACTTACGGTAGAGCAAAATATCCTGGCTGTTCTGGAAAGCCGACGGGACATCAACAAGAATCAAAAAAAAGAAAAACTGGAAACCCTGTTGGAAGAATTCGGCATTGGGAGGATACGCTCCCAATACGGGTACACCCTCTCCGGCGGTGAACGGCGCCGTACAGAAATAGCCAGAGCGCTTTCTACCGAACCCAAGTTTTTGCTTTTGGACGAACCGTTCGCCGGAATAGACCCCATCGCTGTTTTTGAAATCAAGCAGATCATCCGCCGGCTTGCAGAAAAAGGCATCGGCGTCCTCATAACTGATCATAATGTACGCGATACCCTGGAAATTACCAACGAAGCGTTTATAATAGCCGACGGCAAAATTGTCGCCAAGGGCGATAGGGAAGCGATTCTAAACAATGAAATGGTTCGCGAAGTGTACCTGGGCAGCGAGTTCAGAATGTAGGCGATTCTGTTCATCCGTGCAGGAAACACGCCACCTTATGATCGTTGTTGCCCGTAACGGATTCAAGGGCGGGCTGGCTTGTCTTGCATTTGTCCATCTTTCGCGGACAGCGGTCGTAGAAGTAACAACCCGGACGCTGTATGTTAGGTGAAGGAACATCGCCTGTAAGAATGATGCGCTTCCTTGCCGCCTCTATTTTGGGATCGGGTATCGGCGCGGAAGAAAGAAGCGCCTGTGTATATGGATGAAGGGGATTGCTGTAGAGATCGCGGTAGTTACTGACTTCCACAATTTTACCCAAATACATTACCGCTATTCTGTCGGAAATATATTCGATAACGGCAAGGTCATGCGCGATAAACAAATATGAAAGCCCGAATTCTTTTTGAATATCCTTGAACAGATTTAGTATCTGTGACTGAATGGAAACATCAAGCGCGGAAACCGGCTCGTCCGCAAGTATCAACTGGGGGTTAAGGGCAAGGGAACGCGCAATGCCTATACGCTGCCGCTGACCGCCTGAAAATTCATGCGGATAACGGTTCTTGTAAAATTTAAGAAGCCCTACCAGGTCCATCAAATTTTCTACTCTTGTCTCAATTTCCTCATTTGTCATTTCCAGCAGATTGAGTTTTTTGTAGATTCTCAACGGCTCGGCGATAATGTCGCCTGTGGTCATCCTCGGGTTAAGCGAACCGTAGGGATTCTGAAAAACAATCTGCATGTTCCGCCGCGCTTCCAAAAGTTCACGTTTCTCCATTCCCACAAGGCTCTTTCCGTTCAGATAAATTTCCCCCGATGTGGGCGTGTATATCTGCGCAAGCGCCCTTACCACTGTGGATTTACCGCAGCCCGATTCCCCTACAAGACCGAGAGTTTCTCCCTTTTCAAGAGAGAAAGAAATACCGTCCACCGCGTATATATACTGTTTTTTCCTGTGTATAATGCCCTTGCTCCCGGCAGGGAAGTGCATGCGCAGGTCTTTGACATCTAATAGGGCGCTCATTTATCTTCCCCCTTCCAGCAGGCGGCGCGGTGGCCGTTTCCATGATCTTTTTCGTCAGGGTAGCGGGTTTTGCATATCTCCATTGCTTCGGAACAACGGGGGAAGAAGGGGCAGCAGGGAGGAAGATCGATCACGTTGGGCGGCTGTCCCGGAATGGAGAAGAGCCGCTCCGCGCTCTGCCGGTCAAGACGCGGCACTGATTTGATCAGCCCCCTTGTGTACGGATGTTTCGGGTTTTCAAAAATATCTTCAGTAGAGCCGCGTTCCACTACTCTTCCGGCGTACATTACATAGATGGTGTCGCACATTCCGGCGACCACTCCAAGCGAGTGGGTAATAAGAATTACAGCGGCTCCCAATTTTTGGGTCAGGTCTTTCATCAAGTCAAGTATCTGCGCCTGAATTGTAACATCCAACGCGCTGGTCGGCTCATCTGCGATAAGAATCTCAGGGTTGCAGGAAAGACCCATCGCGATCATTACGCGCTGGCACATTCCGCCGGAAAACTGATGCGGATAGTTGTTGATCCGCTCTTCGGCGGAGGGAATTCCTGCAAGCGTGAGCATCTCAACAGCTCTGGCTCTTGCTTCTTTTTTGGAAAGCCCCTGATGAAGCCTGAGCGTTTCAATCATCTGTGTGGAGATTCTCAGGAAGGGGTTAAGGCTTGTCATTGGGTCCTGGAAAATCATTGAGATTTTACTGCCGCGGATAGCCCTGATCTGTTTGCTGTCCATTTTGAGAATGTCATCTCCGTGAAAGAGAACCTCTCCTCCCATAATTCTCCCCGGTGGCGTCTGTACCAGATTCATTATCGAAAGGTTGGTAACCGATTTACCGGAACCGGATTCGCCTACTATTCCCAGAACTTCGCCCTTCCTCAATGAAAAGGAAATGCCGTCTACCGCCTTGACCACTCCTTCATCGGTAAAAAAATATGTGCGCAGATCTTTTACTTCAAGGACTGTTTCGTTTTGTACAGTTTCCATACTATTCCTATGTCCTGTTCTTGCTTTGAGGATCAAAAGAATCCCGCAGACCGTCGCCCAAAAAGTTCATGGCGAAAAGAAAGAGCGTCATCATCGCGGCAGGCACAATGAGCAGCCAGGGATAAAGTTCCATACCCCTTACACCTTCGTCAATAAGAGAGCCCCAGGACGACATCGGAGCAGAAACTCCCAAGCCCAAAAAGGACAGGAAACTTTCAGACATGATAAAGCTGGGAAACGACAGTGATGAATAGACTATGATTATCCCCAGTGTATTTGGCAGAAGATGTTTCATTATAATCCGGGGCGTACCGGCGCCTACGGATTTGGCGGCTTCTATAAACTCGGAATTCTTAAGGCTGATGATCTGACCGCGTACAACACGGGAAATTGTAAGCCATGACACCATTGCTATGGCTATAAAGAGAAGGTACACGCTGCGCCCGCCAAACAGCGCCATTAAGACTATTACCACCATCATATAGGGAAGCCCGTATATGATATCAACAATCCTCATCATCAGATTGTCTGTTTTACCGCCGATGTATCCCGCAATCGCCCCGTAAAAAACACCTATGAGCAGGGCTGTGATCGTTCCCACCACTCCGATTCCAAGGGAAACACGACCCCCACTGATAGTGCGGGAAAGCAGATCCCTGCCCAGAACGTCGGTTCCCAAAACATAGACACGCTGATGTACAGGGTCTGTTTCTATCTCAGTACGCATGGCGGCGATTTCAGCCTGTTCAGCCGCCGTGTATTGACTGCGGCCTTCACTTGCCATGACCTTTTCGAGGTACGCTTCCCTTGTGCGGATCATGACAACGCCGGCTTTTTCAAACGACGGAGGCAGATGAATATGGCGCATTTCCTGCCGCTCGTAAGGATAAAACGGCAGAATTGGAGCAAGAAGGGAAATAATAAAATATACCAGGACAATTACCAATCCAGCCAGAGCCATTTTGTTTTTCACAAGCCGTTTCCACGCGTCCCTGTAAAGTGAAACCGGCCTGACGTTCTGACTGAATTCGTTTAACGCTTCATCAATTTTCTTGCGAGTGAATACCATCGTCCCCGCCTATTTATATGATATACGGGGATCCAAAAACCCGTAAATAATATCCACAATAAAGTTCAACGCTATTAATATTAATGAGTAGACGATCACGTCTCCCATGATCATTGTGTAATCCCTGTTTGTCGCCGCGCGGACAAAGTGTATACCCAGTCCCGGTACGGCGAATATCTTCTCTACTACTACGGAGCCAGTTATAAGCCCCGCCATTGCCGGGCCAAGATAACTTACAACGGGAAGGCATGCGCCCTTCAGAGCGTGTTTAAAGATAATAACCGGCATGGAAAGCCCCTTGGCGCGCGCCGTGCGGATGTAATCCGACCGCAGAGTTTCCAACATACTTGCCCTTGTAAGACGGGCGATATAGGCGAACTGCGCCAGCGAAAGGGTAATTGCCGGCATAATCAGTGTTTTAAGACCGTTCCGCCCGTCAATCCAGCCGGAAGTGGGCAGCCATTTCAACATTACGGCAAAAATAAGCATAAGCACAGGCCCGATAACAAAGGCCGGAACCGAAATGCCCATAACTGCCACGGACATAAAAGTATAGTCCACGGCGGAATTCTGCTTTATCGCTGAGACAATCCCCGCCGTTACCCCAAGCAATACTGCAATAGCGAGAGCTACCAGCCCCAGAGTAATTGAAACCGGAAGGCTCATCGCTATCAGTTCGTTTACAGTGTAGTCTTTATTTCTAAAAGAAGGGCCAAGGTCCCCCCGAAGAACATCCCCAAGATAGCGGACATACTGTTTTACGAGAGGTTCATCCATGTGGTACTTCGCCAACAAATTGGCAAGTACCCCTGGAGGAACAGCCCTTTCCCTTGAGAAAGGGCCTCCCGGAGCGGCTCGTATGATAAAAAACCCAAGAGTTATAATAACAAATACCGTAGGAATAATACTCAAGGCTCTTCTAAATACGAACCGTCCCATAAAGTCCCCCTGAAAAGTGCAAGATCGGAGGGAACCAACCGGTTCCCTCACAGATCAACTATCTGCGTCTCATACCAACGTAGGGATGGGTACCCATCGGATTAGGATACCAGCCTTCCCATTTCGTCAGATCAATCAAGTCCTGGTTTACATAGAAATAAAGCGGAATAAGACCCTGATCGCGGGTTATGGCAATATCTTCAGCCTGACGCATAAGCCTCATGCGCTCGGGTCCATCCGGCATAGCCGCGGCCTGTGCCACTAACCTGTCGAATTCGGCGTCGCTGTACTTGCCGTCGTTATTGCCGGTGTTGCTGATAAGAAGCTCAAGGAAGTTCTGGGGGTCCATATAGTCGGCGACCCAGCCGGCGCGGGCAATCTGCATTTGGGGAGTATCGCGGTAATCCAGGTAAGAAGCCCATTCCATATTCCGCAGAGTTGTTTGGACTCCAAGGTTGTTTCTCCATGTCTGCTGAAGATATTCGCTGATTAACCGGTGTCCCTCAACCCCCGAATTGTACACAATCTCAAAAGTGGGAAGCCCAGCCCCGTTGGGATAGCCGGCTTCGGCAAGAAGCCGTCTGGCTTCGTTAAGATTATATCCGTTACCCGGAGTAGATTCGTAACCGGCCATGGGCGGCACAAGCGCGGTAGCGGGGATCTGCCCGCCCCTCGTTATGTTGTCAACTATTTCCTGACGGTTGATAGCCATGGAAAGGGCCTTGCGAACCCGAGCGTCCCTAAGCGCGGGATGATCCTGGTTATTTATAAGGAAGTAATAAGTGGCAAACTGGGGAGATGACTGGTAATCAGACCGCAGCTTGATTTCGTTAATCCTGGAAAGGGGAAAGCCCGTGCTCCAGTCGGCTTCGCCGTTTACGAAGGCCTGATACATGGTGTTGTCATCTTCGGTGGCGTCAAAGGTAATCTTGGTAAGGAACACATTGGCTCTGTTCCAGTACCTTTCGTTGGGGACTACTACAATACGGCTGTTGGGGATGTGCTCCTGAAGTACAAAGGGACCGTTGCCGACAAAGTTTCCAACTCTTGTCCATGCGCTCCCGTACTGCCGAATAACATGCATTGGCAGGGGATTAAAAGCGTAGTGAGCCATCAAGTCGATAGCGTATGCTGCGGGGCCCAACATTGTAACCTCGAAGCGCCTGGCATCCACAGCCCTGATAGCCACATCCTGCGCTCTGCCGACTCCGGTGTTGTACTCATCCGCGCCCTTAACTATCATGCCAATTAAATAGGCGTATTCGGACGCGGTATCGGGATTAAGGTGATACAGCCATGAATCCACAAAAGTTTGAGCAGTGATGGGTGTACCGTCGCTCCATGTGATGCCCTGGCGAAGCGTGAATGTGATAACCGTGTTGTTGTTGCTGAAAGCCCAGCTTTCGGCAACGCCGGGTATTGCCTTCGCGGTTCGGGGATCATAAGTTACGAGACCTTCAAAGAGCGCAAGGTTGATTCGGTGTTCGGGAACGCCGGTAACCTGGCTGGGATCAAGAGACTGAGGCTCAGTCCCGTTCATTATTACCAGTTCCTGACCGCTGGATGAAGTGCTTTGGGTACCTCTGGCAAAAAGCGTGGTTGCCGCCAACAGGCACAAAATAATCGCAATTCCTTTCTTCATTAGTTTACCTCCGTTATGAAAAAATATTTAGCTCAGTTTACCATTTTACAGAATTATGTACAAGGGAGCGGCACAGATGACCCGCGGGCTGTAGCGCATAGCCCGGGGGCGCATCCGAGCTTCTAAAGAGAAGGGTTTGCTTACGGCTTCTTTTCCGGCTGCTTGTTCAGCCCGATTTTTGCCAGTACTGACTTGCCGGCGTCGGTTTGGGCAAACGCTTCCACCATGCCGCTGAGAGCCGTCCCGCCCTGCGGCGAGAACAGATCCATGACTTTTGAAACGCCGCCTGAGATGTTGCCGTCTGACGTATTCGTGATGATTTTGATGTCCGCCCTGTTCAGGTTTAACGCCTGGGCTTTTCCTACATCGGCGTTGTACTTTGCCTGTTCTATCGCGACATTTGCCTGCTGTTTTACAACTTCCAGATTTACCAGATACCCCTGATAGCCTTCGTTGTTGCCGATTTTTTCAGCTAACGTAATTTCCGCGGTTACACGCGCCAACTGCATCTGCTTTTCCGCGTCCGCGTTGGCGTTTCCGACCGCCTTGATACCTTCCGCCTCGGCTTCCTTTAGAGTCTTGATGGCGGACGCTTCTTTTTCCTTCGCGTTCTTGTCGGCTTCCGCGATAGTCTCAGTCTGGTACTTTGCCGCGTCGGACTCCGTTTTTATTTTATCCTTCTGCGCCTCAGCGTCGATTCTTATCTTTTCTTTTTGCGCTTCGGCGTCAATCTTCATTTTCTCCTTGTCCTGATCCGCCCTTATGATTGTAGTTTTCTTGGATGTTTCCGCGTCAATGGTTTCCTTCTCCTGCTTTATAGTCGCGCTTGTAACCTGACGGACTTTCTCGATGGCAAGTTCATTCTTCGCGGTTTCCTGCGCTTCCTGGGCGATCTCCTGTTTTGCCTTTTCGTTCGCGACTCCAATCATCTGCTCCTTTTCAGCGTTCCTCTCCCCTACGATTCTGTCCTTTTCAGCCTGTTTCACCTCAATTTCACGCGCCGCCTCTATTTCCGCTTCCTGAGCCAGTTTCTTGTTAGTCGCAACTGTTATCCTGGAATCCTTTTCAATTTCGGACTTCTTCTTCGCCATTATGTTTTCAATAACGTTAGAGTCCTTGCTGTCGCGAATGTCCATCAACTCAATGTTTTTAACGGCGACCGCGCCCCACTCCTGGAGCTGTTCTTTTACCTCATCGGTAAACTGCTGTCCATAGACCGAACGCTCTTCCATGATGTCTTCCAGTTTCGCCTTCGCCATAATGTTACGGACAGCGCCCTGCACTATCGCCTCCAGATGCCTTTGCAGTTCACTCGTTGAGGAGATTTTTTCGGCAGCCTGATTTGTGTCAGATATGCGGAAAAACGTCCTGACATCGACGACGAAAGGGACACGATCCTTGTCGTATGCCTCGTAATTGTTCAGGGGCATGTCGAAGTTTGAAACCGGCAGTTCTTTTACTTCCACGCCGAGGATGGGAAGCCACTTCGGCCACTGATAGTAAACGTTCCCGTTGCCGGTATTTTTGCCAAATGATGTTGTCTTTTTGTTTGTCTGCACAACATGAACCATATCTGCCGGCACTATTCTGCGCAGTTTAAGAATCTTTACAACAAGAATAATTATAAGAATTCCAGCCAAAACCAGAATCCCACCAACAATCAACCCGTTAATTTCCGCTAACATTATCATTCTCCTAAAACTTTTATTTACTCAACCTTAAACCGTGAAACTTCATGGATTAGGGTGTCAATGCCTTCGCGGTTCTTGCTGGAAATTTCGTTCACATGATGCACCGCCACGTTTATTTCGTCCGCTCCTGAAGCCATCTCGTTCATGCCGGAGGTGATCTCCTGCGTTGCTTTTTCAAGGTTTTGGCTTTCCAGTATTACCTGCTGCGCCCCTTCAAGCATTTCATTGGAGCCGCTCTTTACGTTACGCGTAATTTCCGTCACCTTTTCAATGCCTTCAAGTATCTGCTTGCTTCCCTGTTCCTGCTCCTCCATCGCGTTACGGATGGTCGCTTCCTGATCTGCCACTTTATCGACGTTTGAGTCGATGGCTTCGAACCGGGCAAGCACGTTTTCTGTAGACTTGGTGATCTTGTCGATGGAGTCTTTTATCTTTTTAAGCACCGTACCGATGGTCTTTGACTGTTCGCTGGAACTTTCAGCAAGTTTGCGGATTTCGTCGGCGACTACCGCGAAGCCCTTGCCCGCTTCTCCTGCGTGCGCCGCCTCTATCGCTGCGTTCATCGAAAGCAGGTTTGTCTGGCTGGCTATGTTTTCCATTACTGAGTTGATCTCCATAAGCCCCTCTGATTCGCGGGCGATCTCCTGAATATCAGCCGCTACGTCCTGCAATCCGGTGCGCCCCACTTCTGAGGCGTCCTGCAGGGCTTTTACATTGGCGCCGTTCTTGACAAGCGTATCGGTAACAGACGCGATATTGGCTACCATTTCTTCAATCGCGGCGGACGCCTGCGTTACGCTTTGACTCTGGTTTTCTACATGACCGTTGAGTTTGTCGATGTTTACCGTAACCTGTTCCATTGTCGCGTTTGTTTCAGTAACGCTGGCGCTCTGGTTTATTATCCGCCCCTTGATGCTCTGGATATTGGCGGTTATCTGGTTCACCGCCGCCGCAGTCTCATTCATGTTAGCTGCAAGATCGTTGCCGATTCCTGACAGTATTGCCGCCTGATTTTTGATAGTCATAACCAGGCCTTTGATCTTCTCCAGTGTCTGGTTGAAGTATTTGGCCAGATCGCCCACTTCGTCTTTGGAACTGACGGCAATGCTCTTGGTCAGATCCCCTTCACCCTGGGCAATATCTTTGAGGGTTTCCGCTACCGTAACTATCGGTTTGATTGTCCTGCTCAGGACGATAAAAATAATTATCGCAACCATTACTATGACTATCGTCGCCACAATAATGGTAAACGTGGTTAATTCCTTTACCTCAAGCAGCATAAAGTCTTCACTCGCCCCGATCATTACCGTCCATGTTATGCCCGAATCGCCTATGGGAAAAGGCATAAGTTCTATTTGCACATTTG
>JGI24698J34947_10001227_pt1 | contig 13398 bp, 13 predicted proteins | sample TergutMp193P3_FD_34947 | JGI IMG/M metagenome (IMG submission 34947)
TTTTTGTTGAATGATTCATAAAATAAAAAACGCAGTTTGCCATCTGGTTTGTCATGTCAAACCAGATGGCAATGTGATGACAAACCAGATGGCAACTTACAGCGGAAACGCTATAGATTTAAGTAGAAACAGATTTAATCAGGTTAAACAACTGAATGACAGTGGTTCTCATATTCTTAGAGGCGGTTTCCCTCTTCATGGCTTCTTCCAGGGTGACGGGCGCCGTCTGAATCGAAAAAAAGGCGTCTATGCCCCTATCGTTACACGCAAAGGCATCGTCGGTCAGCCCCCCCGCCAGGGCAATTACCTTTGCCCCGTGTTTTTTTGCCAGTTTGGCGACGCCAACAGGCGCTTTGCCCATTGAAGTCTGGCTATCAATCCTGCCCTCTCCTGTAATTACAAAGTCCGCGCCCACAAGGGCGGCTTCCAGGCCCGTTTCCTGAGTAATGATTTCAATGCCTGGCTCTAGCTTTGCGCCCAGAAATGCCGTGAATCCATATCCTATCCCTCCCGCAGCGCCCGCGCCCGGCAAAGCGGCCAGGTCTTCGCTCACAACCGAGGCAAGATTTCTAAGGCCCCGGTCAAGTTCAAGGACCATTTCAGCGTCGGCCCCTTTTTGCGGCCCGTATACAAAGGCCGCTCCGTTGCTGCCGTAAAGCGGGTTGTTCACATCGCAGGCAACCCTGAAAGTGCAGTCGGCGAGATCATCCAGCTTGTTAGCCGCGCTATGGGAGGCAATCTTGCCAAGGGCCTGCCCGCCTAATCCAACTTGGTTTCCATGTTTGTCATAGAACCCGAAGCCAAGGGCCTGCAACATTCCAACTCCCGCATCGTTAGTAGCGCTGCCGCCGATCCCAACGATAAAATGCCTGCATCCCCTGGAGATGGCGTCAGCTATTATCTCGCCAACTCCATACGTGGTAGTACGCATGGGGTTTCTCTGGTCAACCGGCACAAGGGTCATCCCGGCAGCTTGCGCCATTTCTACAATGGCCGTTTTACTTTCCTTTAATATTCCATAAACGGCGCTGACCTTTTGCCCGAGCGGCCCTGTGGCCTCAACGGTTTCATAAACGCCGTTCATTCCTTCGACCAGCGCTTTGACTGTCCCTTCTCCGCCATCAGCCACGGGCGCAAGCGCCACGTCAGCATCGGGAAACACAGATAAAACAGCCTCTTTAACAACCAGACCCGCCTCAACAGAAGTCAGGCTCCCCTTCAGCGAATCAATGGCAACGACAATTTTCATTTTTTCCTTTCTTTGACTGACTTATTTGTGGTTACTGGTCAATGCCTAAAATCAACACTGGTATATCAATGTCAGATATTCCGCGTTTTGCTAAGTCCCAGGCGAATTGCTCGAAGCAAGAAACACCGGAACTCATGTCTTTCGCAAAATTTTGTACCGGAACAATCTCTATACCAGTATCAATGATGCCTTCATTGTGAAAGATAGTCATTTTTGCGCAGACGTTATAGACCATGAACGCGTATTTGCCAAATTGAACCTCAACGCCTATTTTCTTGCTTGGTTTTATAAAATCCATCTCACGAAAAGCCCCTTTACTTCCGGTGTCTTTTCTGTAACCATCAAGGAGAGTCCCATATATGTAATCGCATTTAATCCGTTGGGATTTCCATCCCCTATCGCCAAATTCTTTTTTAAATGCTGGATTTATTTCTGTGGGAGCAAAGAGCGTTTCATCTTTCATTGTCTTTTCTTTGCTGATTTTGTTTTTATATACACTGGCATCTACAGCGTGGATGACATCTAATATTTCTTTATATTCATATTTGTATTTGGACAGCACGGCACCTTTGCCATTATTAAAATCGTACTCGGCTACAATTCGCATATACAGCTCCTATTTTATCCATTCTAAAGGCGTTTGCGCCACTTTTTCCTTGCCTGTTGGCTGGTAAATCTTTTTCCCGATGGGTCTGAATTTTAATGTGCCATTTTGTAGGGCGACGACTCTCTGAGATGCCATTTTAGTGTATTCGCTTTCTTTATCTATGATCATGCCCTTTCGGTTGTTCTTGACAGCCGCAATAAGGCTACTGCCAACACCGCCGAATGGGTCTAGCACCCAATCATTTTCATTGGTGAGCGCAAGAACGAAGCGTTCAATCAACTCAATCGGGAATTGACATGGATGCACCGTTTTTTCAGGGTGGTTGGCTTTTACGTTTGGTATGTCAATGATTCCAGATTCCAACTCTTCCTGAATTATTGTCCAGAAGTCAGACGGGTTTTTACCTAGCGGGTTGCCGCTTAACATGCCCTTTTTGTCACCCTTGAAATGTCTTTTGCCGGGGTACTTGGCTGGTATTCGTATGTCATCAAGATTAAAAACGTAATCATCTCCTTTTGTAAACCACAAAATTGTTTCATACCTGCCAGAAAGCCTTTTCTTAGCGTGTAGTCCATGTTCAAAGTGCCAAATTACTCTATTTCGTAATCTATAACCCAGCGATTTGAATATTGGGTAAAAATAAATATCAAGTGGAAATACCTCACAGTTATTCACATAATTGCCTGTTTGCCAGACAATGCTTCCATCAGGAGAATTGATTCTATATAGTTCCCGAATTATTTGCTCTTGCCAAGTCAGATATGTATCTATGTCGGTTTTGTTTTCATAACTTTTACCTAAATTATAGGGCGGTGATGAAACAATCAAATTGAATTGATTGGATGGCAGATTTTTGATACATTCTTCTACGTCAGCATTTGCAATCACGATGGCAGCGTCTTTTGTAAAGTTAGGATTGATAGGTTTATTGACTGTCCAAAATGCTTCCGCTGCGTCAAGCATCTTTCTCTCCCGATTAACACATGACAAAAATGTTCCAGCAATACTCAGAGTCCGTGGTGCTCCCCTCATTCAGTATATGCTTGATGACAGACCAATTCAACCTTGAGATAGTTGAACTGCTCTAAGCAAGGATTTCACCAGTATTGCGACCCTATTGCAAATTTGGCTGCCCAACCCATGACGAGGGCCAGCATCCAGAATCGCGCTATGGTTGGTCTTAGAACCAGTCTTTCTCTGCGAATGGACTGCAAGCCGAGGACAATAGCCGAATAGATAAGCAATCCCGCATAAACCGGCATGAGCGGATTCCAGAGGAGCGACTGTGTCCAATTACCCTTTAGAATTGCAAGTAGGCTTCGCGTCACGCCAGTCGTTGGACATGGGATGCCGGTGGTCTCCGTCAAAATAGAGGGCGGAAGCGCGCCAGAGAATAGCCAAGCCGCGTTCCACAGCAAGTAGAAACCAAACAGACCGAGCGCAATCGCTCGCGCCGCCAGGGCTATCAGGCGCGTCTGACTCCGCAGGATGGGCATTTCCATTCCTCTTCCTTGCATCCGTCAATAACAAAGGGCAACCAGCACAACGGGATACAAAAGAGTATCAAAACGGCGAAGAGTACCCAGCCGCCGGTGGACAGATTCTTTTTCACCACAACGGGACGCTCCTCAGACCCGCAAATATGACATGCCGCCACAGTACACCTCTAAAAACTGTCTTTAAGTTGATTTAGTTGATTTGGGCTTAGTTCTTCAAGGCTAATTTCCACTACCTCTACCTCTGCGTCCGCCGCGCCATCCTTTATGATAGACGGTTTCACCAGTCCATCCAGCAGGCTTCCAGGAATCAGGCCCAAGACAATAATCAGCAGGCCGCTTACTAAAACCGTTGCTCCGGCGAGGGGCGCTATCACGGGTTCGGAGTCTTCTTTAGGCGGCTCCATGTACATTGCCATGATGGGTTTAATGTAATAACCAACGGATACAAGGCTTGCTACTATGGCCAGGATGGCCATTGCTACATGCCCTTGCAAAATCAGCTCTTTGAATAACAGATACTTGCCGATGAAACCGGCCGTGGGCGGTATGCCAGCCAGGGACAAAAAGCATATCGTGGCGGCTATGCCAAGGCCGGGGCGCTTCCAGCCCAGACCCCTCATGTCACTGAATTTTGTATCATCGCCAACAAGGCCAAAGGCGCTCAGTAAGCCAAAGGCGCCCAGGTTCATCAAAAGGTAAGAGCATAGATAAAACAGGATTGCCTGATATGCGTCCTGCGTGCCCGCCACAAAGCCCAATAACAGGTATCCGGCGTGGCTGATGCTGGAATATGCCAGCATTCTCTTAAAGTTAGTCTGGTATAGCGCCGTCAAATTACCAATAATGAGGGTTATTACCGCCAGCGCCGCGAAGGCGGTTTGCATCCGGCTTCCCAATTCCGCTATCAAGGCCAGGTGCGAGCCAAATACCCTGATGAGAACTATTATCGCTATCCCCTTGGTGGCTACAGACATAAAACCCGCTATCGGGTGCGGCGCGGCTTCATAAGCATCGGGCGTCCACTGGTGAAACGGCGCGGCGCTAACCTTAAAAACAAATCCCATCAGCAAAAGAGCAATACCCAGGAGAGCCAATGGGTCCAGATCGCCTTTGGCGAGGCTTGTACCAATTATGTTGAGGTCAAAGCTGCCCGTCATTCCATACAACAGGACTATGCCCATCAGGAAGCAACTGGAGGCCACCGCGCCCGTCAGAAAGTACTTCACGCCGCCCTCAGGGGCCTTGTCTCTGACCCTTACTATAGCCGTCAGCGCGTAGAGGGGGATGGAAAATAATTCCAGGGCCAAAAACAGCAATACTAAATTTGAAGTGGCCGCAAAGAGCATCATCCCTACAACCGAGAAAAGTAGTAGCGCCAGGATTTCTCCCTTGACCCAGCCTTCATGGCGCAGGTGATCCCATAGCTGTAACACCGCGTAAATGGCCGATATTTGCACAAATATAGCGGCAAACTGAGCCAGATGATCCAGGGAGAGATAGCCGTATGACGGCTGCATGCCGCTCCCCCAAACCCGGGTGGTGTACCAGAAGGAAGCCCCCAAGGCCAGTAGCGCTATGCCAAAGAACACGGCGCGTATCCACTTTTGCGTGGATTGATCGCGGTCCAGAGATGCTATTGGTATCAGGCACGCAGCGACGGCGGGTATGGCCAATGGCAGGATTGCGGCAGTTTCACTGGGACTTAAACTCATCACTGCGCCCCCACTTGTTGAGTATCTTGTTGAATATCTTCTTGAATATCCTGTTGAGTTTTCTGCTGAGTTTGATCCGGCGTATAAAGAGACAGCGCTCTGATAGGCGGCGCATTCGCGCGCCCTAGCATACGCGTCACATGCGGCTCGGACGCGCCCGTGAATGTAACGTGTTGCAGACCCATCCAAAAGATGAGTATCACAAGCGGCGTCATCACGGCTATTTCACGGGTATTAAGGTCTGTGGTCAAACGGGCCGTTCCGCTTTCAGGGTTTGCGTTTTCAGGCCCCCAGAAGACCCTTTTTACCATCCAGAGCATATAGACCGCCCCCAGCAGAACCCCTGAAGTCGCTATCACGGCAACGACGCGCCCCCAGGAGAAGCCGGAGACAAATGTCCCGTTGAGCACCAAAAATTCGCCGATAAACCCGTTGGTCATCGGAAGGCCAATGCTGGAGAGCGTGACTACCATAAAAAAGAACGTAAAGATGGGCATCCTGGAAGCAACGCCGCCAAAATCCGTGATCATGCGCGTGTGGGCGCGGTCGTATAGCATCCCTACCAGGAGGAACAGCGCCCCTGTGCTGATTCCGTGACTTAACATCTGCATCATCGCGCCCTGGGCGCCGATAACCGTAAAGCTGGCTATGCCGAGCATCACAAAACCCATGTGGCTCACAGAACTATAGGCGACCAGTTTTTTGATGTCCTTTTGAGCCATGGCCACAAGAGCGCCATAGATGATGGCTATTAAAGCCAGGATGGCAAAGGGCTTTGCGTAGTGAAGGGCGGCCGTCGGCAAAATTGGTATGGCAAAGCGCAAAAAGCCGTATCCGCCCATTTTCAGCAGCACGCCGGCCAATATAGCGCTGCCCGCCGTGGGGGCTTCCGTATGGGCGTCCGGCAGCCATGTGTGCAGGGGGAACAGCGGGACTTTTATGGCAAAGGCCAGGGCAAAGGCCAGATACAGCCAGCACTGGGCGCTAAAGGGCATATTTGTTGCGGTTACGGCCTGGGCCATGAGGTCGGGGGAAAAACTGTTGGCGTTAACAGCCAGATATAGTAGCGCCACCAGCCAGAGCAGACTCCCCGCTAACGTGAAAATCATGAATTTATTCGCGGCGTACTTGCGTTCAGGCCCGCCCCAGACGCCTATCAGGAAGTACATGGGAATCAGCATGGCTTCCCAGAATATGTAAAACAAAAATAAATCCTTTGCCAAAAGCGCGCCCAGCATGGCGCACTCCAGAAGAATGAACAGGGCGAAAAACGAGCCTGCGCGCTCTTTGACGCTGTTCCAGGTTCCGGCTATGGATACGGGGACTAGAAAGGCCGTCAGCATAACCAGCCATAAATTCAGCCCGTCTAGGGAGAGATGGTATTCAACTGGTATATTGAGCAGCGTGAACATAGGCGCTTGCTCGCTGAACATTATGCCTGCGGAATCAGGCTCAAGGGGCAAAAGGCGCAGCGCGGCAATTACAAAGATGCCCAGAGACCCGATTAGCGCAAGATACCTGGTGAACCGGGATATTTTATTTGGCAGCGCCAAAAGCAAAAGCCCCCAGAACAGCGGCGCGAAAATGAGGAATGTCAGGATGTTATTTCCTATCCAATGGTTCATCGCGCCCTCACTTCAAAAATATCCAGATAAGGGCGGCCACGCCAAACCCCATGGTCAATACATAGTTTCGCACACGTCCGGTTTGCAGTAATGCCGCAAAGCCCCCTGCCATTCTGGTCAGCTCGGCGGGCAGGTTAATACCAACGCCGTCAATCACTGTTACGTCAACGCGCTTGTACAACAACCGCCCAAAACAGCGGACGGGGGCTAATACGAGGCGCTCAATGGCTTCATCCACATAGTATTTATTGAACAGGATTTTATGCAGCCATGGCGCGCGGGACGCCCTCGCCTCGGCTATGGTTAAGTCATCCCTGTAGGTTTTCCATCCGAGCCAGGCGGCGCCAAGGACAAGAATGGTGGAAATAGCCGCCAGGCCCCAGGCCAGGCTATGATCTCCATGATGAACGGCGCTGGCGTCTATTTGTCCATATGTAATGCTTGGCATCAGGAATTTCCCTATAGCAAATGCGCCGCCAAAGGCTTCGGGCCAACCCATGCCAACGGCCAGCACCGAACCTATGGCCAAAATTACCAGGGGCGCCGTCATTGTGAAATGGCTCTCCCTGGCGTGTTCAAAGGCGTGGGCATCCTTAGGTTTGCCTAAAAAGGCCAGGGTAAAGAGACGCAGCATGTAAAACGCCGTGCAACAGGCGCCAATTACGCCTATCACCCACAAGGCTGGTGATTTTAAGAAGGCCAGATACAGTATTTCGTCCTTGCTTGCAAATCCTGACGTCCCCGGAAAGCCAATGATACAGAGCGTCGCTATGAGCATCGTCCAAAAGGTGATGGGCATTTTTTCTTTAAGGCCGCCCATCTTGAAGAGGTCCTGCTCGTGGTGCATGGCCGTTATTACGCTTCCCGCGCCGAGAAACAGCAACGCCTTAAACCAGGCGTGGGTGAATACGTGGAAAAATCCGGCGGCAAATCCGGCGACGCCCACGCCCACAGCGGCGCTCACGCCCAGGCCCAGGAACATGTAGCCGAGCTGGCTGATGGTGGAATAAGCCAGCACTTTTTTGATATCCCTCTGTAAAAGGCCGATGGTGGCGGCAAAGAGGGCCGTTGCCGCGCCAACCCAGGCGATTACGTCCATGGTGATGGGGGCAAGCAGGAATAATGGCGCGAGGCGACATAGCAACACGATACCGCTGGTGACCATCGTAGCGGCGTGTATCAGGGCTGAAACAGGCGTGGGGCCAGCCATCGCGTCAGGCAGCCAGATATAAAGCGGTATCTGGGCGCTCTTTCCGGTGGCGCCGACAAAAATCATCAGCGTGGCAAAGGTCAGTATCCCAAACCCCTCATCGGGCGAAAGACCGCCAGCGTACCCCAGGATATCCCCTATGGTGAGGGTTCCAAATACCGCGAACAGCGTCATCATGCCTATTATCATCCCCAAATCGCCCACGCGGTTGGTCAAAAAGGCTTTTAGTCCGGCGTCGGGCGCGTAGTCAGTCTTGTAGTAGTATCCGATCAGCAGGTATGAACAGAGGCCAACGCCCTCCCACCCTATAAAAACCATGGGGAGGCTTGACCCCAGGACGAGTACGAGCATAAAGAAAACGAATAAATTTAAGTAACTGAAATAGCGCGCAGAGCCCTTTTCTTTGCCTATGTAGCCCACGGAGTACACGTGGATCAAAAAGCCTATGCCCGTAACGACCAGACTCATCAGACCAGAGAGGGGGTCAAACGCCAGGCCAAAGGGGATGCTTAAGGGGCCGGCGTTGATCCAGGTTCCGGCATTGATTTCAAGCCTTTGGCCGGGCGCGGCTTTCATCAGCGCAAAGGCTATGAACGCGAGGATGAGCGAAACCAGCACAGACCCTATAGCTATGACGGAAGTAAATGTTTTCCCGCAGCGCTTACCAAAAAGGCCGTTGATGGCTGCGCCCAGGAGCGGCAATAGCGGAATCATCCAGTAATAAATATCGGACATCTTACTACCTCAACGCCTCAAAGCGTCCGCGCCGTCAGTATCCGTTGAGCCAAGGCGCCTGAACAAACCAATTATCAGCGCTAACCCAACGGCTGCTTCACATGCCGCGACCGCAATTATTAAGAGATACAAAACCGTTCCCGAAACATCGCTCCCCCGCCATCTGGCAAAAGCCACGAGGGCCAGATTGGTTGCGTTCAACATCAGTTCGACGCCCATGAATTGCACCAGAAGGCTGCGGCGCATGAGTACTATAGATAGGCCCACCACAAACAGCAGAAAGGAAACCGCAATGTATCCTTGCAAAGACCCGTAAATCAACTCGCTGATATTCACTCAGGCCTCCTTTTTAACCAAGATCACGGCGGCTACCATCGCGGCCAGTAAAAGCAATCCAACCGCTTCAAGGGCTACGATGTGTTCTGAAAAAAGCTGCTCGCCAAGTTTGTGGAGCGTCATCAGGCTCTTGTCGGGCGGTTCAGGGGGCATATCGGCCAGCGCGCTCGAGCTGAAAACCAGCCTGATGGCGCCAAGGGCAAGAATGACCACGAGGACTGCGGATAAAATCTTTTGTATGAGCCTTGGGCGCGTGGTTGGCTCTTCCTGATGGGATTGCAATAACATAACCACAAAGAGGACGAGGATTGTGATGGCGCCGCTGTAAACGATTACCTGCAACGCGGCGGCCACCGGGTTAGACAACATCAGAAATAGCCCGGCAACGCCAAAAAAACTCAGCATCATGCACAGACCGGCCAGAACGGCGTTGCGCTGCATGAACAAAGCAAGGGCGCCGCCAAGGGTGATGAGGGCAAAAGCTAAAAACATCCCGGCCCCCTAACCAAGCTGACCATTTAGAGGTTGACGCGCGGATTCAGGAGCAACGCGCTCTATGCGCCCGCGCCCGTCATCATCGGCGTATGTATTCATGAGGTCATACTTATCCAGCTGCATATCGAAGCGGCGCCTGCATGAAAGTTCATAATTTTTGCGAAGCCATATAGCGTCTCTGGGACACGCCTCCTGGCAAAACCCGCAAAAAATACAGCGCAGCACGTCTATCTGGAAAGAGAGGGGGCGTTTTTCAAGCAGCCCCTGTTGGGTAATCATATCGCCAATCTCTTCAGCCTCAATAGTGATACAGCGCGCAGGGCAGGCCTCGGCGCACATGAAGCAGGCCACGCACTTGATGGAATCATCCTCGTTGCGCTTTAACTCGTGAAGCCCCCTGTAGCCGTCAAGCACTGGGCGCTTCATCTCGGGATATTGAACGGTAAGCCTCTTGGGAGTAGGGGTAAACACCTGCTTGAGAAAGTGTTTAAGGGTGATGAGCAACCCCTTGGCTACAGGCCACAGATACGTGCGATCCAGCCAGGTGAGGTCAACTTTTTTAACTACAACGCTCAATGTTCCACCTCCATCAAGCCGCCGCCCTGTGGATTAACCAGGCGTAAAAAATCAGGTTTGCAAAGCCAACGGGCAACATCACCTTCCACCCAATAAACATAAGTTGATCGTACCTGAACCTGGGCAGCGTCCAGCGCACCCAAATAAAAACCCAGCAAAAAGCCAATAGTTTTGCCGCGAATGCCGCTATAGAGAGCAGGACGCCTGACAAGGGGCCAAACAATGGGCCTAACAAGGGGCTAAGCGTTTCAACCGGATTGGGCATGAATGGGATTTTCCAGCCGCCGAAATAGAGGGTTACCATCAGGGCGGAAACCGTTACCAGGTGTATATATTCAGACAGCCAGAGAAACCCCAGCTTCATCCCGCTGAATTCTGTCAGAAACCCCGCGACGATTTCCGACTCGCCTTCCGCAAAGTCGAAGGGCAGGCGGTTTGTTTCGGCGAAGGCGCAAACGAGGAACACCAAAAAGCCTACCGGTTGGGCAAATACGTTCCATAAACCGTTTTGCGCTTCAATTATTTTGTGGGGGTCATAGTGACCGGCCTGCATGAAAACGGCTATGACGGCCAGCGAAAGGCCAATTTCATAACTGACCATGTGGGCGGCGCCGCGCATACCGGAGAGCATTGAAAACTTGTTGTTAGAGGCCCAGGAGGCCGTAAAAATTCCATAGACGGCCAGCGCGGCTATGGCTAACGGATAAAGCATCCCCATCCCGTTTTCGGGGTCTATGACGCTCAGATGAAATGTGAAACCGCTCCATTCAAAGCTCTGGCCAAAGGGGACGATGGCAAACCCCATCATGGCGGGTATGAAAGCCAATAGCGGCGCTATCCAAAACAGCCAGCGCGATACATGACCTGGAACGAGGTCTTCCTTAAAAATCAGCTTCAACCCATCGCCCGCCAGGTGAAAAATCCCAAAGAGCCTGAAGTTGCCGATAAACCTTGCCCTGTTTGGCCCGATGCGGTCTTGAATCAGGGCTGCGCCCTTGCGCTCCGCCCACGTAAGTACCGCCGCTAGGCCCATCACTCCCGCGAAGACAACCACAATCTTTACCAACATCCATGCCACTGGGATTATTGGAATATCCAGGCCCAAAAACGTAATGGTGTAATTCATGTGTAAATCCGATTTGCGGAAAAAGCCCGCTTAACAATTATCACACTATTTAGCATTGCTTGCACCACGAAGGTTGCCAAAAAGTGTAAAATTATTCAAAAAGCAGGGTCTAACCAGGGCATCGCCTGCGAGGGCTCGCCGGGGATATTCCCCTGGCAAAAAGCCACAACCGTAAGCCAGCCTGAAGGACGCCCATGGTTGGACAAATCCAGAATGATCGTCTTGCCGGGGGAGGGGAGGTTAGGGCGGCGGCGCTCCAGTATGACTTCACCCTGCTGAAAGACTTCCAGGGCCATAGGATAACCGGCGCCTAGGGGTAAGTAATAAACGCGGACAGCTTCTATGCCCGAAAGGGAATTTCCCTGGATATCCTCAAGGGGCAACACTACCTCAAGGGTTCGCAAGCCAATAGCGCGTACAGCGCAAGGGGCTGGCGGACGCCGCTGACGCGGCGCGGGGTCGCCCTTGGCGCCGCAACTCAATAACGACAGCGCGCAGGCAAAAACGATAAGTGTTTGAATCAGGCTACTGTCCCGCATTATTTAATGATGCCCTAATGCCTTAGAGCGCGCTACCTATTATCCCGAGCTAACTGCAAAACCTCCTGCTTTGCCGGAAACACGGGCGCCAGGCGCGCGTGTTTCCGGAATTGCCACTGGCGTGCAACGTTTCCAGGAGGTTTTGCAATTAGCTCATGTTGCCACAGCTTTTCCCGCTGAACCGCCGCCTATAGCGTTTCTATCTCAAAATCGCGTTTCGCAGCCAGGAAAGATTCAGAAACAAAAAAAACGCGCCCTACCAAAGGAGCCAGGGCGGGCGCGTTGGGGGTTTGGCTTGCGGGGCGTTGTTAATTATTGGCCCCGCAAGCCAGAGGGGGGGGCTTATAGTTTATTGCGAAGCTGTCGCAATGGCATTCAGCCAGCAGCCGGTTTCGGGTGCACCAGGCGGCACAGGTATTATTTTGGTCGCGCCGATTTCATCCCCTACTTCCCATACCACCATCTTGCGATCACGATCATATCCGCAGGCGTAGGCTTTGTTGTTGCTAAAGACGGAGACGCCAAAGGCCTGGGATACTTGGTCCTCGCTGTGGCTGGACAGGGGGCCTTCAGGGTATTTTGCCACGCTATTTACCCACACAACAGCGCAAGCTATATTTCCATCCGCGTTAATCTCATATCCGGCGAGGGCCACGGTTGAGCCATTCACGGATACAGCATAGGGATACGCACGGTTGCCGCCGCCTGAAATGGGCAGCGCCACGGCCGAATAACTAGCACCCCCATTAGTGCTTGTCCAGAGATAGGGCTTGCCCAGGTTGCTCCCTCCTTCAGTAACAAAAACCCATCCGGCGACATATACATTGTTACCGGATACGGCGACAGATCTGGCACGGGACGCCACGTTATTGGCGCCGGCCGGGTGGAGGCGGGTCTTGACGCCATTTTTCCAGACAGCGGCCATATAATATCCGTATTCGTCATCGGCAAAATCCTCGCCTGCCGCAAAGTAGTCGCTGCCTTGCGCGGCGATGGACAGGGCAGTTCCTCCGCCTGTGTCGCAAGGCAGGTCTGAGCGGATGGCGTTTCTCCAGATGCAGGGAGTTTGGTTATCTCCATCATAAAATTCGTATTCCCCGGCTACAAGCACATCGCCCTGGGCGTCAATGGCGACTCCATGCGCATAACCCATTCCATCTTCAAGGCCAAAGGGTTGTTCAAGGGTTATAAAGTTGTCAACACCCATCCAGAGAACGGGTTGGGGGTCGCCGTAGTAAGGATAACTTTCGTAGTCATTCCAGCCTGCTATGTACATGGCGCCAGCGTCTGTGACGTGTATGGCATATGCCTCGCCATAATCATAGATCGCCGAGTCTAACCAGTAGCTGTTGGCTCCGGTCTCCAGGCTTCTCCCATAGAATGCATAATTCGCTGTGCCGTTGAAGGCGCCCGCCACATAAATAACCGGATCATTGGGCACGTCGTTGGATACGGTCACCGTGCAGGTGGCTGTTCGGCTTTGGTCAGTCGTCGTCACGGTGAACGTGGTGACGCCCTGGGTTACGCCTGTTACGGTTGGCGTAAGGCTGGTTGTTGACGAGAGCGTCGCGTTACCGTTGTTGCTTGACCAGGTTACGCCTTTGTTAGTAGCGTTAGCGGGCGTTATCGTCGCCGTTAGCACCCGCGTGCCTCCCACGGATATAGTTGGACTTGAAGGCGAAATACTAA
>JGI24698J34947_10001228_pt1 | contig 13393 bp, 11 predicted proteins | sample TergutMp193P3_FD_34947 | JGI IMG/M metagenome (IMG submission 34947)
ATGTATAAAATAATACATTTGGAATAAAATATAGAATTTTTTTGCCTATCTGTCAAATTTTTTTCGATTTTTTGAAAAAACCGCTGGATAATACCGGAAGGGCGTTTTTTACGAAAAAGGAGGAATTTGGCGGCAAAAAGCAAACAACTTTACTGGGATAGCATGTACGAGATTTGAACTCGTGTTACCGGCGTGAGAGGCCAGCGTCCTGGGCCACTAGACGAACATGCCAAAATGGAGCATATAATATAGAAAAATTTATATGTTTTGTCAATGCCCAAAAACTATCTAGCCATAGATTATGGAGAGCGGCGCACGGGAATCGCCTTTGCAAACAGCTCCGTAGGCATAGCCTTTCCCAGAGAAACCATAGATCAAAGGGAGAAAAACCTGTGGACGGAACTTGAAAGGTTGGTTAAGGAAAATGCCGTGACGGATTTTGTGTTAGGAATTCCCGTTCACCCCAATGAACACCCGGACAGCAAACAAAAAACCGTTGAAAATTTTGCAAACGAATTGAAGGAAAAATTCCCGCAAATAGAACTGCATCTGCAAGACGAATCCTACAGCACCCAGGAAGCGACAACTATAGTAGGAGGAAAAAACAAGGGAAGAATAGATAGGGCGGCCGCCACCGTTATATTGCAAAGGTTCATTGAGGGAAATTTTTGAGTTATGCTCCTTTATTCAGATGAAACAATCAGGCAATTAAAAGAAGCTACAGACATAAGTCTAATTATAGAGCAATTTGTGCCCTTAAAGCGAACCGGCGGCGGAAAATTTTTAGGGCTGTGCCCGTTTCACAACGATAGCAACCCAAGCATGAATGTAAACCCGAATATGGGTATTTACAAGTGCTTTGCCTGCGGAGCGGGCGGCGATGTGTTCAAATTCGTTATGGAACACGAAAAAATGGATTTTCGCTCCGCAATTGAATTCGTGGCAAATACTGTTGGCTTTATATTGCCCAAACTCTCTCAAATTCAAGACGAAAATTACGAAGAAAAGGACTTGATAAGAAAAATAAACGAACTTGCAAATTCCTGGTTCAAAGAGCAACTGGCAAAATCGGGTTTTGCGAAATCCTATCTGGAAAAAAGGGAAATAACGGAAAAAACAAGGGATTTATTCGGGCTTGGATATGCACCTCATGGCGGTTTTTTGGAAATTGCAGTCAAAAACGGATTCAAGCCGGAATTTGTGGTAAAAGCAGGTTTAGCTTCCGAAAAAGAAGGCAGGGCGGTGGACAAATTCAGGGACAGGCTCATGATTCCGATATGCAGCTTATCCGGCGCTATAGTCGGTTTTGGAGGGCGCGATTTGAGCGGAAACAGCCCCGCGAAATACATGAACTCCCCGGAAACATTAATTTACAATAAAAGCGAAGTTCTTTTCGGGTTAAACAACAGCCGCAGGGCAATACCAAAAGAAAATTCCGTAATTTTGGTTGAGGGTTATTTTGATGTGATATCCATGTTCCAAAGCGGAGTGGAAAATGTGGTTGCGATATCGGGCACTGCGCTTTCCGAAATTCAGGCAAAGCTGCTCGCAAGGTACACAAAATCCGCATATATAAGTTTGGATGGGGATGCTGCGGGGCAGGCTGCAACGGAGCGGTGCATAGAAATTTTGCTCACGCAAAGTTTCTCCGTAGGCGTTGTGGATTTGATGAGCGAAAACGGAGAAAAAACAGACCCCGATTCGCTTGTAAGGCTGGGTGGCGCGGAGGCTTTTAGAAAATGCCAAAGCAATGCAAAAAGCTGGCTCAATTACCTTGCAGACAAAAATCCGCTGACAAGCCCCGAAGAAAGAGCGGCTTTTGTTTTAAGGGCAAAAAAACTAATCGCCTTGATGAACAATGCCGAACTTAAAAATCAATATTTGAATTTATTAAACGAAAGATTCGGGGCATCTAAAAGCCTGCCCGTTTTGCAAACAAAAAAAACTCCTTTGCAAACGCAAGAAACTGTAATTCCCTGGCAATCTTTGCCCGGCGATGAGGTTTGGCTGGTGAGCGTAATTTTCAGAAATACGAATCTTCATGCGTCTGCGATTCAAATTTGCGACCCCAGTTTGCTGAGTTCCGCATGGCTTGCCGAACTTTTGGATTACGGCTATGCCATTTTTGAAGAAACTGGTAAAATAGACTTGAAAATTCTCTACGACAAACTGCCGCCCGCTCACAGGGAATTGCTCACACGTTTGCCGGAAAAACCCTGGACAAACGAGTCCGCAATAATGGATTTTTCAAACGCGGTTCTAAAACTTCGCATTTCTCGCCTTAAAAGCGAATTGAAAAACGCTAGGGATAATTTTGAACTATACAAAGAGATTCAAAATAAAATAAAGCATTGCGAAGGTTTGGCAAGACGGGCAAAAGACGGAGAGAATGTTTTCTCCGTGTAAACTTCCTTTATATCAATTCCTTCCTTGCCAAATTCAGTGCCTGTTCTACGGTATCGTCCATATCGTAATATTTATACATGCCCAAACGTCCTCCGAAAACAATATTTCCTAAAGTTTTCGCAAGCTCTGAATATTTTTTATGCAAATCGTCATTTTTTGAATCGTTCAGGGGATAATACGCCTCTTCGCCGATTTTCCAGTTTGCAGGATATTCTCTGGTGATTACCGTTTTCGCAGACTGCGTTTGCTCAAAATGCTTATGCTCTATTATTCTTGTGAATGCCGTCTCCAAATCCGTGTAATTCATAACTGCGCAGCCCTGAAAATTATCGCATTCCAGAACTTCCGTTTCAAATCGCAAACTCCTGTATTCCAAGGCTCCAAAACGATAATCAAAAAATTCATCTATGGAACCGGTAAAAATTATGCTGTCCGCTAGTGAATCCAGTTCCCCGCGATTTTTCAAATAATCAACATTCAAGCGAACTTCTATGCCTTTCAGCATATTTTCAAAAATAGCGGTATAGCCACCAACAGGAATGCCCTGATATGAATCGTTGTAATAACAATTATCAAAAGTAAAGCGCAGCGGAATGCGTTTTATAATAAATGCAGGCAATTCAGCCGCTTTTTTGCCCCATTGCTTTTCCGTATAATCCTTTATCAGTTTTTCATAAATGTCTTTGCCCACAAGGTTCAAGGCCTGATCTTCCAGATTTTTCGGTTCGCCGTTAAATTTCTGTTCATTTATTTTATCTTTTGCTTCCGCAGGGGTTTTTATCTTCCATAATTGACAAAAAGTATTCATATTAAACGGGAGATTGTAAAATTCTCCGCGATAATTTGCCGTTATCTGGTGCGTATATCTGTTGAACTCCGCAAAACGACTTACAAATTCCCAAACTTCTCTATTGCTCGTGTGGAATATGTGCGCTCCGTATTTGTGAACATTAATCCCGCAGATATTCTCGGTGTAGCAATTACCGCCCGTATGCTTTCTTTTGTCTATAATTAAAACTTTCTTATCCTTATCTCTTGCCAACCTGGCAAAAACAGCTCCGAAAAAACCGGTACCGACAATCAGATAATCGTAATGTGAATTTTTCATATAGGCTCCTGTTTTGACAAACAATGCAAACTCCCGCTCTCTTCAATGGGAACGGTGCAGTCTATGCCTATAATTTCCCTGTCTGGAAACACTTTTTTAAAATATTCCAAAGCGAGGGAATCCAATTCACAATTATATATAGGCACAAGCAAGCCGCCATTTACGAATATGAAATTCATGTAAGATGCAGGTTGGTAAGGAGGGAGAGGCAAGACATCAATTTTCGCTTCTTCGTAATATTTGTTAAGCCATGCTTCTATTTCTTTTCTTTCCTGCTCAAAACCCGCTGCCATAACCACGCGGTTTTTGGCGACAAAGCGAGCGAGGTTATCTATATGCCCGTCTGTGTGGTCGCCTGCCAAACCTCTTGGCAAAATTCTAAGCGATTTAATACCAAACGAATTTTGCAAATCACTGAACAGTTCCGGCCCTGCAATGTTTCGCTTTTTTCCGAAAAGACACGGCGCGGTTGTCAAACAAAAGCCATCACCGTTAAATTCCACTCCCCCGCCCTCCAGAATCCAGGGATATTTTTTGAGCGGAATGTTCATAAGCTTCGCTATTTTTTCAGGAACTGAATTGTCCAAATCCCAGGGCGGGAATTTTTTTCCCCAGGCGTTGAACTCATAACTCACAGCATTTAACCCACCGCCTGATTTAACAAAAAAAGGACCATAGTCCCTAATCCAAATATCATTATGCGAAATTTGCAAATCATCCAAAATCTTCACAGGTTGAAAGTGAGAAATCGTGTTTATAAGTTTTAAATAAAAAGCATCTATCCGTTCCCTTCGAGACGCCCAATTTTGCTCATTTATAGGCAAGGCGAGCCAGGTAGCCGCCTGTTCTTCCCACTCGGCCGGATGGCGAACTTCGCTCATCGCTCATTCCACATATTCAGAATATCGTAATACAGATCCACCCTGCGGTCTCTGAAATGGGGCCAAATTCTGCGGTTCTGCTCAATTTCTTCAAGATTTATTGCGACAACCATCAACGCTGTTTCCGTTGAAAGCCGTTTGAGCACAAAGCCATCCGGTGTGCAGATAAAGGAATTTCCCCAAAAGGAAAGGTTATTTTCTTTGCCGGCTCTGTTTACAGCCAAAACAAAAACTCTGTTGGCTATGGCATGGCCTCGCATAACCGTTTGCCATGAATCCAGTTGGCGGGTGTAGAGTTTTTTCGGTTCACTGGAATCCCACCCTATTGCCGTGGGGTAAATCAAAATATCTGTTCCCTGCAACGCCAGAATACGGGCAGCTTCGGGAAACCATTGGTCCCAGCATACCAAAACGCCTAAATTCCCTGCGCTTGTCGGGATTACCCTAAATCCGGTGTCGCCCGGAGTGAAGTAATATTTTTCGTAAAAATACGAGTCATCGGGAATGTGGCTTTTGCGGTAAAAACCAGCAACCGAACCGTCTCGCTCAAAAACAAAAACGCTGTTGTGGTAAATTCCCTTTGCTCTTTTTTCAAAAAAGGGGAAAACCAAAACGCATTTCAAAAACTTGGCTAAATTTTTCCATTCTTCTATGATTGCGGAATCTTTTGCAATAGCATAGTCAAAATATTTTTCGTTTTCTTCAAAAGGAAAATAAGAAGTGTGGCAAAGCTCCGGCAACACGAGCAAATCGAATTTACCATTATTCGCCAAAGCTTGTGTTTTATACCATTCAAGGGTTTCAGCGGTGTTTCCAAGCCATTTTCCCTGCAAAGACAGGATTTTGATTTTTTGGGGCATTTAAAATAATTTAGTAAAATATTTTCTATCTTTTTAACGATGCGTTCCAAACTCTTTTCCATTCCCGTGCTTTTGATATTATTTGCCTGTTCAGACGACGACAACAATCCGACTTATCCTTTTGAAAGAACGGTTTTGGACGTATCCATCGCAAAACGGTGCATAGACGGTTCTTCTGCCCCGGGTACCAATTGCTATCTCATGCGGTGGCAACATCCCATCGAAAAAATAGGCTTGCATAGTTATTGTATATGGCTTGATACAACCGTTGTAAAAAATTCGGATGAAAATATTTCCCAATCTCAAATAGACCAAGCTTCAAGCGTAAAGGCCTATAACGGCAACAGTGAAGGTGATTCTCTGGATCTAACGGCTTTGATAAGCGAATTTCTGAAAAGAGACAGTTTGCATATTGCAATTTGGGCGAGATATGCGGGCAAAGAACAAGGCATAGCGCGGCATATCAATGTCCGTTTTGGCGACGACATTAAACCGTCAATAGTAAATTTCAGCGACTCTGCAAACGAAAATACAATTTGGATAAACTGGTTTCGCCCCACAGACCAAAGAGATTTCTATTTACCCGAAGAGATAAACGGGCCTATAGCAGGATATAATGTTGAGGTAAAAGCTGTAAACCAAAACGAAAATATCAAAAATTCCGCCGTAGAAATAACACTCGCAGAAGAAAACGTAACCGCTTCCAAATTCAAACGCTCTTTTGAATTTTATAAAAGCAGCAACGGAGTGGCCTTGAAAAACGTAAATCAAGAATTTCCTTATTCAATACAATCCGCGATAATTGACGGAAAAGGCTTTATAAGTCAGGATATGCTGCAGAACAGTTGGGAGATGGTAATTTCCGGCTTAACACCGGAACGTTCCTACTCTGTAACCATAGTAGCATATGACAGCGCAGGCAATGCTACTTCCTATACAAACAGAGTTGCGACAACAGACCGTTTTCCGCCGAACAAAGTGAAAGAATTCCGGTATGACAAAGATTCAAGAGGCGAAGCCCGTCTTGATTCAAATCGTCTGATTTTATTTTGGGAACGCAGTTTAGACCCTATTAGCCCCACACAGACTCCTGACGTCTGTTATTCGGGTTCATGTTACAGAGAGGTGAAAAGCTATTCGCTTGAATTATGGAACGGCAAGAATTGGGATACCATTCCCGGAGGGCCCCTATTTAATAACACCCGCTACAAACTGGAAAACGGTTTGATGATACGGGATTATAACGGCGAATTTGTCAGCGATACTCTGCGCTGGATTTCACCGGGCGATATTGTTTCTTTGCGTTTACGGGCAATTGACAGTTCTGGGCGTTATTCGGAAGCTCTGATTGATAACATTATCGTCTCAAAAGGCGAGCTTTGGCAATATAAATGCCCGCAGGATTTCGCCGCCGTAAAAAAAGGAGACTCCGATGTTTTTTGCATGGAAAAACTGGAGCATATTTCCGATAATAAATTTGAAAGAAATGTTCTGTATATAGAGGCGAAAAAAAGCTGCGAAAATTTGAGCTATCATCTGTGCACAGAAGATGAATGGGATGCTGCCTGCGGTAGCGGAGGTTCCCTTTACGGGGTTATACAGGAAAGAGATTTTTTACCCAGCAATTTTTTGAATCAGCACTGCGGAGTTGGTACAGGAGATTCTTTTTCCGCAATAGACAAAGACAGACGGAGCAAAATTTGCACAAGCCCGGATGGTATAAGGGATTTGCCCGGGCAATTGCAGGAATGGGTTACAGGAGACAGTGCCGGAAAGCAAATTCCCTTATTAAAGGGAACCAGCTACGCGATTTTCGAAGGAGCTTCCAAAACGGAACTCGCACTGTGCAAAAATCGCTTTAAGCCAACACGCATAAGGCCTAGATACACAACTGATACCGCCTGGCTCTACACAAGCGGTTCTCGCGCAGATACTCTGTTCGCAAAGGATTCCCTTCGATCCATTCCCATACCTCTACTGCCAAGTTCATTTAAAGATACCATCTTAATTTACACTTTAAAGAGCAAGAATTCAGATAATCCCCTTGGCGAAGATTATGTCAACCAAGCGGAATACCGCAGACGTGGCGGTGACGAATGGCTTAAAGTGCTTTGGCAAGGTTTAGATTACAAGTTTAAAGAAAAACAGCGAGTTTTGATTTTAGGAACGGAAAGTATACCAGCTTCTGCATTTTTTTTAGATCCAACTGTTGGTTTTAGGTGCTGCGCTATCACACAATGATTTTCTATTTTATCTCAATGAGATTGCCAATATTAATCTTCACTTCTATGTGCCTTTTTGCCTGCATAGATAAATATACCGATTCCATTAAGCTTAATCCAGATGGGAGCGCGATGTTTTCAGCAAGCATTTATCCCTGCGAGCCGGATTCAAATTACATAAGCAACATAAGGGAAAACTACAGTTCTACCGCAGGGCTTAAATTTGATTCCGCATGGTTTTCAAAAGAAGATTCCCTTTATTCATTAAATTTCAGGCTGTCTTTTGAAAATCTGCTCTCTTGGCAAGACAATGAAAAGTTTGAAAAAGACTTAATCGGCTACATTTCATTGAAAAAAATAGATTCTCTGGAAAATGGCTATTCCTTTGAGCGAATAATAAACCAGAACACAGAAAGCGATGACGGGGCAATTATCCCTGAAGATATCGTTTCTCCTTTTGCCATAGAGCAAATAATAAATAACGATTCTATTTACTGGGAATATTTTCTCATTCTTCCCAACGGCGCAACGCTAATAACCAGCGAGCCGATAGATACGGCTATTGTCCAAAGCGAAAAGCCCCTGATTTTTAACTGGAAAATCCCTGCTAACGAAGCGGTTTCAAAACGAATATCGCTAAAAGCGAACTTTTACCTGCCGATTGTTCAGCCAAAGTCCGAAATTCATTGGACATCGCTTATAAGCGTAGCTTTCGGATGCATTATCATGCTGCTAGTCGTAGCCCTGTTAGGGCGCAAACTGAGAAAACTGAGCGCGGCTCTCAAAGAGCTAAAGGCTACGGAAAAAAATTTCAAAGGAGAATAGCAAAACGGCTAACCGGAAAAGGGTACGTCAAATCCGATTCTCGCTTGGAAATGCACCTGTTCAGGATGTTCCTCGTTAACGCCGAAAATCACTATATGGTAGCGGCTTGCGGGAAAACGCATCAAGGCAACCCTTGCGTTATACTCAACCTGCTGCATGTAATTCAACTGGATGGAACGAATTTTTCTCTCTTTCAATTCTTCCATGCTCAAAACATCCAAAACCCAATCCGAATACCTGCAATTATTCACGTGGTTGTTCAAATCTATATCGCTATACCTCACATCCTTTACCAACACGGTTTTGGACATTCCATCCGGCTCTAAAAGCTCTATACTTTCTGGAAGCGCGCTCAGTTCCGGGTACATTTCAAAGCGATATGGCCCATCCAAAAACGGCTTTGCCTTTCCGTCTCTCAAATCTATTAAAAGCCATGAAGATGTCGCCTGTATAATGGAATTTCCCTGTGCATCACGAACGTCGTAATCGCCCCAGGCAACCTTTTCCGGGTCGATATTCTTTATCCATGCGCTTATAAAGATATCTTCGCCCCAAAGCGGCAAATGCGAAATCTTGAGCTTTATCCTGGAAATCATAATGGTAAATTTGTCTTTCTTTATCATGGACAAATAATCAAAGCCCTGCTCTCTCAAATGCACAAGAGATGTTTCCTGAAAAAACTCGCATAGCCTCGATATACGCAGGTGCGCAAAAGTATCGCAGTCAAAAAAATCGACCGAAAATTTTTTGGGTTTCGTAAGCATAAAGCTCCTACTTTGAAAGTAAAACCTTGTTCATAGCAGCGACAAAAGCTGCCGGGTCCGGCAAAACCGAGCCTTCCGCAAGCAAAGCCTGCCCGTAAAGCACAGCAGGGTAAGAACCCAGGTCCTCGCCGGACTGCGTTTTTTTGAGCAGGTTTTTGCAAATTTCGTGTTCTGGGTTAATCTCTAGAATGCGCTTTGTTTTGGGCACTTCCATACCTTGCAGAGACATCAGTTTCTCCATGTGCGCACCCATCCCTCCTGCAGCTCGAACAAGCATGCAAGGGCTGTCTTTTAAGCGACCGGTTACACGTACTTCGCTAACATCTTCGCTCAAAATCTTTTGCAGGGTTTCGCAGAGTTTTTCAAAAGTTTTTTTACTCTCTTTCTCCGCATTTTCCTCTTCTTTTGTCTTTTCAAATTCCAAATCGCCAAGAGCTACATCGTGGAATTTTTTATCCTTGAATTCATGCAGAGTTTGCATCATGAATTCATCTATGGCATCGGTCAAAAACAGGACTTCATAACCCCTTGACTTACAAGCCTCCAGGTGTGGACTTCCCTGCACAGCAGAAAGTGACTCGCCGATAATGCAATATATTTCCTTTTGGCTCTCCGGCATACGGGCCACGTATTCTTCCAGCCCCACAAATTCTTTTTCACCGGTTTTTGTGCTTTTAAAACGGAGCAGGTTTTTCAGTTCGTCCAAAAATTCCCAGTTCATGTAAAAACCTTCTTTTAGAACTACTCCCATTTCCACCCAAAATTTTGCGTAATCCTCTTTGCGATCGGTTGCAACGCTTTGAAGGGTATCCAATATTTTTTTAGTAGCATGTTTTTTTAAGTTAGCGACTATTTTGTTGCTCTGCAAAATTTCACGGCTAACATTCAAGGGCAAATCTTCCGTGTCTATAACGCCGCGCACAAAGCGAAGCCAGTTAGGCAAAAGTTCCTTGCAGTCATCCATTATAAATATTCGTTTTACATAGAGCTTTAATCCGTGGTTATGCTCAGACGCATAGCGAATGCCAAAGGGAGCCCTTGACGGAATGTAGAGCAGGCTCCAAAATTCCTGTGTACCTTCAACATGGTTATGGCTCCAAGCAAGCGGTTCACCGCCCTCGTGTGAAACAAGCTCGTAAAATTCCTTATACTGCTTTTCTTCTATATCCTTTGCGCTCTGCCTCCACAGTGCCGGTTTTTCGTTTAGCCGCTCAACACTCTCCTTTTTGTCCTTATCAACAGAGCGGATATAAATCGGGTGAATCACAAATTCGCTGTACTTGCGAACTATACTTTTCACTTTCCAGTCCTGGGAGAGATTTTGGCAATCCTCTTCGTCTTTCAGGTAAACGGTGATTTTAGTTCCGTTTTTTTCTTTTGGCAATTCATCTATTGAAAAATCACCCGTACCTTCGGAAGACCATTGATAGCCATGCTCTTCGCCGACTTTTTTTGAATGCACTTCCACCTTGGAAGCCACCATAAATGCGCTGTAAAACCCAACTCCGAACTGCCCTATTAAATTTACATCTCTTTTTGCATCGCCCGTTATGCTCTGCATAAAGCTCTTTGTGCCGGAACGAGCTATGGTACCAAGGTTCTGAATCAATTCTTCCCTGTCCATGCCTATTCCATTGTCTTCTACGGTTAAAATTTTGCTCTCGTCATTTGCGGAAATGTCTATTCTGAGCTCTGTTCCGACGGGCAACAGACTCGGATTCTCTATGGACAAAAACCTCAATTTGTCCAAAGCATCCGCTGCATTCGAAACCAGTTCGCGTAAAAATATCTCTTTATTGCTATACAGGGAATGTATCATTAAATGCAATAAATCGCGAACCTCCGTCTGAAATTCCATTTTTTCCGACATATTACCTCGTTATGAAAATTTTTGCAAAGAATATAGAAATTTTTATTCGGATTATCCCTGCTAATGGCAACGCTGCCATTAGAAAAGCAAAACCAACGCCTCAATCACATCATCCGCCGTCAAAAGCTCCGGCAGCAAAATAGCATCTCCGTGCGAACTCAACAGCAAATCAAAGGGAACTCCGCTACGCCCGTGCTTTTCAAAAAAATTTAACGCTTCGGAATTTGGATTTGTGTAATCTGCCCGCATTTTAATTATGGGCATCTCGGAAAATAATTCCTTAACCTTGTCATTCTCAAACGCGACTCTCTCATTCATCTTGCAGGTTATGCACCAGTTTGCCGTTCCGTTTATCCAAACAGCAAAACCTTCGCTTTGCAAACTATCCAGTTTTTTTATGGAAAAAGGAATCCACTCTGTTTTTTCGTAATTAGCTTCGACAAAATCGGTTTTGCGAATTTGCGGGCTAATCCACAACTTCCACGAAAATACGCATATCAAAACAAAAACAAGCCACAGAAGAACAAAACGCCACCAAGGTTTCCCCGGTCCTGCAAGTATACCGGAAAGCCATGCAAAAAAGCCCGCTGCGCATAAAAGCAAACCGAGCAATATAGAAGAATTCTCTCCCGTTTGCATATAAAAAATCCAAAACAGCCACACAACCGTGAGCAAAAGCGGAAAGCCTAGAAACTGCTTTAATACAAGCATCCAATGCCCGGGACGGGGAAGTTTTTTTGTCCACTGCGGGAATACGCTTAAAATTATGTACGGAGAAGATAACCCTATTGCGACTGCGGTGAAAATTGCGAACAGTTCAACTACAGATGCGGTAAAGGCGAAGCCTATTGCTGTACCTAAAAAAGGCGCGGAACAGGGAGTTGATAGAAGTACGAGCAAAATTCCGTAAGCAAAGGCTCCGCGGAAACCACCTGCTTTTGCGCGTTTTTCCCAGATTTTGAGCACATTGCCAGGCATCCAAATCTCAAATATTCCCCAAAGATTCAAAGCAAAAATCGCAAGGCACAAAATCATTGCAGCCATGTATGCGGGATGCTGAAACTGAAAACCCCACCCAACAACATCCCCAGTCAAACGGATAGCGACAATAGATGTTGCGATAGCAAAAAAAGAAAAACATATTCCACCCGTTGTGGCAAATCCCCATCTAAGCATATTGCTTCTCGATTCCCCGGATTTTTTCATCAGGTCAAAAATTTTAAGGAACAGAACGGGCAACACGCACGGCATAACATTCAAAAGCAAACCGCCGAGCATTGCCAGCAGGATATATATGAAAAATGAATTCTCGCTGTTATTTAAATTGGAGTTTTTTTTTTCGCTTTGCAATAGACCTGCATTGCCTGCGTTAAAAGCCACCTCTATTGTTTTTGGAGCCAGGCATATATTTGAACACGCTTGATAGGTGAATTTGAGTTTTACATCGTAGGGGTTGCTGTTTTTTTGCATATTTTTTATAGGCAGGCTAGCCACAAAGGAATCCTGCAGCAAAAGCAAATCCAGATTCAAAACCTCGTTGTACAGCGTAAACGGTTTGGGCCACAAAACAGAATCAAATTCAATATTTTTAGCAATCGGTTCAATACTGCTTGGGACTAAAAAATCGTCAGGAACATTGTTTGAGTTTATGTGCCAACCCTGCGGTATAGTAACTTTGAGATGGAGGGTATCGCCGATTTTAGGAAATTCCTGCGAGTAGAATAATTCCGTTTTTGGCCTTTCCATATTGTTGAGGGAAACGGATAATTCCTGAGAATTAACCTCTGCGGCAAGGAGGAAAACAGCCAATATATGTAAAGACTTACACATTTGACTTTATCTATTCTCCTTGACGGAATCCACCAGATTTTGGGCTAGACGAACCGTTGCCTTATCTATCATTCTGCCGTCCACGGCAACTGCTCCGCGACCCGGGTTGGCTTTAACAGCATCAAGGATGCGGTTTGCCCTGTCTATTTCTTCTTGCGCGGGCGAAAATACATCGTTTATGGTTTCTATCTGGCTCGGATGGATAGCCCATTTGCCGTCAAATCCGAGGGCAGAGGCCATTTTTGCGCTTTTGAGCAGCCCTTGCAAATCTTTAAAATTCCCGTAGGGGGAATCTATGGCGAGCAGATTGCGGGCTTTTGCGGTTTGCACGATTTTGGACATTACAAAGTGCCATCTGTGCCCGGGGTAAATTTCCGAATCATCTTCGCCGTGCCCGCTGATACTGCTCAACCTTGCGCCTATGGATGCACTGTAATCCGCTATCCCGAAAATAAGGGCACGGGTTCTTGGGGCAGCGGCAATTTCGGAAAGCATCTATGGCAATGGGATTCTGTTTTCTGCAAATGCCCGGGAACGGAAAGGGTTGAGCGTTGGCGAGAGAGCATAATGTTGGGAAGGTAGAAAAATTATTAACTATATTACAATCGGAGGCAAAATGAACACTTG
>JGI24698J34947_10001229_pt1 | contig 13392 bp, 12 predicted proteins | sample TergutMp193P3_FD_34947 | JGI IMG/M metagenome (IMG submission 34947)
TGCCTATATAGGCATTAAATAATGTATCGCACAAAACCACATACACTTTAGCTTTTTTTCAAAAAAAAACTCCTGATGCCTAAAGTTTGCGGAATAAAGGACTTCCTAAGTAGAATTGGAATTACCAGAAAATATCTCCAGTTGGGGGACATCAAGAAGATATTGGGAACCACTAAAAAGTAAGCTGATTAGCAATAATATCGTGTACGACCTAAATCAACGTAAATATCTGATAACAGTATACTTGTAGATGATTTTCGATAACTCAAGTGTCAAAGTCGGGATTTTTTTTACCTCTTTGACTATTGTAGCTCAAATTGCACTACAAAAAAACCAATTCCTGCTCGCCACTGTCAATAACAACATAAAAAACAAGGCTTGTCCTGTTTTTTATGTTTTATCAGCGCGCGTCAGCCCCAAACAATCCTGCCTGCTCTGTCTTTATGCCCAGGTAGTTGTAAGTGGCTTCTGTGGCCTTTCTGCCCTGCTGGGTTCTGTCCAGAAAGCCGATTTTCATCAGGTATGGCTCTACCAAGTCTTCCAGCGCGCCGCCGTCGCTTTCGCCCAATGCCGCAGCCAGCGTTCTCACACCAACAGGGCCGCCCCGGAATTTATTGCAGAGGGCTTCTAAGTAGGCTCTGTCCAGTGAATCCAGGCCCAATTCGTCAACTTCGTGCAGCGTCAGACAGGCATCGGCTATTTCCGTTGTTATTATGCCCTGGCCTTTTACCTGGGCGTAGTCCCGGCAGCGTTTTAACAGCCGGTTGCAGATGCGCGGCGTCCCCCTTGAGCGGCGGGCAATAGCTTGCGCGCCCTCTGACGCCATAGTAATTTCAAGAACCCTGGCGCTTCTCTCGGCTATTACCGCCAATTCGCCCTGCGTGTAGTAGTCAAGGCGGTGAACCATGCCGAATCTGTCGTGGAGCGGCTTGGATATAAGCCCGGCACGGGTTGTAGCGCCCACGAGGGTAAAGGGGCGCAAGTCAACCTTTAGGGTTTGGGCGCTGGGGCCTTGGCCTATGAGGATATCCAGCTTCCGGTCTTCCATAGCCGCGTACAGCATTTCTTCTATGGCGGCGGGCAGCCTGTGGATTTCATCAATAAATAAAAACTCGCCGTCTTCTAAATTGGTGAGAATGGCAGCTAAATCGCCTTTTTTTTCCAGGGCTGGCGCCTGGATGACCTTGCAGGGCGACTGCATCTCGTTGGCCAAAACGTGGGCCAGCGTTGTTTTGCCCAGACCCGGCGGGCCGAACAATAGCACGTGGTCTAATACCTCATTGCGGAGCTTGGCCGCGCTAAGGGCAATCTCCAGACGCGTCTTTATCTTTTCCTGACCTATATATTCAGGCAGACGCTGGGGGCGTAGAGAGTATTCAAAGTTATCCTCCCGCAGCGTTGGGTCAAGGTCGGGGTTGCGGTCTTTTTCCACGTTAATTCGCCATCCCCGCCAGCCCAACCAGCTTCTTGATGTCGTCGTCCTTCCAGCGGATGCCGCCGCCAAAGAAAAAACTGCGCGCGCTTTTGTTGGCGGCGTCTTGTATTCCCGCCTGGGCGTAAAGGCCGTTCCAGAATTCATAGCTGGCTGTCGCCCTGTAGCGCGGATTTTCTTTGTCTTCCCGCTTGGCGAAGTCGTACGCCAGTGCGCCCAGGCGGAAGCGGTCTTTGAAGGCCCTGAATTCCACGCCGCCGCCACCTTTACCGTCAATGATACCAGCGTGAACCACAAGGTTTTCCCAAAGCCGCTTGTTGAACTGGGCGCTGGCCGTAAATGTCTGCTCCGTTTTTATCGTGCGCACTGTTACGGGCGTCAATACAGGTTGCCCGGTGTTAGGGTCTGTCACGGTTATATTTTGCGTTTCATCCCGCAACTTTCCATCAGGACTGGAAGCCAGATTTATGGAATACCAATAGTCTTTTCTGGGCGCCAGTTCTATGCCCAGACCCACCCTGGCGTCTCCCCGGCTGGTCCAGCGCGCCGCCTCCATGTCCAGTCGCAAGTCCATGCTTTTAATGCCTGACAGCATTTCATTTACGCTGTCAACGGCCTCGTTCAGCTTTGTGATGGTGGTTTCGTCCGTTAGCAATTTGCCAATGGTGCCCTCGCCTCTGTTCAGCCTGGCCATGATGTCCCGCAGGTTTTCGCTGGCGTCCTGAAAGCCCTGGGCCAATTTGCGGGCGTCGCTCGCCAGTCCCTTAATTTCGGGCCTGTTTTCATTGATCATGGCGTTCAGATTAACGCCCAGTTCTTCAAAACTTTTTGCGAGTACGGGCATACGCTCGCGAAAATCAGCGCTTATGCCCTCTATATTAGCCATAGTGCGGTTTATCGCGCCGTGGTTTTCCTGGGCCAAGGCCCTGAACTCGGCAGTCAGTAATTGGATATTGTCAACTATCTCGTCTATCTTCATTCGCCCGGTATCGCCTCCTATGCTGGCGTTCAAGGCGAATGTGATGCCCTTCAGGTCTGTAGCTATCGTTCCGATTGTGTCCATGAGGGCGTCCAGGCCAACGCCGGTCTGGCTTATCAGTTGTGTTCCCGGCTCGGCCTGGCCCCTTTCAGGATTACCGGGGTGGAGGTCAATGTATTTTTCACCCAGGATTCCTATATTCGCCAGGCTCGCGACACAGTCCGCGTAAACCGGAACATTTTCATCAACGGTAAAGCTGACTATCGCCTTGCCGTTTATCAGCCGGATGTCTAAAACCTTGCCCACTTCTACGCCGGCTATTCTAACCTTGCTCTGTTTTGGCAGGCCCGCCGCCTGGTCGAAGCTGACCATGAAAGACCTCTTGGGCTTACTGCCAAAAAATTGCAGCTTTTCCGTCCTGATGATGAGCCATCCGATTACCATAATGGCGGCGACGAAGAAAGCGCCAACCTTGGTTTCCAGCTTCATGATGTTACCTTTCGCGACAATGTCCACTTTGGCGGCGGGGGGTCTTGCAAAAATGGCCCGTCCGCGTCTCCCTTGAGGAATTGTTGCACAACTGGATGGGTATTTGCCTGAAACGCATCGGGCGCTTCGCAGGCTATACACTCTCCCCTGAATAAAAGGGCCACGCGGTCGGCAATATTAAAGGCGCTCTTTAAGTCATGGGTGATTGTAATACTGGTGACGCCCAGTTCCATCTTGAGACCAAGTATTATGCGCCCTATTACGTCTGTCATGACAGGGTCCAGACCGGTGGTCGGCTCGTCGAACAGCAGTATTTTTGGCTTCAGGGCTATTGCCCTGGCAAAGCCGACGCGGCGCTTCATGCCGCCCGAAAGCTCAACGGGTTTTAGTTTCTGGGTATCCTTCATACCCACCATGTGCAGACACTCGTCAACCCGATTGGCAATTTGAGGCTTTGTCATGTCTGTATGGCGGCGCAGCGAAAAAGCGATATTTTCTTCTACCGTCATGGAGTCAAACAGAGCGGCCATTTGAAAACACATGCCTATTTTTTTTCTGGTTTCAAAGAGATCATCCCTGCTTAGCTTGTGTATGATTTTTCCGTCAACGGCTACATGACCCGAATCAGGCGTGAGTAACCCCATGATGTTGCGCAGCAGCACGGTTTTGCCTGTGCCAGAGCCGCCCAGGACTACCAGGCTCTCGCCTTCTTTGACAGAGAGATTTACATCGGAAAGCACCACCTTTGGCCCGAATGCCTTTGAGAGGTTGACAACGTCAATGACGTTTTTTTCTGTTTTATATTCCGCCATCACTACACCAGCAGCAGCTTAGTAAGGAAGAAGTCGGATATCAGTATCCACAGGCTGGATATGACAACGCTGCTCGTGGGGGCGTTGCCCACGCCCTCCGCGCCGCCCTGCGTCCTGTATCCGCGCCAGCAGCCAACGAGGGCTATAATCAGGCCGAACACAAAGGCTTTCGTCAGGGCGATACCCGCGTCGCGCCATATAAGCAGCTTGAAAAACTCTTCGGCGAAAACAGCGGCGCTTTGGCCTTCCGCCCCAACCAACAGAAAGTAGCCTCCCCAATAGCCCAACATAACGGAAATACCCGTCAGCAGGGGCAGCATGATTGCGGCGGCCAGAAGCCTCGGCACAAACAGGTAGTGGATGGGGTCTGTGGCCAGACACTCCAGGGCGTCTATCTGCTCTGTCACCCGCATAGTGCCTAATTCTGCCGCCATCGCGCTTCCCACGCGCCCTGACATCATTAGTCCCGTGATGACTGGGCTTAATTCACGGACGACGGCCAGCCCCAGCACCTGGCTGGCCATGCCCTCGGCCTGGAATTGGCGGAAGCCGTATGACAGTTGAACCGCAAACACCATGCTCACGGCAAGAGATGTCAGCACAACTACGGGAATCGAATTGACGCCCACGGCGGCGAATTGGCGCATTAAATTTGCAATGTCAAAGGGACGGCAAAATATGGCGCCAAGCGCCCTGAATGACAAAACGGCAAAATCCCCCGCCTTGTTGAGGGCCTCTATGATTCGGACGCCGATGGCGTCAAGTGTGTTAGTCAGCATGGGTTCGTGATACCAAAGAATCTAAAAAAGCGGACTGCGCCCCCTTTTCAGATTCTTTAGATTATATTCTCACGCGGCAAATAAATAGGGGATTCAGTTTCTGTATAGAGATCACGCTACGCAATCCTTATACAGAATGTTGTGCTATAGGTTGCATCTCAAAGTTGAACCGCTCTAGGGTTTTGCAACTGCCTCTTCCAGCAACGCGCCTTGCGGCTGTGGGCGAAGCAGCCAGCTTCCCCATTTCCATTGCCTTTTGAGGGGACGCGTCAGCACTCTTGAGGCCCATGTCGCAAGGTCAAAAAGATGTGCGGATTCTCTTGTCAGGTTTAATTCGCGGAAGGCCGCTTCCAGCACCCATACTAAATCCCTTGCTTCCCAACCAACATTCAGCCAAACGCTTACGCCTTCCAAAATATCCCACTGCGTTCCTCTCCAGGAGGATACAATTGCATTTCTAAATTCCAATAGGTCGGCGGCTTGCCTGTGGGTTTCCCACAGATGCCTGTCAATGTTGGGCGATTCTTCCCTGAAAGCAGCTAAATGCTTGCGCCACCTGTTGCGGGGCGTAAAACCTATATCGTTGGTGTGGTCTTCCCGCCACTCAATGCCCAGCCCCCGTAAGTAGGCCCTGAGTTCTTCCCGTCGGCATTCTATCAGGGGAGACCAGCGCGGTGACTGGACGGCGGGCAGCCCCGACAGGCAGCCGAGACCGCTGCCCCTGGCCAGGCGCAAAAATACGGTTTCGGTATGGTCTTCTATGGTGTGGCCCGTGGCAATCCAAGACGCGCCAAAATTTTCGGCCTCTTGTTTAAGCCATGACCATCGCAGCTCCCGGGCGGCCATTTCTAAACCCTGGCCCGTATTGAAAGCATGATTGGCTATGTCCAGCGAGCAGGAAACCAAGTCTAAATCAAGGTTTTTACATAAGGATTTTACGTAATCGGCTTCTTCCTTTGACTCCTGCCTAAGGCCGTGGTCAACGTGGGCGATGGCTATATCCAGCTTTAAGTTTGCGCGCAGCCCATANAANCAGGCCAGGAGGGCAACNCTGTCGCCTCCGCCTGAACAAGCAATCAACACGGGGCAATTTTTAACGCCGTCCCCGCGTCGGCGGATTTGGCGCAGGACGTTGGTTTCAAAACGNCGCATTGGAATACTTTAAGCTTTGTTTCACCAACTAGACCCTGGGGCGCTAAGTAGTAATGTCTAAATTCAATAAGCTCCACAGCCTCAGCAGCCCCTCAGGTATCGGCTTTTCGCACCACAGGCCCTCGGCGTGGGACTTGAGTATTAAACTTCCCCAGTGCATGGCTCTTCCTTCAATGCCCGCCCTGAAAGCAGGGTGGGCTATGCGGGTTTTGGGTTTATCCGGCTCGCTGGCGAATTGGCTGCCAAAGGCGTCAAAGGCCGCCATACGCTGCCGCCATACATCACTTACGTCTATGACTATATCCGGCGGCAAGGCCGGATTGACGCCCCCAACCCAAGCCACCGTTGGTGGGCGCCAGGGTTCGAGAGGGCAGGGGTAGTTTTTTAAGCCTGAATAATAAACGGCCTCGCGCCCGAGACGATGCGCTCTGCGGTGGTCGGGATGGTGGTCTTCAGGGGAGGGCAGAATTACCACGCTTGGCCTGAGGCTGCGAAAAGCCTTCATCATGGCTATGCGCTCATCTTCTCCTTCGGTGAATTTTGCATCGGGTAAATACAAAAAAAGCCGCTCGACGCCCAGTATCTTTGCTGCTTCCAGAGCTTCAGCCTGACGTAATTCGGCAGTGCCTCTGGTGCCAAGACCGCCAACGGTCAAGTCGAGGATTGCGGCCCTCAGCCCTCTTTTGACTGCTTTTGCCAAAATCCCTCCCACGTGCACTTCAACGTCATCGGGGTGGGCGCCAACGGCTAAGATGTCTAGCTGGTCAAGATTGGACATGTCATCCTCACTGCAAACCATGATATTATACTTTATTATGAGGAAGGTTGGCCGAGTGGTTTAAGGCGCTCGTCTTGAAAACGAGTGTGGGTCAGAAGCTCACCGGGGGTTCGAATCCCTCACCTTCCGCCAGTCAGAAAAACAATATAGTCAAACACGCCCAACGTTGTCAATGTAGAACAAGCGATGACGCGGTTTTTGATAACTTTTGAGTATAGCGCTTCCCCTAAATATTAGCGTTGTTACATGATTCAATTATGTCTGGCAGAAAAAGGCAAAGTCAGCATGCAGCGCTACTTTCCGCTTCAAAACCGCGAGTACGGCATTGCTGATATCCCTGGAGCGAAACGCGGTTTTGAACCGGAAACGCTATAAATGTCGCCCAATGTGGCAAACTGGAATCTAAGTGATTTCGGGGGCCTTTTGGGTCTGAAAACAAAAAATTACCCCAAGCAGGAAAGATGACCAGCAGACACTATTTCCGGTTATCGTGAGAGGGGTTGAGTCTAACATGTTGCAAACAGTAGCGTTACATGCAATATTGAGCGTAAACGATATGGAAATCAATTTCCAAAGGTATATGTATGCGCGCCCGCCAAGCCGACTATCTGACCTGGTTTCGCCATGCTCGAAAGCATCAGTTGCTGGCTGCCCACGCTATTTTCGGCCACGGCAAAGATGAAATCGGGAATATTATCGCCATCCAAATCTCCGGCCCATAGTATGTCCCAGGATGAATACTCGTTGTTTGAAAGCGCGCGCAGAGTTTGTGAGCGAGCTTTCCATAAAAAACGCACTTCCGCCTTGTCGGCGCCTGACACGGCTTCGCCCCTGATTTTAAAAGTTTCAGCGCCCAGCCTGCCCGTTATTGCCTGTGCGCCCGGGGTTGGCGCTTTCTGGTAGTATGCCTCGGCAACCTGTACGCGCGCGCCGGACGCTGGCAGTGACAACCCCCTCATGAATAGCATCACGCGCTTGCTTTTAGACGCGAATACCCTGACGCCTCTCGGCGCGTCCGGCTTGTCGCCTTCAAGAAGAACGGGGCTGGTTTCAACAGAAACCTGTTCCAGCCTCCAAACGTCATCCTGTTCCTGAACCAGGCCAAGCCAGGCGCCCTGTGGGTTTTCAGGCAGTTCGCTCTTCAGATAAACTCCCGGCCCAAGTATTACAGGGGAAACAGCCTGTTGGGACATCGCGACAGGGGCGGCGAGGATGGCAAGGAGAAAAAGTCTTGTCAGCATAGTCCACTATTTTAACCATACGCGCCCATGTATGCCAAATCCATAATTGGCTCAATAAATTTGCGGCTTGCGTCCAGGTCTGTTTCAAACTCAACAACCCAGTCGTTGGCGGCGTTTTCGTCAACCAACATCTGCTGAACTACTAATATATTTTTGTCGTCCGGCTTCAGGCTGGAATAGGTATGGCGCAGGTTCCGGCCTTCGGGGTCGAGGCGGGGGCCTTGATGGTTCTGGCGGTACTGGGTCATTAGCTGCTCCAGACGTTCAGGCGTCCAGGGCGAGCCTTCCCTGTCCTCAGGTTCCCGGCGGGCAAAGGCGTCCAGCGATTCAACGGCTTCTTCCCAGTGACCGCCAGCCAGACTGGCCAGAAATGTAAAAATCCTGGCCCTTATGCCGGCAAGAAATTTGGCCCTGTCTGCTGTTAAATCCTGGGGTTTGAGCGTTGGCGCCGCAGTTTCCACAGGCTGGTAGTCAGGGTTCTGCATCTTTTCCCAGGCGTCCATCAGGCTGGAGTCAACGGCTCTGAGCATGGCTTGCAGATAGCCTTCCATCTCCCTGACTTCGTCTGTTTTAGCCAAATCCGGTACAGTGCGGGCAAGCGTCTTATGCGCGCTGTTCAAATGGCGGAGCAAAAGCCCCTCGCTGCGCCGCAAATCGTATAAGCGCACATAATCCGCAAAGGTGGCCCATGTCTCAAACATTTCCCTTAATATAGACTTCGGGCGGATGTTCTCCTGACCAACCCAGGGGTGCCTGTCTGCAAATTCATTAAACGTGCCGTAAATAAAATCCCTTAAGGGCTTTGGGTGTTCCAGCTTGGATAATTCTTCAAGCCGCTGTTCATACTCCATCCCTTCGGCCTTGAGTTCGGCCAGGCGCTTGGCTTTGAGGCGATCCAACTGCCTTCTCAAAATAATATCTGGGTCTTCCAGTATGGATTCCACCAGCGTCAAAAGGTCGAGGGCGTATATATCCGAATTTTTATCAAGCAGCGGCAGCGTTTCAAGAAGATACATGCTGATGGCCTGATCCATGCTGAAATCGTCCTGCAATTCAACATTCACCGTCAATTTGCGGCCAGCGGCGGAAAATTCAACAATCCTGCGGTTCAAAAGGGCGCGAAACAACTGCCATCCGCGACGCCTGTGGGCTATTTTGTCTCTATCCGTCTCATGGCTCCTGGCTATCAGCTCACGCATAGCCGCACAGCCGTCGCCATCTCTTGAGAGCACATTTAAGAGCATCCCGTGGCCGACCTTGAAACGGCTTTGCAGCCTCTCCGGCGGCGCTTGGACGAGGCGCCTGAAGGTTTGCTCGTCCCAGTGGACATAGCCCCTCTCAGGCGGCTGGCGCTTGGTAAACTTTTTGCCGCCGCCGGCGGCCTTTGCGGCCAGTTTCAGGTTTTCTATGACGTGTTCAGGCGCCTGGGCTACAACCGTACCCAATTCGTCAAAGCCCTTGCGCCCGGCTCGCCCGGCTATCTGATGAAAATCCCTGGCGGACAGTATCGCCGTCTTTTCTCCATTGAACTTGCACAGCTTTGTAAATAACACGGTGCGGATGGGCACGTTGATGCCAACGCCAAGGGTGTCCGTGCCGCAAATAACCTTTAACAGACCCTTTTGGGCAAGCTGCTCGACCAAAATCCTGTACTTGGGCAGCAGCCCGGCGTGGTGCAGACCGATGCCCTGGCGCAAAAAACGCTTGAGGTCAGGGCCGTATGGGCTGCTGAACTTAAATGTGTCTATGGCCTTTGCTATAGCCGCCTTTTCATCCCTGTTGCATAGATTGAGGCTGGTGAAATCCTGGGCGCTGTCGGCAGCGTCGGCCTGGGTGAAATGCACCACGTAAATTGGCGCTTTTTCATTCTGTACCAGTTTTTCGAGCGTGAGCGCCAGGGGCGTTTCGGCATAAGCGAAATCAAGGGGAACCGGGCGGTCGCTGGATTTAACCGTTATGGACGGCCTCCCCGTCAGTTTTTCCAACTCCTGCTCAAAAAAAGCCGTGTCTCCCAATGTAGCCGACATCAACAAAAAACGGCTGTGTTTAAGGATTAAAAGCGGAATTTGCCAGGCGACGCCCCGTTCACGGTCGGCGTAGTAATGAAATTCATCCATCACTATGTCCTGGGCGTCACAGGATTCTCCTTCCCTGAGGGCTATATTGCTGAGTATTTCGGCGGTGCAGCAGAGAATCGGCGCGTTTCTGTTCACCGTGGCGTCGCCTGTGCTTAAACCCACGTTCTGCGGGCCAAACTCTTTACAAAGCGCCATCCATTTTTCGTTTACCAAGGCTTTTATGGGACACGTATATACAGAGCGCCGCCCCATAGCCAGACTTTGAAAATGCAGCGCCATTGCCACTAAGGATTTGCCGGAGCCTGTGGGGGTATTAAGAATTACGTTTTTCCCCTCGAACAGTTCCAAAATGGCAGCCTCCTGGGCGGGATAGAGGGATAAGCCGCAAAGGTCAACGTAATCCAGGAATCGCCCCAACAGCGCGGAGCTGCTTGCGTCCCCGTCACGGGCAAGAAGGTCGTACAGTACATCAGGCATAAAAGCTATATTCTATCGCCGTTTGAGTTGCGAAGCGGAACCCCTCTAATATTCTCCAATTATCACCGATGAGTCTTCATCATCCCGATAGACCTTGATATTGGCGCCTGACTCCAGCAGAACCGCGTCTTCGTACAGGTTACGCAGCTTGTGGGCGTATTTGTCAGACATAGACAATTTGTTGTCCGTCTTCAATACCACGCGCTCTCTCTGTACTGCCCCCAGCTGACCTGGCTCAATGCCCACAATAGCCGCTAATATCTTTATTGGATTCAGGGCCTGCCCCCTGGCTATCCTTGTAGAAAACTTCAACGCCGCGCCATCCCAACGGATGTCTTGAACCAGGCCCCTTACTTCTATAGACTTTTCGCCCTTTTTGCCTTCAACCTTGCCCGTCTTGGTTATCTGAAAACTATCCCTGCCGGCAAAATCATCAATTTTTAATTTTGCGGCGTGAAATAGCGCGTTGGGACAAAACCATATCCAATGGGCCTCTTCGCAGAGCTGGTCAACCGTTGAGGCATAGTGGGGAATTTGTTCAACGCCGATTATCTCCAAACCATCGGGGCTGTTCTTTTTTAACATCTCTGTGATAACTTCCGCCGGATAGCCCAGAGCCGTCTCAAGGGTAATATCGGCCCACTCTTCCAGCCCCCCAACGCCTAGCGGCAGGGGATAGGCCAGGCGCGCCATCGGCTTTGGGCGTTTTTCCCTGCCGCTGGCCAGACGCAATCCGGCGTCCCTAAAAACTGAAGTAAGTATATTCAACAAAGCAGGGGGATGACATTCCGTCAAAGGCGCCAGGACGGCAAATTTCAACCTCAACGTGCAGTAGCGCAAGGTATCAGACATGTAATCAGGATACCGCATTCCTTTGCCTTGCGGCGCAAAGCGCCTGAGACCATTCTGTCAAAGAAACCCGAATGACTCCGCAAGACACGCTGGGAAAACAGGAGTGTTTACTATTTTTCCAGCATAATTGCTAAATTATTGAAAATTTTGTTAGAGTTTTCCTGCGGAAATCCGCAAAAAATGTTGAGAACCCGCGCAAAACCAGAAAAAAACCTTTGAGCATTAGGCTTGCGTCAAAATGCTGTACTTTGGGTGCAAGGGAAAAAGGTTTCAAATCAAACATTTTTGTTACCATTAATCTGCTCCAATTCCAAATAAAATGTCCCATCGCAAAATCCAAAAATGAAATCATCCGGGCGGAAACAGCCCCAAGGCGCTTCCAGATTGGTGGATTGCGGCTATAACCCTTTGAATGTGTTCATCCGTTGAGCCGCCTATCGCTTCAGTGATCAAGCGGAAGCCTTCGGCGACTTCAAATCTGTCAACACCGGCGGCAAAGGCGGGAGTTCTCAGTTTTTTGTGAACGCTTTTAGGCGTCAGGCCCGTTGTGCGCTCTGGTCGCACGAGGGCGCAGGCTATGATAAACCCCGATATTTCATCGGAAGCCACCAGGGCTTTGGCTAATAGAGTATCCCTGAATTCAGCGCCCGATGGGCAATGCGCCTTTATGGCCCGCGCCATCTGGCTTTCCCCTCTCTCATTTAGCCAATCAATCACGCGCCGCGGGTGTTCATCAGGCCAGCGGTCGTAGTCGGCGTCGTGCAAAAGGCCCGTTATGCCGTATAAATCCTCGTCCTGCCCATGTAGCCGCGCAAAATCACGCATGACGGCTTCTACAGCCAGGGCGTGTATTCTTAACCTCTGGGAATCCGTCCACTCCTGAACCAAATTCCAGGCTGCATCCCTTGTTAACATCAGTCCCTCCGATTTATCTCCTGCCAGCCGCCTTGTTTTCCGCATACCGCTTTGCCTCTCTGCGTAAGGCTTCCGGTATATTGCGGTCATGGGCCATTAGCTTCATGTCAAACTCGTTAATTCTTTTAAGCAGGCTCAAAGCTATTGGCAGCGGCGTTCTGGGGTTGGATACCAGGTTTTTTACTATCGGGTACTTGCGCATCCACTCGCGGTTGTTTGAAATGACGCGGATGACTTCTTCATGAGCGGTGCGCATCTGGGCTATATACGCTATTTCGCCCTCCGTGACGCGACCGTTCAACACTATGTTGAGCTGAATGAGCCTATTGGCTTCACGCATCAATATTGACCGCTCTTCCTTGCCGCCCTTAAGGGCCAAAACAATTTTCTGGTTGGCGGCAAGGCGCTTTATCCTCTGAGCTGTGGTGCGAGAGGTATTGTCTTTTGTCCCTGCGTCGTCCGGCGCGGTCTGTCTCGCCTCCGGCGATGTTGGTTCAACTGGTTCAATGTCCATTTTGGGCAGGGGCAATTCGGCCCAGGCTCTATCCAGTGCGCCGGATTCAACCGCGCCGATGATTTCAAGGCGCTCGGAGGCCAACGCGCTGTCTAGCTGACCAAGCACGTCTTTGCGAAATTCCGTGATCCTCCGCTTTAGGTTTGTAGTCCCTTCAGGGTGCGCCTCTAAGGCGTCCAGGATGGTTGGGCGCTCAATCCACAACACCTGGTTGTTAAGCGCAATATCCAAACAGCTTTCTGGGAGCGCGGGAATAGCGCGTTCCATCCACTCTGCCGTTAGGCCCTTGTTAAGCAGGGCCGCTTCCAAAATTTCAGGCTCAGAGCGATGTAATAGCGCCAAACCCAGAGGGAAGGGAGATTCAACAGGGTCGGTTAACGCGCCCAGGACAATGGAGCCTGGCAAACCCTTGAGTGTTTCCAAGGCGCTTTCTCTAAGCGGCGACTCGGTGAAAACGGCGTGGGACAGCGCATAGAGCAAGTCAACGGTTGGCAGGGGAAGACCGCCGCCAATCAGAGTGGCCGCCATCGGGCCTGGTAGTTCGTTATTGACGAACCGTTGAACTATCTGGTGCATCCTGGATGAGTATAGCGCCTTGATTTACGCGAATCAAAGCATGATGGGGCGCGCAAATCTCAAAAGCTAATTGGACAGATAACTCCTGGCCCCCACAAACTGCTTGGATAATACGGGGTTGTTCAAATTATCCCTGCGTATTATCGTGCCTGGTTTTGGGGCGTGTATGAATTCGCCGTTTTCGATATATATGGCTACGTGGCTGACGCCGCTCCCTCTGCGTGTGGCAAAGAAAAGCAAATCCCCCCCCCTCAGGCGATCTGTTGAAACAGGCTTGCCTATAGTGAATTGATCTTTGGAAGAGCGCGGGATTGACAG
>JGI24698J34947_10001230_pt1 | contig 13378 bp, 10 predicted proteins | sample TergutMp193P3_FD_34947 | JGI IMG/M metagenome (IMG submission 34947)
CAGGGAATGTATACATAGGCAAGGTCCTGTAGCTCAGTGGATAGAGCGGCCGCCTCCTAAGCGGCAGGTCGGCCGTCCGATTCGGCCCAGGATCAGGGGGGTCTGCCCAGCGTCTCGTCTGTATCGCGCCAAGCTCGTTCTGGAAACTCATAAGTGGTCACCTCCATTATCCCTCTTTCCGTACCAAGAAAGAAAAATGTTAGACAAGGATATGGCTAAATGATCAGCAATTTTTCTTTTCTGACAGATCAGTTTCCCTTGCTGGAAAAGCTGGGCACACTCGCAGAAAGTTATCTGTATTCTGACCCTAATTCTTGCCTATTCAAAATGGGTGCTTTTGCTGAAACCATTGTCAACTATATGTATGACCTTGACGGCATGCCGCCGTTGCCTTATGCGGAAAATGCCCTTGTCAATAAAATCAGGAAATTAAAATACGAAGGAATGTTACCAAGGAAAATCGACGACATCCTCTATGCGCTTCGCACTAAACGAAATATAGCTGTACATGAAGGATACGACTCGCTTGAAGATTGTAAAACCCTCCTTCGGATGACCCATATCTTATCAGTCTGGTTTATGCAAACCTACGGTGACAATTCATACAAGCCTGTTTCTTTTTTGTTGCCGGAAGATTTTCGCAATCAGATCGATTATCAAAAGTTAATTGATGAAAATGAAAAATTGACTGCCGATCTGGAAAAAGCAAGGACAGCATCATTATCTGCGTCAGTTGATACATCGGTAAAAGCACCGGAACGTAAAAAACGCGCCGGTAAAGCTGCGAATAACCTCAAATTGTCTGAAAAGGAAACCCGTTATCTGATTGATGAGCAATTGCGCAAGGTAGGCTGGGAAGCCGACAGCGAAAATATACGCTACAGCAAGGGTACTCGTCCACAAAAAGGAAGGAACATTGCTATTGCGGAATGGCCAACAGATTCTTCTGTCTGTAAATGGGGAATGGCCGATTACGCTCTTTTTGCTGGTCTTAAGTTTGTTGGCGTTGTGGAGGCAAAAGCCGCCCATAAGGATATTTCATCGGTTATTGATAACCAGTGCCGTGAATACAGCATGGCTATTAGCCAGGAACATTCATCGTTTTTAATCGGTACATGGGGCGCATACAAGGTTCCTTTTCTTTTTGCCACAAATGGCAGACCATATCTCAAGCAGCTTGAAACGAAATCCGGTGTCTGGTTTCGCGATGCCCGGCAGGATTCCAACATTCCAAAAGCTTTGCAAGGCTGGATCAGCCCACAAGGTTTATTGGACATCCTGGAAAAAGACATAACGACCGCGAACCATGAACTTTCCGAAACTTCATACGATCTGTTTCGTGATCAGGATGGGCTCAATCTTCGCCCATATCAGATCGAAGCCATAGAAAAAGCCGAAGCAGCGATTGTGCAGGGGCAGCAGACCGCTTTGCTGGCAATGGCAACCGGAACAGGCAAAACCAGAACAGTACTCGGCATGATTTACCGTTTCCTGAAGACAGATCGTTTCAAAAGGGTGCTGTTTTTGGTTGATAGAACCGCGCTTGGTGAACAAGCACAGGATGTTTTCAAAGAAGTCAAAATCGAAGAGCTGATGACTCTTGATGATATTTACGACATTAAGAATCTTGATGACAAGGATATCGACAAAGAAACCAAAATTCATATAGCCACGGTGCAAAGCCTTGTTAAGCGTATTCTTTACAATGATACCGATTCCATGCCATCGGTAATTGATTACGACCTAATCGTCGTGGATGAAGCCCATCGGGGATTTATTCTTGATAAGGAAATAGGTAATGACGAACAGCTTTACCGGAGCCAGATCGATTATATAAGCAAGTACCGTTCTGTGATGGAATATTTTGACGCAGTAAAAATAGCCTTGACAGCTACACCTGCGTTACACACCACAGAAATCTTCGGAAAGCCAGTGTTTGAATATTCATATCGTCGTGCTGTAATAGAAGGCTATCTGGTAGATCATGATGCACCGCACAATATACATACGAAATTGCGTGTCGAAAGAATCAGCTATCATCGTGGTGAAACCGTTGCAATTTATAACCCTGTTACTGGCGAAATCACTAACAGCAGCGAATTGGAAGATGAATTGCACTTCGACATCGAGAGCTTCAACCGCCGTGTTATTACGGAACCTTTTAATCGTACTGTTTTTGAAGAAATTTCAAAAGACCTCAATCCGGATGGTGACGGTAAAACACTTATTTTTGCGGTGGATGATGAACACGCCGATTTAATCGTGAAAATCCTCAAAGAGATTTATGAGCCGAAGGGTATTCCCAATGATGCCATCATGAAGATCACCGGCAGCATCGGTGGGGGAAATCAGAAAAAGGTGATGGAAACGGTCAAACGATTTAAGAACGAAAAATATCCAAATATAGCAGTTACAGTAGATTTACTTACTACCGGTATTGATGTACCGGAAATTACAACTCTGGTTTTTGTACGCCGGGTTAAATCCCGCATCCTTTTTGAACAGATGATGGGACGCGCCACGCGCCTTTGCCCCGAAATCCAAAAAACACATTTTGAAATATATGACCCGGTTGGCGTTTATGAATCGCTTGAGCCTGTCAACACCATGAAGCCGGTAGTACAAAACGAATCCGCCACTTTTGAAGATCTATCGAACGGGTTGGCTATACTGGAAACCGAGCAACAGGTAAAAACCCAAATAGACATGATCATCGCCAAAATTCAACGTAAGAGAAGAAATCTTAGCGAAGAGGCTTATAATCATTTTTGCTATGTTTGTGATGGCCTTGATCCTGTACGGTTCATTGAAAAAATAGCCGGTATGAACCCCATAGAAGCTAAAAAGTACATTTTAGACAATGCGGATCTTTTTAAAATTCTGGATGAGGGCTATTTACCAACCGAACAGTTGAAGGTGATATCCGCAGAACCAGATGAATTCTTGACCCATACACGTGGTTTTGGCAAAGGCCAGACACCGCAGGATTACCTGGATGAGTTTAGCAATTTTATCAAAACCAATATCAACACCATTGCAGCGCTCAAAGTGATCTGTACCCGCCCTCGCGAATTGACTCGGGAAAGCCTCAAGAACCTCCGCTTGGAGCTTGATCGCAATTCTTTTACCGAACAACAGCTTAACACAGCATGGCGTGAATCAAAAAACGAAGACATTGCCGCTGACATCATCAGCTATGTCCGGCGTTATGCGCTTGGTTCTCCCTTAATCAGCCACGAGGAACGAATTAAAAGAGCCGTGGACAAGCTGAGAAAGAATTACAGCTTTACCAAAATGGAACTGGATTGGCTCTCGCGCATTGAGAAAGCCCTGCTGACAGAAACTGTAATTGACCACGAAACCTTTGATACCGGTTCGTTTAAAACTCAAGGCGGGTTTGAAAGAATAAACAAAATATTCGCCGGAAATCTGGAAACTTATTTGCAAGAGCTGAACGGTTACTTGTATGAGGATGAAGGAAATATTGCATGACCAATCAGGAAATCGTCGCCAAGCTCTGGAATCTTTGTAATGTGCTGCGGGATGACGGTATTACCTATCATCAATACGTCACCGAGCTTACCTATATTCTCTTTTTAAAGATGACCAAGGAGACCGGTACTGACGGGCAAATTCCTGCAAAATATCGCTGGGATATACTCGTTAAGAAGCAGGGCATAGAACTAAAACGGTTTTACACTGAATTATTGAACCATCTGGGTGACAACTGTACCGGACGCATTCGTGAGATTTATACAGGGGCGCGCTCTAACATTGACGAACCGAAAAATCTTGAGAAGATCATCGTCACTATCGACGCCCTCGATTGGTACTCCGCAAAAGAAGAGGGCTTTGGCAATCTATATGAAGGCTTGCTCGAAAAGAACGCCAGCGAAAAAAAGTCCGGTGCGGGGCAGTACTTTACACCGCGTGTTTTGATTGACGTTATGGTAAATCTCATTGCGCCAAAGCCTGGCGAACGTTGCAATGATCCCGCCTGTGGGACATTTGGCTTCATGATCGCCGCCGACCGCTACGTGAAAGAATGTACCGATAATTATTTCGATTTGGCACTCGCACAACAGGAGTTTCAGAAGAAAAATGCTTTTACCGGCTGCGAACTGGTGCACGAAACTCATCGTCTCGCACTGATGAACGCCATGCTGCACGATATTGAAGGAGAAATTTTACTGGCTGACACTTTGTCCAATCAGGGTAAAAGGATGAATGGTTTCGATGTAGTGCTCACCAATCCGCCCTTCGGTACCAAGAAAGGCGGTGAACGTGCTACCCGTGACGACCTCACCTTCCCGATATCGAACAAGCAGCTAAATTTCCTTCAGCATATTTATCGAAGCCTGAAACACGACGACAAAGCCCGTGCCGCAGTGGTGTTACCAGACAATGTCCTCTTTGCCGACGGCGACGGCGCGAAAATACGCGCCGACCTGATGGACAAATGCAATTTGCATACTGTTTTACGGCTGCCAACCGGCATTTTCTACGCACAAGGTGTTAAGACAAATGTGTTGTTCTTTACACGTGGCAGAACAGAAAAAGGTAATACCAGGGAGGTCTGGTTTTACGATCTGCGTACAAATATGCCCAACTTCGGTAAAACTTCGCCGCTCAAACGTGAACATTTTGACGCTTTTGTGAAAGCCTATACCGCAAAAGACAGAACGGTTATAACTGACGAACGTTGGAGCCGTTTTACCCGCGATCGAGTTGCAACTAAAAACGACAGCCTTGACCTTGGTCTTATCCGTGATGAGAATGTTTTAGACTATGATGACCTGCAAGACCCTGTCGAAAGCGGCGAGGAGATCGTTGCACAACTGGAAGAAGCGGTTGGCCTTGTAAAGAGTGTAGTAAAGGAACTTAAGAGTCTTAGGGTTAAAGGTAATCACTGATGGCTAGAGGAAAAGTGATATCGAAAAAGCAGACTCTCACGGAAGACGAGCTTTTGACGCAGGTGTTGGTTCCGGAGGAGGAGCAGCCATATCCGATACCGGAGAATTGGGTGTGGGTGAGGTTGGGAAATGTTGTTCAATCATCAGATGAAAAGTTCAGTAATTTCTCAACTGAAAATGAAATAAAGTATATTGGCCTTGAGCATATTGAAAAAGATGCCGGAATTATTGGCTATGGTAGCGCAAACGATGTAAGAAGTCTAAAAAATGTCTTTTCAAAAGGAGATATCCTTTATGGGAAACTGCGTCCGTACCTGAATAAGCATGGTTTATCGGATTTTGATGGTATTTGCTCAACAGACATTATGGTATTAAAGCCATCGCTGACAGCAGAAATCAAACTTGTTGACTATTATCTTAATACTGGTAAATTCGTTGAATATGCTATTGCAAATTCTAAAGGTATCAATTTACCAAGATTATCTCCAAGTTTCATCTTTAATGCGTCTTTTCCCCTACCCCCACTTCCCGAACAACGACGCATTATTAACCACATTGAAAGCCTGTTTGAAAAACTCGACCGTGCCAAGGAGTTAATACAAACCGCCATAGACCGCTTTGAAACCCGTAAGACTGCAATTCTCTATAAAGCCTTCACTGGTGATCTGACCACCAAATGGCGCAGGATAAACTGCGTAGGGATGGAGAGTTGGAAGGAGAACTTACTGGAACAGCCTTTTATATTCAAAGATGAACAACCATATAATTTACCCGATAATTGGGTATGGACGAGGTTGGAATGTGTAGCTAAATGGGGTTCTGGAGGAACACCGTCACGAAAAAGACCAGAATTCTATAATGGAAACATCCCTTGGATAAAAACTGGTGAACTTGATGATAATTTTATCTATAATACAGAGGAAAAAATAACAGAAGACGCCGTGAAAGAATCCAGTGCAAAATTATTTCCGCAAAATACAGTTGTAGTTGCTATGTATGGAGCAACTATAGGTAAGGTTGCCATTATGGGTATGCCTGCCACTACAAATCAAGCTTGTGCATGTGCTGTTTCAAAAAAAATACTTTACTATAAATTTCTGTTTTTTTATTTATTATCGCAAAAAAATGCCTTTATTAAAAAAGGAAAAGGCGGAGCACAACCTAATATTTCCCAAGAGATAATAAAAGCACATCAAATCCCCCTTCCACCATTCTCTGAGCAACAGGAAATTGTTCGTATTCTCGACAGCCTACTCGAAAAAGAACAAGGTATCCGTGAACTATGCGATGTTATAGAGAAAATCGACATGATGAAGAAGGCTATCCTTGCCCGTGCTTTCCGTGGTATGCTGGGGACTAATAAGCCGAGTGAGGAGAGTGCGGTGGGGCTTTTGAGGGAAGTGTTGGCAGGATGATCAAAAAATATTTTTTAATCATCCCCCCTGATGAAGGTAACTGTTAAATCAGCAGTTCTAGACAGGTTTATTATCGGAATTATCCGTTAAGACACTTGCTTTTAAAAGCATAAAAATGATACCCTATAGGTGGGGGAACTCTATGAGTAAGAAACTAGTTTTTGTCTCACATATCACCGAAGAAAAGGAACTAGCTCTTCAAGTAAAAGTTTTTATCGAAAAAGCCTTTCTTGGGCTAATAGAGGTTTTTGTCTCCTCCGACGAAAATAGTATTTCATTAGGTCAAAAATGGCTGGATAATATCACTGATGCTTTAAATAGTTGTTGCATCGAAATCGTTATATGCAGTCCAAAATCTGTAGAAAAGCCTTGGATAAATTTTGAAGCGGGAGCAGGATGGATTCGTAATATACCAGTAATTCCACTTTGCCATTCAGGAATTCAACCATCAACTTTACCAATGCCATTAAAGCTTTTACAGGCAGCAAATTTGAATTCGTCTTCGGAATTAAGGCTATTATTACCAACATTAGCAAACGCCATTGGTTCAACTATTCCAAAATACGACTTCACGGATTTTTTAGAGCGGATAGCAAATTTCGAGAAAAAATATACTTTTTGGGACGAATGTAACCTATGCTTTTCCGTAATAAAAAAATATAGTGGGCTTGATTATTCATCTTTACTCTCTGGTAATTCTATAGAATTTTATGTTTCAGATATTGAAAAAGAATCTTTTCATAAAGTTATTCCATTTTTAAGGGAAAGAAATATTTTGAATTGTTGCCCATGTGCTACAAATATGGATGGGGGTGAAATCTCTACAAAATATTCTATATCACCATTAACTGAATTCTCATCTGTTATACGAAATGAAGAATTTGATAAATCATCCTAGAGCATTTCGTTATTTTATTTGCATACACTAACAAAGACAGCTAGTAAAAAGCAACTTACTATACATCTCATCAACCTGTGGGAAAATAAGAATAAATTGATATTCCCCTTCAATTTCCTCTCCCTCTCCTCCACCGGCTCCCCGTCAAAATCCGGCGTTTCATTGATCGTTTCCAAGGTTTCTGTCCCGTCCTGGTCAATAAGCCTGTCTAAAGTGCACAACACTTGACAATAACGCAGTTTCGTTTACCATATAAATATTATGACAACCAATACAGACGATTACAAAATTGACTCCCGTAAACCCGTCAAGCTGGACTCGTGGGCTACGCGCTACGAGGGGAAACTTACCAAGGAAGAGGCAAAGGAGGGGACTTCCGCCCTTATCAAGCGGCTTAAGGATCTCCAGGAGCTTCTGTACGCAGACGGGTCGCAGGCGCTTTTGGTGGTGATTCAGGCTATGGATGCGGCAGGAAAAGACTCGACCATCAAGAATATATTCGGCCCCGTCAATCCCCAGGGCTGTAAAGTTGTTTCCTTCAAGACGCCTAACTCGACGGAACTTGCACACGATTTTCTGTGGCGCGTCCACCAGAATGCTCCGCGCAAGGGGATCATCGGCGTGTTTAACCGTTCCCATTACGAAGATGTTCTGGTCGTTCGCGTCAAGGGGCTTGCGCCCAAAGACCGTATCGAAAAACGCTACGACAGCATTAACAGCTTTGAGGCGCTTCTGGGTGATGAGGGTACACGCGTTGTTAAATTCTTTCTGCATATTTCCCGGGACTATCAAAAGGAACAACTTCAGGAAAGGCTCGATACGCCGAGTAAAAACTGGAAGTTCAATCCCTCCGACATTCCCGAAAGGCTGCTCTGGGACGACTATCAAAAGGCGTTTGAACTCGCCTTCGAAAGGTGTTCATGCCCCGAAGCGCCCTGGTACATCGTACCTGCCGAGCGCAAATGGTTTCGCAATTTGCTGGTCGCAAAGGTATTGGTGGAAACGCTTGAATCAATGGAACTGAAATACCCCACAATCACCTATGATCCGAAAACAATAAAGATTCCATAAGGGGTATGCCGCCGTCTTTCACATAACGCCTCACTCCCCGCGCTTCCTCTTCACAATCCCAATTGCCTTCGCAGGGCAAATCTCGTGGCAGCAGAAACACCGTATGCATCGGCTGTAGTCGATGACCTCCTTGCGGTCTTTTCCCTCCCCGGTTGAACTGATGGCCTTTGATGCGCAGATCCGGGAACAATCACCGCAGTGGACGCAAATGTCGTGGTTGATCTCAGGCACAGGTTCGAGGGAATCCTTCAGCCGCCTTAATGGAGGGGGAAGGACGAAATCAAGAAACTGGGAACCCGATCTCTTCAATGGCAATTTGACAAAATCAGGGATTCGTACATCAGCTGGCGAGACGCCGGGATATTCAATTTCATCAAGATTCATAAGCCAATTGCCGCGGCCGAGGGCATCCTTGATCACGGGAATTTCCGCTGGAGGATAGCATATAACGGTAGTAGCCGCGACATCAATCGCGAGAAGATTGGAAGAAGCCATGACAAGGCCGATTTGCCGAGGATTTCCGGCGGCTGGGCCGTGCCCTTCCATTCCAATAACCGCGTCCATGAAAGCGTAGGCGGGCTTTACCGCCAGGTTGAGATCGACGATCATGGCGGCGAAAGATTCACGACTGGAGAAACGGACGTGATAGGGGCTCTTCGCGACCGAGGGGACGAGACCGAAAATATTTTTCATTGCACCGGTAAAATACATGAGCTGGTGGGTCTTTAGCTTCGGAATGCTAATTATGACATCCGCTTCCTTCACTGCCTGGGTCAGGGTGAACTTTTTCACCACCTTTCCCTCCGCGCAGGGGACATCAATTTTTCCCCTTGTGAAATCCACCCATTCAGCACCATTTCTTTTGATGACCTCCCCCAGACCACAAGCCTTCGCCGAAAAACCGGGGGGCTGGAGGCCGGGGCTGTCCCCCGCAAGTATGCGTTTCGCCCCCATCTCCCTGACCAGCCTGATAGCCGCCTCGAGAACGGCCGGATGGGTGCAAACGGCTTTTTCGGGAGGGGTGTCGGAGAGGATGTTGGGTTTCAGGAGCACGGTCTTCCCGGCCACGTCAAGATCGCCCGCAAGTTCTACGGCCCGTTTCAGGGCCCCGTATACTTCCTGAGGGTCATAGGAAGTACAGCCCTCTATTCCTACTTTTTTATTCATACAAACAATCTACACCAATTCGTGTTTTACCTCAAGGAGAAATATTATCAAAATGACACGAATCTGCTATGCTTGGATGATGACCATCGGACAAACGGAGCAGGGGTAGAATGGGTGCTTTTTACGCACGGGTTTGCGGCAGGGTACAAGGGGTTGGGTTCAGATACTCCGCCATCATGGAGGCCCGGCGGTTAGGCGTAAACGGCTGGGTACGGAATGCGGCTGACGGTGATGTTGAGGTGTGGGCGGAAGGGCCGCCAGAAAAGCTCGCGCAGCTTCTCTCATGGCTTCATCGCGGCCCTCAGTACGCCCGCGTTGATTCGGTAGAGAAGGAAGACAAGACACCTCATGGGTATCGCGGCTTCGATGTGGAGCATTAGAAGTTATTTCTCTAAAATACCCAATATAAATATTTTGACTATTTTTGTTGACAAAAGCCTGAATCGATAGTATATATACTAGTAATACTGGAATTCAGTGGGGAAAACCAAATATGAAGAACAAAGAGGCTGCGATTGCGGCAATCAGGACATGTAAAACCAGGGAAACTCTTGATGATATGCTCAATCATTTTGATATTACAAACGCACAGGAAATCATTGATTGTCTTAGTGAGTGTATGTATAACCCTCAGACATTCTTCTCTTCAAAGCCAGTTACTATAGAAGATGAACTTGAATTTACCAAGCAGGTATTCTTAACAGGAACATGGCGGCTTAATGAATACTATGATCGTATGGGGATAGAAATGGCGGAGGCTAATGGTTGATTTCAAAGTAACAGATGAAATTGTTTCACAAATAGTACAGCGGTATAACATAGCAAAAGAACGAGTAGAAATTTATCGACAGTTTTACGATAAATTTGCCAAAGACATGAAGCGACAATACCTTGCGCATGTTATCAGAACAATGGAAGAACGATTACGTCAGATTTCCGGTAATGAAATGTTTCGTATCGTATGCTCACCTGTGGACGAAAACTCCAAGATACTTGGTATTGCTAGCTCGCAATACTATAAAAAGCGTTATTTCGCAATTTATTACCACCCAAAAACTGACGAAAAACAACTTAGGGTGTTGCTTGCCCATGAACTTGGGCATTTGTTTATTCTCGAATTGGAGAATTCAACTTTTAATTATCAATTTGATGAAAAAACAGAAGTAGAGCCACAAGCTACATTACTGGGTATTCTTACTATCTTTGATAAAAATGAATTTTACCATAGCAAAACAACACCGTTTAAACATAAATCGCCAGAAGAAATATTAGATGATTTTAGCCTTTTAAGCAATCGTGATAACAATAAACTCAACGTATCATAAAAATGGAACTCTTAGTTTTCCGACCGACTTAAGTGTCAGGTTCCTGTGAAGTCAAATTTTTCACCCAGCGTTCTTTTCGCAGAAAGTGACGGCAGATAAACAGCTTAATAATATCGGTGAGTTTTAATAACGCGAACATGGGAACCGGAGGCATGGAAGTCAGGAAAGATAGGATGACAGCGCCCGGGACAAACAGCAGCGTATTTACGGAAAGGTCGGTGTACATTCCCATCGCGGCGTCCCCTCCGGCGCGGGAGATGGCGAATTGCAAGTTGAGCAGTCCCCAGAGGGGGAGATAGGCGAGGATCACCAATATGAGGCCAAAGCTGGTGGCCCTTGCCGCAGCGCTCAGGTTTGAGAAAACCAGCGGGATGATGAGGCCGGACAAAAATGCGCCGGGCAGCGCGAGAATGACGCCTGCGGCAACCGCGCCGGAGCTGAGCCACTTTGCCCGCAGCCGGGCTTCGTCAAGTTTGCCTGCGCCTAACGAGCTACCAACAAGCACACTGGCGGTTATCCACACGCCGCCAAAAAGCAGAAAGAAAATATTGGCGATTGTCCAGCCAGCCGCCATACCGGCGACAACTTCCGCGCCGCCCCGTCGGTTATACATCGCGGTCATAATGGTCTCGGAGCTGACCCAGGATAATTCGGAAGCAAAGATCATCCCTGACTTGACAAGAATTTCCTTTACAAGCCGCTTGTGAATGTGAAAGAGTTTTGTGAGACCCACAAAGAAGGGCGCTTTTGCGCGTGAGGCGTAAATAACGAAAACCGAAAGCTCAAACACCCTGGCTATGATAGTGGCGTACGCCGCGCCAGCAACTTCAAGGCGTGGAGCGCCCAGATTTCCGTAAATCAGAATCCAATTGCCGATTGTGTTCACGAGGGTCGCGAAAGTAGAAACGATAAGCGGTATTTTTGGCCTGGCAATTTCCCGAAAACTGGTTCCGATTGACATTGAAATACCCATCGGCAAATATGTCCATGAAATCAGCCGCAGGTATTCCGAACCCTTGGCGACGATCTCATTCTGGGACGTGTTTCCCATTGTCATCATTGCGATCATTGACCGGGAGAAAGTGTTTGCGATTACAAAAGCCGTCACCGCAATCAAGGTGGCAAAAATCGCCTTGAAACGAAAGGCGTGCTTCATCCCCTCGCTGTCCTTTGCGCCCCTGAACTGGGCGAGGTAAATACCTCCTGCCTGACAGGCGGTATTGATTATTACGATATAAATAAAGTTGATTTGGTTGGTTACGTTTACCGCCGCCATGCTGATGTCCCCGAGGCCCGCAACCATGAAGTTGTCGATGAGGGAGACCATACTCATGATAAACTGCTGCATCATTACAGGCAGGGCGATGGCTAGTGCCTCACGGTAAAAAGACCAGGGGCCGAAGTGTTTTTTCAAACTTACGCCAGATCGTGAATGAACAGTCCACTGAGCAACTTCGGCTCAAACCAGGTGCTCTTCGGGGGCATGATCTTCCCCGCATCGGCGATGTCCATGAGATCGTCCAGCGTCGTCGGGTACATGGAGAACGCGGCTGCCATATCCGTGTTCACACGCCTTTCCAGTTCACTTAAGCCCCGGATTCCGCCGACAAAATCAATGCGCTTGTTCGTGCGGGGATCGTCGATACCGAGGATCGGCCCGAGCAGGTTGTTTTGCAAAATGGAAACGTCGAGGCTCTCAACAGGATCATCGTCATTCCACTTGCCTTTCCTGGCGTGCAGACGGTGCCAGGCACCGTTTAAAAAAAGGCCGAATTCGTGTTTGGCGGAGGGCTTCACGACACCCGCGGCCTTTTCGACATCGAAAACCGCTTTGACTTTTTCAAAAAATTCAGTTTCGCCAAGGTTGTTAAGGTCTTTCACGACACGGTTATAATCAAAAATAGTCAGTTGATCCGAAGGGAAAATCACGGCGAGAAAATAGTTGAACTCCTCATCGCCCGTATAACCGGGGTTTGCCTCCCTGCGTTTCTGGGCAACCTTCACAGCCGACGCGCAGCGGTGATGGCCGTCGGCGATGTAGAGAGCGGGGATACGTTCAAAACACGCTGCGATCTTCACGATTGTCTCAGGACTGTCAACAATCCAGCCTTCATGCTTCACGTTATCGGCTGTGAAGGAGAAGAGCGCGTCATGCGCGGAAATCCAGCCTGCGGTGATAGCGGTTAACACGCTGTCCGGCCTGAGTGTAAGAAAAATGGGCCCCGTATTCGCGTCCAGGGTATCCACGTGGCGTATGCGGTCGGCTTCCTTGTCCGCCCTGGTCAATTCGTGCTTCTTGATCTTATCGCTGAGGTAATCGTCAACCGATGGACAGGCCACGATACCGGTTTGCGACTGGCCGTCCATCGTTAGTCGATAGATGTAATAGCAATCCTTTTCTTCTTTCAGCATTTTGCCCGATGATCGAAGGGCGAGGAAATTCGTCCGCGCCTTTTCGTAGACTTCGTCGTCGTAGATATTGACGGACGGATCGAGATCAATCTCGGCCTTGTCGACATGGAGAAAAGACAGGGGCTTATCCTTTACCATGACGCGGGCTTCTTCGCTGTTCATTACATCGTATGGCGG
>JGI24698J34947_10001231_pt1 | contig 13377 bp, 11 predicted proteins | sample TergutMp193P3_FD_34947 | JGI IMG/M metagenome (IMG submission 34947)
GATCGCGCTTTTTCCGATGACGATAATGATATATCTTTTGAAGTTGACGTTTTTCTGGAAAACGGCGAAAAGGCCATGCTGGTTGAGGTAAAAACAAAGCTTACCGCCGAATATGTGAAGGAGCATATAAAACGCCTTGAAAAAATGCGAAAATACGCCGATTTACGCGGCGATAAGCGCTCGTTTTTAGGGGCAGTTGCGGGAGTGGTAATGACACCCCATGTGAAAAAGTATGCGCTCGGTCAGGGCTTTTTTGTGATAGAGCCGTCCGGCGAAACATTTAACATTACCCCGCCAAGCGGCCAGCCGAAAGAATGGTAGATAAGCGGGTCTATCACTTGGGGGGTAGGCGCAGACATCGGCTGCGCCGTAGGGTGGGCTTAAAATCATCATCCATGATGATTTTAAGCTTGGGGAGTTTGCTACGCAACCCCCCCCTAAAGCATTTATTACAGCCGCACCCATGGCGGCTACTGTATGCCGTGAAAAGTCTGGAAATTAGCCCCCTTTCCTATTCCTTCATAGCTACTCCTTGCCTGACGCTAAAACGGCATCAGCTTCTTTCTTTTACTGTCCCGTCAGAATACGCGATAAACACCATGGGCCTGACGCGGGTGAAAAAGCCGTTTTCCACCACGCCCGGTATCTGATTGATCTCACGCTCCATTTCCGCCGGATCAACCGGAGAGGCAAAGCGTAGATCCAGTATCAGATTGCCGTGCTCGGTAATTACCGGCCCGGCTTTTTTCACCGCCTCTCGTAGTGCAGCAACTGCGCCCAATTTTTCCAATGCCCTGCTGACCGCGACTCTCGCCTGGGGGACGACTTCCACGGGTACGGGAAAAGCCGTGCCCACGGTGTATACAATTTTCGATTCATCAACGGTAATCGCGTAAGCGGCGGAATTGTACGCGGCGATTTTTTCGATTAGCAAGGCGCCGCCGCCGCCCTTTATCAGGCAGTTCTGCGGATCAACTTCGTCCGCGCCGTCAATACTCAGGTCGAGCCTGCCCGACAGTTCAGGCGAATTGAGCGGGTATACCGGTATGCCCAGCCGCTCGCATTCAATTTCAGATTGAAAGCTCGTGGCAAAGGCCATGATGTTCGCCAACGCGCCGCATTGCAGGAGTTCCCCCACCCGGCGAATCGCGTGAATTGCGGTGGAGCCGGTGCCAAGCCCCAGCTTCATGCCGCTTTTAACCAATGCGTCAACCGCTGCCCTGCCGGCGGCCTCTTTTGCCTTAAATGTTTCATTCGCCATAATCAATTCCTGAATCAGCTCCTGCCAAACTGAATCCGCGCCGCCAACTGCGGGGGAAAATCATTGCCCGTAAACTGCTCGTATTGATACCGCGCCTGCCGGTTAAGCATATCAAGCCCGTTGATGACGCGGCAGCCCGCTTCGGCGGCCCGCGTCAGGAAACGGCTGCGCTCCGGTTTCCAGACCAGATCCATTACCGCCTCCCGCCCGCTAAACCCGTACATTTCCAGAGGATCCCCGGAGTCGCGTCCTTCCATTCCAAGGGGCGTGGCTTGTATAATTATATCCCGATATTTATTGATCATTTCAATTCCCTTGCTGTCCAAAGCGCTCCACGCAAATTTGTAGCGCCCCGCGATTTCGCGGGCTTTGGGGGCGCTGCGATTCAGTATCAGGACTCTCGCTTCCTGCCGGTACAGTTCAGCGGCGATGAGCTTTGCCATGCCGCCCGCGCCAATAATGCTGATCTTTGCCCGCCTGAGATTCTTCCTGCCGGTAAATTCCAAAACCGAATCGGTAAAGCCCTGCGCTTCGGTATTGCTTCCTGCCCAGCCTTCGCCGCTTTTGAATATTGTATTGCACATGCCGCTTGATACTACCGCCGAGGACGGTTCTATCAAAAACGGAATCAGTTCTTCTTTATAGGAGCCGCTTATTGACAGACCGGAAATATTCAGCTCATCGGCGAGTTCCATGAAATCGGCGGCAGAGTCCACGGGAAACGGCGCGTAAACCGCATCCATATCTTCCTGTTTAAAAACCGCATTAAAAAACCGGATACCTTCCGGCGCTAACGGATGATTGCCCATAACGCCGTATATTTTGGTTGATTTACCGATGGAACGAAAACGGTAAAGTTCCGCAAGTTCCTCAACATCGATCTGGCCTGCCGCGCCCTTAACAAGATCAGGCGCGCCCGCGAAACTCAGGTATGAGCCGAATTGCTCAGCCAGTATTCTGCTGTACGCGCCGAGCTGCCCCATGCAGACAAAAATTTTTTCCTTTCGCTGATATTCCCTGGCTGCGCGGAGCATACGCAGCACATCGGAAGTGGCATTGACTTTAACGGCAATTTTTACCAAATCATCCCCTATGCATTTCATGCCCCGGATTTTTGCGGGTATATCTGCCGTTTTGCCATCAAAGCTGTGCCATGAGCGGATAATCCGCGTACCGAATGTGCGGGCCGCCTCTTCCAGACTGGGAACATTGAGGTCGTCTTCGATGTCAACATACGCGAAATTCAGCCGCCTGTTTGCATCGGCGTATGCAAGCCCCCGCGCCATCAGAGTCACCCGCGCGCCTTCGCCGCCGGAAAAAAATCCGCCGTCAATAATCCGGCGTATCGTCAGTATAACCGGCAGCCCAGCCAGTTCGGGGAATCTGCGGATAAGAAGACGTTCATCGGGATTAAGGCAGTCAACCCTCAGTTCCGCCATATCCGTGTACTTCCGGTATTTGTCGAGAATTTCCAGATTCCGCCCAAGCGTTTTCGCGGTAAGGCACAAACAAATTTTTGCCATAATTTATGAACCTCACATAAGTTCCAGAAACGGTATGCAGATAAGATGCATGGCATCTTTCAACACCAGCATTACGGCGAGGGAAAGCTCCATGCGGGCGGCTGACAGTTTCGGGTCATCCGCGCTGAGTATGGGGCAGTCGTGGTAAAAGCGGCTGAAGCATTTGGATAAATCGTAGAGGTAAGCGGCAAGGCGCGAAGGATCGAGGTTTGCAGCCGCTTCGCCAACCGCCTGGGGATACAGCGACAGCGTTTTAAGAAGCTCCCACTCAGCATCCGATGTCAGCAACTCAAAATTTTCATTGTTAATCGCTACTTGCACATTGTTATTTGCTACTTGTTCATTACGCTTGCGGAGCATGGAACAAATCCGCGCTCCCATGTACTGGAGGTAGGGGCCCGTGTTGCCGTTAAATGAAAGCGACTCTTTGGGATCGAAAAGCATATCCTTGACGGGACTCACTTGCAGAAGGTAATAGTGCAACGCGCCAAGCGCGACTCTTTCTGCAACGTCAGCGGGGTTTCCCACTTCGCCCTCGCGCTCCTTTTCGCGTATTTCAGCTAACGCCATGTCTCTGAGGCTGTCGATTAAATCATCGGCATCAACCACAGTCCCTTCGCGGCTTTTCATCCTGCCTTCGGGCAGGTTCACCATGCCGTACGACAGGTGATAGAGGTTCTTTGCCCAGGGGTAGCCGAGTCTATCCAGTAAAACAAACAAGACCCGGAAATGGTACTGCTGCTCCGAGCCGACCACATAGATCTGCTGATCAAAGGGCCAGTCCCTATGGCGGTTAATGGCAGTGCCAAAGTCCTGGGTAATGTAAATCGATGTCCCGTCGCTGCGGAGGAGTATTTTTTTCCCCAGATTTTCCTCGCTCAGGTCAACGGCGACCGCGCCGTCAGTTTCTTGATAAAAAATCCCGCGCTCCAGGCCCCTGTGCACCTCGTCTTTACCCAGCATATACGTGTCGCTTTCAAAGTAATACTGATCAAAAGAAACGCCGGTGCGCTCATAGGTCTGCTTCATGCCCTCTACGGCCCATGAATTCATCTGCTTCCACAGGGCAACGGTTTCCGGATCGCCGGCTTCCCATTTACGCAGCAAGTCCTGGGCGCGCGCCATTGACGGCGACTGGGCCTCCGCTTCTTCCTGCTTCAGACCCTTGCCGCGTATCAGCTCTTCAATATCAGCCTTCAGCATGGCGTTAAATCGCACATACCATTCCCCGACAAAATGATCGCTCTTAACGCCTTCGCTTTCGGGCGTTTTTCCCTGGCCGTGTTCCATGTATGCCAGCATGGATTTGCAGATATGTATGCCCCGGTTGTTGATGATGCAAACCTTACGCAATTCAGCGCCGCAGGCCGCGAGTATGCGGGACACGCTTTCGCCCAGCACGTCATTCCGCAGATGCCCGAGGTGCAGGGGCTTGTTGGTATTGGGGCTGGAAAATTCCACCATGACTTTTTTCCCTTTAAGCGTGCCGGGCCTGCCAAAGGAGAAATCGCCGTTTTCACTGACCGAATCAAAAACCCGCGCGAGTATGTCCCGCGCCGCCGGGCCCCGGTCAAGCCGCACATTGAGGTAGGGCCCCTGCGCCTCAAGCTGAGCGCCCTGAGTATCCACGGACAGCCGCTCGCGCAGCATAGCGGCAATCTGCGGCGGCCCCTTGCGGAGCATTTTCGCATAACTGAACATGGGGAAGCCGATGTCCCCCATTTCCGGACTCGGCGGTATCTCGCACAGGATGCTGTCGGGCGTTAATTCATTCGCGTCAACGCCCGATTCCTTCATCATGGCATTTAACGCCGCCGCTGCCTTGATTTTCCAGGGTTCCTTGTAGTCGTACAATGCCTTTCCTTCCCGCCTTATTGCTCGCTGTTGATAAAGACCATCTCATCAAGAAGCTGAAGAGCCGTCTGAAATTTCTGGATTGAATCGTTCATGCCGTCAAAAAACAACGGCATCTTTTTGACAAGCTGGGTTAAATTGGCGAGACTGTCGTATTTACCGCCGGCCTCTTTTTTCATAATGCCGTTTAATACATTGATCATTGACTTCATTGCCTGGCGGGTATGATCAATTATCTCGGTGGCGGTCCGCGAAGCGTCTTCCAAAACCATCTGGACTTTCCGCCGCTTAACCGGAAGGGATGTTATATCCTTCTTCGCCTGAAAATACCGTTTGCCTAAATCTCCGTTAGGAGCAAGATCTTTTTCAAGACGCTTGATATCATCTTCGAGTTTCATAAGGTCATTGTAACTTTCGGTAAATTCGGTGCGGTTTTCCCGCTTGAAAAATTCGCCTTCAAGCAGGATCGGGCGCAGGGTATTGTTTATATCGGTGATAAACACGGCTGAATAATAAGTAAGCAAAAAAGAAAGGGTAAACGCTTCCGGCAACGGCATCCCGCTCGGACAGGCATCGGAAGCAACATTCTCCAACAATTTCAAACTGGTGCTCTTCAAAAAACCCTTGAAAGAATTGGTGAGTTCATTGTTTTTGCGTTTCTTGACATAGTCGGAGCATTTTCCGTCAACCTGCCGTTTCCAGTATTCACGGTACACCATATACCATTCTTCCCCGCCGGAAATTGGCTGGGGGCTTAGGCTCATATCCCGAAAAACGCAGCGCAGTATGCGCGTTAGGGGAATACGTTTGTTGAAATTGCGTATCTCCGCCAGGGCATTTTCCGCCTTGCCCAAAAGTTTCCTCATCTCGCGGCTCATGTCAAAATCTTTTTCACCCGTTCTTGACTGGAGCACAAAAATAAACAGGGATTCAAGCAGGGATAGCGTGGGCGGGTCTTTAAGAGAAAACAGAATATTATCGAGATTCAGGAGCAAATCCCTTACCACATTGGCTGGGCACGTTTGCCCGGCGCTGCCAAATGCCATAATAACCCGGTCAAACACAAAGGCGGAAAGCTCTTTGAGGCAATGCAGAGAGCGGGCGTTAAAGTACATGGCGTTCCGCTGTTCTTCGCTAATTGATGAAATGGCTTCTTCCATAATTTTAAGCGCCTGCTGCCTAATCTCCGGCCCGGAGGCATCGGGCGTCAATTCGTATAGCACATTGGGGTCGGTCTCGATATGCAGGCGTTTGTGAACTTCGCCCATTTCAAGCGATCCGAGGAACGCGTAAAATTCGCCCTTATCATGATTAACGTTTGGCTCAAACATGGAATAAAAAAACCGGGCGCTCTCTTTCAGGTTTACAACACATTCGCGGAATTCGGAAAGCAAAAAATTCTGCTGATAGTCATAAAAACCCGGGGACCCGGCGGTTATTTCCCTGCCCAGCTTAGCAATCTGGCCGTCCTCATAAACCTTTGCCGGGGGCCGGCTTTTTACAATGCTCAGAAAAAAATAATATAGATGGTAGTACCAGGGCAAACGGGCGTATGAAACCTCAAAAGTTTCCTGGGACTTTTCTTTGTCATCGGTTTCATACAAGGGGGTAGCAGACAAGTCAGAATGCCCCTTGAGCTTATCAAGGAGATTTTGCCGCTCCCCCAATGATAACTCTGAAACCAGCTTTTCCATGCTATTACCGGCGCCAGACCGCGGGCTTTCATCCATAATACTAATAATTGACAATTTTTTAAAAAAATGCTAGTCTGTCATTACATTCCCCGGTTGTGTAATGGTAGCACGGCAGACTCTGGATCTGCTTGTGGGGGTTCAAATCCTCCCTGGGGAAATTAGGCTAATTCGTTATGCAGTAAGGAATTAGGTGATGATCATCCCTTACAATGGGCGTTCAAAACGTATACTTAATGCGGCTGGCACATAGGCGGTTTCAATGCTGGTTTTTATGAGGTATGCGGCATGAATGCTTATCCGGCACTTGAAAAAACAGGAAGATGGCAGCGCCATGCGCGTTGTAGCAAAAGAAATTCGCCGCTGGCTTAACCCGTTTTTATACTAAGGTTTTTTTGAAGGGATGGGGAGTTGAAGGCGTCCGTAAATCAGTCGCCTCCTCAGTGCCGAAAATTTTTTAGCTTTTTACAAGTTTATTACGAGTATCCGAAAGAAACTGAAAAAGATTGATGTATCCGTCTATCCTGTTATCCACCGTGTTTGTTTCATTCATCACCCGTAATTCAGCCGCTTTTTGAGCTATGTATTGATCAAATGCGCGCACATTATTATTATGAACGGCCTTCCTTGCCGATCTATATTCAACCTCCAGTATTTTCCTAAAAGTATCCAGCAAGCCTTTTTGGAGATGGTTGATATACTTTTCCAGGTGACTCTGTATATTCCGTTTCCCCTCAGGGGCATTAATATCATAGTCAAATACCCTTACCAAGTGTGAATACGCATCTCGAAGCTCTATTATATAAATAATAAATATTCGATCAGCCAATTCTTCAAGATACAGTATATTAGCATTGAAACGTTCATAGTATTTTAAGTTGATTTGCCTAATCAACTCGTTAAGCTCATCTGAAGATGAAAAATTCAAATCCATTCTTATCCCATTGCTGCAATAAGTTTTTCGAGCCTTTTCAGCCCTGGCGTTTCTGTATCCCTATACGCTTTGGCCATGTCTTTTGGGTAGTCGGATTTAAGGTTATATCCATAACCAACTCCAGTGTAATCCAAACGGATTAAGTTTCTTTCTTTTTCTGCTTCCGTTAAAGTTTTTGTCCTCAGTTCTTCCATCAGCGCAGGTATCCTGCTGGAATAATCAATCATTTTCTCTTTCATATTTTTACCCTTTCCCGGCAGAATGGGTATTTTTGGGCTTTTCATTTCCAGCATCCTTCTGCCAGCACAACAGCACTGGAAAGCCCTTTGTAGCCATAATTCCCTTACGGCTACTTTTTTCTTAGCCTATTGTATTATAAATAATTCAATTTGTAAACCACTTTATTTCACTTTTTACCGCCTTCCCGAAAACCAGTAGCTTCTTGCCCAATTATTCCCGAAGGCGCTGGTTTTTGGCGGCAGGCGCTGAATTACCCTGCTGATTGGAAGGCGGGGGCATATCCCGCCAGTATTAATAAATTTCCTCAGTTTGCAGGAATCCGCAAAACCATAAAGCCCGCCGCGCCGGTGTAATACTCTTCCTGTTCTTCCCACACCGCGACAATGGTTTGGCCGGAAAGGGCAATCCCCGTATAGACGAAATTTTCCGGCAGCGGGGGCAGCTCAAACGGCAGGAATTCTTCCCCTGCCGCGTCGGGCGCGGCGGCTACAGCCGCTACGCCGGCTGCGGGGCGGCGCAAGCCCTTGCCCCGGATGTCAACTGCCAGCGCCGCCGGGGGGGATGCCCGGCAATACGCCACAGCGCTTACCGCGCCGCCTGTGCTGGCCGCAAAATACCGCTGGGCGCGAAAATCCGGGGAAACAGCCATAACAGTTTCCGGCGTTTTCATGGCGGCAAGCAGGGCTTGCAGGGCAAGAGGAGCGGCAGCCGGAGACTCTGGCAGGGCGGAATTGTGGAATGTTCCCAAACCGATTGATTCGCCTTCCGCATCAAGGCTCCGGCTGCGGAGGAACCGTATTGCATTTTCCGGCCTGTCTTTTTTGACAGCCCGGTAATACCAAAAACCGTCCGCAGAGAGGCGCAGGGCATCTATATCCCAGCCCTCGTGCGCGGGGAAAAAATCCAGCGTGGGAATGTCACGCGCAAAAGGCGCGGCAGCTTCCATGCTGAAAGCCCATGCCCGCGGAGAGGGCAGCGGCGCGCCACTGTCAAGAAAACGGTCGTCCCGGTACAGCAGCGCCGCAGGCGTATCACCATAAAAAACAAACGCGCCTACCGTATACGGCTGCCACAAAGCTCCGCCGGAAAAACGGTACAGCGCGGTCCCCTCCCCTGCCGATTCATTCCATGGGCTGAGCGCCAGAAAACCGTCGGTGTTGATCGCCATAAAAACATCATCATCGCGGGCAAGGATAAAACGGACATGAGGCGCCAGGGGCCAGGGTATCAGCGCCCGCGAATAACGCGCCTCGTCAATTGAATTGAGCAGCGCGGGGCCCTGCGCCCCCAGTTGAAACCACAGGGGGTATTCCCCGGCTTTAAGCACTGCCGCCGGTTGCAGCGCAGTTTGCAGCGCCGGACGCGCCCCTGAAAAAAGCTCTGATGAACCATCAACCGGCAGCGGAGCGTCTTTCCCGGTATTTTTCCCCCCTGAGCGGGCGCACGAAAGCATGAGTACGCAGCACATCAGGCCGGCGGCAAAAACACGCATAGCCCATTATCGCATACATTGCCCCGTTACGCCATTATCATCAGTTCATTCCCAACTCAGGAAGATATAGGTCTGGGCATTGCAGCGCAGAATGCCTTGGGCGGAAATCCATGTGTCTACGGGGAAGCTGGCCGCGCCCTTGTCCGCAAGCGTCCTGACCGGAAACGCCGCAATGCCGCTAAAACGCAGGGGCGCGGCAAACGGCGATGTTCCAATCCAGGGGCCGCCGGCAAGCGGGACGCGCAATTCCTGACGGGCCTGCGGGACCAGGCGGCGCTTGTCAAAACCGGACTGCCGCACCTTTGCCGCAATGCCCGGCCAGTCCGCCTGCCAGGGGTCTGCCCGGAACTCCGCGTTGACCCCCGGATCATCGTACAATTCCCTGAACCGGGGCCAGTTAAAATGCCAGGGCAGGCGGGAAACGCCGATGTCCGGCTCTGCGGCGGCAGCCGCAGCGAGTTCCCGGTAAAACGCCGCGTCTACCCCGCCGCGCCAGCTCAGCGCAAGCGTAGTTCCGCTTGCGTCAAACGGGAATATCGCGCCGGCTGGCCTGAAAACACCCGGATTCACCTGCAATTCCGGCCAATACGGCCAGGCAAAAACCGCGCTTGCCCACGTATGGGGCAGGGAAATTTCCGCGCTCTGGCCGTTGCGAATCTCAAGCCGTTGGAGCCTGCCCTGAGTATCCAGCCATTCAATTTTCCAGTGAGGCCGGCCAGGGAAAGCCTCCCATGACTGGGGGATATCCGGCAGTTTGAGCGCGTAGCGGGAAACGATAGGGCTACCGCCGAGGCTGCCGCCATGTCCAGCGCCAGGACTACCGTCATGGCCGCCGCAGCCGGACAAGCGCAGAGCCGCGCACACAAGGCATAAAAGCCGTAATGATTTCTTCATACTATACTAATGGCGCGAGAGTCCCGTTTTGCTTTAATAAATCGCGAATTTTAATAAAAAAAGCTGAAATATATGAGGCCCGCGTGCCAAAATATCTACAATAGCGCCATTTCCGCAATTGCGTAAATTGATAAAATATTGCATACTTATAGTATGGCTGATATTCAGGAATATATTAATGCCCTTTCTGCGACTCTTGAAGAGAAAAGGGATTGGATCGACAAGTCCGAGCTGGCAAATTTGAAGGATAATCTTCGCATATATCAATCGTCTTTTGCCTCGTTGTACAGTATATTTTTGAAGAAAAAGCTGATAAACGAGGACCCCTATAAACACGAGGTCAAGATAAGCGAACTGGAAGTGCCTGAAACCGGGCCCCTTAATGACGCAAAACGGATAGAGGAAATTTCGCTCAGGCTTTCAAGCTACGATAGCCAGTTGGATTTTCTCGTAAACTTCTACCAGTTCGGAGTTGAATTTCTGAATATTGAACGGATAAAGCGAATTTCGGGCCTGGTACGCTATATCGACTGGCCTAGCCTGGTACCCGATTCCCAATACCCAAACACCAGAATAGTTGCGGAAATGACAGCCCAGGCAAAAGCAGGGCTGGAACCAATCGCCCTGAGCGTTGTAGGCGAAGCGCTGGTCAAGCTGCCTAAGACTACCGGCACTGTCATGAATATATTGAAGGGCATGACCGCCTATCATAAAGAAGCCTACAAACTCAGCGTAAGAAAAGCCGTTACTCAAAACATGAGCGCGGCAGAGGCCAATGCCGCGAACATCAAGAAAAAAATCGCCGCTGAAATGCCGGGGACGCCGTTTTATCCGGACTTGATTGAGGAGCTTATCAAGGAAGATTATTCCAGCCAGAGCGCTGATTTACGGGAAGCAGTCCTGAATTCCCTGAAGATTGTCAGCGAAAAACCGAAAACGGTCAAAAAGCCGGTTTCCTACAAACCCATTCTGGTTGACGGCATGAGGGTCATTGCGGGAACGGCACCCACGTTAAACGAAATCATCGTAAAGATTGATGAGAATGAGACCGTCTTGGAGAATCAAAAAAGAAGCGTTTGGGAAAAAATAAAACTTGCGCTGCGCCAGATGATGAACAAAGAACCTGACGAGCGCATAATCGATCTTGAATACATGGACCCGGTCAAGGCAGTTCTGGTAAAGCAAAGAATAAATTATCACCAGTTCCACTCCGATTTGGAAAAAAAGATACGAATGTTTTCCGGCATCGGCCCGCAGGGGGCTAACGCGGCACGGCTTGATTCCATGTCTGAGGAACAGTTGGTGTCCCTGCTTGAAAAAAACATCCGGGATGTGCAGGTTCTTCACCGGACTCTGGGTGCGCTGGATGTATATTACAAGGCCGAAGCTCCAAAGACGCTGCGGGATAAAATCAGGGGCATAAAGCCGGAACTCGCGGCCATTAAAAATTCGTTTGTAAAGGCAAATCAGTTCAGGCATGAATACAGCGCCCAAAAAGAAGAAGAGGAACAAATGAAGCGGCTGGGCATAACGCCAAAAGCGTAATCCGGGAGTAAGCATGTGTCGCATAACAACAAAAACATTTCCTCAGTGCCTGATAGCCGTCGGCTTTGTAGCGGCGCTCTGCCTGGCGGGATGCCTGAACATCAAGGCGCAGAAAACGGGCGCTGGAGAAACCGCGCCTGACGACCCTAATTTTGCCCAAGTAAGGCCGCGCGCCATTGACCGAGACGAACTGACAGTGGTTTTCAACGCGGGCGATGTAGAGCTTGATTTCCGAAAATCATTCCTGGCAAGCGAGGCGCAGCTTTTTACCGCTATATACGAGGGGCTTTTTTCCTATCATCCGTTTACCATGGAACCGATTCCGGCACTTGCGGACAGTTTGGAAATATCCGAAGACAAAAAGCAATGGACCTTTAACATACGGCAGGATGCAAGATACTGGAACGGCGATACCGTAAAAGCCGAAGATTTCCGCGCCGCCTGGCTCTCGCTTTTGTCGCCGCAACGGGATTCCCCATACTCCAGCCTCTTCGATATCATTGAGGGCGCACGGGACTACCGCATGGGGACGCTGAAAGACCCCGCGAAAGTCGGCATCAGCACAACGGGGCTTAAAACGCTGATTGTCAAACTCAAGTCGCCGGCATCGTTTTTTCCGGCCATGTTATGCCATCATTCATTCAGCCCTATACATCCCTCCATGATCAACAAGGAAAACTGGATGCCGCCGGAAGCCGGCGCATGGCAGCCGCCCGTTTCAAACGGCCCGTTTCGCATAACAACGATGGACGAGCATACGCTTGTTATGGAAAAAAGCGTTACGTATTGGGATTCCCAGCAGATTTCGCTTAACAAAATAACCATTAAATTTACCGATGATCCCGATGAAGCGAGTACCCTGTGGAATTCGGGAGAGGCTCGCTGGCTATCCGGCGCTTTTAATTTGGATACGATTCGGGATCGCAGCGGCATACAGGTAAACGCCATGTTTGCCACCCACTACTATTTTATCCGGTCGGAGAAAAAACCCTGGAACGATTACCGCGTGCGCCGCGCCCTGATACTCGCCCTGCCCTGGGACGAGCTTCGCTCAAATTACGCGCTTCCCGCCAAAACCCTCATCTACCCGCTTTCCGGTTATCCCGAAATTGACGGGCTGGCCGTTACCGATCTTGAAGAAGCCAAAAAACTCCTTGCCGCGGCAGGCTTTCCCGGGGGCGCGGGCCTGCCCGAACTGGCAATCCGCCTTACCCCGTCTCAGGATGCCGCCCGGATTGGAAACATTATTGCAACGGTCTGGAAGGAAAAGCTCGGCGTTCCGGTTAAGATAGAAGTCTTTCCCTATCATCAGTATTTTTCATCGCTCAAGCAAAGCAATTATGCCGTCGGCTCATCAACATGGATCGGCGATTTCGCTGACCCGTACACGTTCCTGCAAATGTGGCGACGCGATTCCAACCTGAACGATGCCCGTTACAGCGACGACGATTTTGAAAGGCTCATGGAAAAATCCATGCAGGAAGAAGGCGGCGCCCGCTTTGCCACGCTCGCCGAAGCGGAAAAACTCCTTTTGGACAGAGGCTCGGTAATCCCCATCTACTACACGCCGGCAATAAACATTGTTGACACCGATGAAATCGGCGGCTGGTTTCCCAACGCGCTGGACATACACCCGTTCAAGTACCTGAACTTCCGGGCCTTCCGCCCCCTGCCCGGGGTGGTCAGGGCAGGCAGCCGGTTTGACGGCTCGTGAGCGAAGGTGTATCGGCAGAGGCTAAAAATGAGTCATTAAAAAAATATGCCGAAACAGAAACAGAGAAACTACGGCAGGAAAACGCACGAAAAGCAAGAGAAGCCGCAGATACGTTATTTCCCGGTGAGAAATGGGAACAAGTTGAGGATGGGATTTATTTATCTCCCAATCGTCCAACCGGGGCAAAATCAAGTTACAAGGACGAATTAAGGGACGCTCAAATATTGCG
>JGI24698J34947_10001232_pt1 | contig 13376 bp, 11 predicted proteins | sample TergutMp193P3_FD_34947 | JGI IMG/M metagenome (IMG submission 34947)
GGAATGCAATTTTGACGCGGAAGCGTAATCACCATTTTACCCTTGCGCGGTACTTCAGAACGGCGCTTCCCTCTTTGGGGACGTTTACTAAAAATTTAGCCGTGCCGGACGCGTCTTTTGTAAAGTTATGGCTTTTTTCCAGTATTTCCCAGTCGCCCGGCATAGGCTCCATCACCGTAACCGTCACGGCTTCGTTCCTGGCGTTTTTGATTTCAATTTCATAGGCGCTCTCATAGACATAGTTATATCTGCTAGCGCCGTCTATTTTTTTGAAGTCGGTCTGTTTGCGCTTTGCCGTCACGTCAAAGGCGTTGCCCAGCTTTAAGCGCGCTTCCTCATTTTTTGGCGTGTGGTCAATGGAATCTTCGCCAATAAACTGGGAGCCGCCTCTGCTGTCTTTTTTGTACACCCGGACAATCCCCTTGGGCAGCGGCTTGCCAAGTGAAGAACTCTCTTTATTGTCAAAACCGATAAATACTCCAATATCTATTTTATCGCCAATATCCCCGTATGACCCGCTGTAGTAATGGGAGTAGCCGCGCATTACGTATTCTTTGCGGACGGGTATGCCTGAGGCTGAAAGCAGCGCCACCTGCTTGGTCTGGTTTTCCTTTATCGTCGTCGGCCTGTCCAGCGTATAGAGATGATAATCAAACAAGCTCTCCTGACTCATCTGCGGAGCGGCGGCGCCTGCCGCCATTGGCATGGCCATTCTTTGCATAGCCATTTCGGTGGCTACGGCTTTGGTAACGGTATTTACATTGCCCGCCACCAGCTGCAATTCCGCGTTTGGATAGGTAGCGCCGCTCTGGTTTGTGAGAGTCACCCATCCGCTGATATCCATTGTTTTTTCATCCGCGCTCAGGTTGGCGGCGTAATCGGCCCTCCAGGACAAGCCGTCCGTTAAGTAGTTCAACTCCAGTTTTTGAACGCTGTCCTCGCCGCTGTTCAGGCTCATCACTAGCGTCGGCCTCGCCCGAAGATTCGCCGGAACGCTTGGATACACTATACGCCCCGGTATGGAAGTCTCAATGCGATCGGCAAACTGCAAAACCGCGCCGCTATTTGTGGCAAGCACGGTGGCCTCTTCCTTTGTTTCTATCTGCCCTTCGCCGTCAGTTCTTGGCTTGGAACCTATAACCACAACCTTTTCGCCGACATATTTTTCAAGGAGCTTATAAGGCGTCAACAGGTCAAAGTCAAAGTTTTGCTCCGCGATCCAAAAGCCTTTGGGGGCTGTCAGGTTTTTCAGGATGGCTGTTTCCGGCCTTATCTGGGCGGAAACCTCCTGAAAGGCAAGCTGACACAAGCCCTTTGGCAGTTTGACACTCCTCTGGTCCTTTACCAGGGCCAAATTTGTATTGTAAATGGTGACGGCCAGGGACTGCTGATCCCTCAACGTGGTTGGTATCTCCTGGGCGGAAATGGTTAAGGCCAGAGGCAGAAAAACAAATGGGCGCATGACGCCTCCTTGAAAAAAAAGTTTAGCAGGGGAGCTAATTGCAAAACCTCCAGCTTTGCCGAAAACGCGGACGCCAGACCCGCGTTTTTCAGGAATTGCGCACTGGAGTGCGGTGTTTCCAGAGGTTTTGCAATTACCTCTTTATTATGATATATATTGATTGAGAGGTAAACAGCCGTTTTGTCAAATCTTCCGCGCTTACACTGGTCAACGCTGGGTGAACCCACCCATGGGGTTGAACATCGCTGGAGCAGCAAATGGGAGATAACCATTGACCACAACGCCGCGCCCGCCCTGTCCCCCATAGACGCGGACTTATGGGCCATTTCTGTATGCGGGCAAGAGCCGCCCCACGCGCTGGTGAGAATGAGCGGCGAGGTGGCCGCGCTTCCAATCCTGTTTTTGCGCCAATCCGATGCGGGGCCTGTTTCATCTGAATTTCTCACAGCCTGGTCAGCCATTGGCAGCGCCCGATGGGGCGTTTTAAGCGACGACCCTCCTCTGCCAGGCTTGCGTCCGTCAGCCATGGAGAGGCCGCCCCTCACGGCATCCCAGGCTTTGGGATTGGGCTTGGTGGGCATCGGTCAGGCCATGCAGGAAGTGCTGGCCAAGGCTAGAGCGGCATCCGCAACCAGGGCCACGGTGCTGCTGACCGGTGAAAGCGGCACGGGAAAAGAGGTTGTGGCTAAAGCGATACACAAGATGAGCGCTCAGGCCAATGGGCCGTTTGTGGCGGTTCACTGCGGCGCGCTCCCCGAAAACCTCATTGAAGCGGAGCTTTTAGGCTATCTCAAGGGTTCTTTTACCGGCGCCATTAAAGACTCCCCCGGCAAATTCCGCGAGGCTCATCAAGGAACAATATTTTTGGACGAAGTGGCCACCATGCCGCTGGCCGCCCAGGTGAAATTACTCAGGGTGCTGCAAGAGCGCGAAGTCCAGCCCATTGGCGGCAGTCCCGTAAAGGTTGACGTGCGCGTGATGGCGGCCACAAATAAAGACCTGTGGAAAGAGGTGCAGAACGGTTCATTTCGCGAAGACCTCTTTTATCGCCTGGACGTCGTCACAATTTCACTCCCCCCATTGCGGGAGCGCCGTGAAGAAATACCCTTTCTGGCCCAGCACTTTCTGAACAGAAAGGCCAAGGAGCACGGTCTCTATCCAAAAGCGCTCCATCCAAGCGTTGACCCGCTGCTATGCGCCCTGCCCTGGCACGGCAACATCCGCCAGTTAGAACACGCCATAGAGAGGGCCATTGTGCTATCAGGCTCAAAGCCCGTTTTGACCAGGGACGATTTCACATTCCTCTTAGACCGCGTCCCGGAAGGGGAGTCAATACTCACAAACCTCCCGCCGGTTCCCCTGCTTACGGAAACGGCGTATTCAAATGTTGGGCCCGCCCTTGACCTGCCGCCGGATGGGCTTGACCTGAACCAGGTTGTTTCAGATACCGAAAAGAAGTTAATACTGCAAGCCCTGTCCGCAACGGGGGGGAATAAAAAACGGGCCGCCGAATTGTTGAACATTAAAAGAACCACATTCCTGGAAAAAACGAAGCGCCTTGGCCTTGACGTCCAGGACGAAGAGACGGCTGATTCTGCCCCTGGCAGCGGGGAATAGCAGGAGCTTACATGTCTTTTTTGCCGCAATCCGACAAGCCGGACTTAGAGGCGTTTGAACACCCGCTGGCCAGCCGTTACGCCAGCAAGGCGATGGTTCGCCTGCATTCGCCCCTTTACAGAATGCGCGTTTGGCGCAGGCTTTGGGTTGCCCTCGCCGAGTGTCAAATGGAGATGGGTTTGCCTATATCTCCAGAACAAATTTCTGAGATGAAGTCAACCCAGGATGATATAGATTTAGCGTCTATAGCGACCTTTGAATCCAGACTGCGCCACGATGTGATGGCGGCCATTCACGCCTGGGGCGACCAGGCGCCCACAGCCAGGCCAATCATCCACCTTGGCGCCACTAGTTGTTTTGTGACCGACAATGGGGATTTACTCATAGCCCAGCAGGCTCTGAACCTTTTGCGGCAGCGACTCAAAGACGTTATAGCGGCGCTGTCTGTATTTGCCGACAAGTGGAAATCACTGCCAACGCTGGGCTTTACACACTTTCAGCCAGCCCAGCCCACAACGGCAGGAAAGCGGGCCGCTCTTTGGATTCAAGACCTGCTGCTGGATCTGGCCGATTTAGAACACGTAATCGCCACCACGCCCATTCGCGGCATAAAGGGGACTACTGGCACACAGGCCAGTTTCCTTGAGCTTTTTGAGGGAAATGGAGAAAGGGTTGACGCCCTGGAACAGCGCTTTTGCGAAAAGGCGGGTTTTCCCGCCATCCCTGTTTCAGGCCAGACGGCCACCCGCAAACTGGAAGACCGGATAGGCCAGGTTCTTTGCGGAATTGCCGCAAGCGCCAGCAAATTCGCGTGTGATCTCAGACTGCTCCAGCACCTGAAGGAAATTGAGGAGCCATTTGAAGCCAGGCAAATAGGCTCAAGCGCCATGCCCTACAAGCGCAACCCGATGCGCTCTGAGCGCATCAACAGCCTGGCTCGCTTTGTACTGGGTTTAATGCCCTCCAGCTATCAAACCTCGGCCACACAATGGATGGAGCGCACGCTCGACGATTCCGCCCATCGCCGCCTGACTATGAGCCAGGGGTTTTTGGCTGTTGACGCCATACTCGTTCTGTATAAAAATGTGGCCATCGGCTTGGTTGTATATCCAAGGATGATTGAGGCAAGGCTAAGTCAGGAGCTGCCCTTCATGGCGGCGGAAGTCCTTTTGATGGAAGCGGTCAAGCGCGGCGGCGACCGCCAGGATTTACACGAAAAGTTCAGGCTGGCGTCTCTGGAAGCGGGCAGAGCTATAAAAGAAGAAGGCCGTCCCAACCCGCTGATCGCTCTGCTGGCAAGCGACCCCGCCTGGCGCATGACAGAGGCTGAACTTAAAGCCCTGCTAGACGCCAAACGATTCACGGGCAGGGCGGAAGGCCAGGTAACGGCATTCCTGGCAGGCCCCGTAGCCCAGGCCCTTAAAGATCATAGCGCGGACGTTGAGGACGAGGTCAGGGTTTAAAACGAGGTAATTGCAAAACCTCCGGCTTTGCCGGAAACGCGGACGTCAGATCCGCATTTTTCAGGAATTGCGCACTGGCGCGCGATGTTTCACGCTTAACATTTACTGCACTATGTAATGCAGAGGCTCCGCGCCGTAATATAACTCCAGACATTCAAAGGCAGTCTTGATAATGACTTTATCGCCAGAAGAAATGTTATTTGGCAGCCTCAGCATTGACGGGGGCAGCAGAAAGACTTCCGCCGGACGCAAGGGGGGCGGAATCAAGTCCGCCCAGGCGTCGGTTGGCGTGACGCTTTTATAAGACCCGATTTCCACTGAAATGTCGCCGATATCCTCCTGGTTCAGCTGACCAACGTATAGCCAGGCGCCCAGCACTGGGCCAAGGGGGCTGTTGGCGGCTATGCAGCAGCCAGCGTATCTTTCCTCTGTGGAACCGACAATGGCGATGGTTGGCTCTGATATGGCGGGTAATGTGGCGCCTGGCCCAATTACGCTCAGGCGGTCTAAAAATTGCCCATTGCTCGTCCTTACGGACAGGGGCCTGGGGAGACAGGGCAGAATTTTATATTCAGACCGCGGGGCAAATTCTTCGGGTAGTCCAGAGCGTTTATGCCATTTTTCAGCGTAAGAGAGCGCCTGAAGCGCCCTTTGAATGGCCCGGGGGCCGCTCTCCAATAGAAGACGGAGGCTGGAGGGTACCAAGGCGTCGGCCATGGCCTCGGCCCGGCCTTCCCCTAGTTTGGACAGGCGAACCCTCTCAACCCGATTTAGGTCAACCACGCGGTTATCATCGCCGGGCAGCGGGGCAACCAGGGCGCGGCGCTCTGAAGCGCCCATCCGCCAGACAGCGGAGCCAAACTTGATTGAGTGGTGTAATGATGCCATGTGTAGATTATATAGCCCAAATTCAAGCGAAAACCGCTGTAAAATCAACACATGCACGATTTAACCCGCCCCGCCCCGTCTCGGGCGCATCCGTTCACTGATCCGCTGGTCATTTTACTTTTACTGGTTGCCGCGCTGCTGACCTTGACGCAGTTACATCAGAAAACCCTGACGCCTGCGGCTATTACGCAGGCGGGGCCAGAGGCGCGGCTTTTTGAACTGCGCTGGGCGCTGGGAGAGCTAATTGGCAAAATGCCGGAATTACCCGCCAAAGCGGGAAAAAACCAATGGAATTCCGCCGTGGAGGCCGTGCTGCTATCAGAGCGCGGCCTCCTCAAAGAAGCCAGAGAGCGCCTGTCACACGCGCCGGAAGGCGCTTTTCGCGCCTGTTGGGAAGCGGCGTATAACTCCGGAGCAATGCCGGAAGAACGCGATGTCACAATAGCCATGAAGGGGCTTGGCAATGGGCTTGCGAGTAAATATTTAGAAGCATCGCTTGCGGCGGGCGAAAACAAAGGCCCTGAAAAGATACGCGCGGACGCCTTGAGGAGCTATAAATTAATGGCGTTGGCGTTTTTTTCCGCAATGACCATCCTGCTGCCAGGAGCGATTGCGGGCATATACTTATGCGTCAGGATATTTATTAAACCCGGGCCTGTTAAAGCCCCCCCCCAGTTTCAAATGTCAGACATCTTGGCTATGCGCGTTTGCCTGGGGTGGTACGTACTCTTTTTAGCCTCGGCGACCATAGCCGGTTTACTTAATAGCGCCATCCCTTTAGGCGTGTTTGCGCTGCCCGTTGCTTACCTGTCGCACGCCATCTCGGGCATAGCCTTTATCTGCGTTGCGGAAGATATTTCGCCATCGGCGCTATGGAAAAAACTCAGCGTAAAAACAAAAACGCGGCTTTGGTTTTTTCAGGGGCTTAAATACTTGCTCGTGGCCCTTGGAGCGGTGTTAATATTTACCTTGTTTTTGTCTCTGTTCATGCCAGAAGACGATCCATCGCAAAATGAACTAATTAATTTTATTCGCAATAATAGCGGCGTTGTGCCATTTGTGGTTATATTTTGCATGGTTGCTCTGATCGGGCCTATTTTTGAAGAAATATTTTTCAGGGGCTATTTGCTTTCGGTATTGAGAAGGCGGCTGCCAGCATGGTGGGCGCTTGCCATTTCCAGTGTATTATTTGGCGCTATACATTTTCAGATACAAACATTTCCCTTGCTTGCGGTTTTGGGCTTTGTTCTGGGTCTGGCGCTTTTGCGGACAGGGAATATAAAGGTAGCTGTTTTTGTTCACGGATGCTGGAATGGCGGCGTGTTTTTGCTGCAAAAACTGTTGATGTAATACCAAGTTGCAATAAACCAGAATTATGCAAGAGTAAAAACAACTATAGCTTTAACCCGAATCGCGTTAAAATTGAGCCGTGTAATGCCGCCGGGCATTCATCAAAACCAGGGAGCTATATGGGCGCTATCATCGAAGCCATCAACGTCAAGCGGAAGATGTTTTTTGAACATGAAGACATCCCCTACCACTGCCTTGACGCCGAGGTCTCGACGCCAACAGCCAGGGGCGGCCAAACACTGGTGCGCCTCAAGATGCGCAACTTGCTCACCAGAGCCGTTTTTGATAAAACCTTTAAGGCCAGCGAAAAGTTTCAGCAGCCTGATTTAGCTGTAGTGCCCGCCAGCTATTTGTACAGCGACGCGGACGGCGCCCACTTTATGGATCAGCAGTCTTTTGAAACCCTGTCCCTTAGCGGCGAAATGGTTGGGGACGCCCTGGATTATCTGGTTGACGGCCAGATAGTTCAGGTTCAAAAATTCAACGGGAACCCTATAGGCTTGCAGATACCCCCCCACGTAGAGCTATTGGTTACGTACACTGAGCCTGGGGCGCGGGGGGATACGGCTTCCGGCAACGTCACAAAGCCCGCGAAATTAGAAACCGGCATAGAAATCCGCGTGCCCCTTTTCATAAAAGAAGGCGAAAGAGTAAAGGTGAATACCGAAACAGGAGAGTTTGCGGGCAGGGCGTAGGAAGGCTTTGGCGATGGGCCGCAAAAAATTCCGCCTTGGTCAGAACAGGGAAGCCGATGACTTGGACGGGGGGGAGTACTACCAGCGCGAAAGAACGATTGACAGCAAACGCCGCCAGGTTAGGGCTGAAAGGCTGGCGACCGAGGTGGAGGCCCATGACCCGGACGCCATGCTGCGCTTGCCCGCCCCCTCCCAGTGGGAGCATTTGCCCCAGGCGATAATCAAACAGCGTCATAGCCAATGGGTTGACCTGCTGCTTGGCGACGGCTCGGAGATTCGCGCGACGCTGGCCGGCAAGCTAAAGGGCGTCAGGCTGGTTTGCGGCGACAATGTCTATTACAGCAGTCTGCCTATAGAAACCATTGACGATAGGCTGCCCAAGGCTCAAGTGGTGGCGGTGCTGCCCAGGCGCAGCTTATTGAAGCGGGGGGGCATTGACGACCGCGAACCCTGGCAGTTGGTCTGCGCTAATGCCGATGAACTATGGGTATGCGCCGCCGTGATAGACCCGCCCCTGCGTCCTGGCCTCCTGGAACGCGCTTATGCTCTGGCTCTGGATGCTGGGATGGCTTTTAAGATAATTGTCACCAAGAGGGATAAGGCAAGCCCGAAAGACACATTGCCGGAACTGGATCCTCTGAGAGAAATGGGGCTTCCGATAATCGAAACCAGCGCCAAACATGGAAACGGGCTGGATGAATTAAAGGCCCTCATGATGGGCCGGGTGGTGGTTTTAATAGGCCACAGCGGCGTAGGAAAGAGCACGCTGATAAACGCCATGCTGCCGGGGCGCGGGCTTAAAACCGGAGAAATCAGCAAATACGGCACAGGGCGGCAGACCACAACTTCGGCGACCTGGCTGCAAACGCCATTTGACGGCATATTGATTGATACGCCAGGAATCAGAACCCTTTCTGTCCGGGGCCTGGACAGAGAGATATTGCGCAAGGTCTTTCCCGAATTTCCGCCCGGGTGGATTGAAGACCCGATGGCCTTTGACCCCGATGACGAAACCTTGGAAATACCATATCCTGAACGCCTGCAAAGCCTGCGACGCCTCTGGGAAGAGATGGCCGCGAGGAATCCTAATCAGAATGTGCACAGGTAATTTCGTTTCTGCTTCAAAATTGAGTCCCGCAATCTTGAAGCAGAAAGTTGTTTTTAAAGCGCGAACTATAGCGTTTCCGCTTAAAAACCGCGTTTTGCTCCATGAGTGTCAGCGATGCCGTACTCGCGGTTTTGAAGCGGAAAACAGCGCTGTATGCCGGCCTTGTCTTTTTCTGCCAGACATAATTGAATCATGTAACAACGCTAATATTTAGGGGAAGTGTTATAATTGCAAAACCTCCTGAAAACATTGCGCGCCAGGTTTACTTTTTTATCGCCTCTTCCTTCACAAATACCGAAAGCGCCTCCGCATGGTAGCCTGGTGATTTGCTTAACGCTTGTCTTTTACCATTTATCCAAAGCGTAGCCTCTCCTTTGGCATAATTATTTTCTTCTGTTCCCGCCACATAGACGTCATCGCCTATTACCTTTACATAATGCGCGTTAGATATGTCAACTTCGCTGCTTGTTGGATTTGGATTCCGGCATGGAACGTCGCTAAGAACTATTTCTTCGCCGTTTTTCCAAAGAACAGCATAACTCCTGAAGCCGCCAAATTTGGTGGTGGTGATCCGCCCTGTAACATATACATCATCGCCGGAAACGTAAATGGATGTGGGCGGATGGTAAAAAATATAATATATAGTATTGGGGTCGGATTGATCGCCATGCGTACCCGAACCATTGCCAAGATATTGAGGTTCACCATTTTTCTATATTATTGTAAATGTCCTACGCTCGCCTTTATCATCAATAGCATCTTCCCTTCCCCCTACATACACGTCATTACCTGAGACAAAAAGGCAGGTAGGCCATCCCCCGCTCCCATCCGGACTGTTATTTAGGTAGGTTGGTTCGCCATTTTTCCAGACCGTGACAAAATATGGGAAATCGCCATATTGTTCGTCCATGCCTGTGTATCCCGAAACATAAACATCCCGCCCCTGCACAAAAACTGAATGGGCTTGTGATTGGGTTGGGGCGTCCGGGTCTGTGAGATATATCCTCTCTCCGTTTTTCCAAAGGACGGCGACGGGTTTTGTGAAAGGACCCCTAAATATCCATCCTGCTACATATGTATCATCGCCTAAAATAAAAACAGATTCGGCAGAAGAGTGTTGGTGCTCGGCAAGGCTTATTTCTTCACCATTTTTCCAAAGTGTCGCGCTGGAGTAAGGAAGAGGAATACCGCTATAAAAACCCCCATGACTGGCTCCTGCCACATATACATCATTGTCTGAAACAAAAACTGACTTACCCGTAGCCCCTCCGGTCTCGACCTGGTTCAACCGTATTTCCTCATCTCCCTTCCAAAGCATGGCATCACCATCTTCCATGATGTTAGTAGTTTTTCCAACAAATCCAGTAATATATATCCCAGCGTTTATTGTGCTGGAATCATTATTATCATTGTTATTGCTATGACAAGCCTGTAACGCCAGAGCTAACAAAATGCCTGTTGTTAGCTTTAATAACTTTGACAACCTATAACTTAAGAGGTAATTGCAAAACCTCCTGGAAATATCGCACGCCAGTGCGCAATTCTTGAAAAATGCGGATCTGGCGTCCGCGTTTCCGGCAAAACTGGATGGTTTGCAATTAGCTCTTAACATTAGCAATTCTCCCTTAAACTCAAAGTTTGTTAATCGAGCAGGCATCATAGCGCTGAATTTGTTTCAGCGCTATGATAATTTGTCAGCGTGTTGTTTTATCATCCTACCAGGGATGATAAGTAATTATGTAAAAAGCATATGAATTGTAATCTGCTAGTCTTTTAAGGTAAAAAGTAACAGTCTTGGTTTTTGTGCTGATTTTTGGAGGCATGGTTTCCTCAAAATTCAGATAAATGGAATATTGGTCTGCGTACATGGCCTCTTGTTCGGGCGTGGGCGGGCCATAAAAATGAATATTCCCGAGCATTCGAGTGTGCGGCGGAAGGAATTCCGCAACCAACTCGGCGTGGGGAGGGTCAGAAACGATAACCGTCCCAACATTAGGGTAACTCAGTGGACGTGCGCCGCCAGAATTATCTGTATATGACAGGCTGAGATTGCAAGTTGAACCTACTGTTGGCAAATAATCAGCTAAATTCCATGGCGGATCTGTCCTGGCTATAGGCACATTTGGATAAGTCCAAGTTACGTATGAAGGGTTGTCAAACATTATAGAAGAATCCATCAAATATCCTACGGCGTTTCCACTGTTGGCGGTTACTCTTATGCCGCACACAACACCTGCGGGTAAGGAAGCGTTGAGATTCACCGTGCCGCCAAAGGCGCCTGAAACAAAAGCGCCGTAAGAAGCGCTATCGCGTTGAAAGGTTTGAACATGTTGTCCCTCCAAAAGAAATGACCTGGGACGCCTGATCAGGTCTGGCAAACATTATCGTTTTATTTTTGTAGGATGTCAAGCGAGCTGATTGCAAAACCTCCGGCTTTGCCGGAAACGCGGACGCCAGATCCGCATTTTTCAAGAATTGCGCGCTGGCGCGCGATGTTTCCAAGAGGTTTTGCAATTACCTCAAGCGGATACTTTTTTGTGATTTTTAAGCTGTTGATACGGCCTCGAATATAGAATTACTGTTATGTCAACGTTGAACAACGAGGCAAACAACAGGGCAAACGACAACAATCGCTCGCTCCTGCGTTCAGCGGGGGTGGTGGGCTTGATGACGCTATTGTCGCGCCTCACAGGCGTGGTTGTTCAGCGTATGATTGGCTCGCGCCTTGGGTTGAGCGATAATTCAGACGCGTACCAGATAGCCTATCGCCTGCCCAATATGCTGCGCCGCTTTACGGCGGAAGGGACTATGACGGCGGCCTTTCTGCCAACCCTAATAGACGTTGACGAAAAAAAGGGCGAAGCAGAGGCCAGGTCTTTTGTGTCTGATTTTTTGGGTACGCTCGGCTCTGTTTTGCTCGTCATCTGCGCCATCGGCGTGCTATTGATGACCCCCGTAACAGGTTTTTTAATGTTGGGCAAGTTAGCGCCTGACGCTGGTTTTATCAACCAACTGGGCATACTGTGGGACGCTGTCTCAGGCAACGCCAGGTTGCCGGATAATGTAGCCCTGAGCGCCACACTGGGACGCATCATGTTTCCATACCTCTTGTTGGTGAGCGTTACATCCGCGATGGCGGCCGTGCTGAACATGCGCCATCGCTTTGCCCTGGCCGCCTCAACCAATTTATGGGGCAACCTGGCTTTTATAGGCGCCAGTTGGATTGCCTTTCACCTTATGTCCCAACCATACGGAAGCAGAGCGGCAATGGTGTTTGCTTGCGCCATGCTGCTTCATGGATTGGTTCAAATAGCGGTTTTAACGCCAGCCTTTAAGCGAATGGGCTTTAATTTCGGATGGCTGGCCAGGTTCAAAAAACCGGACGTAAAATTGGCGCTAAAGCGCATGTTGCCCGGAATTATCGCCGGGGGCATCCATCCCATCAACGTCTTTGTCAGCCAGAGCCTCGCAAGCCAGTTGGCGCCCGGGGCGCAAACGGTGCTGGCTAACTCAAACCTTTTGGGGGAGCTGGTTTTGGGCCTGTTTGCCGTCAGCATGGCAACCGTAAGCTTGCCGGCAATGAGCCGTCAGGCTTCGCTGGGAGATTTACCTGGAATTCGCGGCAGCCTCGGCGAAGCCCTGAGAGGGACAGCCCTGTTTGCGATACCAGGCTCTGTGGGCATGGCTATCCTGGCAACCCCAATAGTGGCCTTAATTTACCACAAGGGGGCCTTTGGCGCCGATGCCGTGGCGTGGACTTCAATAACGCTGCCCTTTCAGGCCATGGGGCTTATTTTTATCGCCTCGGCTCGGATAATTACCCAGGCGCTGAACGCCATGAAGGACTACCGTGGCCCGGCTCTGGCCGCCCTTATTGGCTTTACGTGCAACGTGACATTCAGCCTCATCTTGATGAAGCCATACGGAACAAGCGGCATGGCGCTGGCCAATAGTCTTGCCGCCATTGTGGGCCTTGGCTTTCAGGCGTTGCGCTTAAGGCGCCGCCTGGACGGTCTGCCGCTTAAAAATGTTCTGGGCGGCTGGCTGAGGATGGGCGCAGCAGCGATGCTGATGGGTTTCGCCGCCTGGTGGGGGTGCAGGCTATTCAATATCCACGATCCATTTTCCTTCCAGGGCACATTTACTACCGCCCTGCGGCTATTCCCCTTAATAGCCGTATGCGGCGCGCTTTATTTTGGCGCGGCCCTGGTTTTACGTATCAGGGAGGCAAAAACATTTGCAAAAGCCGTCCTGAAAAAAATCGGGCGCTAATTAAAGACTTGTCATGTAATACTAATGTCATGGCGTCTATACAACAAAACATTGTCTCTCTTAAAGAGCTCGGCGGCCTTCCCGTCCTGAACCAGGATACCCTTGCCCAAATTAAGATGGTTGATGGCGGCGAGCTTGGATTGACAAAAGAATTGTTTGAAATTTTTAAGGCCGATACATCCATCAGGTTGTCCGCCATTAAAGCGGCCGTTAAAGCAAACGATGCCGCAAAGCTCAGAGAAGTGTCCCACTCGTTGAAAGGGGCGTGCGGAACCATCGGCGCCGCGCGGGTAAGGGCTGTCTCGGCCATACTTGAGGCTTACGCCAAGGGGCTTAAGGTAGAAGAATCTCCTGACGATCTGTTAAAACGTCTGCAAAGCGCCATTGACGAGGCATACGGGGCGCTGGAAAAATATCTGGCCTAGAGGCTGTGGACACGAGATTGAAAAAGTGATATAAGAGAAAGCTATAGAAAGGAGTTTTCTCTATGGAAGAAGCATACGCACGTCATGATATTTCAG
>JGI24698J34947_10001233_pt1 | contig 13375 bp, 18 predicted proteins | sample TergutMp193P3_FD_34947 | JGI IMG/M metagenome (IMG submission 34947)
ATGGTGATCGGAGTTTCAACAGGTTTTAACAAGTCGCTTGTTGTTACCGGAGTCGGCTACCGCGCCGAAGTGCAGGGGAAACTTTTGTCGATGAGCCTCGGGTACTCAACCGATATTTATGTCGCCGTCCCCGACGGCCTTTCCGTCGCTGTCGATCAAAGCGGAAAGATAACGATCAGCGGAATTGACAAACAGAGAGTAGGGGAGTTTGCGGCGCAAGTGCGTAAACTCAGAGCGCCTGAGCCTTACAAGGGCAAAGGTGTCCGTTATGAAGATGAAGTCATCAGACGGAAAGTTGGCAAATCAGGCGTTAAGTAGGGTATAGATATGTTGCGAAAAATGCTGGAAAAAAACAGAAAACGGCTCAGAAGGAAAATACACATTCGCAAAAGGGTATCGGGCACTGCCGAACGCCCGCGGATGACCGTTACAAAAAGCAACCGCCGTATTGCGGTTCAGGTTATTGACGATACAAAGGGACATACTTTGGTTTCAGCATCAACTCTTGAAAAAGAACTGCGGAATATCAAGGCGACTGTTGAAGGTGCGGGAAAGCTTGGCGAAATAATAGGCAAGCGTCTTTTGGAAAAAAATATTAAGTCCGTGGTTTTTGATCGAAACGGATATTTGTATCACGGCATTGTAAAAGCTTTGGCTGATGCGAGCCGGAAAGCGGGAATTGAGTTCTAGGGGGCATGATGGCAAACGCGGAAGATATTATTGAAGAAAAAGAAACTGAAACGGAAGCGCCTTCTGAAAGCGGCGGACGCAGGGAAGGGAGAGGCGAGGGCCGCAGGGGCCGTGATCGAAACCGCGACCGTGACTCAGTTGAAAAAGAATTTGTCGAAAAGCTTGTGAAGCTTAACAGAACCGCGAAGGTCGTTAAGGGCGGGCGGCGTTTTTCATTTTCAGCTCTTACTGTCATCGGCGACCGCAAGGGAAGGGTCGGCTACGGTTTCGGCAAGGCTAACGATGTTTCCGAAGCTATCCGCAAAAGCATCGACAAGGCGAAACGCAACATGGTAACTCTGCCCGTTAAAAACGGAACTATTCCGCATGAAGTAACGGGGCTTTTCAAGGCTTCGCGCGTTCTGCTTAAACCGGCCTGTTCGGGAACCGGAATTATCGCCGGAGGGCCGGTGCGCGCAATCATGGAAGCAGGCGGCGTTACCGACGTGCTTTCCAAATCAATCGGATCGTCCAGTCAGTATAACGTGGTCAAGGCGACGTTTGACTGCATCAGCAAAATGATGGACGCAAGGACAGTTTCAAGAAACAGGGGCAAGTCCCTGAACGAGTTGTGGGGTTGATGATAATATGGCAAAGATAAAAATAAAGCTGGTACGCAGTACAATCGGCGCTCTTCCAAGACAACGCGCCACAGTCCGTTCCCTGGGCCTTCGCAAAATCGGCTCAAGCGCCGTGCAGGAAGATACTGCGGCGATTAAGGGAATGGTGAGAGCTGTTTCTCATTTAGTATCTGTAGAGGATGTCAAATAATGGCGCACGATTTTAATTTGCACGCTCCGGCGGGCGCGAACAAACGCAAACGGATAATAGGCCGCGGTCAGGGTTCCGGCAGGGGAACAACCGCCGGAAAGGGCAACAAGGGGCAGAAAGCCCGCTCAGGCGGAAAAACATACGTTGGTTTTGAAGGCGGACAGATGCCCCTTTACAGGCGGCTCGCGCAAAGAGGGTTCTCCAATTATCCCTTTAAAAAAGAATGGCAGATCGTCAACTTAGGCGAAATTGAAAAACGCTATGAATCCGGCGAAACGGTTGATCTTGCCTCCCTTTACAAGAAGGGGCTGGTTAAAGGCGTAGAGCCTGTAAAGGTTCTTGCCAACGGCGATTTTTCAAAAAAACTGAACTTCAATGTCGCGGCGGTTTCAGCTTCGGCAAAAGTGAAAATTGAAAAGGCGGGGGGTGGTATAACTGTTATTCCTACCCGTGATAAAGCGCGGCCAAAAAATAAAAGCAAAAAAGCCGCAGCAGGCGGTAAGAAATAAATGGCTAATCCCTTAATCGGAATTTTCAGAGTAAAAGAACTGAGGGAGCGCATCTTCTTCACTGTAGGAATGCTTATTGTATTCAGAATAGGAGCTGTATTCCCGATACCCGGAATCAATGTAAGAGAACTGTCGCGGTATTTTCTGGATCAGGTGAATACCGGAAATCCGATTGTAGATTACCTCGACTTCTTCGCAGGCGGCGCGTTCTCAAACTTCTCGGTGTTCATGCTCGGTATTATGCCGTATATCTCAATGTCGATTATCATGCAGCTTCTGCTCATTGTTTTCCCGTCTTTGAAAAAAATATCGCAGGAAGACGGAGGACGCAAAAAGATTCAGCAGTGGCAGCGTTACGGAACGGTAGTTGTCTGCCTTATCCAATCTTACGCGGTTACGCAGTACGCGCAGGTTATATCCCGCAGTGTTGATAACCTTCTTAATATAGGAATGGTTCCATTTACCCTGATTGCCATGCTTACCGTTACGACAGGGACTATGTTCCTTATGTGGATAGGCGAGCAGATCACAAAACGCGGAATTGGAAACGGAATATCACTTCTGATTTTCGCTGGTATCGTGGCGCGTCTTCCTCAGGCGATTTATGAGTTGGGAAGCATGATGAGAAAAGGGGACCTTAACCCTGTCTTTGTATTCGTTGTCTTTGTAATGTTTGTCGCCGTTATCGCACTCGTAGTTTTTGAACAGCAGGGGCAGCGCAAGATTCCGGTAAATTACGCGAAAAGAGTTGTGGGCAGAAAAATGTACGGGGCTCAAAATACATACATCCCGTTTAAAATTAATCCGTCGGGGGTAATTCCTGTCATCTTCGCCTCGTCAATTCTTACCTTCCCCCTGCAAATTGCTCAGACTGTAGGCGGTAATGTAGCGTGGCTTGCGTCATTGGCGAACGCGTTAAGCCCGAGGGGTCCGCTTTACAATATTTTGTATGTGTTGTTAATTATCTTCTTTGCTTATTTCTATACGCAGGTAAGCCTTAACCCCATAGAAATAGCGAAACAGATTCGTGAAAACGGCGGTTCCATTCCGGGAATAAGGAGCGAGAAACTTGAGGAATACCTGACAAAAATCCTTAACCGCATTGTGCTTCCGGGCTCAATGTACCTTGCCTTTATAGCCGTTATTCCGACTTTTATTCAGTGGGCTTTCAAGTTTCCCACGTCAATTTCCTACCTGATGGGCGGCACGAGCCTCCTCATTTTGGTCGGCGTTGATCTGGATACAATGAGCCAGATTGAAGGGTTGTTGAAGATGCACCACCATGAAGGCTTGGTCAAGCACGGGCGTCTGCGCGGAAGGAACCTGTAAAACAGGAACTTGTATAAATTGAGTATTTAGGAGATTATAAGGAATGAAAGTCAGGACCAGCGTGAAGCCCATCTGTGATAAATGCAAAGTTATCAAGAGGAATGGGATTGTTCGCATTATTTGCCAGAATCCCAAGCATAAGCAAAAACAGGGTTAGGAAGGAAGGTTGTAAATGGCGCGTCTTGTGGGAGTTGACCTCCCGAATAAACATGTGAATATCGCATTGACCTACGTTTTCGGAATTGGCCGTTCAAGCGCGGAAGCAATTGTCGAAAAGGCAAAGATCGATCCTGCGCGGATGATGAATGATTTGACTCAGGAAGAGCTGAATGAACTGAGGAATATCATCGAAAGCGATTATAAAGTTGAGGGCCGTCTGCGCACCGAAGTCGCGCTTAATATCAAGCGGCTTATGGATATTGGCTGTTACCGCGGCCTGCGTCACCGCAAGGGTCTGCCGTTGCGCGGCCAGCGTACAAGGACGAATGCCCGTACGCGCAAGGGCAAGAAAAAGACCGTCGCCGGAAAGAAAAAATAAGGAGAGTTGTGTTTCCGCGTTGCGGAAACTTCGATTTACGACACCGCTTGCGCGGTTTAGAGAGGTTTTAAGTGGCTGTTGCTGCAAAGAAGAAAAAAGAGAAAAAATCAGTATATGAGGGAAATGTCTATATTCAGGCAACCTTCAATAATACGATTGTTACAATTACCGACATGATGGGGAACACTGTTTCCTGGGCAAGCTCCGGTATGCTGCAATTCAGGGGAGCGAAAAAATCAACCCCCTTTGCGGCGCAGTCTGTAACTGAAAAAGCCGCTGAAAAGGCGTTACAGGCTGGTTTACGGGAAGTTCATGTATATATAAAGGGTCCGGGTATCGGCAGGGAATCGGCTATCCGTCAGCTCGGCGTAATGGGAATAAAGGTAAAATCGATCAGCGACGTTACACCCATTCCACATAACGGCTGTAGGCCGAGGAAAACCCGCCGCATATAAGCGGTTTGGCAGCAATAGAAAGGGAGAAGGAATATGGCAAGATACACAGGCCCTGTTTGCAGAATGTGCCGTGTAGAACAGAAAAAATTAATGCTGAAAGGCAGCCGCTGTAAGAGCGACAAATGCCCGATGAATAAAAAGCGGGCCGCTCCAGGAAAAGACCCAAAGGCCCGTCCCGGCAAGAGGTCTGATTACGGCGTGCAGCTTCGGGAAAAGCAGAAGCTCAAAAGAATTTACGGAATGTTGGAAAAGCAGTTCAGTCTTTTCTTTGAACGCGCCCTGCGTATGCCGGGCATTACCGGTGAAAACCTCTTTGTTTTGCTGGAACGGCGGCTTGATAATGTTGTTTACCGTCTGCGTTTTGCCTCTTCGCGGAGTCAGGCGCGTCAGCTTGTGTTGCACGGTCATATACTGGTAAACGGCAAGAAAATAACAGTTCCTTCCTGTCTTGTGAATCCTGAAAATGAAGTCAGCATTGCGGAAGGAAGCAAAAATATGACCGTAATTAAGGATGCGTTAAGAGAGTACGGCAAGTCGGGCGTTATGCCCTGGCTTAGCCTCGATCCCGACTCGATGAAAGGGAAGTTCCTTGCGTCTCCGCGCCGCAGCGATATTACCGACCTCGGCGATATAAAGGAACAAATGATCATCGAATTATATTCTAAGTAAGGAGTGTCTAGCATGGCCCGTAAGAACCTTATGCAAGGATTCAAACGCCCTAAAAGTTTTACATTTGAACATGGAGAACTTAGTCAGAACTATGGCAAGTTTATAGCCTCTCCGTTTGAGCCTGGTTTTGGCACGACGGTTGGCAATACTTTGCGCAGGGTTCTTCTTTCCTCAATTCAGGGTTATGCGATTACAGCGGTAAAGATAGAATCTGTTGACGCAAACGGAACCGCTCATAATGTATCCAGTGAATTTGAAACAATTCCGAATATTGTCGAGGATACGCTGGAGGTTATAAATAATCTTAAACAGATTCGCCTTAAACTGCCTGATGACGCAGAGCAGGATGTTTTGCTTTATGAATGGACAGGCAAGAGCGAGATTAAGAGCGATGATTTCGCCCGTCCTGGACAGGTGGAAGTGCTTTCAACAGGCCGGCATATAATGACCTTGATGGATAACGCCAACGTCAGGTTTGAGATTCAAATTGATCTTGGCAGAGGTTATGTGCCATCCGAAGTTAATGAGCGCTATATCGAGGTTATTAATACCATTCCTGTAGACGCTATTTTCTCGCCTGTAAAAAAGGTTAAGTTCAACGTTGAGTCAACGCGGGTAGGACAGCGCAACGACTATGACAAACTTGTTCTGGAAATCTGGACGGACGGGACAGTCAAGCCCGAAGATGCCCTTGCCGAAGCCGCGAAAATCGCTAAGGATCATTTTTCGGTCTTTATCAATTTTGATGAAAACAACCTCGGCGTTGAGGATGACCTTGACGAAGAAAACGAACATATCAGGAAAATCCTGAACACTCCTGTTGAAGAGCTGGAGTTGTCGGTTCGTTCTTCAAACTGCCTGAAGAACGCGAATATTAAAACGATAGGGGAACTTACGCGGAAGACAGAGGACGATATTGCCAGGACGCGCAATTTTGGCAAGAAATCGCTTCAGGAAATCAAGGAAAAACTTAAAGAGTGGAACTTGAGCCTCGGGATAACCGATTTGAATGTTCTGAAAAATGCCCGTATGGAGACTAAAGTAAAGGAAACTGAAGATGAAGCATAAAAGAGGATTTAATCCATTGCAGAGAATGTCCGCACACAGGAAAGCTCTGCACCGTAATATGGTTACAAGCCTTTTCAAGCAGGAACGGATAAGGACAACCAAGTCAAAGGCTTTGGAAATTCGCCGGACAGCGGAAAAAATGATCACGCGCGCGAAGGAAGATTCGGTTCATAACCGCAGAATTGTTTCAGGCCGTTTGTACGATGAGGGCATTGTCGCAAAACTTTTTACCAATATTGCGCCGAGGATGAAAGACAGGAACGGCGGATATACGCGCATAATCAAACTCGGCGAACGAAAGGGCGATGCCGCGGAAGTAGTTATTCTTGAACTTGTTGATTATAAACTGGACACTGCCGAAAGTAAAAAGAAATCAAAAAAAGGCGAAGAAAAGTCCAAGGGCGAGAAGGGGAAATAGATGTCTAAAGCGCACAGAGGCAAGGGAATTCGGGATCAATTTGCCCACGGACGCGGTGAGTGTCCGATTTGCAAGAGGAATAACGTAAAGATTCTTTACGAACAGGATTCAGGGGATCAAAAATTCAAAATTTGCAAAACCTGTAGGGCGGCTGTCAAGAACGGGAAAAAGAACCTGCCTGCCGCCGCCAAAAAAGAAGAACCGGCTCCAAAAGAAACTCCGGCAGCCGTTGAAAAAGCTGAAACGGCGGAGGCTGCCGCTGTTACGGAAACAGAAACCGCGGCTGAATAAAGTTTAGCCCGCTATTCTGTCATAAAGCGCGATATTTTCTTTAATCAACGCAGGTATATCCAAATGATATGGGCAGCGCGTTACGCACTGACTGCACTTAAGGCAGGTTTTCGCCTTTTCAATGGATTGTCCCAGCATTAATTTAAACCGTTCAAGCGTAAAACGTTTCCGGCAGCTTTCAGCCGACAAGACCCAGCTTATGTCTATTTCCTGCGGGCAAGGCTGGCAGTAGTCGCAGCGGTGGCACCATGTCGCGCCAAAGCCGGCGCGCAGTTTTTCGATTTGTTCTTTATCCTCCGCTGTAAAGGGCGGCCTGTTTTCAACTAACAGCGCGATCTCGCGGATTTCCTCGATTTTTTCTATGCCAGGGTCGGGAATAATATTGTCGAACTGCAAAAGGTAGCGGAACGCGAGGCCCGCGTCGTTCAGCCTGCCGCCGCCCATAGGCTTCATCGCGATAAAACCGATGTCAAGTTTTTTCGCGAGCGGAACGGCTTCTTTTGCCGCGGCATCGTCTATAAAGTTGAAGGGAAACTGCACAACGTCGAATTTGCCGCTTTTCATTATTTCAATGCAGAGCTCAAGACTGTGGGTGGAAAAGCCGGGGAAGCGCGCCTTTCCGGCCTTAACCGCTTCCATTAAACCTTCGTAAGCGCCGCCTGAGGCGAAACACGCATCCCTTTTTTCAATTGAGCCGATATTGTGAAGCTGCATGATGTCAATGTAGTCCGTACCGAGCCGCTTGAGGCTTAGATCAAGATGTTCATTAAAAGTTTTTTTGTCGTTGGCCGGAGATTTTGTCGCTATGATAAGTTCTTCCCGCTTCATTCCCTTTATGGCCTGCCCAATTTTCTCTTCGCTGTCCGCATATCCGTGGGCGGTGTCGATGAAATTTATTCCTAGATTTATGGTTTCCCTGACGAGTTTTACAGCTTCGTCTTTTGATACGCGCATTATGGGAATGCCGCCAAATGCGGCTTTGCTTACTTGAAGATTGGTTTTTCCAAATCTGATCTTCTCCATTCTGGCCTCCGGTATGTTAAAAAGGATAGTGCATAATTATGCGGCTTCCAAGCCTGCCCATTACGGAATAAAAGAAATCCATTGTAAGAGTTATGTCAAAATTTACAAGGAAGTGGTTTTTCAGCAATTCTTCGCTGTATGAATAAAGCGGGTAGACTTTAGTATTCGCAAAATTTCTTTCAAAATGACATATAACAGGTATAAGCCCCGAATCTGAAATTGAAAGTTTTTCTTCTTCTTTTACAAATGTTACAACCATCATCGCGCCAATGATTCTTTCTTTTTCCCTCTGATTGGAAACAAAATTCCCAAGAGAGTAAAAACACAGCGTCTTTCTGCCATCGGGAAGACTGATTGTCTGTACACGCTGGAGTACGTGCGGATGATGGCCTATAATCAAATCTACGTTATGTTCTGCGAGAAATAGGGCAAGTTGAATTTGATCGTTTCCCGGTTCTGTCATGTATTCGTCGCCCCAGTGCATTGATACGATTAAAAAATCACATAACGGGCGCAGAGCGTCGATTTCCTGCGCCATTTTGGTTCTGTTGATCATGGAAACAATGTTTGGATTGTCTCTGGGAAGCGCGATGCCGTTAAGGCTGTGGGTATAGGACAAAAACCCCAGAGTAATGTTGTTCTTTGTAATTATGCGGGCGCTTTCCCCTTGCTTTCGCGCACCGATTACGGTTATTCCCTCAATTGTATCCCACAGATCGAGCGTCGCGGCAAGGCCGGCGCCCCCCATATCCATTGCGTGGTTGTTCGCCTGGTTTACAATGTCAAAACCGGTATCCGCCAGAGTTCTTGCCAGGGACTGCGGCGTATTGAAAGCGGGGTATCCCGAATAGCCGAATCTTTCGCCTGCCATAACTGTTTCCTGGTTGATGAACGCAAGGTCGGCATTTTCGACAATGCTTTTTATTTCCGAATAAATCGGCGCGAAATTATAAACGCCGCCCTGCAACGCGGTTCTTATTATTGTTTCGTGAAATAAATTATCGCCCGCCGCGACAAGAGTAAGCGTACTGCGTGAAGATGTTTCGCGGGATGCCGCGCCGCCTTCCGGCGTTACAGGTTTGGAATGGCATGAAAATAAAAAAACGAGGCAAAACATTAAGATATCAATGCTGTTCTTCATATTTGCCTCCGATTACCCTCTGAAGTCCCGGCAAGTCCCTGTATAATTTTATATCTTTAAATCCCTTTTTTTCAAGTAAAATCGTAATATCTTTCATCTGCCGGGGATCGGCTTCCAGCAGTAAAATTCCGCCGCGCTTTAGATAAACGGGCGATCCGTCTATGATACGCTTTATTATTTCCAGCCCTGAGATTCCGCCGTCAATGGCAAGGCGCGGTTCTTTTTGCACTTCGGCTGAAAGCGTCTTTATTTCATCCGAGGAAACATAAGGCGGGTTGCTGACGATTAGGTTGAATTGGGAGCGGGGGAGGGCGTTGTAGAGATCGCCTGAGTAAAACTGAATGGAACCGGAGGGAAGAAGGCGGGCGGCGTTTGCTTTCGCGGTTTCTAGGGCTTCGGCGGATATGTCTGCCGCCCAGACTTCAAGTTCGGGCATTTCGTTTTTCAGGGCAATTGCAATCGCGCCGGAACCTGTGCAAAGATCGAGGACGCGGTATTTGTTTCCCGCTCCCAGTTCCCCGCTCCCTGTTATTGCTTCCAGCGCGGCTTCTACAAGCGTTTCCGTATCTGGACGCGGAACCAGCACCGAAGGGTTTACCAAAAACTCAAGGCCTCTGAATTCTTTTTTGCCGAGTATGTAGGCGGCACATTCGCCGTTCAACCGCCTTTCAATGAACGCGCGAAACGCGGCGAAGGCTTCCTGTGAAAGCGGGTCAGACCCCATTGCGGCTAACGCTGTGCGGCCAGTGTTTAAAACAGCAGAAAGTAAAAGCGACGCGTCAAGGGAAGGCGTTTCAATACCGGCTGCTTTTAGATCAATGCAGGCGGCGGCTAATGCTTCACGGATGATCATGGCCGCAGATTTGCCTGATTAAGTTTCGGCGGTTTCGGAACTGGTACTGCGTAACAATTCCTCGCGGGCTGAAAGTTTAAGGGCGTCAAATACTTCGCCGGTGTCGCCTTCGATAATGCGGTCGAGCTTGTACAGGGTAAGGCCGATGCGGTGATCGGTAACGCGGTTGTCAGGAAAATTATACGTCCTGATCCGCTCGGAGCGGTCGCCGGAACCGACCTGGGTTTTTCTCGTTTCCGCACGTTCGGCGGCGGCCTTTGCTTCTTCCAATTCGTAGATACGTGCCCTTAATATGCGCATAGCCTTTGCCTTGTTTTTTATCTGGCTCTTTTCATCCTGACAGTGGACTGTAACCCCTGTGGGCAGGTGCGTTATGCGCACAGCGGAGTCAGTTGTGTTTACGCACTGGCCGCCGGGGCCGCCTGCGCGCATAACGTCGATGCGCAGGTCTTCCTGCTTTATGTCAATTTCGGTTTCGTCGGCTTCGGGCAAAACGGCAACCGTTACCGCCGAAGTGTGGATTCTGCCGGACGACTCGGTGGTTGGAACCCTCTGTACCCTGTGGACTCCCGATTCATAGCGGAGATTTTCGTACACATTATTTCCGCTGATTGAAAAAACAATTTCCTTTATGCCGCCAAGTTCCGTGTCGTTGGAATTCATTATTTCAAATTTCCAGCCTTTGGTTTCGGCAAAACGCGAGTACATACGATAAAGGTCAGCGGCGAAAAGCGCCGCTTCCTCGCCTCCCGTTCCGGCCCGTATCTCCATGATGATGTTTTTTTCGTCCAGCGGGTCTTTTGGTACCAGCAGGAATTTCAGCTTGTCCCTGTCTGAGGCAAGTTTGTTTTCCAGTTCTTTTAGTTCTTCCCGCGCGAGTTCCTTCATTTCCTGATCTTTTTCTTCCTGGACAAGTATTTTTGTTTCATTTACCTGTTTTTCCAGTTCCTCTATGCTGTTATGTATTTCCGCGATTTCGCTTAAGTGGGAATGTTCTTTCATTACGCTGCGGTAACGGTTTTGATCCTTAACCAGAAGCGGGTCTTGAATTAATTGCGTTAATTCGTCGTATCTTTTAAGAAGGGAGTTTAGCCGCTCGTTCATTTTTACTCCGCCGCTCAGTCTTTTTCGTTAAAATACGGGCAGGAATAAATTACCATTTCCATTGTATCATCCTCGCCGGCAAGCGGGTCCAGCATCTGCCTAAGCGTCTCCTGAACATGGCAGTTTCCGGCTGACGAGCAAAAAGGACAGGCTCCGTTGCCCCATGAATTCAATTCAATTTGCATAATTAATGATAACAATTTCCAGGGAAACTCGCAACCCTGCTGTATAATAGAAAGCATTTCTGATATAATAAAGGCGATGGCTTTTTTTGAAAAAATAACTGGGTTTATTCATGATTGGCTTCAAAAGTTGACCGCCGAAGAAAAACGGCGGATTGCCCTTGTCTGCACCGCCGTATTTGTCATATTGCTGACATTATCTGTTATAATGCCAATGAGTTCAGGCAGGGGAAAAAAATTCGTCGAGCCCGAAAGGATGACAATTTTTTACCCGATTCCGGCGGAAGAGCTGTTTTTGCCCGATGAGCCTGATTTTCTTCCTGAAGTGATTCTTGAGCGGGAAAGAAGATCAAGCTGGACGGAGCAGGACGTTTCCGAATATTGGCAGGACCCGTTGAAATTCGGCGAAGAACAGTGGCGTGAAAAGATAGAAGCCGCGATAGACGTTTTTTTGGAGCGTGTTCCATGAAACTTGCAATGAAGTATATTTTTTCAATTTTTCTTGCGGCTCTTTTATTACTGGCGTTTTCCTGCGCCGGAACGCCGGAAAAGGAAGACGGGCAGATTGAACAAGAGCAGTCTGCGGAAACACCTAACAGTCAGGAAGGACAGGAAGAAGGGCTAATAGAAGGATACGCGGAATTGCCGGAAGAATCATCTCAAGTCCAGGCTGCCGGCATTCCTGCTGACGATAATAAAGAAGAGTTGAGCAAAGTTGAAACGCCGGGCGAAATAGAAATTCCGTCTGCGGAAATTGCGGGAACCGAACCGCCGCCGCCTGTACAACCGCCTGAAACTCCGCCTGCGCAGGAGACTCTTCCTCCGCCGCCTCCGGCGCAAGAGCCGCCTGCGCGGGAAGCGCCGGCAGTGCAAGCGCGTCCGCAGCAGCCTCCTCCCCCACGGGAAACGCCGCCTTTGCCACCTCCTGCCCTGCTTGGTCCTGCCGAGGAAATTACAAAAGAGCGCGAAACTTTTATTCCTCTGCGCGAGCCTGAGATAGAACCGCCTGCCAGAGTAAACATTCCCTCTCCGCCGGCAGCCGCGCCGCAGGAAGGCGGAGAAATTGTTTTTTCGAGGATAGTGCGCGCCACAGTGGGGCAGTTAATTGAGATTCCATTCCGTGGAACCGGCTGGATATATTTGGGCGAGCTTGCCTCCCGCCGCGGCATTATCTACGATTCCCGCCGCCTCGATCCTGAGGGGCAAAGTTTTATTTTCAGAGCCGAAGAAGCTGGCACATACGCGCTGAAATTTGTAAGGCAGGATTTTATAAGGGACTATATTTTAAACGACCATGTGCAGGTAATTGTAGGGGAAGCGCCGTCAACAGGCGCGGGGTGGTTTAATCCGCCCTATGATCGCGGCAGGGTAACGGCGCAGCCGCGCTGGCCGTCCGCTATTGATGAAGCGGAAATCCGCAGCGGCTCAAGGCCGTCTGTTAATACGCCGCCTGAGGTTTCTCCCGGTGCGGCTTTCGGTCCCCGGGAAACTGTCCCCGCTCAGATGCCTTCCGCGCAAGCGCCCGCTGCACCGGTACAGGAAACAACTCCTGCACAGCCGCCGTCAGCAGGCGCAATTTCTGAAACCCGTGAAAGCATACCTCCTGAACCTCAGCCGAGCCGTTCGCAGAACGGCGAAGGTTCCCCTCCTGAGACAATATTGCAAAGAGCCAAAGAAGCGTTTGACGGTGGAAACGCGGCTGCGGCAATAGCGTTACTCGATCAGTACGCGCAAATTTTTCCTGGCGGCACTGACGAACTGTATTGGTATTACGGGCAGTTCTACGAAGCCAACACGCCAAGCAGAAACATACTTCTTTCACTGGATTATTACCGCCGCCTTGTGAACGAGTTTCCCCAAAGCAGCCGCTTAAATGACGCGCGCAGAAGAATTGCATATCTGGAAAGGTTTTATATTAATATTCAGTAGATAAAAAAACTAAACGTTGGACTGCATCATAACATCTCTAAGTGCTTTGTTGATACGGGTTTGATATCCTTTTCCCCTTGATTTGAACCATGCCAGAATATCGGCATCTATTTTAATCGAAAGAGATACTTTGACAGGCTCTACTTTCCAGTATTCAGGGTGCGCCGGTTTCATACGGGCAATTTGGTCGGCGGTTAATTTAGGAGCATCCTTATCGTAGGTAATGGGAAAGTTTTTTATTTCTTTTATCCGTTCAGGACTTAATTTTTTTGAAGTAATCATTGTATTCCTCCTGTTCGTCAATGTCCGCCTGACGCGCGGAAATAATCCTTATCCGTTCTCTCAGTGTATAAAAAACTATTATGT
>JGI24698J34947_10001234_pt1 | contig 13371 bp, 14 predicted proteins | sample TergutMp193P3_FD_34947 | JGI IMG/M metagenome (IMG submission 34947)
TTTCATGTTTCGGCTCTGGATTCAATCGCTCCGTCGCCCGCGGAACGGCGTTGTCCCGGGCCAATAATTGAATACAGCTATCCGAGAGGGGAGACGAAGCCCGCCGCTTTAGCCGCAGGCGGAATTAGCGCCATGATATATGAAAACGACGCCGAAGCCGCGCAGGTTTTGATCGAGCGTGAGTTTCAGATACTTCAAAATTATACAAATACCGTATATTTACGGGAGGCGTGGATTCGCTATTACAGGATTATATACAGGGATTCTTATGATCGCGTGTCATCCGCAGCAGCCGCGCTTGTGCGGAATTGGGGTGGATATCCGGCAGGCGGCGACGAGGCGAAAAGGGCTTTTGCGCAGAGGGCGCTTTCGTTTGTGCAGGGTTTGAATACGAACGCGATTTAAGCGGGAGCGATTTTTTAAATCTTGTGAGCGCCGTTACCGAAGGCCGGGGCGACTGCGACAGCCGCGCCATACTTTGGGCGATAATACTTTCGCACGCTGATATTCGCTGCGCCTTTATGGTTTCGGGGCATTACGGCCACGCTATGGGCCTTGCGGAAATAGCCGGAACCGGCGCCCGCTTTGAAGCAGGCGGGACAAGATGGCTTGTGGCGGAAACTACGGCGAGGATTGATATAGGACTTATCGATCAGGAAGTAAGCGACCCCCAATACTGGCTCGCCGTGATTTTCGAGTAATTTGCGAAACTAGCCCTTTTCTACCAGCAGATCATACGCTTCCTGATTGGTTTGCGACTGTAAAAGAGCGTCGCGTAATTCCTTGTTTTTCAGGCGGTTGCTGAACCAGGAAAGGGTTTGCAGATAATAGGCGTGCTGGTTTTGGGCGGCGACTATCATGAAAACAAGCCGGACGGGTTCGTCGTCCAGGGGATGAAAATCGACAATGTCAGTGCGGCTGATTCCGACGGAAACCACGAGGTCAGTTACCGACGAAAGGCGGACGTGCGGAATTGCTATTCCGAAGCCGATGGCTGTACTCATCAATTCTTCACGCTTTAGAATTTCCGTTGACAGTTCCTGCCTGTTCTTTACCTGCGGCGCGGCTGCGAGATTTTCGGCCAGCGTAAGGAGTACGTCCCGCTTGCTTGAGTGATTGAGAAAAAGTATCCGGTGCAGGGAAAGAATGGACTGGGCATGTATGGGATTAATCTGCGGACTTAAATTGTTGGACGAGAGCCTTTCGTTGACCCATTTGTCAATTTCGGATTTTTTGAAACGCCAGGCGGTTCTTATTTTCCCCGCAGGAATTTCACCTTTTTGGGCGCAGTCGTATATCGTGCGCTCCGATACTCGAAGGTACTTTGCAACCTCTTCAAGGGTAAGTATATCGCCATCTGCCATAATGTATATTATGGCACGATATGGTAATAAATGTCAAGATATTCGCCGGAATGACAGTATATTCAGCTTTTTTCCTTTAGCTCATGCAGGGAATCCAGGGGGATCAGGGCCCCAATTGTGGTATTTACCTGTTTTTTACCATTTCCCGCGAAACGTATTGGCGCGTTTGGCGGTAAAAATTCGCTTAAAACCTGGCGGCACGCGCCGCAGGGGCCGACGGGTTCGGCAGAATCCGGGGTTGAAATTGCCACAGCTTCAAATTTAATCTTGCCCCTGACTATAGCGGCNGCAATGGCATTCCGCTCCGCGCAGATAGTCAGGCCATAGGAACGATTTTCCACATTGCACCCAATAACAATGCTGCCGTCTTTGCACAACAAGGCCGCGCCGACCCGGAATTTTGAATAGGGGACGTANGCCATATCGGCGGCTTTTCGGGCCTCCTCCAATAATGCGTCCAATTGTACTTCTGATAACATACTTGCCTCCTGATATTTTTTCTCATATAATCATAATAATAATTCACTAATGGGGGAATAGTGGCGCAGCAAAAGAGAAAAACACGCGTTGTCATCATTTTTTTGATTTTTATTATTTACTTTCTGGCCGCCGCAAGGCCGGTCCCCCTTGAAACGGTTCTAGCTCCCAGATGGATAAGCTCTTTGACAACGGACGGCTCNTCTGAATCCGGCTCTCTTGTTTCCATGAACAGTACTGCGCAAACATCGGGGCAGCTTCTTCCTTTTACATTGGGCAGCCGTTTTGGCTATATTTANCCGTCGGGACAGTTTGCCATTAACAAAGTTAAAACCCGCGATATCTATCTTGGCGAAAAAATGTGGACCGAATACGACGCGGCGCCCGAAAACATTGAGATTAAAAATATTACGGAAGACACGATTATAAATATCGGAAATGCCAGGGGTTATCCGGCTCTGCTGGATGACAGGGTCTTTATTATCGGCAGCGAACAGAACGCGTTATCCGAAATAGGGGAAGACGGAAGCGTTCTGTGGACGTATGATTTTGGCGCTCCCCTTACCTGCATTGACGCCGCCGCAGGGCTTGTGTTGACGGGTTCTATTGACGGCGCGATAGAAATTCTGGATTCCGGGGGAAAGCGCGTTTTTTATTTTGAGCCCGGAGGCTCCCTTTACGCGGTAATTCTTGGCTGCGCTCTTTCCAGCAACGGTTCGCGGCTGGGAATTATTTGCGGCGTTGAAGAGCAGCGTTTTTTGCTGTTTGAACGTTACGGCAGCACGGGCAGCGAATATAAGGTTGTATACCATGAATTTCTGGGACCCGGATTCAGGCAGCCTGTGCGTATTTTGTTTGCCGATGAGGACAGGCGCGTAATTTATGAGCGCGCAGGCGGGATCGGCTGTTACAATATAAAGTCAAGATATGGGATAAATATTCCTCTGGACGGCGAGATAGCCGCCATTGATACTTCGGGAGATCAGGGATTTTTATTTCTGATTACTTCCCGTTCGGCGCAGCGCAAGGAATTCATCGGCATTAAGTTTCCGCAGCAGGAAGGATGGAGTTTTTCGAGATTCATGGGAAGCGCGCGCAATATTGTGTTTTTGAGGGCCGAATTTAAAAGCGATGATGTTTTTCTGGGCAGGACAGACTCTATGCTTGTCGCCGGAGGAGGAACAACGCTGATTTCTTTTGATCTGGAGGAAAAATGATGAACGTTCCATTGCGAATAACGGCTGTCGTAGTTTTGGCATTTGGCATTCTGGCGGGTTCTCTTTCCGATAGTCTGGACGCTATGAGCTGGCCGTCGCAGGAAGCTGTTTTAGTCCGTAACTTTGGTTCAAACGACAGGGGCATGCCTGTTTTGGGAATGGTCTTTGAGGGAAAAACCGAAGTGTTTGCCGCGGAAAAGGGAGAGGTGATTTTTTCCAGAAGCAGGAGCGACGCCGCGTCGCGTCTTCCGTCTCCGTTCGGCGCATGGGTCGCTGTGGATCACGGAGACGGATTAATCAGCATTTACAGCCGCCTTGCGGAAGCGGAATCGGTCGGACATACGGCAGTTGAAAAACAGCAGACAATCGCTTCTTCTGGCGTTTCCGGCTGGTCCGCGCGGGAAGGCTTTTATTTTATTGTTTTTGACAGAAGGGAACGGCGATGGGTCAATCCGGCGATGATTATTACTCCGGCGCGGGAAACCACCCGTCAACTGCAAATTCTTTCGGTAGATTTGCGAAACGCCCAGGGGCAGGAGGCGCAGTCGCGTAACTTGAGCCAGGGCCGCTATACGGTACTCGTAAACGCCGCAGGTTCTTCGGCGCAGGGGGCGCAGCAGTACGCGCCGCAAAGAATTGTCTGTTCCGTAAACGGCGCCGAAGTGAGTTCCATTAATTTTGAAGCTGTTTCCGCAAGGGACGGGGTTCTGATGGTTTACCGCAACGGCCTGGTTCCGGCAAGGCAGATTTACTCCGCGTTTCCCGCCTTTGAAACCGCCGAGATTTTTTTAACCCGCGGCCTTGTAACGCTTGAGGTTATTGTGCAGGACATAACAGGTAATCCCAGAAGCGTGGTAAACCGCCTGACTGTAAATTAATTGTGAAAACTTTCTCTATGCCGCCGGACAGCGTTAAAAGCGGCATTGTCCCCTGCGCCTGCTGCGGCGGCTTTGTTTTCAGGCCCGCTCTTGAGTGCGAACAGTTCAGCTTTGTCCGCTGTGCGTCCTGCGGGCTTGTGCAAAGAAATCCACAGCCCCTCAAGGATGAGATAATAGCGCGTTACAGCGCCACTTTTGGAAGTGATTACTTATCCTACGAACTTGAAAATGAAGCCGCCTTTCTGAAACTGCAGCAGCTTGCCCTGCGGGACGCAAAATTTGACGAACTGGAGAAGTCGCTTTTTCGCGCCAAAGAGCCGCCGTCTGTTATTGATATCGGATGCGCCACAGGCGCGCTTTTGGCAGACTTGCGCGATCGCGGCTGGCGCGTAACAGGCGTGGAAATTTCTCCATGTTCAGAGTATGCCCGAAATGAGCGGCGGCTTGATGTGCGAAGCCTCCCGCTTGAAAAAAATATATTTCCGCAGGCGCACTTCGACGTAGTCCTTGCGTCCCACCTTATCGAACACCTGAACGACCCCGGTTCTTTTTTAATCGAGGCAAACCGCGTTCTGAAAGAAGGAGGACGCATTTTTATTACAACTCCGAATATCAGCGGGTTTCAGGCCCGTATTTACGGCGGCCTTTGGCGTTCCGCTATTTTCGATCACCTCTACCTTTTTTCTGTGCGCACTTTGTCGAAACTGTTAAAAAAGACCGGATTTAAAATTGAAAGAATCCGCACTTGGGGAGGGTTGGCCGCCGGCCTTGCTCCGTTGTGGCTGAAAAAACCGGCCGACTATCTGGCAAAGCGCCTTGGCTGCGGAGACGTGATGATTGTGAGAGCGGGAAAGACGGAAACTTCAGCTTTTTAAGAAGACCCATGTTGCGCCTGTGCCGCCGTTAGCTGCTTTTTCAAAACCGTTTTCTCCGGCGAAAGGGCACTGCTCGATAAACTTGCGGACTGTCTGCCTGAGGACGGCTTCTCCCTGCGAGCGGTTTCCCTTGCCGTGAATTATGCGCAGTTTTTCAAAACCGTTTTCTTTGGCGTCTGCAAAAAACTTATCAAGCCGCAGCCATGCCTTTTCGCTTGTATAGCCGTGAATATCAATTATATCGTCGGGTTGAATGTGCATAAGGCGGCGGCGCTTTTCGCCCGGAGCGGATGTTTTTTGCGCATTTGAATCTTTGTTCATGGAATTATTTTGGGAAGTATTAGGCTGGCCCCGTTCATTTTTCCAGAATATCTCCAAAATTCACTTTTCCCCTCTCAGTAGAACTCTACTTCTTCCGCCGGTATCCATCCCGAAGAACCCGCCGCGTCGTTTGTCCTGACGTAGACCCAGGAACCGGAGTTCAGCAGGATTACCACCGGCTGGCCTTCCCTGAAGCTGAATAATACTTCTCCTTCAACATCGGCCATGCGGCGGACAGGCGTTTGTTTTTTTTGTTACGCCGGAAAGGTTATCCTTCCTGGGGAATACGAACCTTGAATCCGCTAACCGGTAAAAGAAAAAAGAACCCGCCGCAGAAAGAACAACGGCGCATAAAAACGCCTTCTTTCGCAAAGAGTTCTCTTTCTTTATAAAAAACAAACAAATAAACAGGGTAATAATTACAAGAAACAATAAAAAAGAAAATAGACCGGAAAGTATTTTTCGCCTGAGCCTGCTCTCGTTTTCCGCGTTAAATAGCCCCAGATTTTCTTCCGCCTGCCGCCGGATCGGTTTTAGCAAGGCGCCGGCAGGGTGGTCCCTTTCGTTCCGCCTAAGCTCCGCCAGCGCTCCGGCGAAAAGGCCGCTGTCCCACAATTCCTTTGCCGTGTTGTAAATGTTTTCGCATTGCAGGCGGTGATTTTCCCGTATACGGGATTTTTCAGGCGTTGTTAAAACAAAGTCCGGAAATGGCGCCGTAACGTTTCCGGCGTTATCGCCGCCTGAGCTTTCCACGGCGGAGCCGGGCGGCCGGGCGGCGGAAGAGCCGGTTATTTGAATGTTAAGCGCGGGAATTGTAAACCTGACATTTTCGTGCTGGATAACGCGCGCGCTCAGGCGGAAATCCCCGGCGTTCAGGGGAATAAGCGTAAGTTTTACGGCGATGCCGCCGGCCCTTTCCTGTTCGGACAGCGGCGAAAGAGCGAGGATCACTCCCTGCGGTACGGGCGGCATGAAAAACTCAGGCGGCGGCCGGCGCGAGTTCCAGCCGCCCGCGCGAAGGACAAGCGTTACGCGATCTCCGGTTGCCATTTGCCGGGGGGCTCCTTCCCAGGCAAGGCGCGGGGTGAGCAGGACGGGCTCTTCTCCTTCCCTGCGGATATTCAAAACAAACGAACCGGTTTCTGTGACGCCGCCGGGGCATACGACCGTAAATGATTCCAGTACAACGCGTCCGCCGCTTACGGGGACAAATCGGTATTCAACAACCGTAAAAACCCGCGTTTCAGTAACCCTCGGCGTTTTTGCGATACGGTCCAGGGTGAGAGAGCCGGAAAACGACGGCGCAATGACAGTAACATCTTCGGGGACGGGGTAGTCGATAAGGAGGGTGATGGTCATCGGCCTGCCGACTACCGGTGTCGCGGGATCTACCGACGCAAAAACCTGCGGGTCTGAGGCTTTAGTTTCTTCCTCGTCCGTGTTTTCTTCCGCGCGGAGAGACAGAGACGGAGTTAATAAAAAGACAATTAACGTTACGCAAAATGCCAGCTTTGCTTTCATGGTTAATAATCCGGCCCTGTCTGTTTTTCTTCCGCAGACCATTCCCTGCTTTTCCATTGCTGCTGTTCCTGCTGTTTTATGTACTCAAAAAGGATCTCTCTTGTATCCTGCCGCCTTTCCGTACGGTCTTCCCTGTCTGTTTCCGCCGTGATAGACAAAAGACTCAATTCAAGATTGTGTTTTGCCTCTATTTTTTCGGGAGCAGTCCTGAGGGCTTCTTTAAAAGCGTCCGCCGCAGAATTAAAATCTCCCTCTTCAAATAAAATTATTCCCGAATTGTAATAGTTTCTGTAACGAAGCTCGCGGTGTTCGCTGTCCGAAAATGCTTCCAGCATCTGTTGGGAATTTCCGTAACGCTTCAGCGCGGCTTTTCCTTCGTCGAGCGAATAGAATGTCAGTCCCAGACCGTATTCCGCATAGGGGCTTGAGTCTTTATAATTCAGGGCTTTTAGATATGAGACAATGGCTTCGTCGTATCTGCCATGTGANTTTANATAGTTAGCTTCTATAAGGAGCAGTTTGCCTCTGGANCAGGAAGTAAAAATAAAAGCAAANACCAACAGCGATAAAAACGGAAGGCGCGGCAGGAGGGGAGCGAACTTGCAGGCGCCGTAGGCGATAATCGCGAGTATGATGAACANAGCGCGCCGCTGTTTTGGTTCGCTGCGNCCGCTTCCACNCGTNTCCTGCGCAAGCGACAGAAGGTGGGACGAAAGGCTTGCGGCGGCGTCATTGCGGCCTGCGTCAATGTATATGCCGCCGGTTCTTTCCGCTACTGTGCGCATAACGGCGGCGTCTCTCCGGCTGACAGCGGCGGGAAGCAGCGGGTCAGGCATGTCATCCGTTACAGGCCGGCCTTCGTCGCTGCCGACCGCGACGGCGTTTACGATGACGCCGTCCCTGACGCAGCGGCTAAGCGCGTTTCGCAGGACGCCTGAATGAGACTCTCCGTCTGAAACAAGAACAATTACCTTCTTTGCGGGAGAGGAGTCCTGAAACGCGCCGGCCGCCGCTTCTACAAGCGATTCCAGATTGGTGCTTCTGCCGGTCATGGAATAGCCGTCGAGCGACTGAAGGAAACTCAAGGCCGCTTCGCTGTCATAAGTCAGGGGAACCGCAAGATAGCCCCTTCCGCGGCCGATGGCGGCGGCAAAACGCGCGCCGGAAACAGCCGCCGCGCTTTCTCTGGCAATCGCAAGGCCGCGTTCAAGCCGCGACTGCGCGCCGTCTGTCTGCGCGTCGCGGATGTCCATGCTGCGCGAAACGTCAATTGCGAAGACTGTGTCGAGGCCTCGGCGGTATTCGGCTGCCGCAAATCCTGTTCCCCATCTGGGACCGGCGGCGGCGATTATAGCAAAAACGGCGAAGACGCCGAAAAATAAATCTGACAAACGCAATTTTTTGCCCAGTTCTTTTGGGAGCTTGTTTTTGTTGAAAAAAGCGCGCCTTATCAACCTGACGACCGAAAGCATCGCAATGGCTGTGATTAATAAAAAAAGAGAAAAGGATCTGCGCCTGTTTATAATCCGCGATCTTTGTATCGTTATTTCGCTGTCGTCAAGCTGTGAAAAAGCGGAGGCAAAGGCCTGTGAAGAAGGAGCGGCGATGAATGTTCCACCGCCTGAAATGCTTAAGCGCCGCAGGCTTTCGGCGTCGTAGCGGGAATCAAACATGCCTGTGCTGCGAATCCTTGTGTAAGGATCGATATAATCTATCGGCACTTCTCCTGAGGAACCCACGGCGATAACCCAAAATGACACATCCATATCGCGTAACATTCCGGCGGCTGTTTCAGGATGAATTGAGCCTGCGTTATTTTCCCCGTCCGTAATAAGGACTGCGACTTTGCGTTTTGCGTTTGATTTTTCAAGGTGAAAGGCCGCTGTGGAAAGTCCCATGCCAAGCGCCGTGTTGTCCCCAAATTCGCCGATACGCAGACTCTCCAGCCGTAGATTAAGGGTTTCCCTGTCCGGCGTCGGCGGTACAAGAATGGCCGCGTCTCCTCCTACAGCGACAAGGCCGATGTTATCGGACGGACGGCGGGCCGCAAATTCCGTAATCAGGGTACAGGCGGCGCTGAAACGGTTTTTCCCGTTCATGTCCAGAACGGCCATGCTGGGGCTTACATCCAAGATAAAGATAATATCCGCGCCCCGGTTCAGCCAGACAGTTTCCGAGGTTTTTATTACAGGGTCTGCGGCGCTGAAGAAAAGCAGAAAAACCCCCGTAACTTCCAGCATCTTTAGGAATTTGACAAGGCCGTTTATCTGCGATGTTTTAAAAGGGGCGCCGCCAGGCGCGCCCAGCGGAATTGAGACGACAAACGGATTTTTAAGACGGGAAAGGGCGAGCGCAGCCAGAGGAATTATTACAAAGGCCGCCGCCGCCGTAATGGGATTTATAAAACCCAAATTCATGCCGCCGCCCCCGATTTATTGCCGTTTTCCAGAGAGTCGAGAAAGAGCCTGAGATTGTCCAGCAGGCGCAGTATGTCCTGTGATCTGACATCCATACCGGAGAAGCGAAGTTCATCGCAGCCGCGAAAGAAATTCCCCAGTGACAAAAGGCTGAAATCCGGCGGCGAAAACCGCTCGACAGGCAGGCTTTCGAATTCGGCGGCTGTCATGGAGAGACAGTTGTTTCCGGTAAAGCCGCACAGGAATTTGCGGAACCCGAGAGATATTTCATCAAGGATGATGCGTTTGTCCGCGTCCTTTAGCGCCGCCCTGCGCAGGCGTTTTTCGGTTTTTTTTATGGAAGAGAAAAGCATGCGGCGTTTCCATTTTTTGCCCAATTTGCGCAGGAAAACGCGGCCTTTTAGGAGAAACCAGATTGTCATAAGGAGAAAAAAAACAAAAACCGCCATCGAACTGTAAAGCAGGATGGCTGTTCCCGGCATTGCCAGAGAAGAAGCCGGCCCCGAAAGCACAGGCGCGCTGCCGCCGTCTAAAAGCGAGTTTACCGTAACGGAAAGGCCGGAAAATCTTTCTCCTCCAATTTCAAAGACCGGCAACTGCAGAATGCCCGGAGCAAACGCCGTGAATTCGATTAACAGCCTGCCGCCGGAAAGCCGGCGTTCAAGTATGATCCTGTGAAAGTCGATATTAGCGTCCTGGGGAAATTCGGCGGAAAGGACGATGTCGCCGGAATCGCCCGCGGAAGGCGACAGCGGCACGATAAGGACGGCCGGGTCGCCAACATAGATACGGCGCGGTATCAGATATGCGCCGTCCTGGGCGCGGGATACGGCTGCGGTTAACATAAAGAGTATAAAGACAAAGAACTTCTTCATACCCGTTTCCGCCGCCTGTACTGTTTTCTGCTGCTGCCAAAGAATTTTAGCAGTAATGACGGCGCGTCTTCTTCGGTAGACAGCTCCAGAAAAGACGCCCCGCTGCGCCGGCATTGGGTTTTCCATTGCACTGAACGCTCATCATGCCACTGAAGCCAGCTTTCTTTAAAAGAATCGAGGCCTGCCGGCGCTTCTATACGAACGCCTGTTTCGGGGTCTTCCAGCGTTATCAGTCCTGAATACGGAAGTTCGGAGGGGCCGCAGATTCGCAGCGCGATAACGTCGTGTTTTTTACAAAGGGTTCCAAGTTCCTGTTCCCAGTTGATGCTGAAAAAATCGGAAATAAGCACCACAAGAGAGCGTTTTTTAAGGAGCCTCTGCGCACCCTTTAAAGCGGAAGCGATATCGCTGCCGTAGTTGTCCCTGCGCACGGATGCGTTATCCTGATATTGAAGGGCCGCCGTTACAAGCGACATGATATGCCGCCGTCCCTTGCGCGGCGGAAAAACTTTTTCGATGTCCCTGTCGAAGAAAAACGCTCCCGCCTGCTGGCCTGTATGTTCCGCGGAAAAGGCGATTAGAGCCGCGCAGATGAGCGCCTGCTCGTAAGGACTTAGGCCCATGCCCGCGAAATATTCCCTGTACATTGACGGCGAAATGTCGATTAAAATCAGTATTGTTAATTCGCGTTCTTCCCGGAACATCTTTACAAACGGGGTGCCGAAACGCGCACTGGCGTTCCAGTCGATGGAACGAATGTCGTCGCCGGCTTCGTAATGGCGGGCTTCGTCGAATTCCATCCCCTGACCCTTGAAAACGGAACTGAAATTTCCAGCCAGCATTTCTTCGGCAAGGCCTTTTGATATTATCGGGAGGGTAGTAATGATGCGCAGAAGATCGCTTCTTTCCATATTTTTTACGTTTAGGGGACGGGAACGTGACTGAGGATTCTCCCGATAACGGCGTCAGCGTCCATTCCCCCGGCTTCGGCTTCGTAAGAAAGCACGATCCTGTGCCGCAGAACAGGATATGAGCATGTTTTGACATCCTCCGGGCTGACATAATTCCGNCCGGCAAACAGCGCGAAAATCCTGCTTACCCGGTAAAGGGCGATTGAAGCNCTGGGCGAAGCGCCNAANGACACATAACGGTACACGCTGTCGGCTGCGGTCTTTGTACTTTCGGCGGTTTTTGATCTTGTAGANGCCGGTCTTGTGGCGGTTACAACCGACACAATGTATCTGGTGACTTCCTCGTCAACATGGATTGAATCCGCCATACTTCGTAAAAACTTAAGATTTTCGGCGCTTAGTACGGGAGAAAGCGCCTTTTTTACGGTATTGGCGGCAAGAGAAGAGCTGTTTTTTATTATGTCGAGTTCCTCTATGGGCTGAGGATAGACAACCAGCAGTTTCATCAGAAAGCGGTCAAGTTCGGCTTCCGGCAGCGAGTAAGTACCCTCATGTTCAATCGGGTTTTCGGTCGCAAGGACAAAGAAAGGATCGGGCAGGGGATAGCTTTTTTCCCCGATTGTTACCTGTTTTTCTTCCATTGCCTCAAGCAGGGCTGACTGTACCTTTGCGGGCGCACGGTTGATTTCGTCGGCAAGTATCACATTGGCAAAGACAGGCCCTTTGCGGACGGAAAACCCCCCTTTTTCCTGTTCCCAAATCATTGTACCGGTTAGATCCGCCGGAAGCAGATCCGGGGTGAACTGAATTCTTTTAAACTCAAGGCCTGTAATTTCCGCCATGCTTTTTACGGCAAGGGTTTTCGCAAGGCCCGGAACGCCTTCCAGCAGGATGTGCCCGCCCGCGACAAGCGCCGCGAGAAGCCCGTCTATCATTTCCGTCTGCCCGACAATACGGACAGCCATTTCTTTCTTACATGCCGCGATAAGAGCGGCGCAGCGATCCAGCTCTTCTTTATTAATATTCATCTTTTAAAGTATCTTCTTCTTCGACGTAAGAATCACCGCCAGATCTGCCGGAAACCAGTCCTTGTAAAAGCTGCTGGTCAAACATTGCCGCCAGTTCTTCGGCCTGCGCCCTTGTAAAATACATGGGAATTTGCTGAGTGTTTCTGATTTCTCTTTCGGATAGAGGATTTACGTAGTTTGTCTCACGTTGATTTAGCGTAAAATACGGAAAGTTTTCCCTGAAAGAATATCCAATTTCGATATTAACGCCGGCTTTGGCCTGAGTCATAAATCTGCTCATTTGCCAGATTAAATACCCATCGGTATTTCCGTATTTTCGTTTTGCCCGGCTGCCGCCTCTTTTGTTAAGATTGCGCGCCGCGTAGTCTTCTTTATACTCTTCCAGCGCTTTTATAAAAGCCGTCCGTCCGCTTCTGCTCCAGAATTGGTAATATGTCATCAGGTCGGCCTTGTATTGCAGACATACNGCGTCCTCTCTGGGAAAATAGTTAAGGGTTACGACGCCCTTTTTTATACCCGGCAACGGGAATGTTTTGTCAAATTGAACTTCGATATTGCCCATAGATATCTGCGGGGATTTAAGGTCTACGGTAAATTCTTCTTCTTCTGTCCTGCCGGCAGTGGCGCATGCGCCAAGAACAAGCGTGATTAATAATACAATATACAAATTTTTCATGAAGGTAGTATGGTTATTATTCTGTGAATGGTCAAGGATATTGGAGCGGAGCGCATAATTTAGCCCTGCCGGAAGAAGGCTGAACCCCGGAATTTGCTATGGATACTTAGAAAAGGTTACAGATAAATAATTTTTTTTTCTGTTTTTAGGAATCTGTAGAATAAAAAACAGCATGGGTTTCCGGTACGAAAATCGTAATATAGTACAATATTGCTGAATATTATTGCAGAAGAAGGGGGTTTTAAGTGATTTTGGGCTATAAAAGGGCTGATTATTTCAAAAAACCTTTAATTTGCCCGTATTTAAGTGATAATAAAATTGCTTGAATGTGAAGAAAAAAAGATAGAAACACTTGACAAAAATTGAATAAGTATGCTATATATTTAATATAGTGAAAGGTATGTGGCGATCGTTGATTGCCTCTTTCATTCAATGAGGTCTTGCTTAGAAAAAAGGTTCCTTTTTTTTAAGCAGCCAATTACGGAGAGGGACGTAACAACCACAGGTTGTTTATTCCCAAACTTTAGGAGGAGATTATATGAAAAAACTGATTGCAATTTCAGTTGTTTTCGCTCTTTTTGTAGGAGTGGCGTTTGCGCAGCCGGCTATCAGCGGGAGCATTTCAGTAAGAGCAAAACTGCTCGATGACACAATTACCGATGCCGACGATCCGCCTGACGGAGCACCAGCTACCGCGGTAACAAGTGGCGAAGTTGAAACCGCTTATGTGCAGCTATCGGGACAGAATTCTGACGGAACATTTGGCGCCCTTATCAGATTAAGGGGAAACGACGGTACAGGCAAATATCAC
>JGI24698J34947_10001235_pt1 | contig 13370 bp, 9 predicted proteins | sample TergutMp193P3_FD_34947 | JGI IMG/M metagenome (IMG submission 34947)
AAAAGGAGAAAGAGATGAGCGATTCAGTTTATTTTATTTTGTTTGTGTCTATGTTCGGTCTTGTATTGATAGTTTGGGGCCTTATATTGGCCTGGCGCGAACGCCACTAGGAGTTTGTCGGGCTTTGCCCATTTTAAAAAAATGCAAAAAACACAGTTTTAAGCATTTTTACCTAGCAATCAGGATGAGCCAGGAATCGCCTGTTACATATAACAAACAGCATACGCGCCGCTGCGGGCTTCACCGCCGCATGATACATGGCACTGCCGTATTTTTAATAGCATTATAGAGTAAAAAGCTTGATTAATAATAAGGTATTCATATATCATATATTATGAGGAAATATTTATGCGTGTATTGTTGATCTGTGACGATTACTGGCATCCGGGACAAGTACCTATTGAAGGAGTCGCCCCGTTAAAACAAGACGGATTCGAGTTCGATGTTGTCTCCGACGCAAAGGATTTCAAGCCTGAAATGCTTTCGCCTTATCCTGTTGTGCTTCTGGTTAAAAGCGACCAGGTGAGTCAGGAAGATAAATCAAGCTGGAAGACGGAAGCCGTACAAAAGGCGTTCATTGACTACGTAGAGAAAGGCGGCGGCCTCCTGGCTGTCCATAGTGGGCTCGTTGGCTGCAATGAAAATAAGGGCCTGGAGCAGTTGATTGGCTGTAAGCTCACCTACCACCCCCACGACTGCCCTGTGACAGTCCAGCCGTTAAAGCCCCATCCCGTTACCCAGGGCGTAGGCGTTTTTTGCGAAACCGACGAGCATTACCGGCTTGAGATCCTGTCGCCGGATGTGGATATCCTCGCGGCGTCCTATTCCCCGGCTCAGGGAACGCCGGACAAGTACGAAGAAGACCCCTACAACAACACCCCGGCGTGGATCTGCCCCGCCGCCTATGTGCGTACACAGGGCGAGGGGCGGGTCTGCGTCCTTTCGCCGGGGCACCTCCTCCCCGTGTGGCTCAACCCGCAGTTCCAGCGAACCCTTGCCAACGCCCTGCGTTGGGCCGGCGGCGGTTGACATGCCTGGCGTTGTCATTACCGGCGCGGACAGGGGGCTCGGCCTTTCGCTTTGCAAGGAATACCTGAAGCGTGGCTGGACCGTGTTCGCGGGGAAGTACCTGGACGATTATACCTTATTGGAAGATCTCGCCAACGAAGTTGGCGACGCCAACTCTGTTGGTGAGGCCAACTCTGACGGCGCCAATCTGCATATTGTCAAACTCGACGTGGGCAGCGAGGACAGCTTAGCCGCATTAAAGGATGAGGTTCTCAAAGTGACGGACTCCCTTGACATGCTGATTTCCAATGCAGCGCTGATGGGTCCTGTCCAGTGCAACCTGTACGAGGAGCCCATGAACCTTGAGGCGGTGTGGGACTCCTTCCGAGTTAACGCGATGGGGCCTGTGCGCCTCGCGAGCAGCCTTCTGCCGCTTTTCGACNGGGGCGGGATGAAGCGGCTTTGCTTCGTGTCAAGCGAGGTATCCTGCATAGTGCTGATGAAGCACAGGGGCGACAGCGCGTACCCCTACCCCATGAGCAAGGCGTCCCTCAACATGGGAGTTCGCATACTGCACAACCAGTTGTACAGCCAGGGTTACACCTTCCGCCTCTTCCATCCCGGCTGGATGAAACGCCGCATGCAGGACGGCTCATTGTCGGAAACAGCGCTGTACGACCCCGATTACATTGGCGACATAGCGGCAAAGTACTTCCTGACGCCGTTACGGGACGAGCACCGCCTCGTCATGGTGGACTATTGCGGCTATGAATGGACGTATTAGAATATGAAAACCGTGTTGATTACCTGCCTGGACAAGATTTTCGATGAGAAGCTGGCAGCGGCGTTCGTCCGCGAGGGCTTTAATGTATTTGCGATAGGCAACAAACAATTGCAAGGGGTTACGCTTCTCCCCTTCGACGCGAAAGAGGCGGCGGCGGGAATGAGGGAGAAGGCCGACAGGCTGGATTTCCTCCTTGACACCACAGATTATGGCGAGAGCGGGGACAACTTCACGGGCCGCGACGGCATTAACGTCGACGTGGTGGAGCGGGTCTTCCGCCAAAACGTACTGCGGTCAATGGCCCTGCTCGAAGCCTTTCTACCCCTGCTGGATGAAGGCGAGGGCAAACGCCTGTTCTACCTGACCCGCGCCGAGGCTTCGATCAACGAGACGCGGCGCATAGACCACTTCGGCTATAATATGGGCAAGGCGGGCCTTCACCAGTTCATACAGATGACCCGTAACAAGCTCGCCCCCAAAGGCTACACTTTCCGCGTCTTCGATCCATTGGACAGGGAAATCTCCCCCGAAGCGGCTGCGGAGAGCGCGTACAACTACATCACAAGGAGGCGCGGTACGGAGAACCACGACCCCATGCGCGACGACGAGGACAACCTCGTGTTCCGTGACGCCCTGGGAAGACAGCATGCCTGGTAGTTTAATAAGGGAATAAGAGAGTATGGGAATAGGGGAGTAAGGGAGATAGTTGGAGGTAGATGGATGTTTTTCAGTTCCAAAGAAGAAGTTGAGTATCTGACCTCCCTCTGGAAGGGGGAACGCATGGAAGACGGCCGTCCCATGGTAGGCGATTCCATACTCGAAAGGATGAGGAAGCTCACCCTGGAAGAAGTCTGGAGCGTCCCGTGGAACGACAACTACGAATTCCAGATCGAGACGGAGTTCAAGGCCACCCACCCGGCCGCAAAGCCACTTGTTGGCAGGGCGCTGACCATACAGTGCATGCCCACGCGCCCGGATCTGCACGAGGTGGCAAAGGCCGAGTCGCGGGCCTTCGGGTTTGAGGGGCATTTCAACAAATCAGCAGTGGGCCGACTGGTCAAAAACGACGTGATGGTAGTGGATTTCTATGACAAGATCGAGTACGGCACCTACTTCGGCGGGAATCTTTCCACGGCTGTGGCCAACCGCACACAGGGCGGCGGCGCGGTCATCTGGGGCGGTATCCGCGACATCGATCAGGTGAAAGACATACCGAATCTTCAGATTTACTACCGGGGCTCGCACCCCACGGCTATTCGCGATTACGTGATGACGGGTTATAACCGGCCCACGATGATAGGCCGGGCTGTGGCCATGCCGGGGGACATAGTCTTCGGTAGCGCCGGGGGCGTGGCTTTCATCCCTTGCCACATGGCGGGGGAAACCGTAGACCGGGCTGAAAAGTTCCATATCAAGGACATTTTTGGCTTTGAGCGCCTGAGGGAACGGAAGTACACCCCCTCCCAGATCGACAACCCGTGGACCCACGAAATGTGGGACGACTTCACGTCGTGGTTCAAGGCCAGCGGGGAAACCGAGGAATACCGCTACCTCGATTTTAGCGGGGAGATTGAGGAGCAGCTCGGGGGCAATAACAAGAAGAGAAACCGCAGCCGCGAGGGCTTGCCTTACAACCCCTGATAAAAAGAATTTACCACGGAGGAAGAAGAGAGGAATGGACAACATTGGCCTTGGCAGTTTTAACAGGTTATCGGCGCCGTCAAAATTGAGAATCACCGATCTCAGGTTCGCGAAAATCTCGGGGGCCCCCATGGGCTGCATCATGGTCAAGATTATGACCAATAGCGAACTGGAGGGTTACGGTGAGATTCGGGACTGGGGCTCCGAGACCTACGGGCTACTCCTCAAGAGCCGTATCATCGGGGAAAACCCCTGCAACGTGGACAAGATCTTCAGGAGGATCAAGCAATTCGGGGGGCCTTCGAGGCAGGCCGGCGGGGTTTGCGGCATAGAGCTTGCACTCTGGGACCTTGCCGGGAAGGCCTACGGCGTTCCGGTGTACCAGATGCTTGGCGGGAAATTCCGCGACAAGGTACGGATCTACTCAGATACCGACGTGCGCGGGCGGCCTGACGGCAGGAAGATGGGCGAGGCCCTCAAGAAACGGATGGAAATGGGTTTCTCCTTCCTTAAAATGGATTGGGGAGTGGGTACTTTGATGGAGCTTGACGAGGGTGGGCTCCTGTCTGCTCCATCAGGTTTTGTTGAGGATTTTAAGGCCGCCGCCGGAAACCGGAAGCATTTCCTCACAGACAGGGAAAAGTTCAACCGGGGCTACGATACCATCAATATCGCCCATCCCTTCACGGGGCTTCAGATTACAGAAAAGGGGCTGGACTTTCTGGAAAATTACCTGGCCGAGGCGCGTTCCGCGATAGGTTACGAAATCCCGCTTGCAATCGATCACTGCGGCCATATCGGCCTTAACGAGTGCATCAAGCTGGCCAGGCGCGCGGAAAAGTACAACATCGCGTGGATGGAGGATCTCCTGCCCTGGCAGATGACGGCCCTGTACAGACGCCTGGCCGACGCCATTGCAGTACCACTTGCAACCGGGGAGGATATTTACCTCAAGGAGAATTTCAGGCCCCTGCTGGAAACAGGCGCATTGGCGGTGGTTCACCCGGATATCCTGACCGCCGGGGGCATCTACGAAACGAAAAAGATAGGCGACCTGGCCCAGGATCACGGCGCGGCAATGGCTATCCATATGGCGGAGACCCCAATCGCCGCCCTGGCCGCCGCCCATGCCGCCGCGGCAACGGAGAATTTCCTGGCCCTGGAATTCCATTCCGTTGACGTACCATGGTGGGAAAACCTGGTCAAAGCCCCCTCAAAGCCAATAATCAGGAACGGTTTTATCGAGCTTACCGAAGCGCCGGGACTTGGCATTGAGGGCCTCGACGACGAGGCGATTCGCGCCCACATGGATCCAACCCAGAAGGATATTTGGGTGTCCACAGAGCAGTGGGACAACGAGTATTCCCATGACCGCACCTGGAGTTAAAATCCACCCCCGGCTTCAGGTAAAATATCGTTTTTCTTGGTAAATTGACGCTTTTCTTCGATTTGCGCCGGAAAAATGCTTGCCATGTGGGAAAAAGCGGGCTAAAATTCCTAAGATAACAGATATCATAGATTTATTGCCCCTGGAAATAGAGGCTTTCTTCCGATTGAGAAGGTGATCGGATTACTTAAATATATTATATCATGATAGATGTTGTCAGGCAAGGGGGTACCGTCATGAATCTTTCGTTTATCAAAAAAAAGGAAAAAGTCACAGACCAGGTCCTTGCCCAGATAAAACAGGCCCTTATTAAGGGGGAGCTCAAACCCGGGGACCGCATCCCCGGCGTCATTGAACTGGCGGATAAATTGGGGGTGGGCATTTCCTCGGTCAGGGAAGCAATCAAAATGCTGGAAAGCCTGGGCGCGGTTGAATCACGTCAGGGCGAAGGGACCTTTGTCTGCAATACCCTCAAGGAAGGCACTGCCAACGCTTTTGAAATCCAGTTGGCCCTGCTTCCACAAGTCGCGGATTACCTTGTTGAATTCAGGGAAATGTATGAAACCGCCTATACCCATCTGGCCATGGAAAACGCGACTCCCCAGGATCTTACCAAAATGGAAGCCGCCGTTGTCGGCCTTGAAGACAAACTGAAACAAAAATCGCCCGAGGCCCTGGTTGAAGCCGACGATGAACTTAGCTTTCACCGCACGGTCCTGTACTGTACCCATAACCCGTATATAATAAAAATCGGGGAAGTTGCCCTTGACCTTTTCTTTGAAATACTGCAGGAAAGACTGGAACCGCTCCCGCTAATAGAGGCAGCCAGGGATCACCGTAACATATACGAAGCCATCCGCCGCAAGGACAAAGAGTCCCTGGAAAAAGTCCTCAAGAAATGTTTTACATGGTGGAGCTCGCGTTTTAAAAAGGACGCATAACGGTTGAAAGCGGGCCTTTGTGTTGAAGTAATTTAGCCCATCGCAATGATTTTTTGAAAGGCCGCTTCAATGCAGTCGCCGCCATCGTCGTTCCACAGGGTTCCATCGTCAAGTTCCCAGTACCGTTCCCATTTGCTGTTGATCATGAGGCGAAGCTTGCGGCCGTTGCTCAACTCGACCCATTCGTCCAGGATGAAAGCCCTGTTATCTTCAGACCCGTCGCACATCCAGCAGTTTTTGACGCGGATTTTCGCATCCTGGGCTTCAAGCCGGTTGTGGAGGGCCATGACAAACGGATTGTAATGCGTTTTGTATCTCCAGAACGTACCATCACGCCCTGATTCCAGATTGCAAAAAACCCGTGTCCAGTCATTACCGGGCAGCGATACATAGTCGTATACCAGATAAATGCAGCCGTCATTTGGTTTATCATTCGTATTGCCCAAAAACTCGTCGTATTTTGCAATATATGGCGAAAGGTAGGCATAATTCTTTTGACTTGCTATCTTTCCCTCAAGCCAATCCTTTAACTCTCTTTCCGGGTCCGCGAAGGGCAGACCGGCGCATTCCCGAATAAATCCGCTGACAGCTTTGCCCAAATCATTGTCGGGGTAAGCTGTCCACAGGTAATCTCCCCAATCTGACGGGCTAAAACCAAAAAATTTCTTGCGTAATGTGAATTGCTCTTTATTGTCGCCCGCTTGTGTCCATTTCCATGAGCCGTAATATTTATCTGTTAATAACGCTTTATCCGACATCGCCTGTATACAGTGAAGCAAAAGACGCGGGTTTGATTTTTGCAATTCCATCAACTGCTTTATTTTCTGTAAGGAAAGCCACAATCGCCCGTCAAAAAACACATTGTGTATTTGCCCGCAAAAAGAGTCCATGCTTTCAATTGCCTGAATTTCGTCATAACGCGATTGATCCAGCTTGCCGTCCGGCAGGCAATACCTGGCCTTTTCTGGCGCATAACGGAATGGTTCCCAATTGCCCAGGGTGTGTATCATGGACTTAAACAGGCCGGCCTTATCGCCGGCTGCCGGAATATCGTTGATAAATTGCCTGATGTTTCTGATGAAAGTGCCGTAATTTTCAGCGTTTAGGTCATTTTCAAAAGTTTTGCTTTCTTCCCGCACGTGGCGGCGTCCGATAGTTAGATATTTCAGAATATGAAAGAACGTATCGTTGGTTCGGTTGGCAGGATGCCGGTTTCCGTAGGCAATTATGCCAAAGACCATGGCGCGCTCAAAATAAGTAGGATCCTCTTTGGAGATTATATTCAGGAGCCAGCTTTTGACAGGCTCGTATTGATAATATATATCCCATGCGTCCAACGCTTCGCATAAAAATTCAAGGTTGCCCGGTTCACAGATCGTATGAATATCATTTTTAATGACGGCATATTCAAGCGACGTGATTTCCTCATATTTACCGATCTTGTCATTTCCGCTATTCTCGGCGGCAAGGCTCCTCAAGAGGAAAAGGATCAACCGGAACATACTGTTTTCGGCGTCTTCCTGCGGGGTTTTGCTTTGCGTCCAAAATGTATCCAGCCAGTCATTGTCAATATCGTCCAGCCAATGATCCCTCAGTTTTTTCAGATCTGCTTTTTTTTCAAATACTTCGGTTGCCTGTTCGGCTGCGGCCTTGAATTCTTCAAAGAGGGTAAGCCTTTTGCCGCGCGCGTTCATTTTGATGAACAGATCGTCGGTCAGCCCGAATTCTTTAAGGGGGAGCCACCAGAATGATACAGCATTGTTCTCCACGAGATTTTTGTAACCGTCCGGCAAGCCATGAAATTTATAATGAATCGCATCAAGCGTTATCAACATGGCCTGTACGGTCGGATCGTTTTCATACACAAGGTGGTACCAGTTTGCTTCCCGGATTTTTTCGGAAAGCGAGCTATCCTGCGGCGGCAGATCAACGCGGTGGAAGACAAGCGCCTGGCAGAATTCACCGGCGCTTTCCCGAATTTCATAATTAAATTTCCGCAAATAATCATATTCGTCCGGCTTCCGATTCTCCAGCACGGCCAGATACCAGTGCAGCAGGAACAGGGTTGTAAGGCGCTGCTGCCCGTCGATAGGAATGAAAGTATCAGTGCCTCGTTTCGAGCCGTACACAAAATCCAAAATAAGCGGCTTTTTGCCCATTACCGCTTCCAATAAAGCCTCCAGAAAACGCTCGCGAATTTCATCCACCAACTGTTCTTTGCGTCCCTGGGCGTAATCCCTTTGTATTATTGGAATGGTTATTTCCTGTTTGCTTAATAACGCATAAAGAGTAAGCAGTTCGCCGTTTTTACCGTTAGAATCAGGCATCGCGGCCCTCCCCCTGTTTGAAGATTATATCCTGCATGTAATTCACATACCGCTCCCCATCTTCTTCATTCCAGTAATCAAGGCTTGTACCGGTTTCCGGGAATGATTTCAGGAAAACGCGCTCCGTTCCAACAGGTATATTACACCCTTTTTCTATCAAACTGATAATTTTTTTTCGTTTGTCATAAAACGAAACATTTTGAAGTTTGATATTTTCCTCAAGTCCCAGCAAAGCAAGGTTGCCGATTTTGTCACTATCGCCTTTCGGTTTTTCTATCAAACGCAGATAGTCAGAGAACAATTTGCCAAAATCAGCGCTGCCGTCATATTTTCTCATTCTGTCTTCCAGCGCCCTGATTTCCGCCTTTGAAGATTCATCAGAATATAACAGCCTGGATTCTACAACGCGCAGATGCCTGTTTACCCAGTCTTTTCTGACAGACTCATTTACATCTACGGATTTGCTGGCAAATACATGCTCTACGCTCCACCCTACCCTGGCTGCAAAATCAAAACGCCTGCGCAGGCGGTTCATCAGTATGATATTAAACAGCATGAACATCCATTTAATTTGCGGCCTGTTATCATTATAGTTCAGTTGGCTGAATTGTTCAGAACTTATGTTTATTCCATCGCGGAATTCTTTTAGAACCCATTTACAAAATTCCGGTCGGGTATAATTTGAGGATTCTTTAATCAGATTCTGCAGTGTGTTCTGTCTTTTTGCCCCGTAGTAATGCATCAGCAAACCGATATTATTATAAAGGCTGATATCTTCGTACCAATCCTGTATCTTCCTGAACAAGTCGCGTATTCTGTTCCAATTAGCCTGAATGGAGTTTTCATCTTTTAACAGGCGTTCGAAATAGGCTGATACGGTATCATCCTTGATATCTGTATCAGATGGCGGCGCCACTTTGCGGCATAACTCCAGTAAAAAGTCCATTCTCTGCGAGGTTGGGCGCTCATATGGATCACAGGTAATGAAGCCCCAGAAAGCGATATCCTGCAGGGATCGCTCGCAATCGTCCCAGACACGGGCAATGCGCTCCTGCTTCATGCGTATTGCCGTCTCGTTAGACGAACGAACGCCTGTTTCGCCGTGGCTTTCTGTCTGGTAATGCCTTGAATTGAGCATCATCGCTTTTACAAGCTCCGCTTCTGTAAGCTGGATTTTTCCGGCGTTTATGTTGCGGAAATGCGTACGCACATCCACGCCATCAGGCAGTTCATACCAGATCACTTTTACCTGGTAAAGCAGAACATTTAAAAGTTTCTGCCTGGGAGGTTCGCGTAATTCAACAGCTTTTAGCTTCAGCCATTTTTCGGCTTTACTGTACGCCTGGCGGATATAGGAAAAATCAGCCTTTCTATATTCAATGTCGGGTTTCGAAGCAATTGATTTTAGGAATTCCTCCCGTTCCGCCTCTTGATCATTGTCACGCTCATATGAAATTCTGAAAACTCCGTCTTTCGTGGAATGCTCAAGCACTGTAAGGAGTATCAATATGGTGGTTAGCCGCTGTTGTCCGTCAACAACCTCGTATCCTATCTCAGCCTTTCCGTCTTTACCCTCGTTGTCCAGGTAAGTCCGGCGTTTCATTACTATGGGTTGCAGACAGTAAAAGCTCCCCACATTCTGATTTTTTTCATCCTTCGATTTAGCGAAGTCGTAAATGTCATCCATCAATTTTGTAACATGGTCTGTCCAACGGTACCCGCGTTGATACGGGGGAATATGAAAACGAAGCCTCTTGTCTTCTCTCCCAAAGCATAAATTAGCGATAGATTCAATTTCCAGATTTGTCTCCGGCTTCAATGTTGTCATTTTTTACCTCAGGCGTTTATCATAACCAATTCCGGTTAATTAAGTCAACATGCAGGAGAGGAATCCGGAGAAGACTCAAACGCACAGAGTATCTCGCAAATACCTGAATATACAGGCGCGCTCAGATTCAGCGGTTGGAGGGAAGCAATCGCGGAAGCTGCGGATTTATTGTTTTTTACCAGGTTGAGTATATTGCGTTTGACATCGTATTCGATCCATGCGTTGTCAATAAAATCAAAAAGCATTTTGGGAATATCGTTTTTGGCCAGCCCTACCCTGTCAAATTCAACACGAATTTCAGCGTCAACCGCTATTCGGGGAAGGCAGAGCGTTATGCGGTTTAACACTTTGTCGTATAACGGCGTAACTGTTATTTGGCGGCCAGCGACACTCACCTCGAGGCCGGTTTCGGCAAAACCGTCGAAACACAGTGTCCAGCTTCTCTCGTCGGGAAGGCAGGCAAGGTTTCCCGAAGCCGGGGAAATTACGAATTTTCCGCCGTTCCAGTCAAGCGAAAGGGCCGTCGATGCCCAGTTTTCATCACAGTCTTCCGGCGTATCGCCTGGATCTTCCCAGAGAATGAAACTTCCGTCAGAGCCGGCAAATACGCGGATTTCCAGCGCCTGGGGGTTGTCAACAGAATTGGTAAACGGTTCAGCAATTGCCAATGGCATATTTGCCAAGGGGACAATGCCGCCGGCTTTTGCCAAAACAGGCATGGCTTCAAGTCCCCGCCAGAGTTCCAGGTTACGCCCACCTGAATAAATACACCCGCTGAAGAAATCTATCCACACACCGGAAGGAAGCCATGCCTTGAATCCGGCTGCCTGTGTATCGCGGTTTATGGGGATGGTCAGGGGACAGCAAATCAATTCTGTGCCAAAGTAATATTCATTGGGAACACGGTATGCCTCGTAATTATCCGGTTCGGCGTAGTACAGTGGCTGAACCAGCGGTTCCCCATCGCAGCTTGCGCGCCGGTTCATCGAATAAAGGTAGGGAACAAGGCGGTGCCGCAGACGCAGGAACTCAGTGATTGTGTTACGCGCAAGAAGGTTGAAATGCCAGGGCTCCTTGCCGTTAAAAGGATTTGCGGTGCTGTGCAGCCTGTTAATGGGGGAAAACACCCCGAATTGTATCCAGCGTACCGTAAGTTCGTCATCACGCGCACCACCCATGTGCCCGCCTATGTCATGGCTCCACCAGCCGTAACCGGCGTTAGACGCTGTCGCGGTAAAATAAGGCTGAAAGTCCAGGGAAGCCCAGCTAATGATGCTGTCGCCTGAAAAGCCCACCGGATAGCGGTGGCTGCCGAGGCCCGCATAACGCGAGAAGGTCAAGGGCCTTTTTAGGCGACGTGCGCTGTCCAGGTAATGAAAGTGATTCAGAATCCAGAGGGTATCAAGCCCTGCGGTTTTGCCGGTCTCGCCCTGCTGCCAGTCTACCCACCAGAAATCGACCCCTTCTTCTTCCAGGGGATGCAGCACTTCCTCAAAATAGGCATGCAAAAAATCGAGATTCGACGCGTCAAATTCAATTACTTCGCGATTGGCGGCGTCAATGCCCATACGTTTGGCAAGGCGGCTGTACGCTTCCTCGTGGGGCCGGATGCCGTCCGCCGGGTGCAGGTTCAGCGTAACGCGGAGGTTCTTTTGGCGCAGCCATGCGAGCAAACGCGCCGGGTCGGGAAACAGCTCCCTGTTCCATGTAAATCCGGTCCAGCCGTTTCCCAGGGCGGGATCTATATTTGTCAGGTGCCAGTCCATGTCAATTACCGATACGGAAAAAGGGATATTCTCCTTCTCAAAACGTTCAATCAGTTCCATGTAGGTCTGCTCAGAGTAGCGGTAATAGCGGCTCCACCAGTTCCCTAGCGCATAACGCGGCAGGAGGGGGGCAGGCCCGCAGAGGCGGTAAAAATCCCTCAAACCCAGACGGTAGTTGCGCCTGTATACAAACACGTAAATGTCAATAATACCCCCGGCCCGCGGCTGGAACCAACCCGCTTCCAGCACCGGCGTCATACTGTCGTCAACTACCGCGATGCCTGTTCGGGAGAAGATACCCGGCTCCAGCCCTATCGAGCCGTCCACCCCGTCCAGAGTGCGGACAGTGCCGCCCATGTTTTTGGGATCATCCCCGTAATGCCAGGGCTGCTCAAGCGTGTTGTTATAACCGTTATGCTTTACACAAAGCCCGTTTTTGGAGAAGGGCTTTTTGTCGTAACGCAGCAGCAGGGCCTCGGTGCTGATTACAAGTTCACCTCCACGATCTTCGGCCCTGAATGCACAAAGCGGGAAATTCCGGTTCAGGGCAAACTGGGTGGCCCTGTCCTCGAAGAAACCGTCAACGCTGTACTCCAGACGAAGCAGGTTCGGCGTCAATATCGTTATGCGCCATGACCCGCCCTGCACGACGGCCTCCGGGCGGCATACAGGGTCTTGATTAATAAGCCAATGATGGGGCAGGTTTTTCATTTTAAAATTTCCTTTTAGTTTCCGGGGTATTCAAAAATTAAAGGGGCGCCCCGGCAGCTCAATTTACTGTCTTCAATACGAAACGCGGCGCCGTCAATCAGATTAATAAATGTTCCTTCATAAATATCAACAGGAACCGGCGACGGTAAACCTTTCAGGCTGAACACGCCGTATATACTGCGGCCTTGCCCCTTGTGGACAGCCAGCAGAATATCGCCGGGAAGCGCGGTGACACTGTATCGGGAATTCGCGAAAACAGGGTCTTTTTTAATCCTGTAAAGGGCTGCCATAAATTCCGATAAATTACAGCCGGTGTTCCAATCAACCGTGTCTTTCTCAAAAAGGCTTGGCCGGTGTTCGTTTCCCGTTTCCTGCCCGGCATAAATCATGGTCATGCCCTTCTGAAAGTACAAAAAAGCAGTCCAGTTAAGCAGGGCTTTTTCATCAGTGACAAGGAATTTAACCCTGCACTGATCGTGATTCTCAAGGCAGCGAAGTTTCACATAATTTACCGGATAGATAACTTCCTGATTGTTGATCTTTTCCGCGTATTCGGCGAGGGAATTTTTTCCTTCAAGATATCCTTTATACCGGTGATAAATGTCGTAATCATAACTTATGTCAAAAGCCCCGAAAATCTCCGAATCGGAGAGGCAGGTGAAACCCAATGAACGGTTATACGAAATAAAGGATGGATCGACAGATTCGCTTAACCATATACAGTCAGGGTTAACCTCTGAGACTTCGTCACGCGCACGAAGCCAGAAGTCCAGGGGAATGAGCGAGGCGACATCGCAGCGGAAACCGTCCACGAGGCCGGCCCAGGTCTTCAGGGTTTCGATCTGATAGTCCCAGAGCGCCGCCTCGCCATAATCCAGATCGATCACATCCAGCCATGCTCCGGCCTTGTTACCGAAAGAACCGTCGGCTTTGCGGAAAAACCACTCGCCATGGTTTTCCGCAAGCCAGGAATCAGG